>Ga0126373_10000655_pt1 | contig 23186 bp, 19 predicted proteins | sample PanSoiMetPlot_11_FD_92545 | JGI IMG/M metagenome (GOLD analysis project Ga0126373, IMG submission 92545) | Tropical forest soil microbial communities from Panama - MetaG Plot_11 | ecosystem: Environmental > Terrestrial > Soil > Tropical forest > Bulk soil | place: Panama | collected 2016-02-17 | reverse complement strand
GTTCCAGAAGATTCTGGATGCCAGAAGGCTGAAAATCAACGCGAACGTAGCGACTGGTGACTCGACGCTGACGGTCGATCCGACCTTTCAGAACACGCCGCAGAGCAACTTCTCTTGGGCGACGATTCTCAAGGCCGGTGATATGCTCTTCATTGAGCAAACAAGCGAGATTGTCCGCGTCTCTGCCGATCCCACGTCTACCACGACGGTGCCTATTACAAGGGCGCAGGCAGGAACGACGGCAACGGCGATCACTATTGCGGCTGCTGGTACGAATCCCTACTGCTTCGTGATCGGCTCGGCTTATGAAGAAGGTTCTCTCGCGCCGACCAGCATGGCCTATGATCCGGTGGAAGTGAACAACTACTGCCAGATCTTCCGGTCAACGCTGTCGATCACAAGAACGGCCATGAGGACGAGACTAAGAACTGGCGACGCAGTTACCGAGGCAAAGCGGGAGTGCCTCGAATACTTCACTGTGGACATGGAGCGCGCCTTCTGGTTCAACGGCTCAAGGGCGTTGGTCACTATCAATGGCAATCCAGCACGGCTTACTACTGGCATTCTCCAACAAATCAGGGATCAGACCGGCGGCGCTGCCAGTGCGCAGTTTGTCGCCGTCGGCGGCTCTGGTTTGATCGACATGAACTTCCTGGAGAGGAATCTGGAGATTTGCTTCCGCTACGGCTCGTCAGAAAAAATGATGTTCGGAAGCAATCTGATTCTTCTCGCGGTCGAGCAGGCCATTCGGAAGAACTCCTTCTACAAGATCGAGACCGGCCTCAAGGAATATGGCATGAGGGTCTCGCGTTTCACGACGCCCTTCGGCGACATAGTGTTCAAAGTGCATCCACTATTCAATCAGCAGCAGGGTGGTAGCACGGCGGGCACCTCTTTCCTCTCCATCGCCAACAATGCTTACATCCTTGACATGGCGAACATTCGCTACCGCTATGTCGATGATGTCAAGTACGAAAAGGACCTCACTCCGGTTGGATTGGACGGTCTCAAGAGCGGCTATCTCGGAGAGTGTGGTCTGGAACTCCACCATGGTCTGACGCATATGGTCTGGACTGGGATCACCGGCGGTGCAGTTGACGCGGCCTAACTAACGGTCGGGTTTGAAATTCAAAGTATAGGATAGTGAGGTGAGTCATGAACTTGTCTGATTTGAATCAGATGATAAGTGACTCACTTCGCCGGGGGACGACACTTGATACTTTCATCCCGAAGCAGACGGCTCTGGCAGTGCAGTGGATTGAGCGTAATTTCACGTTCAAGTACATGGAATGCTTTAGGCTGGTAACGATTATCCAGAACCAAAGAATAATGCTTATGCCAAAAGGCGCTTTGGTAAAAGCCTGGATTTTCTTCAGAATCATTCATCAAGATGGAAGTTATAAGTATTTGATTAAGGCAGAAGGGAAGGATTTGACTCTCGTTAATAGCACAGCAAATACGATCATTCCTAACACAATCGGCAACCCTACCACATCAGTTATTATGCCAGGAGCATTCTTTCAAGTTGGTCTTAATACTATAGTCTTGGATGCTGTTCCAAGCCAGAATTACAACGCTGAGGCCATGTTCTACAACTATAGCTCTTGGCCAATTGACGCCACAGCAATACCTGGTGGAGGCAGTACCTTCACCCATCCGCTCATTGACGTGGCTGCTGATTTGATTTTGGCTCAGGCCCAGATGTTCATGGCTACAAACATTATGAAAGACCTCCGGATGGTCCCAGCGTATAAAGAACTGCGCGACGAAGCAGTAAATACGCTGACGCGCGCTGATGACGAGACGAAGTTCGGGGGTGAGAATATGAAGATGATCTTCGATCCAGAGTTCGACGACAGGCAGATCAATGCGGCGACAACGATAGGGTTCTGACATGCCGAGACTTAGAGTGGTGATCCTCGATCAGACACTTGATGATGCGAATACCTATCGCTTCATGATGTGGGCTGATGTACCGGCAGCGCGGCAGCAATATTATGCAAATGCTAATGCCAAATCAGCTTGGAATGGTGCGACTGCAGCAGACAATACCAATTTGCAAACTGGAAGTGTAGTTGAGCAAGTTACTGTACAAAGGATTCCAGGAGGATCGTCTCTGGCGCAGATTGAGAATTTCTTGCAAAATGCCTGGACCAATTTCCAGAATAACGTGAACAATAACAATCCCTGGCTTCGATATGGATCGACTTGGGATGGAACAACCTGGACGATCCTGACCGGAGGATAATATGGCTAATATCGGCAAATGGTCATTATCAGGGGTTGGACTTACCTCGGTATTGACAACTGGGCTGAACTCGCTTGCTAATGGCTCTATGTCAGCAGCGTCAGCTACTTATGACAACAGTGCAAACCTTGATCTCTACGTCGATATTGAGGTTGTCTTGGCGTCGCTGTCACCGTCAGCTGGAGCCTTTGTGGCAATCTACTTATTGGAAAGTGTGGATGGGACGAATTTCCCGGCACAGTCCGATGCCGATTTGCGGCTGACTACGACCCAGCTTCTTTGCACAATTCCAATTGGTACTACAGCTGCAACTGCGCAGCGTGTGGTTGTGCGTAATGTATTGCTGCCACCAGCTAAGGTGCAGTTCAAACTCGACAATCAAACTGGTGTGGCGCTGAATGCCAGCGGTAATACGGTCAAGATACTGCCGTATGATGTGAACCTGAACGGCTAGTCGATGCTTGTTGATAGAAAGCCGCGCATTTACAAGCCACGAGCTCATACTGTCGTATTAGACAGAGCGCATCCGCTTGCAAATGGTCTGGTATTTGCGACGCTGATGGAAGGGCCGTTCGGATTTGAGTATGTTAACGGTTTTCACGGAATCCCTTCGTCCGGATCAACATTACCTTCAGCCGCCGCAACAAATGAACCGGGTCATGGGGTCGGGTTATCGGAAGGCAATGGTGTAGCAGGACAATGCCTGAAGTTTTCGCAAACTGTCTCGGACGCGCCTTATAACGGAGCCATCACAGTATCAATTCGCGGCAGTATAGTATCGAATAGCTCTTATCGAATGTTAATGACAAAAGTCAGCGGCAACGGAGCCACAAACTCAACATTTGAATTTAGATGTAATCCCTCCAATGTTTTGGAAATGTTGGACCCGACGTTGACTCATGGCGCTAATACCGTAAGCGCAGGCCTGCATACGCTCGGGTTTGCGGGACTGAGAAATAATACTAATAACGGTAATTTTTATATAGATGGCATTTCCGATACTGGCAACATCCCAAATTATAGCGGACCGTCCGGAACTAGTAATACAAAGCCAATTTTGATTGGCGAGAGAGATGACGCTACCGGGTTCTCGGCGAATGGTACGTGGCTTTGTGCATACATATGGAAACGGGAACTCAGTACAGCGGAAATGCTATGGATACACCAAGAGCCATATGCATTCTTTCGTCCAATAACTATACCGCATGTAATGACAACAAGTGTTGCCGGCCCTGCCTTCCAAGCTGCTTGGGCAGTACGCAAGAATCAGGCCTTTCAAGGGTGGACTAGCTAATGGCATCCTTATTGAAAAACACGGCCAGTCAACATATAGGTTTTGTACTCACGAATGTTAGTACTGGAGCGCCGGTAACTGCTGGTGGAGCTGGGAATGTCGTGATAGATGGCGGAGCACAAGCCGCTTGTGCGGGGACTTTTACGCATAAGGGCTCTGGTCAATGGGACTATGCGCCGACACAGGCAGAAACTAATGGCACAGCAATATCTTTTGCCTTCACAGGAACCAGCGCAATTCAGATCGGTATGCTCTTCTACACGGATCAGGTTGATGCCAATGGATTGCTGAAGGTTGACACGGAGGATTGGAAAGGTGGCGTCATTCCAGCGCCGAATGTCACCGGCGAGCCTTTAGTCGATCTGAACCATATCGCTGGAGCGGCGCTCAGCACTCACGCTGCTGGTATGGTTCCGTCAGATCTCCGCGATATAGTCGGCGTAGCGGTATCGACTACGACGGCACAGCTTGGTGTGAACGTAGTCCAGTACAATGCACAGACGGCGCAGACTGATGCTAATAATCTGCCTAAAGTTGACACGGAAGATTGGAAGGGTGGCATTGTCCCTGCGCCTAATGTTGCCGGAGAGCCCCTGGTTGATGTGAACCATTGGAGAGGAACACAACCGGCGATACTCGATGCTAATGCTATGGTTAAGGCTGATGTGGAGGATGTCGGCGGAGTAGTTCTTTCGACGCATACTGCTGGAATGCTGCCTGGGGATACAAGGAATTGGGTTGGGACTACGATAGCAGCGCCGAGCACTAGTGGCGTTCCTGACGTGAATGTCAAGAATTTCAACAACGTGGCAGCGGTATCGCTCCCAGCCAATTTCAATCTCATGAGCATTAGCGCTGCCGGTGCTGTTGCCATTACATCAGCAACGAAAAAGAACCAGGCCCTCAATGGCTTCATGTTCACTATGACGGATTCGACTACTCATGGACCAAAGCCAGGCCTAGGTGTAGGTATCACTGCACAGCGATCGCTAGACGGTGGTGCCTTTGCTGGAACTGTTAGCAATCCAACAGAGCTCTCCAATGGTGTCTACATCCTTAATCTCGCAGCTGGAGATATGAACGGCAATAACGTAATGCTGCGTCTTACCGCAGCGGCTTCGGATGATCTCAATATCTTGCTCATAACTCAACCATGATCATTCTCTTCAGATCGCCTGTGTTGCCGAAGCGTCCACTAGGGCAGTTCTCTCAGTGGGCACGCTTTGGTTTCCCGACACAAGGCGTCGGGATGACTATTACTTTGCCGCCATTAGTCACAGTGAAAATCCCTTTGCAGGAGAACTTGACGATTGATATGCTTGGAAGCGTAAGCCAAGATCCAAATTTCTACACTGACCCTGGATTAAATCAGCAAGTTTTGACGAATATTAACTACCCTTGGGGTGAGCTTTATACTGTAGGATGGACTCCGATTGGAATGAATATCTACGTGAAAGGCGTGCCTCTGACGAAGATTCAGTCTATCTTTGGAGTGCGTCCGTATGGCTAATCAATTCCTTTTTGCTAATTTCTTCGCGACAGAGATTTCGGCGACACTCACTGTTGCCTCGACGGTTATTACAATTCCTCCAACTGCAAGTGCACAGGTTCCGGTGTTTAATAGTGGCTTTAATATGCCACTGACACTATGGGATGGCACTAATGCTCCGGAAATAGTCTGGGCTACTGCGAACGACGGGGCAGGCAATTTGACTGTGTTAAGGGCACAGGAGAATACTAGTGCCTTTGCTTGGACTCAAGGGACACAGATTATCTCGACGTTGACGGCAGCTGTGATTAATGCAGCACTACAATCGTACAATACTGGATTGATTCTCATAGCGAATTACTTGCCGCTAACAGGCGGCACGCTTACGGGACCGCTAGTGTTGCCGGGCAATCCAACGGCTCCGCTGCAGGCTGCTACGAAGCAATATGTCGATGCTATTGGCACAGGACCGTTCCTGCCATTAGCTGGCGGGACTATGGCTGGCAATATCAGCATGAGTAGCAATCGGCTGATAGGATTGCCAACTCCATTGGTCTCGACGGACGCTGCGACGAAGGGCTATGTTGACACTGGCACTACGCAGATAAATAAGGCCTTAAGTGATGCCAGTGGCTCATTGATAACTGGTGGGAGTGGATCAGCTTACACGCTGACGACTAGCTTTGGTTATAGCGGTGGTCTTAGCGATGGAGTTAGATTAGCGTTCAGAATGAACGCGACGAATTTGACTGGACCGACGCTAGCAGTTGATGGAACTGCGCCTGTGCCATTGAGGGCACAGAGTGGCGTTGCTCTACCTCCAGGCCGCCTTGCCGTCAATAGCATTTATGAGGCGGAGTATAGAGCGGCTGGTCCAGAATGGCTTCTGATTGCTCCGGTTAATATTCAGTTTACTATAACAACTGGTGGACCTGCCAGCTATAGTTTGACGACAGGTTTTGGCTATCCATCTCTTCAAGATGGAATGGAGGTCAATTTAATAGTTAATACTGCAAATACTGGTAGTGTGACGCTTAATGTTGATGCTATCGGAGCTATTCCACTCAGACCGACAACTACAATTGATTTTAAGGCTAATCAGTTAAAAGCATTGACGCCGTTGCGAGCTAGGTATAATGGCGCTACTAGCGAATGGTTGCTTGTAGGTGCGTTCCTGCAGCGCGTCGATCAGTTAGCAGATGTTACGATAACAGCTCTTGCTGCAGGACAGACTCTCTTTAATAATGGTAGTGTATGGGTTAATGGGAGTAATTCTCCGAGAGGCTATATTGACGGGCGAGTTCTATCGAATGATGGTGGAAGTCCTAATACTGTTATCGATATTGCTGCCGGTACTGTACGCTCAGACGATAATACCTTTGACATTGTTTCTAGTGCCAATACCAAATCCACTGCTACCTTTGTTGCAGGGAGTGGAAATGGAGGGCTAGATACTGGAACAGTAGCTACCAATACTTGGTACTATGTCTACGATATTCTCAATACTACGAGTGGCGCCGTTGACACTCTCTTCACGGCGACTTTTGGCGGTCCTACTATGCCGTCTGGCTTCACAAAGAAGCGGTATATTGGTGCTTTCAGAACTGCGCCAGCTAGTACGAATATCTTGGCGTTTGTGCAGTTTAGTGATGAGTTTAAGTGGGCAGTTCCAGTTGTGTGGGTTACGTCGCAGACTTTGCCAACAGCTAATAGAACACTCTCTGCAGTTGCAGTGCCGACGGGACTCAAAGTGTGGGCAAATATTCGTGCTCTTGCTATATCTGCTGGTGGTGCAGGTGGTATGAATCTTACCTCACCTGATGAAACTGATGCGGCAGTTGCAGTACCGCCTGCTGCTGCATCGCTCAATGTTGAATCTGCCTCTGATAATGCAGCTGAATTTTGGATTAGAACTAATACAGCAGCGCAGCTTGGTTTTAGAGGCTCGTCAGCATTCACGTTTAGTGCTGTGACGCTTGGTTGGCGAGATACTCGCGGTAGGGATAACTAATGGCCCAGGAGAAGCTGGTTGAAGTGAAAGACGAGATGTTGGTTCAAGGGCTATATACCAGCGCTGAACCGACAGCAGGACAGATTTGGAATACAGGGACTAATATTTGGTTCAGGGATTTATCTGTAGAGCAAGTTCTTGGGAGGAATAAGATATTAGCTATAACTGGTAGGCCTCCCTTGGCACTAGCGCAAGCTTTCAATGCTCCTAATAAGTCGCTGTATTTTGAAAATCTGGGCATTATCTATCAACTTAATGGAACAGGTAACCCTACCGTTTTCGGCTCGCCAGTACCAATCGCTGCGCTTGCAACGACCAATGACTATTGGCTTGAGCCTTGGGGCACGTTTCTCCTAATGACGGATACTGTGTCACAACCAATGCTTTGGCAAGGAGCAGGATCGCCGATACCAATAGGTATTGGTCAATTTAGTACCTGCAAGATTATTAAGAAAATCGCTCAGTTCGCTGTGGTTTATAATACTGATACAGCGCCAAATGGCTTCTTCTGGTCTGATGTCTCCGATCCGGCAACTTGGACGCCTTCGCTTAGCAACGCGGCCAGAAATCTAACCATCCGGGATTTAGATAGCGAAATCGTGGCTGTGGCAGATTTGGGAGTGTCTCATGCGGTGTACTCGCGAGATACTATGCTGCTGGTGCAGTATGTCGGGCCTGACCAAGGATGGCTCGGAACCCCGAATGAGGCTCTTAGAGGGATTGGAGCTGTTAGTAGAAACTCGGTTGTCTCGCTTGGACGGTTTAACTTTGGCATTTTCAAAGGCGGGATATTTACGACTGACGGTACAACGCATAACTTTGCAGACCGCCCTCAGATCGATCGGTTTCTTCAGGCGAATGTCAATTGGAATCTCGGTGATAGTATCTGGGGATATTGGGACAATAAGACGGGATTAGTCAAGTGGATTGTTCCGATACTTCCATCCAGCAGCTATTTCAATCCAGTTAATCCGAGGTTGGTAATAGCGATGGACCCAAAGACTCGGACTGTCACTAAGGAGTCGATTTACTTAAGTCGAAAGAACTTTAGCTTCCTCGACAATTTGCCTTATGGAGGAATGCCGCAGGAGGTCTTTGACTATCCAATTGCTATCTTGCCAGATGGTTTGTACTATGACTCGCCAGAGCTTACGCTTAGCGGTAGCTTCAATCTTACTTCGCAACTCTTTGATGCTGGAGATCAGTCGATTTTTAAGCTGTGGGATTATGCTACTTTTGGTGGCACTTTCGATACCACCGATACTACAATGCAAGTTGCTTTTGGACACACAGATACCGCCTCGTTTTCGAGCATCGCTTGGGATGCATGGCAGCCACTCAGTAATCGCGTGGCACCAGTTGCCGGTCCGAGAGAAAGTGTCTTTCTGGCTCTGCGTTTTCAAGGATCAAGCACATTCAAAATGACCTCAATGCGAGTGTACGGAGAAAAAGGTGGCTTTGTTAACTAAGTTCCCGCAGCCGAGTGACTTTGGAGACTGGATGTCTTATGCCAGTGCTCTCCATGATGTCTTGGCGAAGCATTTAGGGAGCATTCCAGATGTGCCAGTAGGTCACGTGATACTATATGGTGGCTCTCTGCCGCAAGGGTACCTGAATTGCGATGGTACGAACTTCAGCAAAACCACTTATCCGGCCTTGTCTAATAGACTCGGTTCCAATACAACTCCTGTGCTTAGCGCTCCTCCAGGGTTCAAATACGCTATAAGGGCGAGATGATTGAGATAAAACAGTTAGACGCCAAGAATCTCTCTGCAGAGGACATGGACCTACTGCAAAAAGGCTGTTATGGGTCGTATGACAAGGCTAATTCGGAGGACCAAATCAAGGCTGCGCTACTTGGACAAGCCTGGATTTTTCGTTTTTCTGGTGATGCTAGTGGTGTTTTTGTACTATCTCGCGGTAATGCTATGGAGAAAGAGCTGGTGATGACGGCTTTAGCTGGTAAGGGTTTGATTAAGCATTTTACGGAAGTCTATCATGAAATTATAACTTTAGCAAAATCAGTTGGTACAAAGCGACTTATTGGCTATGTAAGTCGCCCTGGCTTGGCGTCGATATATAAGCACAAGACGAGGGCTCGTCCAGTAGCGACGCTCTTTTCGGAGGACTTGGTATGAGCAGCAAGCCATCGACAACGACGCAGACGAAGGCGCCAACTGCTGGTCCGCAGAGTAATTTGTTCCAAAATGTCTGGGGTGGTACAAGTGGTGCGCTTGGCACTGCACTGGATCAACCTATACCGCAGAATACGGTAGCAGGCCCGACACCGGCGCAGACTGCAGGGGCGCAAGATATAATCAATGTAGCACCGAATTTAGGGACTAATGCGCCAGCTATTAGTAATCTAACAGGGCAGATTGCCAGTGGCTATTTCTCAAATCCTTGGAACAATCCCAATTTTGAAGGCGCCGTCACAGCGGCTCTGACTCCAAGCTTGAACCAATTAACTGGAACAGTCATTCCGAGAATCCAAGATGCGTCTCTTCGCGCTTCTGGAGGTGGAACGGGGCCTAGCGCCTATGGTGGAGTCGGAGGAGGAAGTCCGCAGGATTTACTGACGGAAAATGTATTGCGAGATTGGAGCACGCAGGCGCAGAATACTGGCGCCTCTATGGCAGAGAGTGCGTATAACACGGGGCTTGGTTTGATAAATCAGATTCCAGGGTTGACGACGGCTGGAAATACGTCCTGGCTGGCTCCGGCAGCGGCTTTGGAACAGGGAGGCGGCTTGCAGCAGGGCTGGAATCAGGCCGCCTTGCAGAACCTGATTAATAGATACTATCTCACTGGCCAGGGTCCACTCGGATTCCTTAGTTCAGCGGCTAACATCGGCGGAACTGGTGGCTTTGGTACGACTACTTCTGTCGGCAATCCGCCCTCACTCGCGACGCAGTGGCTGCAGGGTCTCACAGGTGGTGCTGGTGCTCTTGGATCGCTTCTCGGTAAGGGTGGTCTGCCTGGATTGTTTGGAGGTGCTGGAGCAGGGGCTGCTGGCGCTGGAGGGACTGCTTTTGGAGCTACTGATGCATTAGGGAATGTGATCGGAGCAGAGACAGTTGGGTCTGCTTTGCCGAGTCTTGGAACAGCAGCAGGAATGGGAGCATTCCTGGGATTGTAGGAGGCTGAGATGTCTGATCCTTATGGTTTTCAGGACCCTTATGGTCAGCTTGGGCAGACACCTGATATTAGGTCTCCTATAGCTAAGTGGCTTACAGATGCACTTGGCACGCCAGCAATGCAGCCGTATCCACCCTTCCCAAAGCCGCCAGGACCAGTGACTCCACCTCCAACAGGACCGCAAATTCCTCAGACGCCGGCAGGAGTGCCGCAGATTGGACCGGCTCAACCACCAGTTACTCAAAGGAGGGTTCCAGGGGAAGAACATGAGCTTCAATTCCCGGCAAGAACGGGAATACCAGAGCCACTGAATTTGCCGACTGGAGGGCCTCCTAGCAGTTTCGATCCGGAGCAGGCACGGCAGATGCTAGCTGGCGCTGCACCAACTCCACCAACGGAAGGAAGTCCTTGGGCTGATGTACTTGGCGGCTTGGCTCGTGGTGCTGGAAGTGTGGATGCGACGAAGCCGGGAAGCTTTGCGGCTGCGTTGGCTGCTGCCGGTGCAGGAGGTATGGCGGGAAGGGCTGCCTTCCAGGAAAGAGAGCAGGGAAGGCAAGACCTTTATGAAAGGCAAAGGCAGCAGTTCCAGCTGGAACGTGCAAGACAAGAGATGCAGATTGCAGAGATAGCGCAAAGTCATTCAGATCGCGCCTGGCAACTTGGAATTGAAGCTCAGAAATTGAATCAAGAGGACGCTTATAGACGCCAGGGCTTGACAGCGCCGGTTGTCAATGTAGCTAATGGTGTTGCGTCGTCTTACGATCCGATAAGTGGCAAAGCTAAGTATATGGATATTAGGGGAGAGGTGGAGAAGTACGGGAAGTTGGGGGACTTCGTCGGTACTCCAGGGACTCCTCAGGCAGATTATCTAAACATGGACCAGATTTCCAAGTCGAATATGAGTCCAGAAATGAAAGTAGCCGCAGCTAAGACCTATGTGATGACAGCAGCAGTTACTTCTGGCTATGGTCCAGCGCTCTTTGGGAAGAATTACGAAGCGGCTACCAAATTTGCAGATAAGCAATTGGAGAAATTTGCTACGGAGGCGGCTACTCATGCGATAGACTACATCAAGGAGCGAAACAAATTCATCATTGCATTCCTAATGGAGCATGAAACAGCTAACGATGGCTGGATTCATGATTATGCAGGAATGGGAAATATTGCTGCCAAGTCAATGTATGGCAGTCCAGTGCTGAATGTAGGTAATGAGTGATGCCTCTTGGCCCTGATGGATACACTACTGGTTACACAGGTCCGAAGGACACAGATGAGTCCCTCGCGGGGGATACTTTTAATTGGTTCAAGGGTTTTGGGGAAAGTGCACTCTGGTCAATTCCTGAATTGATAGGGGTTCATCCAAGTACTGAAACCGAAGAATGGCGCCAAGATCATCCTGTTGGAAGTGTTGTAAGTCAAGTGGTTGGAGGCACAGTTCCTTATTTAGGCTGGGTTAAATTAGCACGTGGCATTAAACCACTAGAAGCGGCGGCTGAGGCTGCGTCGAAAGCGTTTGGAGGTAAGATTGCAGGAGCAGCTGCGAGAACAGTCACTGAACTTGCCCCTTTTGAGGCAGGTAGGATCGCTGCGAATGAGGCTTTCGGCCAGGATCAACTCAACCAAATGCTTGGGTCGGCGTTTACTGACTTTGCAATTGGAGGAGGAATTGGTGGACTTTTACATGGAATTGCAGCAGCCGGAGTCCGTGATCCAGCGCTTCAGACGATCTTTCCAGGCATTGACATCAGCGCTCCGACTCCTCTGCTGGCTCGTCAGATGCGAAACATTATTGACAGTGGAGCGATTCTTGATCCAGAGATGCAAAGCAGAGCGGTGGCACGGCTTAGGGATACGCTTGCTCTCGCGAGAAATGAGGAGCTTCCAAAAGCACAGCCATATTTTAATGACTTTGCCACAGATAGCCTCGCGCCTGATGCTGATGCATCTGAAACATCGCGAAGCTTTAATCGCTGGTTTAGAATGCAGGATGGGCCTGATAAAAATATCAGAGTCAAGAAATTTGCCAGAGGGGTAGGGATAAACTTCCCGACTGATGAGGCATGGCAGGAGGAAGCAAAGCTTGCAGGCTTGCCTGATGACTTTACAGAAAGGGGGCAGTATTTCAGAGTTATGCATTTCAATGAAGATGTACCAGAGAAACTGGTTGGTACGATAAACTCGCAGATCACAAGGAATCTCGAGAGCGTAGGAGGTGGCAATTTCATGACGAGAGAGGTCGATGATGGCCTCTATGTCATTGCTCGGAAATACGCGGGAGATGTGAAGACGGGAAGCCCTGAAGACAAGTGGATGCTTTTCAAAACTGATCAGCCAGGCTACTTCCTGCCAGATGCTGACAAGTACGCCAAGTATATGGCGAAGGAAGCGGGCTTTCTGCCGCAGACGCAGATTGCTGCTGATGCAGGGCCAGTTTATAATTATACCGCAGGGTACGTGAAGAGCTATCCATTTCATGATTGGCTTGGATTAGTTGGCCCTCAGCCGCGAGGGTTTGGAGGGAAGGTTATTGATGCAGCATTACCAAGTAATCTGGTAAATAATGAGGCAGTTCAGAGACTTGGAGAGGCAGCGAAGGGATCGCTCCTGCCGAGGATCTGGCAGTTCGCGAAGTATCCGAGAGCGAACTATATAGTCAACGTGACCAAGAATGCGATGGATGGCGCTAATATGACGGCCAATGAGCTCCTTTTTGGTCGGCCGTCTATCGACAGTGGCCAGTATTCTTTCATGAAAGGCTTAACACAGGTAGAGACAAAAGGAATTGAGGGACTGCAGCCGTATAAGCAACTCTGGGATGATATTAATAGCAACATTCGGGATAGTTTCTTTGGAACGGTTTGGAATCGGTTAAGTCCGGCTGAATTAGATGGAGCTATGGCAGCAGGAAAGATTTCGCCAGAGGTCAATTACTTGGCGAAGGAGTTGAATAAGATCGCTGAGATGAGACATGCCTGGACTAATAAAGTCGAAGAGGCTACAGGACATACACAGACGCAGTTCGATCCGAAGTCCTATGGTATTGCCAAGACCTGGGAGGGAGATGTAAGAATACCTTTGCTGGATGACTCCGGCAAGACTGTGGCTATGGTTGGAGGAGCGACAAGAAAGCAGGCCCTGAAGGACGCGGATAGATTAATCTCAGAAAATCCCGGTTGGGTGAAAGGAACAGAGATTTCGGTCTCTCAAGACCCTGCTGCTATCGATAAGGCCATAAAGGCTGCGGATTTGAATGAGGGTCAAAATGTTCGCGGCTATCGTTGGGATTTAAGGCTTCCAGATGAAAAGGAATCGTTCCAGGATATAGAACAACAAGTTAGGAGGGAAATGAATTATCAGGCCATTATTTCGACTGGAGATATTCTCTCGCCAGAGATGGGGAAGTTATACTCAGAAAGTCCAAGTATTTTTAAACAGGCTACAGATCGTCAGCTTGATTATATGGGCGTGCAGAGCCCTGCTGCCAAGTGGCAGAACAAGATGGTTGACAAGATAATGGCGCCAACTTTCGGGATTAATAGCGCCTCGAAGATAGTTGGCTTGACCAATACTTATATGGCGAATTTTACTCTCGGCGCCTTTAAGTTGGCATTTCCAGTGATTAATCAGCTGCAGTTCATCCAAACAGTAAATCCAGAGATAGCTTTGCTGATGGGGAAGGCCCCTGTAGAGAGTCTTGCACCGTACTACAGCTGGTTTGCTGCAGGAGGGCAGAAAGGACCAGTCGGCGGCATTGGCGTCTTAAACGTGTTGAAGATGCTCGGCAAGGGGCTTGGGAGTATGATAAAGCCCAACGCTGAAGAGATGGAGGCCTTGCGTTGGGGCGCCTCTAACCGCGTGTTAGATGCCAGATTGGTAGAAAATTACATTGGCGAGAGTCAATCAAAGATAGGTGACTTGAAGGCGGCATTTAAATCAGGAGAGGGCTTCATAGATTGGCTGAGGGCGCTTAGTGAGTTCATGCCAGCTTGGACGGAAAGAACTTCTCGAACACATGCCTTCATGATTGGCTATAACATGGCTAAGGACTTCCTTGTGAAGAAGGACGGACTTAAGCCGACTTTTGAAGAAGCAGTTCAATTAGCAAAGGAGTTCACTGAAAAGACCATGTACCTTTATGGGACTGCTGATAAGAGTAGAATATTTAACTCGCCAGCCGGTAGTCTGATGGGTTTGTTTAAGAACTGGATGTTCCATTACCTCGCTTCCATGGCACAGTATACTGGTGAAGGTGTCTTGAGAGGAAATTGGTCGCCGCTTATGTGGCAGACTGCTGGCACCTTTGCACTCGGTGGTTTAGTCGCGACTCCTATATTCGGAGCCGCTAATAAATTCTCTCAGCTTTGGTCAGATAAGAGTTTACTACAGTTAAGCTATGATCACTTCAATGAGAACGCCGATTGGATGCTCTATGGAATGCCGACGCTTATGGGCGTTGCTATGAATTCAGCTGTTGATATTCCAGCTTTAAACAACCCGGTAAGAGACGGAGCTAGTCTATTCTCTGTGGCAGCGTGGAGCAGAGTTCAGGCATTAAGCAAAACAGTCGGTGATGCTATCGACGCTTATCAAGCAGGTGGATTGCATCCAGGTTACGATCGGAATACCAGAGAGCAATTACTTCGCGCCTTCGCCCCAGTGACTTTGTATAGAGGGATGGCTGCTTTTGCGAATCCTGATGCCATCATGAGTTCTACGGGTTATCCACTGATGAAGGACCCACCTTTGTACACAAAGCTGCTATACTCCGCAGGATTTCAGCCGACAGAGTTACAAAGGGGCTATGACATTTCGACGGCTCTGTATGAAAATCATGATGCACTGAAGACGGAAGAGGCAAAGCTTGGCCATGCTTGGGCCGAAGCGGAGATGGACGGGAATAACGAAAGAATGGCTATGATTATGCGGCAGGGGATGACGTGGGGAGTGGATATTGGAAGAGTTATTAGGAATGGAGTTCATGAAATTGAGCAGGCCAGGAAGGACATTATAGAGCGGCACCTGAAGCCTACAGATATACCGCTTTATCGGAGGGCGGTGCTTGGAGGGAGAGAAGAATGATCGACAAAGCAGTCACTGCGATAGGAGCCAATCTCAAAGATCAGCCCTTAGTTTTTGGCCTCCTAGTCATGAATATCTTATTCTTAGTGTTCATGATCTGGGTCTTGAACAGAGTCGCAGATGAGAACAAATTGGAGCGTGCAGAAAGAGCAGCGATTTATGCTCAACTCCAGGCTATGTGTACTAATCGATGACTTTGAAATTCAAAGTATAGGATAGTCAATCGGTGATGGCCTGTGCCACGATGATTCTTACATAAGCGGAGATGCTTAAGCCACGTTTTTCAGCCTCTGCCTTCAGCTTTGCGTGATGATTTTTCTTTAACCGGACGGTAGTCCAGACGTAGTTGGGCTTGTCGTCGTAGTAGTAGTTCCTTGAAGCCATTCTCTGCGCCTCTCGGCGCTTACTCGATACCATGCTCATTTTTAGGCCTCGGTTTGTATGTATCAGTTCCAGCGAGTTTATCTAGGATATTTGCTTTCAAGCAGATCTCTATGATCTTCTGAATCTTCTCGCTTGGGACACGGTTCTTGAGGAAGTCATAGACTCTGGCTTCGTGAACAGGCTTCTTTTCCTTTGCCCAGATTCGCCAGAGGAAGAAATGCAATTCGTCGATAACTTGGATATCACTTCTCTGAACCATTTCACGGAAGATGTCGGGCATTCCAAGCTCAGCCTCAAGTAACCATCCTTGGGCTCGATTGAAATCCTCCACTGTAATGCGTTGATTTCCAGTGGAGACGGCTGATATAGTAGCGAGCTTAATAATGTGAAGCATTCGTCTTGCGTTATAGTGTTCCAACTTGCTATGCTCTGGTTCGGGAGGACAGCCGTCGTTGTACCATTTCTGTGCGATTTTTGCTGCATTGAAATCCCAGTTCATCTGACCGTAGAGTTTTGTTACGGCTATTAGTTTAGTCGATAAGAGAGCGAATTTGCGTTTGTCTAACTCCTTTGTGTTGAAGAGATCAACTTTGACGTGTTGGTTGGAGTGGATCATTATGACCCTACTCATAAACCCTTGTCCCCAGGCTTCTTCAGGCAGAAGATTAGCAAGATAACTAGGCTGAGTACCCCCAATGATATTAAGCTGAGGATTAATAATATCGATCTGTTTGTCACCAAGGCCACGTCGATGATGCTGATGTTGGGGAGGATTATCGTAGATACGATTAAGAGTAGACAGAAAGTCTGTATCATGAGCAGGCAGAAGAACACCAAACTCATCCGCTGCAACAAGGAGAGAATTGTATTCGACAAGGGAATCTTCCTTTCTGATGAGTTTTCTGGTTGCATGGGAGAGACAATCTATCAACGCAGGCTTAGTGACATCGTGAGGAGCAATAAATAAGTCGCGGCAAGAATACCAAAGGTAATTCGTGTGCTCAATAGCCTGCGTCTTGCCAGTTCCAGGATGGCCAACAAGGAGAATATACATATTAGGAAAAATACACTTCCCTGCAGAGACGACCCAGACTCGTCGTTCCAGGGCTCCGGCCACGGTGGCAATACCAGCCCAGAGGCGGAAGATTGGAGGGGAGGGGATGTTTTCAGTGTAGGAAATGAAGTTGGTGATCCAATCATAGCTGGCGCTCGAGGTTAGAGGTACGGGTTCGGCCATCAGAGCCTCGCCATTTCATCAAGCCATCAGGGTTAGTGTTTTTGTCATAGGGAGGCTTCTCGGCGGAGGCCCAATTCCATCCAAGAGATATTTCAATAGGTATTTTCAAGGTGAAGCCATTAAGTGTGATTGGCACGTCAGCAAGGGATTTGATCTCGGAGCAAAGTTTTAGTTCAAGATCACGGTCATCTGGAAATTGCCATGTGAAGCCATCGTGGTCATTAGTAAGCGGTTCGAGGACAGGTAGGTGCTTCCAGACACGCCAGGCAATGAAAGCGGTAAGTTGGCCGACTGTGCTCTGCGGGACAAAGGCAATGGCTTCTCGGAGAGTTTCGTCATTGTAAGGGTTTCCGAAGAACTGCCTGGTCATGCCAAGGGGAGTGGTGAGAGTTTGGTGGAGCTGGAGCTCTCTCGCAACGTAAGAGAACCACTTATCGAAACCGTAAGAGTGATAGTAGTCTGCTTGGAACTCTGTACAGACTTTATACGGGAGGTTAAGGGCTCGTGCCATCTTGAGAGGGCCTCCCTTATAATTGGAGAGATGACCGCCTCTCTTAGCCAAGTCGCGATAAGTGAATTGTCGGTAAAATGCAACCTCTGCACTTCCTCTGTCGTGAACGAGATCTGGCCAGAGCATTCTGGCAACGTTGGTGTGGAGGTCTCCTCGTTCGCAGGCTTCGAGATATCTTGAGTCATTGAGTAATCCTTTCATGATTAGGCCGACAACACGAGACTCGGCCTGTTCTCCGTCGATATGGAGAAGCTTCATTCCCTTGTCAGCGATGAAGATTCGTCGGAGCTCTGGAGTGATGTTTTGCTGATTACCGCCCTCTCCAAAAGCATCCTTAGATGAAGACCATCTTCCAGTCTCGGTAGAAGCCACCGAGAAAGACGATCGAAATCTTCCATCTTGAGAGATGCGACTCGACAGGACTGAGACTTTCTTTCCAACATCTCTGATGTCAAATATGCAGTTAAGAATGGGAAGAGCATGGAAGTAGGCAGTAAGTCTCTCAAGACACTCCCGGTTACAACTAACTCGGCGTAGGCCCCCAGTAGACACATACTGCTCTGGCAGTTGCATTGCTCCATAGAAGAACTCCTTAAGTTGTTTAGATGATCTGGCGTTAAGTTGACGACTCCATATGGCTTCCGCAAAGCGGTTAAGAATTCTCTCTGTTCTCGTGAGGTCATTTCGATATGCCTCCAGTAATTTTCGACACTCATAAGCGTCTACTTTGAAGCCCCTAAGCATCATGTCTAATGCTAATGCTTGGAGGCCTCGCTCGAAATCATAGACTAACTCGGCGCTCTTGTCATTCCGCTGCCGGAGCTGCTCAGAGAGAACGTCGTAAACCTCGCGCGTAACGCAGCAATCCAGGCCGTTGTAGATCTGAAGCCGCGTCATATAGGGGAGACGCTCTAGAGACGCTTGGTCTAGCTTGCTGGTATCAATTCTTGGCACGAGTTCTCCATCCGTTACAGCAGCCTTTGGCATTGATCTTGGTATCGAGGTCGAATTCGTTAGGGAGGGCATTATTCAGCGTAGTAAAAAAGCCGCACTTCCCAGGCGAATCCTTGGTCCAAAAGCAATTCTCACAACGGACTTGAGTTTTAGATAAAAAGCCGGTTTCTGTTTTCGATAGCAACTTGGCGGCGGCAAAACTACCACGAGGGCCAGGAATGTAGTTCCCGCAAGTGTCATTGAGATTGACTTTGTACTGATAGATACCACAGATGAAGTCATCATCCATGATAGCGCAACTCTGGCACTGAGCAAAGTTGGGCTCATTCTTGGAGTTGTCGAAGTAGAGGAAGGCATCCCGCTTTGTTTTCATCAGAAGGTCACCACGTAGGTTAGAGTTGCGGCGCAGAACCAGTAGACAGCTCGGCGCCAATCGAGAGCCCAGGCGAAAGAGATGCTTGCGCCTATATCTAAAGCTAAGAGGGCTATGATGAAAGCATGGGCTATGTCTTTACTCATCCTTCTTGAACTCCTCTTCCCCTCTAGCCCTCATCAACTTCCAAGAGGCTTCATTGGTGTAGACGGAGCCAAGGAAGCCTAGCCCTTTTGGTAGTTCTGGATACATAGCATGGTGCAAGATCATGGTGTCGTGGAGGCAGTTGTTGACAGTGTAGTTCTCTCGAAGTAGATACTGTAGATCGTAAAGACCGTTCTGGAAGAGTTTCGGGATCGGGCTCGACAAAAGTTGATTGCAAAGTTTCCTCGCACAAAGCTCTTCATCCAGCGATGGCCAGTAACATTTGTTCTCTCGTCGATTGTCGTAGAATGGGACAATGAAAGCGCTAGTGCTTGAATCACTAAACCCGATGCAGGTGATGTGTCCTCGCTTGGTCTCGATGTCAACGGAAAGGATAGAAGCGCGTAGTCCAATTGCCACAAATGCTTTGAGCTCCTCCAAAGTAGGATCGTACGTAATGAATCTCTGAGGACGTCTGATATCAGGGTATTCACTTTCCACCTTCGCTTTCATTAAGTCGGATATAATTATGGGTCTATTGGACCAGTCGTAGAGGACGGTGGCAGGGTGGAGGATGGGAAGGCATTTTCCGTGGCACGTTTCCTGTATTGCCCCTCTAACCTTTGTAATTCCAGCATTGCCTGTGATAGCCCACGTTGCAGGTCCTCCAGCTGAGATAATAAGGTTGGGTCGAATATGCTTAATTTCGGAATAGAGTCGATCAATTTCCGGCAGCAGATCAGGGTGGAGGTAACCTCCCTGACGCACAGCATTGAGTTTGTATCCAGCTGGAAGTTCTGACTTCTTAACGAGGAATTCATCGAGCTTGTTTCCTGGAGGTCTGGTGAAAAGCAGATTCGTAAGATATATGTCCCGGCGTCTAAGTCCGGCAGATTCGAGCATTCCATCGAGTTGCTGGCCGGATGGCCCGATAAAAGGGATTCCAGTTCGTTCCTCTTGTTCTCCTGGAGCTTCTCCAATGAGTACGATTTTTGCATCTTTTGGTCCTATGGCTTTGATGCAAGGGTTTAAGAGAGTCATGGATTTATGGCTCTGAGGGTTCGGGATTTCTTAACCCTGGCGTTAGCGTCGGCTGCCCACTCGGGATTGATTTCAAGCCCGACGCAAGATTTGGCTCCGAGACTCTCAGCTGCACAGATTGAGCTTCCAGAGCCACAAGTTGGATCGAAGAAGCTTGACCCCTCATCGAGGAACATTCTAAAGAAATGTCGAAGTACCGGCTCCGGTTTTTCCGACTGGTGCCCTGTGTCGCCCTTAGGTGCACCGTAAGCGTCGGCGACAGGTGCAGCGATAAGTCGATCACCTCTGCTCGCGAAGAGCGCCGTCTCGTAGATGTGCCTTGGGCCGCGCTTTGGGTCGGCGAGGATTCCTTTGCCATCAGTTTTCATCCAGATTAGTGGTTTCGGGTTGAAGTCGAGGGAAGGGGCTTTTTCTGAGAAAAATTGAAGGGTTTTGTGGATAACAGTAAAGTCAGAGGAGAGCCAAAACATCAGGTGGCTATATGGTGCCATCAAGCGATCAAGATTCTCCGCTAAGGTTTGGCAGAGCCTCCAGTAGAGTTCCTCTGTATCGGCATAACCTCCCCATTGGTAAGTATTTCCTTGAGCGCTTTTGTCCAGTCCAATACCATAGGGAAAGTCACAATGGAGAAAGGTGTATGGAGGACCTCGGTATGTCCGAGCATACTCAAGGAAATCTGTATTGATAACGGGTTCTGTAGTGGTACTGACGATGGTACTAGAAGTTGATGGCTGCTCGGTACTATTAACGCCAAGCGCGCCGGGTGCAGGTTCTTCTTCACCGACCAATTCATTAAAGGCATCGTCAAGTCTCCTTGAATCTTTTCTTGCCAAGATGTTATATGCAGCTCTGTAGTTTGGGGCCTCTAGCAAGCGGCTGTTGCCGAGAAGCAATTCGTTGGCTACTCTGAGAACTATGCTAACAGTCCCTTCTTCGAGCCCTACGCTATCGGCAGTTTTGGATTGGTTCCAGTTACTATCAGTAGCTATATAAAGGAAGTGAATCTTATGAATGGCTTGGCAGAAATCCGGCCACTCCAAATCGCTCCGCTTTATGTTCTCCTCTAACTCAATGATTGACCTCTCAGTGCTGGAAAGACTTCCAAGAGTTCTTGCTGGGATATCGCGAAGGCCAAGTTCAAGAGAAGCACTGTACCTCCGCTCTCCGGCAATGAGGTTATATTTACCTTCACTGCTTTCCTCAACAATAACTGGGGTAATGACCCCGCGTCTCCGAATTGACTGTATGATGTCTGAAGTACTGACTTTCCTGCGCTGCCGTTGCTCACGTTTCACCTCTATGTTTTCGAGTAGAATGCGGAAGTCCATAAAATTTTCTCCAGGGTTGGGATTCCACAGATTTCTCGTGTGGAATCCCACGCTTGGTTATACGAGTGTATTCGCCAGACGCTGGATTACGGACATCAACTTGTCCGTTCCACCATCTAGATTGCGACTGACTTCCAACAAGGAGAGGGTTTGTCTTACCTCAGCTCCTGGTTGCACCTTTGATGGAGTACCCTCGATCTGTCCGATGAGGTTCTCCAACACGGCTAAGGCCTCATACAAACGGCCATCTGCGTGATTGAGAGTAGTCACTATCGGCTGATTGTCCGGTGTTTTTAGACCGTTCACGAGGTCTGCCCCTTCACGTCAGTGACGTTGTTGTAGATGGAATCATCACCGGGCTTATTGCTCGGCGTCTGGACGATCTGCAAGATCACAGGGAGTCCCTTGGTCTCGGGGATCGTCTCGTTGAAGGAGCGCCCGGCGACCGGGATACCAAGGCCAACGAGAAATTCACTCAGGCGATAGAGTGCAAGATCAGTGAGATAGAAATCCCGCCAAGGCTTCCACTTGGAGAAGTCGATCAGGTCACCGTCGCTGTCGCGGAGTTGATCAGGATGAATGTCCGGCCCTGGTTGGACGTTGTTGAAGGTGAACCGGACGAAGTTCGTCTTTTCGACTTTGCTAATGTCGAATTTGTATCCTTCGATGTTGGCGAAGTACGTCCCAGAAGGTTTCACCGGAGGACGCTTTACCGAATCGACAGGTTTGTCAAGTAGGTGGGAGAAGTTAGTAGCCATGTCATTTCACTCCATTTCGGACTGCCCTGAAGTATTCCGCCAGTCCGGTTTCCAAAGGGTACTCGGGTTTTACAACCCCAGGCGCGGAATTCTTTAAGCCGATGTTTAGATGCGGCTGTGTGCGAATTATTCGTCTAGTAGCTTGGCCGCTTCCGACGACATCAGCAAGCAGCACAGCGTTAAAGTATCTGCCGATCGTTGGGCTGAGTGCACGGCCAGTTCCGGTTTCGGGAAATCCTTTGAGGCTATTTGGGTCTTCGACTGTTCTAACACGACCTTTGTCGTCAACCACGTCTTCCCGTCGTCCAACTTCTCGAAGGTGAGTGAGAACAATGACGTTACATTTGATACTGTCGCTGTAAAGCAATTGGCAGAGACTTTCCGCAAGGATCTGCCCGTCGCGGTAGTCTTGGATTTGAGGCGGGACATGAAGCCTTCCATTGAGTTGCTGGATATGGCGCATAGCAGCGCGGCCGGCGAAGTTTAGCGAATCAACTACTAAGATGTCGTCTTTGCCGAAGGCATCGACCGAACCGTGATCCTCCCATGTCGATAGGAGGCCAATTCCTCTGCTCCAAGCATCTGCAGTGGTCGGGATGATTCGCCCTCGATCGACACGATACTTATCAGTGAGTGTAACTGCGTTGACGCTCTTGAGAAGATGAGGAGCTTTAGGGGCTTTCCCGGTGCCCTTTGCCAGTATATTGACCAGGATGTCCACTCCATTGTCGAAGTCCATGATCCATAATTTGTAGCTGTCATGTAATAGCGAAGCAAGGGCGCCTGTCTTTCCAGCGCCAGAGTCGCCAACGACGAGCAACTTGGTGATGCCAAGGGAATGATGGAGGTCAAGAGTAGGCATTAGATATCACCACGAATCTTGAGAGGGTCCCAGACTCTCCTAGCAAAGCCTGCCTCTAACCACAAATCCCTCGTCTTTGGGTCCTTCCCACAGATGCCTCGGAACTGGCAGCCTCCATACCTTCCGCAAGCAGTATCGTTCATGGGCCAGGCTTTTTTCGTGGCAAAGAGTTCAGCCATGGGGAGCCAGTATTGTCCAAGTTCCTTATACCATTCTGTTAGTTGATTTTCAGTTCTTAATGCGAACCCTCGCCTGTAGCGGTTGAAGCCGACCATGACTTGAGTAGCGTCAACGATCACGCCCTCGGTTTCGGCGTTGTAGATAATTTTCCCGGC
>Ga0126373_10000653_pt1 | contig 23191 bp, 19 predicted proteins | sample PanSoiMetPlot_11_FD_92545 | JGI IMG/M metagenome (GOLD analysis project Ga0126373, IMG submission 92545) | Tropical forest soil microbial communities from Panama - MetaG Plot_11 | ecosystem: Environmental > Terrestrial > Soil > Tropical forest > Bulk soil | place: Panama | collected 2016-02-17 | reverse complement strand
GCCAGCTGGATGCCTTCCGACATCTGCGAGCGGGCGATGTAGTCCTGGTAGGCCGGGATGGCGATGGCCGCCAAGATACCGATGATCGCGATCACGATCATCAATTCAATCAGGGTGAAACCCTTTTGCTGCGTTTTCATCGATTCACTCCTTGAGCGGTATGAACTGTTGCGGAATTCAGGAGCACACAATATAGCTTGTTACATAATAAATTGTACACTCCTGAACATATCAAGCAACTGCCATGCCAAGCAAAGGACCCGCAGGATTTGGGAAGATACATCAGCCGTGCGTAGTGAGAACTGACTAATTAGGTCAGTTACCGACAGTCTTTGTCACATCAGGTGGATTATTCCAGGCCAAGCTTCTTGATGCGATACCGCAGCTGCCGGAAGCTCATCCCCAGAAGTTTGGCGGCCGCAGTCTTGTTGTAGCGAGTCTGCTCGAGGGCCTTGCGGATAGCCTCCTTCTCCACGTCCCCCAAATGCTTGCCCAGGGGCAGGGAAGGCGAGCCGCTCACGGGCTCAGCGGCGGGCGTTTCGGCCGTGGGTGTCTGCAGGTGGATGTCGGCGGCGTGGATTAGGTCAGCCTCCGCCAGGGTCGTGGCGCGTTCCAGCACGTTTTCCAGTTCCCGCACGTTGCCCGGAAATGCATGAGCACGGAGCACGGCGACGGCGTCAGGTGCCAGCCTCGCAGGCTTGCGCTGCAGGGATTGGGCGAGGCGCTCGAGGATGTGGTTCGCGAGCAGCAACATGTCCTCCGGCCGTTCTCGCAGTGGAGGCACCCTCAGTTCGATGACGTTGATGCGGTAATAAAGGTCCTCTCGGAATTTGCCAGTGCGCACCCACTGATCCAGGGGGCGGTGGGTGGCGGAGAGGATGCGTACGTCCACCGGCGTCTCGCGCTGGGCGCCTACGGCACGTACCGCTTTTTCCTGGATGACACGCAGCAGCTTCACCTGCATGTGCAGCGGGAGGTCGGCCACTTCGTCCAGGAACAGAGTACCGCCCTGGGCCGCATGAAACAGACCGTCCTTGTCGGCGACGGCACCGGTGAAGCTGCCCTTTTTGTGGCCGAAGAATTCGCTCTCCATGAGTTCGCCGGGAATGGCGCCGCAATTGACCGCCACGAACGACCCCTCGGCCCGTGCGCCGTTCTCGTGGATGAGGCGCGCCACCAGCTCCTTGCCGGTGCCGGATTCGCCGCTGATGTGCACCGGTGCCTGGCTGCGGGCCACCTTGGCCACCATGACGCGCACTTGCTCGATGGCGGGAGAGTGCCCCAGCAGCCGCGGCGCGCCACGGTTCTCGGCGCCGGCACGCCGCTCGCGGAGTTTGAGCGCCGTGCTCACCAGGCTACGTAGGGCGTTCAGGTCGACGGGCTTGGAAACGAAGTCGAAGGCGCCGTACTTGAGGGCTTGGACGGCGGATTCCACGTTGCCATGGGCGGTGATCACCGCCACCGGCACCTGTGAGAGGCGCTGCTGAATGAAGCTCACGAGCTCGAGGCCGCTGCCGTCCGGCAGTTTCATGTCCGTGAGACAGAGGTCCACCGGCTGGGACTGGAGCAGGGCGCGCGCTTCCTTCAGATCAGCCGCCAGCATACAGCCCACGTCCATGCGCGTGAGAGTGAGATTCAGAAGTTCGCGGATGGCGGGTTCGTCGTCCACCACCAGGGCCAGGGGTTTGTGCATGCTCAGGTCAGCCATCCTTCGGAGGCGCCGAATTCGATGCGGAAACAGCTGCCGCCCTCGGGACGCGGCATATAAGACAGGCGCGCACGGTTACATTCGCAGAGTTCGCGGGCGATGAAAAGCCCCAGCCCAGTACCGCGTGGATCGGAGGTATAAAAGGGCTCGAAGATGTGCTCCGCGATGTCTACCGGCACCCCCGGCCCCCGGTCGAGTACTTCCAGAAAGCCCGAGCCGGGCGTCTGCAGCGAGCCAATGCGGTATTCGACCCGCGGCCCGCCGCTTTTGGCGACCCGGCCGTGGTGCAGGGCGTTTTCCGACAGATTCCACATAACCTGGTGTAGATGCGAGGGATCGAAGCGCATGCGGAGCGTGACTCCACCCTCCGCACGCAGGGCCAAGGCTTGGGGCAGGAGCACATGGCGGTCGCGGAACTCGCCGATGAAGTCCTTGAGCCAGCCGCCCACGTCCAACTCTTCAGCACGGGTGCTGTCCCGTCGCGAGAGCTGCAGGATGTTCTCCACAATGCGTTCCATGCGTGCCGCGTGCTCGTGGATGATTTCCGTGAGGCGCTTGTCATCCCCGCCGATCTGCCCGGATTCCGCCAGCAACTGGTTGGCGTGACTCACCGCCGAGAGCGGATTGCGGATCTCGTGGGCGATGCTCGCGGTGAGGCGCCCCAGGATGGCGAGCTTGGCCTGGCGCACCTGTTCCGCGACGGTGCTCGCGTCCTCGAGGAAGATGAGGGCGCCGCCGCTGCGCTGGCGGCCGATGCTGGCAAAATGGGCAATGAGTGGGCGTCCCTGGGGCGAGACGATTGCTGCGGGACGGCGCGGATCGCCGCGCCGCCAGGTCGCGAGCTCTGCCTGCAGTCGCGGCGCGCCGTCCTCCAGGGATTGGCCTCGGCTGCCGCTCTTGAGGGTCTCGGCGGCGGCGCTGTTAAGCATGCGGATCTTGTCGTATTCGTCCACCACCAACACGCCGGTGCGCATGTGCTGGATCACGTAATCGTTGATCTCCGCGAGGTCCGCCAGGTCCAGGCCGCGCCGCTCGGCGAGGGCTTCGCTCTCGCGCAGCCGCAGGCCCACGTATTGCGCCACCAAGGCACCCACCAGCAGGATAAGCCCGATGAGGCCGGCCTGGGTATATCCGCCCTGTTCGGCGGTGCCATAGAGGATGGCGATGCCCTGTTCGACGAGGATCGCGATGGTCGCGAAGGACGCGAAGGCGATGCTCATGCGCCGGGTCATGAGTGCGCTGTAGGTGGAAACGGTGATAAACAGAAGGCTGCCTAGGCCACTGGCGGCGCCGCCGCTGGCGTGCATCAACAGCACCACGGCCACGATGTCGCCGGCGAGCTGGCCGTAGATCTGCAGCTCCATACTGGGGCGGCGCGCGCGCACCGTGAACAGCACCGTGAGGCTGAAACCGACATACATCACGCCGGTCCACAGGAACAGTTCCGGGTAGACGTCTCCCAGGAGGCGCGGGCTCTTGTCGCTGAAGAACAGCGCCACCACCAGCACCCCGACCACCATGCGGAATAGGTTCATGAGCTGGAGCAGCCGCCAGGCCTGCTCCTCGCTGTGTGGCACGGCGTCGTCGGTTTGCAAGATCGCGTTGGAAGCGGCGTTCATTTGGTTTCAGGCTTTACCTTTGCGTAGACCCTGGCTTTGCTTCAAAATAGCGCCTTTCCCATCCATCCCCAACTCCCGGCCACCATGAACCTGCACGAATACCAGGCGAAACAGCTGTTTGCAGAATACGGCATCCCCGTGCCCCGCGGCATCCCCGCCAAGAACGGCGCCGAAGCCGCGGCGGCGGCCCAATCCCTGGGCGGCGCGCTTTGGGTGGTGAAGGCCCAAGTGCATGCCGGTGGGCGCGGTAAGGCGGGCGGCGTGAAGCTCTGTCGCTCCGCCGAGGAAGTGCGCGCGGCGGCGGAAGGCATGCTGGGCAAACGCCTGCACACCCACCAGACCGGCCCCGAGGGGCTGCCCATCCACGCCGTCATCGTCGAGGCGGGCTCCGATATCGAGCGCGAACTTTATCTTTCGGTGCTGGTGGACCGCAGCCGCGAGCAGGTGGTGTTCATGGCCTCCGCCGCCGGCGGCATGGACATCGAGGAAGTGGCGGCCAAGACCCCCGAGAAGATTTTCCGCACCTGGGTGCACCCCGCTGCGGGCGTGCAAGCCTACCAGGTGCGGGAGCTGGCCTTCGGCCTGGGACTCGCGAAGAAGGAGCACATGGCTACCTTCAGCATGATCGTGGAGGGTCTGTACAGGCTCTTCATGGAGCGGGACGCGAGCCTCGTGGAGATCAACCCCCTCATCGTCACCAAGGACGGCCGCGTCCTGGCCCTGGACGCGAAGTTGAACCTGGACGACAACGCCCTCTACCGCCAGCCGCAGCTCGCGGCCATGCGCGACAAGTCCCAGGAAGACGAGCGTGAGAGCGCCGCCAAGGAGCACGACCTCAACTACGTGTCCCTGGACGGCGACATTGCCTGCATGGTGAACGGCGCGGGCCTCGCCATGGCCACCATGGACATCATCAAGCTGCACGGCGGCACGCCGGCCAACTTCCTGGACGTGGGTGGAGGCGCCACCACCGAACGCGTCACCGCGGCCTTCAACCTGATCCTTTCCAACAAGTCCGTGAGAGCCATCCTGGTGAACATCTTCGGCGGCATCGTGCGCTGCGACCTGATCGCCGAGGGCATCATCAACGCCGTAAAGGGCGTGGGTGTGGCGGTACCGGTGGTGGTGCGCCTCGAGGGCACCAACGTGGAACAGGGCAAGAAGCTCCTGGCGGAAAGCGGCCTCGCCATCATTCCCGCCAATGACCTTACCGACGCCGCCAAGAAAGTGGTCGCGTCGATCAAATAATTTCCAAGAGCGAAAATCATGAGCATTCTGGTTAACAAGAAAACGCGGGTGATTTGCCAGGGCTTTACGGGCAAGCAGGGCACGTTCCACTCGGAACAAGCCATCGCCTACGGCACCAAGCTGGTGGGCGGCGTGACGCCGGGCCGCGGCAGCGAGAGACATCTCGACCGGCCGGTGTTCAACACTGTCCACAACGCGGTTCAGGAGACCGGCGCCGAAGCCAGCATGATCTACGTGCCGGCGGCCTTCGCGGCGGACGCCATCCTGGAAGCGGCGGACGCGGGTATCCAGGTGATCGTCTGCATCACCGAGGGCATCCCGGTCACGGACATGGTGCGCGTCAAGGCCGCCATCAAGAATCGGGACTGCGTGCTCATCGGTCCCAACTGCCCAGGCATCATCACCCCGGGGGAGTGCAAGATCGGCATCATGCCGGGCCACATTCACAAGCGCGGCAAGGTGGGCATCGTGTCCCGCTCCGGCACGCTCACCTACGAAGCGGTGTTCCAGACCACCAATCTCGGGCTCGGCCAGTCGACCTGCGTAGGCATCGGCGGCGATCCGGTGCATGGCATGAATTTCATCGACGTGATCCGCCGCTTCGAGGATGACCCCCAGACCGAAGGCATCATCATGGTGGGCGAGATCGGCGGCTCCGACGAGGAAGCGGCGGCCGAGTACATCCGGAAGCACGTGCGCAAGCCGGTGGTGGCTTACATCGCCGGCGTCACCGCGCCCGCGGGCAAGCGCATGGGCCACGCCGGTGCCATCGTCTCCGGCGGCAAGGGCACGGCCCAGGCCAAGTTCGAGGCCCTGGAGAGGGCCGGCGTGAAGACCACCCATTCCCCGGCGGAGCTGGGTAGCACCATGGTCAAGCTCTTGAAGGGTGGAGGGAAGAAAGCCGCCGCGAAAAAACCGGCCGGGAAGAAGCGCAAGGCCGCGAAGAAGAAGGCCAAAAAGAAGAGCCGTGGGCGCCGCTAGCCCCACACTCGCTACTTTTTCAACGATCTGATGACCGCATGAGCGCTGGTTTGCGCATCGTCATGGCCCAACTCAACCTCCTGGTGGGGGACGTGCCGGGCAATACGCGCAAGATCCTGGCCGCCGCCGCTGAGAGCCGCGACCAGCTCAAGGCGCAACTAGTGGTTTTCCCGGAACTCAGTCTCACGGGCTACACCCCCGAGGATCTGCTTTTCAATCCGGATTTCCGCCGCCGTGTGGAGGCGGGCGTGCAGGAACTCTGCGCCGGCATCCAGGGTATCCATGCCGTGGTGGGCTATCCCCTCTACGAAGACAAGAAGCTCTACAACGTGGGGGCGGTCGTCGGCGGCGGGAAGGTGCAGGCGCTTTACCGCAAGAGCGAGTTGCCCAACTACGGCGTGTTCGACGAACAGCGTTATTTCACCAGTAGCGGCGACACCACGCTCATCGACGTGGTGGGCTTCGCCGTGGGGCTCAACGTCTGCGAGGACGTGTGGCACACGGACCCCGCCCAGCGCGCCGCGGAGGCCGGCGCGAAGCTCATCGTGGTGCCCAACGCCTCGCCGTTCAACGTCGGCAAGCAGGTGGAGAGGGAGGCGGAGTTGAAGCGCCGGGTGGCGGAAGCCAAAGTGCCCGTGGTCTACGTGAACCACGTGGGCGGGCAGGATTCGCTGGTGTTCGACGGGGGCTCCCTCGCCATGAACGCCGACGGCACGGTGGCGGCAAGGGCGCCGGATTTCGAGGCAGGTCTCTATCCCGTGGATTTCGTGCTCGAGGATGGCCGGGCGCGGGCCATGGCGACCCAGGTGCACCTAGACAAGAGTGAGGACGAGAGCGTCTACCGGGCCATCGTGCTCGCACTCCGTGACTACGTTTCCAAGAACGGATTCAAGGGCGCGCTGCTGGGTCTCTCGGGAGGCATCGATTCCGCTTTAGCGCTGGCCCTGGCGGTGGATGCCTTAGGCGCGGCGAACGTCACGGCGGTGATGTTGCCCTCACGACATACATCTGCGCTCAGTCTGGATGGCGCTGAGCAACAAGCGCGCGCGCTCAAAGTGGACTACCGGGTGATCCCCATCGAGCCCGCGTTCGAGGCGCTCAAGGCTTCCCTGAGCGGCACGGCCGGCGTGACGGACCAGAACCTGCAGGCGCGGGTGCGGGGCACGCTGCTCATGGCGCTTTCCAACCAGAACGGCAAACTCCTTCTCGCCACGGGCAACAAGAGCGAAATGGCCACCGGGTACGCGACCTTGTACGGCGACATGGCCGGCGGATTTGCGCCGCTGAAGGACGTGCTCAAGACCTGGGTGTACCGCCTCGCCCGTTATCGCAACGGCTTGTCGGCTGCCATCCCCCAGCCGGTCATCGACCGGGAGCCCTCGGCGGAGTTGGCCCCGGGGCAGAAGGATTCCGACAACCTGCCGCCGTACGAAGTGCTGGACGCGATTCTCACGGCCTATGCGGAAGAGGACCGGCCATTCAGGGAGATCATCGCCCAAGGTTATCCGGAGGAGACGGTGCGGCGGGTAATGCGGCTGGTGCAGGCGTCGGAATACAAGCGCCGTCAGGCGCCGCCCGGACCCCGCGTGAGCCGGCGCGCCTTCGGCAGCGACCGGCGGTACCCCATTACCTCGGGGTACCAATGACGTCTCCGGTGCGGTCGCTCATCACCACGATCATCCCCACCTACCAACGGCCCAAGCTCCTGCGCCGGGCTATTGAGAGCGCGCTGGAGCAGGGGGGGTCCGAGGTCTTGGTGCGCGTCTTCGACAACGCCTCCGGCGATGAGACGAGCGCCATGGTGGCCGGCATCGCGGCGAGCGATCCCAGGGTCATCTATCACCGCCACGACACCAACATTGGTGCGAGCGCGAATTTCGACTTCGGCCTGCGCCAGGTGGATACGCCCTATTTCTCCATCCTGTCGGATGACGACTACCTGCTACCGGGGTTCTACCGCCGTGCCCTGGCCGACCTCGACGACGAGAGCAAGGCCATGTTCTGGGCGGGGATGACCCTCACCGCCGACGAGTCCGGGAAGATCTGGTATGCGCGCGTGGACCAGTGGCCGCGAGAGGGACTGTTCGCCCCGCCCGAAGGGCTGATGGCCATGATGCATGGCCTATCGCCGCTCTGGACGGGGATCGTCTTCAGGTGCACCATCCTTGATGGCATCGGATTTCCCGATCGCGAGACGCTTGGGCCGTCGGATCTCGATTTCGTGCTGCGGGCTTCGGCGCGCTACCCATATGTGCTGCGTAAGCACCCTTCCGCTGTGTTCATCCTGCACGCGAGTTCGTTCGGTGCGACACAGCCGCTCACCTCGTTCTGGCCCGGATGGCAGAAGATGTTCCGTAACCTGGAGGTCGATACGAGCCTCGATGCGGATGCGCGGACACAGGCCTTGCGTGCACTGCATCATGATGCCCGTCGCATGCTCTTTCGGCGGGGCGCCTATGCACTGTGCGCGGGCCGGTACGATTTCTGCCGTGCAGCGGCGCAAGCTTTCGAATCACAATACGGCAAGGGTGCCAAGCCCTGGGTATTACGCGGGCTCACTGCCGCCTGTGAGAAGTTCCCCGGGCTGCAAGGTCTGTACACGCGGGTCTATCGCTGGGCCGAGCGCCGTATGGTCGGCTCCCGTGTTGGACTAGAGGCGCGGTACGGTCATCTGATCAAGAGATCCTGAGGTCGGAACTCCGCGACTCATTCGCCGTCACCCGTGGATCGATCCAGCGAGTTGGCGACGAAGGTAGGCCCTGACGGGAGCGGTGGCAAGCGCAGCGACGAGCAGGGTCACGGCGCTGACCGCGGCCAGCCAGAACAGACCGGTGAAGTCACGCGTCAGGGGTGGGGTGAGCCACCGGGCGGCAAGCGCGATCGCCGAGGCGGCGACGAACGGCGGCAGGATGTCCGTCAGGTACCAGTTCGCTATCTCGCCGCGCATCAGGCGGCGGTGCATCAGCGGTATGCCTACGGCCACGAAACCGAGGTTGGTGACGAACCACATGAATGCGGCCCCGTCGATGCCATAACGGGCCACGGCCCAGATGCAGAACGGGATGCCCAGGATGAGCGCGGCGAGGTTGGAGACGACCGTTAGGCGCGTCCAGCCGTGGGCGAGCTGCAGGGCGTAGGGCAGGTTCATGAGGCCGTTCAGGGCGGTGCCGGCCGCCAGGACGGAGAGCGGCACGGCCACGCGCGCTGCCAGCGACGCGTCGCCGGTCCACAGATAGATCGCGTCACGGGAGAACAGCACCAGCACCGCGGCCACGGCGGCGACGACGATCGCCAGATACTGGTTGGAGAGATGATAGAGCTCCACCAAGGCCTCATGTTCGCCCTTTGCCACCAACCGGGTGTAGCGTGGGTAGAGCGCATTGAACATGGGCTGGATCATGCGTCCAAGTCCCGCCGCCACACTCAACGCCAAGCTGAAGTAGCCGAGGTCCTCAAGAGGGCGCAGGAACGAGACCATCACCCGGTCCAGTTGCATAACGGCCACCGTTAGCACGCTTATGGTGGCAAGGCCACCGGCGAAACGGCGCGCAGCCTGGAGTTCCTGGAAACTGAAGCGGGGAAGTTCACCGGCCGGTAGCACGCGCCAGAGCGCGAACGCCGAGGCTGCCGATTGGGCTGCACCGACAGCTGCGTACCACCACATGAACGCCGACAGCGTAGGCGAGACCCAATAGAGTACGGCCAATACACCCGCGCCGCGCAGGGTGGCAAAAACCACTTGGATCAGGTTCAGTAGAGGCTGGCGCTCGAGGCCGGAAAGGCCATTGGCGTAGAAGTTGCTGGGCCACAGTAAGGCCACAGCCAGGCCCATGAGGGTGATGGCATGCTCTGTCTGCGCGTGCGTCAGAACCTCCGGGTGCAGCCAATGGTCCGCCAGCGGTCCGCTGGCGAGCCAGATGGCGACAGCAATAGCCAGTGCGAGCGGCCATACGAGGAACTCGCAGCTGCGCACCAGAGTGCCAAGGCTGCTTGCCCTGTCATGTTCATGGATGCGGCGGGAGATTTCCCGGTTCAGCATGCCGCCCAAGCCAAAATCCAGCAGCGAAGAGAGGGTCTGGATGGTTAGCATCAGCCCCACGAGGCCGAAGGCCTCCATGCCCAGCACCCGGATGTAGAGCGGTGCAAACACCACGGTGACTAGCGCGATCCATATCTGCCCGGTGTAGTTGGCGAGAATGTTCCGGCGCAGCGCGGTCACGGCACGGTCAGATACGCTTGAGATAGCCGTCGGGAGCGACGGTAATGAGCAGCTTCTTCTCCAGCAAGGTATCGATTTCGAATGAGAGCGAGGTGCCGTCGGCACCGAGATGCTGCATCGCGCCGAGCCGTCTCAAGTATTCCCATACCGCGGTCTTCGGGTTATCGCCCCTGCCCCAGGGTCGGTCGGGGTAGGTGGAGTCTGGCAGGTCTTCAATTCCGGTGTCGAATACGATGCAGTAGCTGCCCCGGCTGGTCAGTGGGGCATAAGCCTCGAGTTCGGCCAGCACGTGTGCGTGGGTGTGATTGGAATCGAGCATTATCAACACGTTGTGATACCCAAAAGCGATCTCCCGCACTCGGGCAACGGTCTCTGGGGCGATGGACGAGCCCTGGATCATGTCGATTTTGTGCGATAGGGGATGCGCTTCAATGGCAGCGCGGTTATGTGCGCGGATATCGATGTCTATGCCCAGCACGCGGCGCCGGCTGACCCTGGGATCTAGGGTCCTCCTTTCTTCCAAGGCCTCACAATAATCGAGTAGCACCAGCATGGACGCACTCATGATGAGCGAGCCGCCATGTGCGATGCCTGTTTCGATCACGAGATCCGGCTTGATTCGCCAGATCAGCTCTTGCACGGCGACCATATCCTGTGGGTACTGGATGATGGGCCTGCCCAGAGCGGTGAAGTGGTAGGAGTATTTGTGAGCGAGGGAGAGTTGCAGCCATTGTGCGGAGAGCGCTGCCATGGCCGGATCTCGACCCATGCCGACGGTCTCGTCGCGACATTCCTGCTCGAACTGCTCTATTGGATCCATGCTTCTTCCCAATCAGATACGCCAATCGGCGGTTGATTCAGATTATTCGCGACAAATGCTTATACCCGAACTTTGCCATCCTTGTATGAAACATTGGAGGAACGGATGATTCTTGCGGGATTCCCGACCACGACAGAATAATCAGGGACATCTTTTGTTACTACAGCGCCGGCACCTATGACTGACCACTTCCCGATTCTTATGCGAGGCAGAATCGTGGCATTGGTCCCGATGAAACAACCATCGTTGATTTCACAGCACCCTGAGATACTAACGGCATGAGCGATAAATACGCTGTTGCCGATCTTAGTCTCATGTCCTATGAGGCTACCAATATGGATGCTTGAGTTGTCCCCGACATCGACTTCTGCCTGCGTGATGACGCCTTCCTGAATGTAATTGCCTGTACCCCACTTGGTCATCATCAAATCGACCGATGGGTGGATGAAATTAGTGAGTATTCCGCCTTTTTTCACGATATCCAGGGTGACTTCGTATCTAGTCACGGTGCTACCGGTTATGAGATTCACGAATCGGACGCCAGCGGCTGCCAACTCCGGCACCTTGTCACTCCCGCCGAAGATTGGGATCCCATGGAACAGATGACCGTGTTTTCCAGGGTCGTTATCTATGAAACCATGCGCAACGAAATCCGGAGATACCTTCTTTATCGCATCTATCATCCTGATAGTTTCAGGGTTTGCTGCGCCGACGAAAACGACTTTCATGGAGATCAATCTCCTTGTATAGCTGCCCGGTTTGCGGAAGGCTATTGCGAAAGTTCCGATTGTATTACCGCGACCACCCGATTGAGGTCTTCCTCGGATAGGTCGTGATAACTGGGCAGGTTTATGGCTCGTTTGTATATCGAATAGCTTATCTTGTTCTGCATGCGGGGTTCGAACATTGGCAGCATCGACAACGGCCAAAAAAACACCCTGCCGTCGATATTTTCCGCCCTGAATCTGGTCAGTAAAGCCTCACGGTCGAAATCAACGTATGTTTCAACTACTAACGTCGGCATCCAGAAGCCATTGGCTGTGCCAGGAGGTTCCGGATTCAGTTTCACCGGCAAGGCCGCGAGGGCCCTTCTGTATGATTCAAAAATGGATCGCTTACGGGCAATCAGCTCGTCTACCCGCTCCACTTGGCCGCAGCCGATGGCGGCTTGGAGGTTGGACATCTTGTATTTGAACCCTACGCAGGACGCCCAGAACTGCTTGGATTCGCCCCGCGCGCGGCCGTGATTCGAGAGGGTCAGCACGGTCTCGTAGAGTGCGTCGTCGTCGGTGACGAAGATGCCACCCTCGCCGGTGGTGACGGTCTTGGTGCCATGGAACGAGAATGCCCCGAACGCGCCCAGGGAACCGGCGCGCCGGCCATGCCAGACCGAACCGAGCGCTTCTGCGGCATCCTCGATCACGGGGATCCCGTGCCGCCGGCCGATGTCCAGCAGGGCATCGAGGTCGCAGAGGTTGCCGTAGAGATGCACCGCGAGGATGGCCTTCGTCTTGGGTGTGATTGCTGCCTCCACTGCCGCCGGATCCAGGCACCAACTGTCGGTGAGCACGTCCACGAACACCGGCTTGGCGCCGAGGTGGACAATGGGCGCCGCCGATGCTATCCAATTGATGTCGGCGAGGATGACCTCGTCACCGCCGCCGATGCCGAGGGCGGCCATGCCGAGGTGCAGCGCACCGGTGCCGCTCGAGGTCGCGATGGCGTGCTTGACGCCGAGGTGTTCGCGGAACAGCGCCTCGAAGCGGTGGATGTAGTCGTAGCAGCGTTCGCCCCAGCCATTGGCGGCAGCGTCGGTGGCGTAACCGATTTCCCGTTCCGTGATGGAAGGTTTAGTGTAGAAGATGCGGGATTTCCCGGCGTTCGGGCTCATAGGATTTTCAGCTTCGGGACCGCGACCACGAACTTGCCGTTCCAGCCACGAATATAGCCGAGTTGGGCCATGATTTCCGCGCGCAGGTTCCAGGGCAGGATCAGCACGAAATCGGGGTGGTCCTCGCGTAGGCGATCCTCGCTTACCACGGGGATGTGGGAGCCGGGCAGGTAGCGCTCGCGCTTGTGCGGTGAGGCATCCACCACGTATGGCAGCAGGTCGCGTTTGACACCCGCGTAGTTGAGCAAGGTGTTGCCCTTGGCGGCAGCCCCGTAGCCCACCACCTTGCGCCCGGCTCGATGTTGTTCCAGCAGGAACATCAGGCAGTCGTCCTTGACCGTGTCGGCCTGCCGCTGGAAGCCGCGGTAGTAATCCCATTCCTGCATCCCGGCGCGCCGCTCCTCGGACAGCAACCCAGCCACTGCCGGCATCACGTTATTACGGCCGTCCTTGTGTCCTGCCCAGATGCGCAGTGAGCCGCCATGAGTCGACAACTCCTCCACGTCCCAGATGCGTAGCCCATGAAACTCGAAGATCCGGTTCAGTGTCCCGAGAGAAAAATAGGAGAAGTGCTCGTGATAGACGGTGTCGAACTGGCGTTCGGCGACTAGCCGCATCAGGTGCGGGAACTCGGCGGTGACCGTGCCACCCGGCTCCAGGGCCACCCGTAGGCCCGCGACGAAGTCGTTGATGTCGGGCACATGAGCGAGCACATTGTTCGCCACGATCAGGTCGGCGGGCCGCCGCGTTCGCACGAACTCCTCCGCGAAGCCGCGGCCAAAGAACTCGCATAGGGTCTCGATGCCCTTCTCGCGGGCGACCCGGGCAGTGCCACCGGTGGGCTCGATGCCGACGCAGGGGATGCCGCGGGCTGCGACATATTGCAACAGGTAACCGTCGTTGGATGCTACTTCCATTACCAGACTGTCGCGTCCGAGCCTGAGGCGATCGATAGCTTTTTCAACGTAGCGCTCGGCATGGGCGAGCCAGGTGGTGGAAAACGACGAGTAGTAGATATAGTCGGAAGAGAATAGCTCCGCATGCGGTGCCATCTCACCCACTTGCACCAGCCAGCAGTTACCGCAGGTGAAGAGCTTCAGCGATAGCCAGGTCTCGGGGGCATTCAGCGAGTCTTCGGTGAGGAAGGCATTGGAGGGAGGGGCATGGCCCAGATCCAAGAATACGTCGCGCAGGGGCGCCGAGCAGAACCGGCAGTTCATAGGCGTATCCCTGCGAAGCCGGACGTCAGCAGGGGCGCATTGGCATCCTTCGCGGAGATGGTACCGACCGGCAGCGGCCAGGTGATCTTGAGTCGCGGATCGTCATGGCGCAGCCTGCCTTCATATTCTGGGTCCCAGTCAGCGGTGTGCAGGTACAGCAATTCGACTTCGTCCGTGAGCGCCTGGAAACCGTGGGCGAAGCCTTCCGGTATGAAGACCTGCAAGGCACTGTCGTCCGAGAGTTCGACCGCATGCCAGTGCAGGAAGGTGGGGGAGCCTGCGCGCAGGTCGACCGCCACATCGAAGACGCGCCCCCGCAAGCAGCGGATCAGCTTCGCCTCTGCCGAGGGAGGGTATTGGAAATGCAGGCCGCGTACCGTCCCTCGGTGCCGGGTCCTTGATTGGTTTACCTGGGTCCAGTGCAGGCGCGGGCGCAACGCCGCGTAGTCCGGCTCGCTGAAAACGCGCATAAACTCGCCGCGCTCGTCGCTCACTGTCCTGGCCTCGACCAGCGTCAGTCCTGCGAGCGGCGTGGGGTGGATCATGCCGACATCCACGGCAGGCCCGCTGCCGAGGCCGCGGAAACGTATTCGCTCAGGTCCTCGACGCTGCGCAGCTCCCTCTGCGTGTGATAGGTGTGGTACCACTGCAGCGTGTGTCGGATGGCATCCTCGATGCCCCATACCGGCCGCCACTGCAGCATGCGGGCGGCTTTGCGGCTGTCCAAATGTAGGACGGGGGCTTCGCGCAGGATCCGCCCGGCGTCCACCGTCCGGCATTCGACGGGCCAGATGGCCTGCATCTGCGCCACTAGATCACGGACGGGTATCGCGGCGCTCGGGGCAGGCCCGAAGTTCCACGCGCCCTCCATGGCGGTACCTTCCAACAGCAGCTGCCCAAGCCTGAGGTAACCCGACAGGGGTTCGAGGACGTGTTGCCAGGGCCGCACCGCGTCCGGGTTGCGGACCTCCAGTGCTTTGCCGGCCGATGCGGCACGCACGAAATCCGGTACGAGGCGGTCTTCCGACCAGTCGCCGCCGCCGATGACGTTGCCCGCACGGGCCGTGGCCACACGCGGGCCGCCATCGGCAAAGAAGCTGTGCTGGTAACACGCTGTCACCAGTTCAGCGCACGCCTTCGACGTACTGTAAGGATCGTGGCCCCCGAGCGGGTCCTCCTCTTCATAGCCTGAAGGTTTCATCTGCTCGCGATAGACCTTGTCGCTTGTGACATTGATGAAGACCCGCGCGGAGCGCAAGCCGCGCAGCGTCTCCAAAAGGTGTGTAAGCCCAAGCACATTGGTCTCGAAGGTGAGCAGGGGCTCACGGTAGCTGCGTCGCACCAGCGGTTGGGCAGCGAGATGGAAGATGATCTCAGGTTGCGTTTGTTCGAGCGCTTCCTTGATGCCCGCCCGGTTACGCAGGTCCAGGTTCAGATCGCGCACTCCGTCCAAGCTGAGCAGGGACCAATGGGCGGGCTTCGTGTCTGCAGGGAGGGCGAGCCCGGTTACCCGGGCGCCGAGGCGAGTCAACCAGAGGCAGAGCCAGGAGCCCTTAAATCCGGTGTGTCCTGTAACCAGAACCCTACGGCCCTCGTAGACACCACCGAACGCTGTCCTCAAGACCAAACCTTCCAGGGTGGATGGTCCGAGCGCCAAAGTTCCTCGAGTTTCATTTTGTCGCGGAGTGTATCCATGGGCTGCCAGAACCCCCGATGGGTGTAGGCGGCGATCTCACCATCACGGGCCAGCTTTTCCAGCGGATCTCGCTCCCAGACGGTGGTGTCATCCACAATGTAGTCGAGAACTCTGCGTTCGAGGACAAAAAATCCGCCATTTATCCACGAACCATCGCCGGAGGGCTTCTCCTCGAAGCGGGCGATTCGGTTATCCTTGATATTGATGGCCCCGAAGCGGCCCGGGGGTTGCACCGCACACATTGTAGCGAGACAGCCTTTCTCCTTGTGAAAAGCGATTTCGGCTGCAATATCGATGTCGGCAAGACCGTCGCCATAAGTGAAACAGAACGTCTCGTCACCGAGATAATGGGTTACGCGTTTCAGCCGGCCGCCAGTCTGCGTCTGATCCCCAGTATCTATAAGTGTGACCCGCCAAGGTTCGGCGCTTTTGTGGTGCACTTCAAGCTTGTTGGTTGCGAGATCGAAAGTGATGTCAGACATGTGCAGGAAGTAGTTGGCGAAGTACTCCTTGATCATGTAGCCCTTGTAGCCAAGGCATATGATAAATTCAGTGATTCCGTAATGGGCATAGATTTTCAGCAGGTGCCACAACACCGGCCTTCCGCCGATTTCAACCATAGGCTTTGGCCGTGTCGCGGTCTCTTCGCTGATCCTGGTGCCGAAACCACCTGCAAGAATGACTGCTTTCATCGTTCATCCCCGTGGATGTGCTGCCATCAGTGCCACGCGGGGTTAGAAGGGCCCTCGCGGCGCGTAGATATTGTTCGCACCCGGAAAGTTTAACGCCAACGTCTTCTGCGCGTTCGCCGCCAAGTCGGTCAAACCGAGCTTCTGGTAGCAGAGGACCATGATCTGTAACGCGTCCTGGGTATAGGGCGTCTGCGGGTAGTGCTGCAGGATGCTGTAGCTGCGCTGCAGCGCCGAGACCCAGGCGCCGCGGCGCACGTACCAGTCCGCCACGCCCCAGTCGAATTCCGCCAGCCGGTTCCGCAGAAACAGCATGCGTTGGCGCGCGTCAGTGGCGTAAGCGCTGTCCGGATAGCGCTGCAGCAGGATCTGGAACGCCTCGAAGGACTTCCCCGAGTCCGTGGGGTCGCGGTCGAAGTTGTCGTGGCCAAACCATTTCTGCAGCACGTTCACGTCGGTGTCGAAGTAAGCCACGCCCTTCATGTAATAGGCGTAGTCCACGTTCGCGTGGCGCGGATGCTCGCGGATGAACCGGTCGGCGGCGTCTTCCGCGGCGTCGTTATCGTTGTTCAGATAATTGGCGTAGATTAGCTCGAGCTGCGCCTGGGTACCATAGGCGTCGAAGGGGAAACGCGCCTGCAGGGTGCTGAGCCTTTGCACCGCGGTCTTGTAGTTGCCTGCGTCGATGTTGGCCTGGATTTCCTTATAAAGCTCGCCCGCCGACACGGTCTCGTCCTTGGAAGGCGCAGACGAACATCCCGCCACAAGCAGCAGGAGAAGCACGGTTGGAATCGTGATCAGACGGGGGCGGAAGCGCATGGATTTGGATGGCCGAAAAAGGATGGTTGCGTGTCGGCGGGGGCAGTATAACTTAAACTGTTGGCACCATGCCCGACCGCTCGGCGAAAAAAACCACACCCGCAATGCGTGAGTCCCGGATCCCGCCGGAACTCTCGGGCCAGCGATTCGACCAGGCCCTTGCCCGGCTCTTTCCGGAATATTCCCGCAACCGCCTGAGCCAGTGGATCAAGGAAGGCCGGGTGCAACTGGACGGGCTCGCGGCGCGGCCGCGGGATGCCGTGGCGGATGGCCAGCGCGTGAGCCTCGAGGTAGTCGAGGAAGCGCTCACCGAGCTCGCGCCCGAGGCCCTGCCACTCGACATCGTGCATGAAGACGCGGCGCTCATCGTGGTCAATAAGCCCGCTGGCCTGGTGGTGCATCCCGGCGCCGGCAACCGCGCCGGCACCCTGCAGAACGCCCTGCTGCACCACGCACCGGAGCTCGCCCAGGTGCCGCGCGCGGGCTTGGTGCACCGCCTGGACAAGGACACTTCGGGTCTACTGGTGGTGGCCCGCACCCTCGAATCCCACACGCGTCTCGTGGCGGAACTGCAGGCGCGGGAGTTCGAGCGCGAGTACCTGGGTATCGCCAACGGGGTCATGACAGGCGGCGGCACGGTGGACGCGCCCATCAAACGCCACGCCACCGACCGCCTGCGCATGAGCGTGCATGAGGGCGGCAGGGAAGCCGTGACCCATTACCGGGTCTTGAAGCGCTACCGGGCCCATACCTACGTCAGTCTGCGCTTGGAGACCGGCCGCACTCACCAGATCCGCGTGCACCTCTCGCACATCCGCCATGCCCTGGTGGGCGATCCCGTCTACGGCCGGCGCCTGATGCTGCCGCCCGGCGCCACACCGCGGCTCAAGGAAGCCTTGCAGGCTTTCCGCCGCCAGGCGCTGCACGCGACGCGCTTGGGGTTGAGCCATCCCGTGAGCGGCGAGCGTCTGCATTGGGAGGCGCCTCCGCCCGCCGACCTGCAGGCCCTGTTGGCGGCGCTGGAAGACGATTTACAGCATGGCCGCTGACTGGATCATCCCCGATTGGCCCACGCCACCCGGCGTCAAGGCCGTGAGCACCACCCGCGCCGGCGGCGTGAGCACGGGCGTGTATGCCTCCTTCAATCTCGGCGAGCACGTGGGTGATGCTCCCCGGGCGGCGGCGGAAAACCGTCGCCGCTTGCGCGCGGGCCTGTCGCTCGGCCACGAACCCCATTGGCTGAAGCAGGTGCATGGCACCACGGTGGCGAGATTGGACGTGGGTCCAACTCATGGATCTGCCGATGCGGCAGTGATTTCGAAGCCCGGAGAGGCCTGCGTCATCATGACCGCCGACTGCCTGCCGGTCTTGTTCTGCGATCAAGCCGGCACGCAAGTGGCTGCGGCTCATGCGGGTTGGCGGGGGCTTGCGGCGGGCGTGCTGGAGGCAACCCTCCGGTCCATGAATGCGAAACCGGAGACGATCCTCGCCTGGCTGGGGCCCGCTATTGGTCCACAGGCCTACGAAGTGGGGGAGGACGTGCGCCGCGCTTTCGTCGGCGCGTCGGCGGAAGCGGAACAAGCCTTCAAGCCCGGCAAAGTCCCAGGTAAGTGGTGGTGCGATCTCTACTTGCTGGCATCGCAGCGTTTGCACCGGATGGGCGTACGGCAGATCCACGGTGGAGGGTTCTGCACCTACACCGAACGGGAGCGGTTCTTTTCGTTTCGCCGCGATGGAGAGACCGGCCGCATGGCCACGCTTATATATAGGGAGTGATCAACCCACCGCTTCAAGGGCGGACTGCTTCTCGAGCCATTCCGTTTCGGTTTTCTCCAGTTCGACTTTCGCCTCCGCCTGTTGACGCAGGCTTTCCGTGAGCAGCGACTTGTTAGCGTCCTGGTAGGTGGCCTCGTCCGCCAGCAGCGCATCCAGTCGCGCCTTCTCGGCGTTGAGCTTCTCTAGCTTCTTTTCCAGGGCGGCGATCTCCCTCTGCAGGGGCTTGCGCAGTTCCGCCAGGCGTTGGCGTGTCTGGGCTTCGGCGCGGCGCTGCTCTTTGCGATTTCCGGAGTCGACCTTCACCGCGGGGGCGTTGAGTCCCGCGCGGCGCGCCGCGGCGTTCTGCAGCAGCCAGCTGCGGTAATCGTCCAGGTCGCCGTCGAAGGGCGTCACCTTGCCCTGGCCCACCAGCAGGAACTCGTCGGCGCAGGCCCGCAGCAGGTGCCGGTCGTGGGACACCAGTATCAAGGTGCCTTCGAACTGCGCCAGGGCCACCGTCAAGGCCTCGCGCATATCCAGGTCGAGGTGGTTGGTGGGTTCGTCCAGCAGCAACAGGTTCGGGCGTTGCCAGATGAGCAGCGCCAGGGCGAGCCGCGCCTTCTCGCCGCCCGAGAAGGGGCCTACCGGCGCCAGCGCCATCTCGCCGCGGAAGTTGAATGACCCCAGGAAGTCGCGCAGGTCCTGCTCGCGCACGCCGGGTGCGATGGCGGCGAGTTGCTGCAGGGGCGAGCGGTCCTCCCGCAGCGTCTCCAGCTGGTGTTGTGCGAAATAGCCGATGGCGAGACCCTTGCCCTGGCCCACGCGGCCGGCGAGGGGGGGCAACACACCTGCCAGGGTCTTCACCAGGGTGGACTTGCCTTGGCCGTTGGCGCCCAGCAAGCCGATGCGCTGGCCGTTCAGCAGCGAGAAGTCGAGGCCGCTCAGGATGGTCTTCTCGCCCTTGTCGGTCTGGTAGCCGCAGCGCACTTCCTCCAGCGTAAGCATGGGACTCGGGGAGGCGAGCGCTTCACGGAACTCGAAACTGAAGGGCGAGCTCACGTGCACCGGCGCAAGGCGCTCCATCTTCTCCAACATCTTGATACGGCTCTGGGCCTGGCGTGCCTTGCTGGCCTTGTAGCGGAAGCGGTCCACGAAGCTCTGCAGGTGCGCCACCTCGCGCTGCTGGCGTTCGAAGGCGGCCTGCTCCAGCACCAGTTGCTCGGCACGGCGCGTCTCGAAGGCGCTGTAGTTGCCGGTGTAGCGCTTGATCTGGCGGCTCTCGAGATGCAGCGTCACGTCGCAGATGCCGTCCAGGAACTCCCGGTCGTGGGAAATGATGAACAAGGTGCCGGCGTAGCGCTTCAGCCAGTCTTCCAGCCAGACGATGGCGTCGAGATCGAGATGGTTGGTGGGTTCGTCCAGCAGCAGAAGGTCCGAGGGGCACATGAGGGCCTGGGCCAGATTCAGGCGCATGCGCCAACCGCCCGAGAAGCTGGCGACGGATTGGCCGGTCTCGGCGACGCTGAAGCCGAGTCCCAACAGCAAGGCACCGGCTCGGGACGCGGCGGTGTAGCCGTTTGCATCCGCGTAGGCGATATGGGCTTCCGCTTCCGCATGGCCGTCGTGAGCGGCCTGCACCTTGGCCAGTTGTGCCTCGATCTCGCGCAAGCGCGTGTCGCCGTCCAGCACGTAGTCCAGGGCGGTGCGTTCCACCGCCGGTGTCTCCTGGGCCACGTGCGCCACGCGCCAGGAAGCGGGAAAGTCCAGTTCGCCGGCATCGGAATGCAGCTTGCCGCGCAGCAGGGCGAACAGGGTGGATTTGCCCGACCCGTTGGCGCCCACGAGGCCCGCCTTCTCGCCGGGATGGACCACGGCCGAGGCGTTCTCGAAAAGGGGTTTGGTGCCGCGCTGCAGGGTGAGGGATTCGATGCGGATCACGGGACGGGATGCGGTTGTCGGGGCGCGCATTGTACGCGTCGGCCCGGCATAAATCAGGTACGGGCTGGCAGGGAAGCGGCGAGTCTGCAAGAATTGCCGCCCCATGGCGGCCAACCCTCTCCTCTGGATCATCCCCGCAACGCTCCTGGGCGCGGTCTTGAGCGCGCTGCTCGCATCGGTGCTGCTGGTATTTCCGGGGGAATGGCGGCGCCTGCTGCTGCCCCGGCTGGTGAGCTTCGCCGTGGGGGCACTCCTGGGCGCCGCCTTCCTGGACCTGTTGCCGGAAGCCCTGCGGGGTGCCGCGGGTCAGGCGCAGAACGTGGGTCTCGCCATCGCCCTCGGGGTACTGGCGTTCTTTCTCTTGGAGAAGCTCGCCTTCTGGCACCATGGCCACGAAGGACACCTGGACCATGACGAGCTCAGGCAGCAGGCGGCGGGCACCATGATCCTGGTGGGCACGGGCCTGCACAATCTCCTGGACGGCGTGCTCCTGGGTGCGACCTTCCTCACCAACGTGCGCCTGGGGGTCGTGTTGGCCATCGCCATCATCGCCCACCAGATTCCCCAGCAGGTGGGGGACATCTCAGTGTTGCTTTCGGCGGGCCTGGGGCGCCGGCGCGCGCTGCTGCTCTCGGCCCTGTCCGGTGCCACCATGGTGCTGGGCGGTCTCACCGCCTGGGCACTGCTCTCCGCCGTACAGGGCTACATGCCCTACGTGCTCGCCATCGCCGCCGCGAGCCTTATTTATGTGGCCGTGGCTGACCTCATCCCCGGCCTGCACCGCCACGAGGGAGCCAGGCTGTCGCTCCTGACGGTGGCGCTGATCGCCGCCGGCATCGGCCTGATCTGGGTCATCCAGACGGCTCTCGGCGGTTGAAAACAGCCCTCCCAACCCCATAAATGGAGTAAGTTTTTAACCATGCCCGTATTGGGGGCTTTGGCATGCGTCTCGATAAATTAACCAGCAAATTTCAGATGGCGATCGCCGACGCACAGTCCTTGGCGGTCGGCCAGGATCACGCCTACATCGAACCGGTGCACCTCATGCTTGCGCTCTTGGACCAGGAGGGCGGCAGCGTCCGGCCCCTGCTCGCCAAAGTGGGCGCGAATCTCAACCGCCTACGCAACGCTCTGGACGTGGAGCGGGACAAGCTGCCCACGGTGCAGAACCACGCCGGTGACATGCAGGTCTCCCCGGAACTCAACCGTCTTTTGAACCTCACGGACAAGCTGGCGCAGAAACGCCAGGACCAGTTCATTTCCTCGGAACTCTTCGTGCTCGCATCTATGGATGCCAAGGGCCCCTTGGGCGATGCGCTCAAGGATGCGGGTGCCACCAAGGCCGCCCTCTCGCAGGCCATCGAGGAGATGCGCGGCGGCCAGCAGGTGAACGACGCCGGGGCCGAGGACCAGCGCCAGGCCTTGGAGAAATACACCATCGACCTCACGGCGCGGGCCGAGTCCGGCAAGCTCGACCCGGTGATCGGCCGCGATGACGAGATCCGCCGCACCATCCAGGTGCTGCAGCGGCGCACCAAGAACAATCCAGTGCTCATCGGCGAGCCGGGCGTGGGCAAGACCGCCATCGTGGAGGGCCTGGCCCAGCGCATCGTGAACGGCGAGGTGCCGGAAGGCCTGAAGGACAAGCGCGTGTTGACCCTCGACATGGGCGCACTCATCGCCGGCACCAAGTTCCGCGGCGAGTTCGAGGAGCGCCTCAAGGCCGTACTCAAGGACATCGCCAAGGCGGAAGGCCGCATCATCCTGTTCATCGACGAGATCCATACCATGGTGGGCGCGGGCAAGGCGGAAGGCTCCATGGACGCAGGCAATATGCTGAAGCCGGCCCTTGCCCGTGGCGAACTGCATTGCGTCGGCGCGACGACGCTGGACGAATACCGCAAGTACGTGGAGAAGGACGCGGCCCTGGAGCGCCGATTCCAGAAGGTGATGGTGGACGAGCCTACCCTGGAAGACACCATCGCTATCCTGCGCGGGCTCAACGAGCGCTACGAAGTGCACCACGGGGTGGAGATCACCGATCCCGCCATCGTGGCCGCCGCCACGCTCTCCCACCGTTACATCTCCGACCGGCAGCTGCCGGACAAGGCCATCGATCTTATCGACGAAGCCGCGAGCCGGATCCGGATGGAGCTGGACTCCAAGCCCGAGGAGATGGACAAGCTGGATCGGCGCCTGATCCAGCTCAAGATTGAACGCGAAGCCTTGAAGAAGGAGAAGGACGAGGCCTCCAAGCGGCGCCTGAAGGCGCTGGAAGACGAGATCAAGCAACTGGAACGGGAATACTCCGACTTCGAGGAGGTGTGGAAGGCGGAGAAGGCGCAGGTGCAGGGCGCGAGCCAGATCAAGGAGGCCCTGGAGAAGGCCAAGGCGGAATTGGAGACCGCGCGCCGCGCCGGCGACCTCTCGCGCATGTCCGAGATCCAGTACGGCCGCATCCCGGAACTGGAGAAGAAGCTGAGCGTCGCCACGGCCGCCGAAAACCAGCCCACGAAATTGCTGCGCAACAAGGTGGCGGCGGAGGAGATCGCGGAAGTAGTCTCCCGCTGGACGGGTATCCCCGTCTC
>Ga0126373_10000652_pt1 | contig 23191 bp, 19 predicted proteins | sample PanSoiMetPlot_11_FD_92545 | JGI IMG/M metagenome (GOLD analysis project Ga0126373, IMG submission 92545) | Tropical forest soil microbial communities from Panama - MetaG Plot_11 | ecosystem: Environmental > Terrestrial > Soil > Tropical forest > Bulk soil | place: Panama | collected 2016-02-17 | reverse complement strand
TCAGTTACAAGGCGCTGCTTTACAAGATGCGGCAATTCAATCTAGATACTCCGCGAACGCGGAAATCCGCGACGTCGCCAGGGGCCGAAGAGAATTCGGCAGTGGGAACAAGAAACGGCTGACCGTTCAGCGTGCAGGAGTTCTAGTGCGACCAGGCAAGAACAAGAAAACGAGATATTCAGGTTGGGTCCTTCCAGCCAGCTGGGCTTCTGCAAGAACCTGAATCGGCCATCGAGCAGAATCGAGAGGTAATTCAAAGAAGGGAGCGCGGGCGGAGAAACAGCCCGCGGAGTGTGGGGAAAATGGGGGGAAGCAACGAGCGTCGAACCACTCGGAGGTACGATCTATCTCTACCGGTCCTTATCCGTATTCCTACAGAGAAGGAATCGGATTCCAAGAAGGGCAGCACGCTCGACATTTCGACGCGCGGACTGTACTTTGTAATGGATCAAGGCCCGCAAGCTGGCTCCCAACTTGATCTGGTTTTGACATTGCCTACGGCGATGACCAACGGTAAAGAGGTCCTGGTGCATGCCTTCGGAAGAATCCTGCGTGTCGAGCCGCGTATCGAGGATGGCAATATGCGCATGGGTGTTGCCGCGGTGATTGAGAAATACGATATCGTGCGTGGGGACGCCACACGAGCGTAGTGCTGATTTCTTTTAGACCCACTGAGTTTTGTTAAGCAGGCCACCGAATAAGTTCTTCTAGCTTTCGAGCAGAGGCTGATTGGGGAGCCCACTTTTGATGGGGAACGGATCTTGCTTCTAGGATCGAATGGGCCTAGTATCCGGCTAGATGAGCCTGCGGAGGGTCCAATGAAAGTCGGCGATTTGATCGGGTCCCGCAAGGAAATCTATACCGTTTCCGAAGAGGCCAGCGTTCACCAGGTAGCTCAGTATCTGCGAACCAAAGAACTACGTACCGTCGGCGTGCTGGGCGCGGACGGCAAGCTCACGGGTGTGGTTTCGCAGAGTGACATTTCCGACAAGGTGGCTGCGGAAAATAAGTGCCCGGCATGGATGAAAGCCTCGGATATCATGACCCGTGAACTGGTCACCGTCACGTGCGATAGGGCGCTCGATGAATGCCTGCTGCTCATGGAGCAAAACGGCATCTTCCATCTGATCGTGCTCAACGAACTGGGGGAGTTCCGCGGCATGCTGTCCGTCAAGGACATTTTGCGGGTGGTAGCCTCGGATGAAAAGGCCAGGGCTGATCTCCTTGAGGCTTTTATCTTCCCACAACGATAGGCGTTTCTGGGCTGGCCTCGGTCAGAGAGCGCCGGCGGAGATTCGATCAGCTAGGTAACCCACCTTTCGGTCGGTAGCAATCCGCTCACGTCTCACTTACGTGCGCTTGCCATCTACTTGGTCGAGGTCCGCCTATTTCTAGAGTCAGCACGGTAGCTCGGCGCGGATCGAGGATGCCATGCGGTCCCCCATGGGAAAGCATTGGCAAAGCTTTTGACACTATGCGCAATTTAGTTCCGCCAGCCAAGTTCTTCTGAGACGACAACAGGATCTGGAGGCAGCCGGTGCGCGCGATTCCCGAGCCTGTCTGTAACTTATTCATTCTAAATACGATGGTTTTGGTTCTGGCAACGGGCCAGCAGAGTCGTTTTGACGCGGGCCTGATTGGCGCCTAGGGTGCTTACCCCCAACTTGCACAAATTCCTCGGGAATCCGGCCTTAATGAGGCGTAGCCGTGCGGAACTCAAAGACTCCAACGACAGCAATAAACGATCTGCCTTCGGAGGAGATCTATTTCGGCCGGACGCTTGGAATGGTGGAAATTCGCCAGAGGGTCGAGAAAATCGCGAATGCCGATGTTCCGTTGCTCATCGAGGGGGGCAATGGCACGGGCAAGGAAGTTCTAGCGCGCTTAGTCCATGCGAAGTCAATTTGGGGCAAGGGCCGGTTCGTTAAAGTCAATTGCGCAGCGATTCCCGGGTCACTGATGGAGAGCGAGCTCTTCGGGTACGAACGCGGAGCATTTACTGGGGCCAATACGGCAAAACCCGGCCGCGTGGAGCTGGCCGATGGCGGTACGTTGTTCCTCGACGAGATCGGAGAACTGAATCTCGGTCTTCAGGCCAAGCTGCTGCAGTTCCTGCAAGACGGGCACTTCAGCCGGATCGGCGGGGAGGAAGAGAAGCGCGTCCACACCAGGGTCGTCTGTGCGACCGGCCGGCGATTGGAACGAGAGGTAAAGGCGGGCACGTTCCGCCTGGACCTCTTTTACAGAATCAATGTTATTCACATCAAACTGCCCTTTCTACGTGAGCGGTCAGTTGACATTCCGCGTTTGGCGAACCATTTTTTGGCGGTTTACGGCGCACGCTTCCGGCAGGCTCCTCCGGTCCTTTCGCCGGATGTAATGCATATTCTTCAGAAAGGCGACTGGCCGGGGAATATCAGAGAGCTGGAAAACTGCATGGCAAGATGCGTGATTCTGGGACCTGAGGTGGCGCTTGAGGCGTACGCCCGGGGATTTGAACCGAAGAAACCGCCAACCGGCAACGCGGACCAGGACGCGAAGACTCTCAAGTCCATCGCGCGAGCTGCCCAGCGCAATCTGGAACGGGAAGTGATTCTCAGGACGCTGGAAAGTCACAATTGGAATCGGCGCAAAACCGCCGCGGCCCTTAAAATCAGTTACCGAACACTCCTTTACAAAGTACGAGAAGCTGGAATTCCCTCTCCGCGGCAGCGAAGGGAAACAAACCCTCGTTAGGTTCCTCGGAGCGGTTGAGGAGACCATCCGGGAAGAAAGTACAGACCGCGCTCGCGGCCGATACGATAGGCTCCAGTCGGTACTCTTTTGCCTACTCTAGGCGTGTAGGTAACATCCCGCCGAAGCGACCGAACACCCTAGCACTGGGATCGACGGCTCACAAAAGACAAGACCGCGCAAGTGCTGCCAAGGCCGGGGCGCGCGTGCTCCGGCATCGGAATAATTGCGAATATGGCGCAGCCCCGTGGCGACGACATAGCGTTGACCTGCATCGAGGACAGTAATAAGTACACGGCAGACCTTCGTGAAGATTAGTTATCGCGCGCTTCCTTACAAGCGTCCTGAAGCGTTGCCAGAACCCTCCGACCGGTTTCAGCATCCCGGGAACGATCACCCCCCAGCAAGGGCGGAGCGGAACAGTCCTCACATTGACCGGAGCCGCGAGCAGAACGAGCACGGCGAACGGCTCGGGCTTTAAGTTCCCTGGATAGCCGTGCGAAACTTATGTGATAATGCCGGCCACACGGGCGACACCTATGCATACTCCGGCAACCGAAAGCGTGACCATGACTGCGGGGAACGTTACAGGGACAAGCTTTTCGGCGAGCGCGATAGCAGCAGCGCCGAAAATCCCCGCACAGCCAGGAAGCCAGATGGCAGGGCAGAGGGCGACGTTCTCGGTGGTGGCGAGGGGCACTGCGCCGTTGAGCTGCCAGTGGCAGAAGAATCTAACCACCACGTCAGACGTCGAGCGGCTATGTGCAGTCGCCGGATAAAAGGTAGGATTAGTCGTCGTCAGGCTCCGCTAGGAACGTGAAAGATTGGATAGAACTCGGGGACAGGGTTAATACCTGTCCTCTATCTAGCCTTACTTGCAGTTTCTAGGTGGTGTTGACCGGCGTAAGCTGGCATTTGGGTTTCCAGAGGGCTCGAACGATGGGGTACCAGAAAGGCGAAACGTATGGGGGTTCGTCTGCGAGGACGCAGACCCGCCGCACTCACGGTTCAATCGTTTCGGCGGTCGTTCTTACCTCAGTCGCCTTTCTTTGGGGCTGCTCTGCCGTTGTCAGTGGACAGAACGCTCAGCCTCCGCCTCCTCCTCCGCAAACTTACAGCATCTCGGGGACGATCGCGCCTATGGTGGGCGGGAGCGGGGCGACTGTTGCGCTAAGCGGAGCAGTAAACGCCACAACGACTGCCGATAGCTCCGGCAATTTTACCTTCACCGGATTGGCCAACGGGACATATACGATCACCCCCAGCCACACGGGTTTCACGTTTAGCCCCAGCAGCTTAGCTGTAACAATCAATGGAGCCAATGTTTCTTCGGGAGTGACTTTCACAGCAAGCGCATTGACTTACAGTCTTTCTGGCACAATTACTCCTGGTACAGGCGGCAGTGGGGCAACCATTACCCTGAGCGGAGCCGCGACCGCCACTGTGACTGCTGATAGCTCCGGCAACTATACTTTTGCTGGATTGTTCAACGGGAGTTACGCGGTGACTCCCGGCCGAGCGGGCTTCACCTTCAATCCTACCAGCCAAAACGCGACCATCAGCGGGGCCAACGTGGCGGGCGTTAACTTCACCGCCGCCGCGCTAGCTGGTTCGTTCTCCATCTCTGGCACAATTACTCCCGTTACGGGCGGGAGCGGAGCCACGGTCGTGTTGACCGGTCCCGCAGCCGCCACCACCGCGACCGACACCTCCGGAAACTATAGCTTTAGCGGACTGGCGAACGGCACGTATACGCTGACGCCGAGCAATACCGGATATAGTTTCAGTCCGGCAAATCAATCGGCGACGGTGAATGGGGCAAATCAAACGGGAGTGAACTTCACGGCTACGGCCCAGCAAACGCATACCGTAGCTCTGTCTTGGGTTGCGAGCACCTCGCCCACGATAACGGGATACAACGTTTATCGCAGCACCGTGAACGGGTCTGGATACGTAAAGATCAATGGATCTACGCTCGTTACCGTCCTCAGCTACACCGATACAACAGTGCAGAACGCGGCCACGTACTATTACGTGACGACCGCGGTAGACTCCACAGGCACGGAGAGCAGCTATTCGAACCAGGCGACAGCTGTAATCCCGTAGCTGCCCCAGGCTTCGGCCGGGTGACGCCGGTGAGATGACTCATTCATTTCGTAGCAGTTTTCTCAGGGCCCGGGTCCCTTTTTTGGCGCAAGGTCCATCCGGCTTGATATGAGTTGATTCCTCGAATTCCTTCCTGCACGGTCCAGGTCACTCAACTTTCCACTTTCCCGGCTTTCTAGTACCTCATTCCGAGATGACTGCGATAGGTCGCATGGGAAGGAGCCTTTGGCCTGGTTTGTTAGGAGCATCCTGCCCCGACAATCTGCTGGATATAGACATCAAAAAGCTGGCCCGCATCCAAAAGCCGGGCTGCCTGGCTCGCAACCAGAAAGACGATACGCGCGGCGCCAGCTGGGGATTTCTTGATGTCGCTGTGGATAACTTCTTCAATATTTGTAGTAATGCGGCACGTAAGCAGACTTCTCTTCTACCCGGTTCAACACCACTCCCAACAGGTTCTTGTCTTTGAACTCCGCTACCGCCTTCCGGGCCAGTTCGAAGCTCGTCATCCCCGCTCGGACGACAAACAAAACCCCATCGCACAAATCGGCGAGCAAACTAGCATCATGCACAAGAGTAGACGGAGGAGAATCCAGGATGGTGAAATCGAACATGGGTGTGACCACATTGAGCAGGTGGCTCATTTTTTCGTTGAGGAGGAGTTCGCTGGGATTCGGTGCCCTGCTGCCCCCCGGGATGAAGCACAGATTCTTGTCTGGTCCGCTTTGAACGATGGCGTGTTCATCGGCGTCCCCACGCAGATAGTCAGTCAAGCCGGGGATCGCAGGCGCTCCGAGGGCCACGTGAAGGTGAGATCGGCGGAGATCTGCATCGATCAAGAGAACACGATGGTCGGGTTTGCGGATGATGGACTGGGCGAGATTTGCAGCGACAAAGCTCTTGCCTTCCGCGGGAACACTACTGGTAATCAGGATGCGCTTCAGCTTCCTTGTGCGCGCAATCTGGTGGAGTCGTGAGCGAAGGGTTCGAAATGGCTCCGCACCGATCTTCTCGCGGTCAATCCCTTCAAAAACACTCATGCGCGGATCCAGCTTCCACTTCGGATGGGCGCACTGCCTCATTAGCTCTTCAAATCGAAACAAAACTTGAGCTTCAGATCGTGGACTCCCGTTGATGGGAGCCGTATCCAGTTCATCTTCTCTGCGCTCGAGCTGGTGATTCGGCCCCGTCACCTCGGCAAGAATCTCCGATGAACTCGCCGACGCCTGCGAAGCGCGTTCCGCGGCCGCTCTCTTCAATGCATCGTGTATCCGACTCATCTTCTACCTTTTAGGTCTGCTCTAACAACGTAAGCTCACGCTGGTCACGATCGAATCAAAGCTGGATCGGCTTGTCGAGAGTTGGCCCCTTCCGTGAAAGCGCCTCGAGGAGCGGGACCATAGCGATCACCGGAAGTTTCAGCGCAACTTCGACATCTCGTTCCGTGTGCATTGCTTTGTCGTTCATGGCGATCAGAAAGAGAATTCCGAACCCTACTGCCAAACCCGCTGCGAACCCACCGGCTACAAAGAGCGTTTTCTTGGGAAACGAAGGCTCGGAAGGCAGGTTTGGAGGGTCAAGGACGTGAAGTAGTTCGCTCTCCTGCTGGTGTTCGAGATTCGTCGCCATAGCCGAATTCTCTCGCTTCTTGAGCAGATCATTGTAGAAGTCTAGCGCGGTCTGGTAGTTTCGAGTAAGCTCTTTGAACTGTTGCTCGACCACTGGGCTCGATTGAATCCGGTCCTGCAGAAGCTTTATCTGCTGCTGGATTTTTCCCTGCTGCGCGCTGAGGGTTGAGATGCCGACTTCGTCCTGCCGAATCTTTGCGCGAAGCTGCTGAATTTGCGGTGGTTCGATCACCGCGGCTTTAGACTGTCGGCCCTCCTGAATCTCGTTCTTCGCGGCCGATGAAGTCATCTGCTTCTTCAGTTCTTGGATTTGGTTCTTGAGCTTAACCACATCCGGATGTTCATCAGTGTATTTTGCCTGGAGGGCCAAGAGCTGATCTTGAAGACCGCCGAGTTGCTGGTCAAGCGTCACCGGGTTTTGTTCCAGATGGGAGCTGCGCCAGTTCGCAAGTTCTTGGTCGAGCAGCGTCTGATTGAAGGCCTTGTCCTGCTGAGCACGGCTGAGCGCCTGGGTATTAGCTTCCAGTTGTGAGTTCATGCCCGTCAGCAGGCTCAAGTTCGTCTGCTCCTGGTCCGGCAAGGCACCCAGATATCGCGCCTTAAAGTTAGCCAACCGCGCATCCTGTTGATCCAGGTTAGCCTTGGCCTGGTCAAGCTGTTGGGTGAGGAAGGAGGTTGTTTGCGCCGCCTGCTCCTCGCGCGATCTAGCATTCTGCTCCAAAAACATGGAAGAGACTTCCGTGCAAACTTCTTGAGCAAGCTGAGGGCTCTCGAGCGTAACATCGATGTGGAAGCCTGGAAGGTTGTTGTCTCTGGTCCCCTGCATGGGCGCGACCGGGGTCACCTGAATCGATTTCCGCAATTCCACGATCAGGTCATCCATTGTGGAGCTCTTACGCATTGAAGCATAGAGGCCGAATCTCTCAATAATCGGTTCGAGCCTGGAGCGACTCAGAATTTGTTCCTGCATAGACGCGAGCCGCTGGTTTAAATCCTCGGTGACTACGGGTTTCACAACATCCGCTGGGACGGTGGGCTGACGAACAAGCACGAGCGTCTGAGACGTGAACCGCTTGGGAAGAACCCTCACCAACCCCAGGGCAACGCCAGCGCAGCCTCCCAAGCACACGGGCAGTATCCACCAGTGTCTTCGGAGAACGCGCTTCGCGTCATCAAGGGTTATCTGTCCGTCCCGCACCATAACGCACCCTCGCTATTGGGTTCCAGTTCCTTCAAGTCTTCGCGGTAAAGTACAACGCAGCCGTCTGTGAGTCCCATCCGGGACGTCCCTCGGTCTGGCAGCACGCCTCTTGCCACGTCGGCGACCCACCTTTGCCGCCCTCACCTGTGTAATTCATTGATCCTGGGGAGGTTATATTAGGCTGCACTTGCGTCTAGGAGCATTCTTCCACTGACCCAGTAAACCGCCGAGGCGTGAGTGGAAGTATTCTATCCACATTGTCCCAAAAAATTCTCCACCTAGCATGAAATAAATCCGCATGCTTTGCTTGATAGATATTGAAAGGAATAGTTCTTCGGACTGCGATCCTCGAACCCTCCAAACCGTCTTTTTTGCGACGTGTTAGCTCGGCAAGAGCATATTTGCTCAAACGCAATCGAGAGCCGTATATGTCAGTTGTTTTGTTTCAGATAGCACAAGGGAAAAACCTTGGAACAATCGGATAGCAATGTTCACCGTTTTCCCCCTTTGCCTCTCAGTTCGCTCATCATCTTTCCTTTATGAAGTGGATAAAGTTAGTGTTTTCAGTCGAGTGCGAAAACTCGGCCTCCGTGCCTGCCGTTGGCAATCGCTGTGCACTCCCTGTAAACCGACGGTCACGCTGTGACTCTCATGGCGGGAGCCTATCTGCAGGAGGAATTCAGATTGAATCCGATTCAGGGTTTGCGTTTGGCGGCACCTTCCCCAATTGACTCTGATGGCAACTTGTCGTGGTTTGCGCTGCAAGTCCGGTCAAGACATGAGACCGGGGTTGCGGAACATCTCCTCAGTCTGGGATACGAAGGGTTCCTACCAACGTACAGTCATCGCAAGCGATGGTCGGACCGCGTCAAAGAAATACGCTCCCCTCTTTTCCCTGGATATATGTTTTGCCGATTTGATCCTCAATTCAGGCTTCCCATTTTGCAGACTCCCGGTGTCATTCAGGTAGTAGGATGCAAGCGTCAGCCGGTTCGAATAGAGGAAAGCGAGATCAAATCAATTCAGACCTTGGTGAGCCGAGGGATCCCGAGTCAGCCCTGGCCTTTTCTGCTTGAAGTTGGGGAAAGGGTTCGCATCGATTCAGGGCCCCTGCGTGGCCTTGAAGGCATAGTGTTGGAGTTCAAAGGCAGACGTCGACTGATTCTTTCTGTCACCCTTTTGCAAAGGTCGGTGTCGGTTGACATGGATGCAGAGTTTGTAAAGCCTGATCGCACTTCCCTAATCCGACGCGTTGAAGGAAAATGCATTCAGCCGCTGCCCTTGGCAGTGGGAGCCGAGTAGGAATCTAGCAGAATTCAAGCGAGCTTCTCCTGTTCGTCATGAGCCATTCTCTGTGCGTTGGCGTGTCGAGGACCACTCGAAGCACTTCTCGGTCACGAAGAGAGGCACGTTTCGGCGAAGGGTAACTACACGGTTCTATCGTTCTTCGTGTGCCGCGAGGATAAAATCTAAGGAACAAATCTTCAGAAGTAGAGCAGACCTTTTCACCTCCTCTCACCATTAGTTAAGTTCAGGAAGCGCCGACTGACGTTCTGCCAACAGGTTGGGCCGGAAAACACTTTTGCTCCATTGAGTTACAAGACGCTTGAACATGCTCTCAGGCAAGCGTACCTGCGCCCACAGTGGTCAAGAGATTGCACGCTAGTAAGAATAGGGCCTTCACCAAAAGTTGAGGCCAAGCTTGTTTCACACTATTCACGGAGAAAGCACTTTCTTTGGGTCCTCTTGAGCCTCGAGCAGTCAAGTGTATTCCCTGCACCAGTAAGGCGGAGCTTCTTGATCAGTACCCAATACTAGATTGCGGTTCATGTTTGCTTTAACACACAGCGCTTAACCTCGGAGAACAAGTGACATTTATGGCACGAAAGAACTCTGCTGTAATGAAAGAACTGTTCCGACACGCGGATTTGGGTCAAACCCACGGGAGAACGGGACCCCGGCAAAATCCCTCAGATCTCATGCAAACAGCGCTTTCGGAAGAAATCTTTCTCGGGATGTTATGTCTTGAGAGAAAGAGAGCGGAGCGATCCGGCAACAGGTTTCTGCTGGTTCTTCTAGATCTCGAGCGCGCGGCAAGTGCTGGCCGGCAGGCAGAGTTTGCACAGAAAGTCGCTCGAGCTGCGAATGTGGCTCGGCGCGAGACCGATCCTGCCGGTTGGTATAAGCATGAATCCGCCCTTGGAATCATCTTTACGGAACTCAGTAGTCATGATAGCGCTGCAACTATCGATACTCTCCTGGAAAAGATTCATGGTGCCCTTTCCAGTGAGTTCAATGTCCAAGACCTTCAATTAGTTGACATATCAATGCATCTCTTTCCCGATGAACCAAGCGACGGAGCGTCTGACAAGTCAGAAAATCCCGCTTTTTACCCTGATCTCCTTCACGAGCGGCGCGCCAAAAGAATCCCACTGTTCCTCAAAAGGGCAATTGATGTCCTTGGGAGCATTACAGCACTCGTCCTATTCGCTCCACTCTTTCTGCTGGCAGCTGCACTCGTCAAATTTACTTCGAGAGGTCCAGTTCTCTTCAAGCAGGAGCGGATCGGACAGTTCGGAAAGTCATTCACATTCCTAAAGTTTCGGTCCATGTATGTCAATAACGATCCGAAGATTCACCAAGAGTTTATGAGGCGACTAATCAGCGGTGCGCACAATGGGGAAGCGGAACGTGGGGGGAAACCGGTCTTCAAGATGAAAAATGATCCTCGCGTCACGCCAATCGGCCGATTTCTCCGCAGGACGAGCCTGGACGAACTTCCCCAGTTTTTCAATGTTCTAAAAGGAGACATGTCTCTTGTTGGTCCCCGGCCTCCGGTGCCCTACGAGTATGAAGAATATGATGTGTGGCATCGTCGCCGCGTTCTTGAAATCAAGCCTGGGCTCACCGGGCTATGGCAAGTGAGCGGGCGCAGCAGGGTAGGATTTGACGATATCGTGCGTCTTGACCTGCGATATGCTCGTGGCTGGTCATTGTGGCTTGACATCAAGATCTTAGCGCAGACGCCAAGCGCCGTGTTGCTCGGCGACGGGGCGTACTGATTCTCTGAAGGCAATTCCGCATCTGCCCATCTGGCTTTCAGACGCTTACACCATTGGTAAAAAACGAAAAACGACTGGCTTGATCTAGTCGAAAGATTGTCTTCCGAGCCGACGGACTATCTCCAAAATTGTTGAATTTTACCGCTTGTTCCCCGCCTAAAAGATGCTTGGACGCGAAGGATAGGGCTGAGTCCTTGATGCAGGCTTGGGAGCAGTTCACCAGGGAACAGCCGGCTCGGAAAGAATCCAGGGAGCGCCGAAATGTCAAATCGTTACGTTTGTGTGAAGCCACCGTTCGAAGCGGAATTGATTTCCCCATCTCCAGCACTTTCTGACGATAATTGCAAGATCAGTCCCTCCGCCGGTTCAAGTCCCATGCTGGTGAACGGAAAGGCAAGAAGGATCTGGATCGACATCGATAATTCGCCTCATGTTCCGTTTTTTCTCCCGATTATTGAGGAATTAGAGAAGCGAGGCTTTGAGGTTGGCTTGACCGCGCGGGACACCTACCAGGTTTGCGAACTTCTGGATTTTTTTGGCCTCTCCTGCGACGTGATTGGCAGACACTATGGCACGAGCAAAGTCTTCAAAGTGCTCGGGAACTGCCTGCGTGCATCTCAGCTCGTGCCTACGGCGGTCAGGCTTCGTCCGCATCTGGCACTCTCGCACGGCTCACGTGCCCAGATCCTTGTCTGCAAGGCTTTGGGCATTCCAACAATCATGATGCATGATTATGAACACAGCACAAAAACAGGATTTATTGAGCCAGATTGGACCTTCATTCCGGAGGTGATTCCCGATGGTGCAATGAGCAGAGGTGTGGAACGAACACTCAAGTATCCAGGCCTAAAGGAGGATGTATACGTTCCTCGCTTTCGCCCAAACCCGACCATTTTAACCACCTTGGGAATTGCAAGAGATGAGTTTGTCGTTACCTTACGCCCCCCCGCTACTGAGGCGCATTACCACAACCCCGAAAGCGAGCAACTATTTGCCGAAGCTCTCCGATTCCTCGCGGAGAATCGAAAACTGCGAGCGGTCGTCCTTCCGCGAAGCGCCAGACAAGGCGCCGAGCTGCGACGGGACTGGGCAGACCTGATTGCTGCCGGGAGCATGATCATGCCATCTGCTCCTGTAGATGGATTGAATCTCATATGGTTCTCTGACCTAGTCATCAGCGGCGGCGGCACAATGAATCGAGAGGCCGCTGCTCTAGGCGTTCCTGTCTACAGCATCTTTCGAGGGAAAATTGGTGCCGTTGATAAGTATCTTGCCAGGAATGGCAGGCTTACCTTGCTCGAGGAGGTCAAGGACATTCGAGCGAAGATCAAGATAGTCAGACGAGAGCGGTCCGCAAAGCCGGAGAATCGCGATCGGCTGGCTCTTACGAACATTATCGATAACATCGTTTCCATTTTGGAGGACAAATGCCTGGCAACGTCGGCGCACGCATAAGCAGTGGTAACTTTCCGGTTCAGATCGCAGAGTCCGAAGATGTTCAGCGTGACAATCGTCGCCGCGTGGCGCTGGCAATGAACGGGCTGGTTCCGATGTTCGATCCTCAGGCGCAGCTTTTCTGTTTCAAACTGGAGCGGACTGCTGCTGGTCTGACTCGCAAAGGGTTGTCCCGGCGATACACAGTGATTTCTTTGATGGGACTTCACGAGCTTGAGAAAAGAGGGACTCCCTCGCCGATTGCGATCCAGCCTGTTCTGGACGGTTTGTTAGCGAACACCGATTGGGTCGATAACGTTGGCGACCTTGGCCTATTACTATGGCTTTGTGCCTTGACCGCCCCGGAATGTTTAGAGGAGATTGTCAGCGGTCTGGACGTGCAAAGTGCTTTGACTCGCTATCGCGGCGCTCGACAAGGTTGCACCATGGAACTAGCGTGGTTCCTCGCGGGCCTTTCTCATGTGAGCCTCGCACAGCCCGGGCAATTTTCTGAACTCAGGGACGTAGCCTTCAGGACGTACAAGCTCCTTCGAAAGAACCAAGGCGAACAGGGTATATTCGGCCACGTCGCCAGGAGCAGAAATATCTTCGATATGCTTCGAAGCAGGATCGGTCACTTTGCCGATCAGGTCTATCCGATATACGCGTTGACTAAATTCGGGCAAGCCTTCCGCTATGAAAAGGCAACCGAAAGCGCGTTGGACTGCGCTTTAGCCATTTGCCAAGCACAAGGGGCGCTTGGTCAGTGGTGGTGGCACTACGACGGCACGAGTGGTCAAGCAATAGGAGAATTTCCGGTATATTCGGTCCACCAACACGGGATGGCGCCAATGGCGCTTTTTGCGCTGGGGGAGGCGATACAATCCGATTTCAGTCCTTGGATCTACAAGGGGCTTCGATGGATCAAAGACAATGAGCTTGATTTCGATATGGAGGATGCCCCCGCAAAACTTGTTTGGAGATGCATTTCTCGGCCTGCTTTGAAAAGGTATTGGACCGTCATCATCAACACGCTGGGACCACGTCAAGGCTCAAAGGAAGACTTAGAAGTCGTATTTGAGTGCCGCCCCTATGAGCTGGGCTGGCTGCTCTACGCTTTTGCCGGAAGGGACGAAAGCAGCGTAGTAGGTTTGGGCAGCTGATTTGCGTTCGGAACTTTCTCCTCATATGTTTCTTCTCAAGCACTCGGTTGCAGTTTTCATATTGGTTGGCTGCCTTTGCTACCTCGAAGCGCTCCTTGTGAGTTACGTGTGTGTCCGGTGGATACTTCCCAGACACGTGGTGAGCAGGCTTGGAAACCAGGCACGCTACGTGACTATCGATGGCATCCGGGGCTTTCTGGCATTTGGCGTTTATGTGCACCATACCATGGTGACATGGCTTTTCATGCAGGGCAGAGGCTGGGGAGGGCCCCCGCACAATATCGAAAACCAGCTCGGAAAGACAAGCGTGGCAGTTTTCTTTATGATTACCGCGTTTCTGTTTTGGGGTCGCGCCCAGGCCTGCAGGAACCTCAGTTGGAGAGAGTTCTTCGTTTCGCGTTTGTTCCGGATCTATCCGTTATATCTGTTCGCGGTATCATTCATTTGCGTTGCCGTTGCTTACGAATGCAACTGGGTGGCACTAGAACCCGCATTCGGAATCGCAAAAGAGATTTTCAAGTGGCTCATATTCCGTGCACCCGTCATCAACGATTACGCCGCAACCAGTCTCGTCGTAGCGGGAGTAACTTGGACGCTTCTCTATGAAGCATGGTTCTATCTTTCCTTACCCCTGCTGGTCACCGTCTTTTTGCGAAGACAAGCGGCTTGGATCAAGGTGATTTGTCTTACACTTATTGTCGGCCTCTTTTTCGTAAACCACCTGAGTCCCGCGATAGCTGCGACCTTCTCCGGTGGGATCCTCGCTGTCTATTGGAGAATGAATCCGACCCGTATTAGGCTCGTCCAGGGCAAATTGGCTTCTCTCATCGCGCTGGCATGCTTGCTATGCGCCGGTCTTCTTTTGTACGAACCGTTCAATCTGCCCGGCATTGTGCTTCTGAGTGTCTTCTTTGTTGTGATAAGTTCTGGGAACACGCTATTTGGCATCCTGAAGACACGTCCCGCCTTGTGGCTGGGAGAAATCAGCTACAGTATCTACCTGTGTCACGGTATGGTCCTCTGGCTTGTGCTTCAGAATTTCTTTGCCAGACTCCCGTCTTTCCATCTTACGATAGCCTGGTACGTTCTTTCGGCGATCGCGATTGCTCCGCTAGTGATCCTGTTCTGCAGTCTCACGTATTTGATGATTGAAAGGCCATTTCTCGACTTTGGCCATAAACTCTTCGGCCGCAGGTCTGTGCTCTCCGTAGATCCTCGTCCGGCAACTGCCTTGGCACAGCAAGCCAGCCCAACGGGACCTGCCACGTGGTGAACGCATGTTAAAACCCCTTTCCCAAATTCCCCAAAAGCTTAGAGCCAGCGTCTCAGCCCTCGCGAACAGCGAGTCTTTGAAAGGGAGAGTACTCCGTGGCGGTGCCTGGCTCGGAGGTGCCAGCTTTGTTGAGCAAGTGTTCCGCTTCGGCCGGAATATGTTGCTTACACGGCTGCTCGTGCCAGAAGCATTCGGCACCATGGCCATTGTCCTTTCCGCAGCTAGTGTAATCGAAGTAGTCCTGCATATGGGTATCCGCGAGGCGCTTGTTCAGAACCCCCGCGGCCGAGAAGAAGATTACATGCGTGCGGCATGGTGGATGGCCCTCGGCCGTGCCGCATCCATTTATCTCCTCGTTTATCTTTTGGCGCCGTTCTTTTCCCGCTTCTATGGGAACAGCGACCTCACCGGATTAGCACGTGTTGCCACTCTTGGCGTTCTGTTTGACGGTGCCCTCAGCCCGCGGGCGATCGTTGCGATGAAGGAGATGAAGTTTTCGAAGTGGGCTATGGTTACCTACGGTGGGGGTATCTGCGGGGTTCTCATCACCGTGATGCTGAGCCTTTACCTGCGCAATGTATGGGCGCTCGCTATCGGATACTGTTCCGAAAACGGAGTGCGCTGCATTCTCTCTTTTGCGCTTTGCCCTTGGTACCCACACCTCCCTTTGAATCGAGGGGCGCTCCGCGAGTTGGTTCGCTTTTCGAAAGGTCTATTTGGCTTGGCTCTTCTGAACATCATTTTCATTCGTGCGGACATCTTCGTGCTCGGCAAAATCTATCCTGTTGCACAGCTTGGGTTTTACTCCATGGCCGTTTTGATGGTTCAAACCCCGGCAACCTTTTTGATCAACGTCATGTTCCAGACCCTGCTGCCTGCCTATTCACGTATCCAGAACGACCACGACCGCATAAATCGAATTCTAATAAAAGGTGCAGGAGCAACGGCTTTGTTGGGACTGCCTTTGCTTGTATTTGTTGCCTTCTACGGTCAGTCCTTGCTCACACTGGTGTACGGTCACGCTTATGGCGCGGGATCCATAGCCTTGGCCCTGGCGGCCGGTACCGCGCTCTTCAATATGCTAAATAACCAGATCACCGTCATCTTTTTCTCGAAGGCGCTTCCACAACTCCATCGGCGTTGCAACGCTGTTATGGCGGTCGTCGTGCTCGTTCTGGTTTATCCAGCGGCTAAGTTCCTTGGCGTTTGGGGTGCACAGCTGGCATGCCTCATCGCTATCATCATTGGTTATCTTCTGCAGCTCGAACGCTTGCGGAAACTGACCGGCCTCTCGCTCTCCGAGTATCGAAAAGCCTTTGCGATTCCGGCTTTGGTCACTCTCGGAGTTATGGTTGTGCTCCTATTGGCGCGCTCCCTTGGACCGCAGTTCCGGGTCGTGCCCAGTGTCACGTTCGGTCTTGTGGTGTGCCTTATCGCTTACGCATTGTCGGCGGCGATGCTTCTCCGGACTAGCGGAGGAATCGTCGAATCCAAAGGCGCGGATGTCTAGCCCGACAGGGATGGCTTGTAAGTCTATGAAAAAAGTTGATTTGCCACAGAGGATAGGCCGGCTCAGGGCAAAATCGACGGTGCGGCCGGGAGCAAGGGCCAGAAATTTACCTGTCCCGAATCTGAACTTGAAGGCACTGGCAACGAAATGTCCCGACGCGTAACCTATCGACCGGGGCATAGAGGTAGTTTAGGGCGAGTGACACAGTCATGAGAAGAATCTTAAACCTCAGTTTACACTCTCTGACGATGTTCCTGTTAGTGGCCGGCAGCGCCTTTGGCACTACGTACTACGTCGCCGGTAGCGGCTCCGACGCAAATAACGGCAACTCCAAAACAGCGCCCTGGCTGCACGCTCCGGGCATGGCAAACTGCACCGGGATGTGCAGCACCGCGACGATAAGCGCGGGCGACCAGATTATCTTTCGCGGCGGCGATACTTGGGGAAGCGCAAGCTTTGTCTGGAACTGGTCTCGCAGCGGTGCGAGTGGAAACTCTATCTACATTGGCGTGGACCGGACGTGGTTCTCTGGGAGTTCGTGGACTCGCCCCATTATGGATTGTCAGAATGTCTGCAACAAGCAGTTGAGCCTCGGCCCGGTGCAGCACGTCCAAATAGACAACCTCGAATGGAGGGGACTATTCGACAATAACAGCGCGCCTGCGTACGCTTCTATCTACTCTATTAATGCGCATGCTCTCGGGAACGATCCGGACGTAATTGTGTCAAATAACTATTTCCACGGATGGAATATTCTTCACGACAACTCTCAGGACGCAGAAGTTATCCTCTGGTCTACCGGGGCAACCGACACCAACTCGCAAGTCTATAACAATGTGGCAGACGGATCGGACGCAACAGGGAACGCACCCCATGTGATGTGCTTCCTCTACGGGTCGCCAGGGAAGATTTTCAACAACTATGCGGGCCATATGTCTAACGGTTACATAAACGGATCGAATTTTAGTGGTGGGGGAGCGTGGGTACGCTCGTTCCATGATAATATTGTCGAATACATATTCTCATCTGTAGACAGCGCGACCCACGAAAACATGTTCGAGTCCATTGGGGACGGCGGTACGATTGCGTACAACAATATAATCCGTCATGGGCAATTCACAGGGCTTGTTGTGTTTGAACTCGCCCCCTATCCTGGCAGCGCAAGTTATGGGTTTAACAACGTACTGTACGATATTTACTCGCCGAATGGTCAGCAGTGCTACGAAAACGCCCCTGCGGGTGGCACATGCAATTTTTTCAACAACACCAACCAGTGCGGGCCTACCGGAACGTCGAACATCGCTTGCGGACGAGCGACCGGCACTAGCCACGGCAATTTCATTAACGACCATTTTATTACATCTGTAAATCCTCCCATTAGTGGGAGTAACGTGAGCATTACGAGTCCAGTAAGCGAGACAGAATCGGCAGCGACAAGCCAAGGTTTCACCTCTACTGAAACTTACGCCTATGCTCCAAACTCTGAGAGCGCTCCCACAGTAGGTCTTGGTGTTAACGAGCAGACGTTATGTACCGCGATCATGTCAATTGACCCAGTAGCGGGGGCGGCCTGTAAGAATGACACAACCTATGCTTGTACTTACGACACCAATAACCACACGATGAATTGTCCTGCGCGCTCCGTAGTTATCCTACCGCTGAGCGCCGCGTGGAACATTGGTGCCTACAAATATGCACCTAATCCTCCCACTGGTCTTGTGGGAACCGTCAACTAAAGTCAAACTGAATTGAGCCTCGAGGTGTCGTAGTTTCTTCAAAGCGCAATTTGTATATGTATCCAGCGGTGCTAAACTAAGCACCTGGTCGGAGGCTCCGCTGTTGTTACCATCCTTGTGGCAAGCGCGGATTCCCAAAATTGTCGGCTCTCGGCGATGTCCGTGCTGGAGGAACCATGGCGAGCTACTTAGGGTCGTACAGCTCCGGCAAATCATCAGTTTCCGCAATCGTCCGCGAGACAGTAGGTCTCTAAAAGATGGAATGAAGTCCGAGGTTGGCCACCTCTCAGGCCGCAGCTCCCGCATTTCGTGGAAACACAAGGCATTTTCGTAAATAAGATGCGCCTCGATGAGTGGCGTGCACCCTTCACAGCAAAGATGCCAGACGCTCAATTCATTGCAAACGTAGAGGCCGCTGTTGAGTTGCATAAGCGGGGCGAATGACTAGAGTATTCGCTGGAAGAGTTGCTGACAGGGGACTTCACGGTCGTTTGGAAAAAGCCAAGAGGCTCGAACACCCCTTAGCGTTAGGAGCCTGGGCAAAACCTCAATGTTCTTGCTGATGCTGCAAGTCGAACCTGAGCACCTCAGATTTGGTGGCGGTGCCGCCGAAACGGCCATCAATCCTTTGATAGCAATTGCAATTCTTGTCGCAGGGATCCTGATCGTTGCTGGATCGCGAAGAAGTGCAATCGTTGCTTTTCTCGCGGTGAGTATTCTCATTCCGACGGACCAGGTTGCCGTAATCGCCGGACTCCATTTCCCGGTCATGCGCATCCTCATCGTCTTTGGCTTGATTCGTATGCTTCGGGAAAAGCTTTTGTCCAAGATGGAAATATTCAGCGGCGGGATCAACGGGATCGATATCGCCCTGATCTTGCTTACTGTTTTCACTGCCATCAACGGAGTTCTCCTTTGGCAGATTACTGCACAAGTGGTATTTCAATTAGGAAGTATATATTCTGCCTTTGGCTTGTACTTTCTGACGAGATTCCTGATTCGTGACGAACTAGACGTCCGACAAGTAATTTCCTCCTTCGCGTATATCTTGGGGGTGCTGGCTCTCCTCATGGTGTACGAGCGAGCGACAGGCCATAACCCAGCTTATTCATTTCTCGGCGGCGCGCGCGCCGCGACTTACATGGTGGAGATCGGGCAGGACCAGCGGATTCGGGCCATGGGTACTTTCGCTCATCCCATTCTGGCCGGGACGTTTGGCGCGATTCTGTTTCCACTATCGCTCGGGATGTGGTGGAAGTTTCGCCAAAACCGAGCGATCGCATTGATAGGGATAGTTTCCTCGTTGATTATCCCCTTTACCGCGAACTCGAGCACGTGCTTGATAGGGCTGTTTGGCGGCGCCATCGCTCTTTGTTCCTGGCCATTCCGCAAATGGATGCGCCCCATGCGGTGGGCAATCGCGATAACGCTGGTTGCCCTTCATCTTGTAATGAAGGCGCCAGTCTGGCATTTGATTTCGCGCATTGATCTTACGGGGAGCTCCTCTTCCTACCATCGCTATGAGCTTGTGAATCAATGCATTTTGCACTTCCGGGAATGGTTCCTCATCGGGACAAAGAACTATGCGAATTGGGATTGGAGCATGTATGATCTTTCCAACCAATATGTGGCTGTTGCTGATCCTTCTGGGCTGATTCCTTTGCTTTGTCTCATAGCCATGATTGTTTTCGGTTTCAAGTATTTAGGGCGAGCGCGCAAAGCTGTCGAGCGGGATAGACAACAAGAGTTATTTATCTGGGCAATCGGCGCATCGCTGTTCGCCAATGTCGTCGCATTTTTTGGGGTTTCCTATTTTGATCAGACTGTTATTGCCTGGTACGCTCTGCTCGCTGTGATTTCGGCCGTCACTCTTGCGGCCAGAAAAGCGCAAACAGAGCCTCAACAAGAGCCTCAGCTGCAGAAGCCTTGGCACAGCGCGCAAACTCCCCGAGATCTGGCTCCCTTTGTCGAGAAATATCGTGCTCAAGTTTAGCTCGGGAATATCGCCCAATTGAGTCCGTCAGCAACATGGCATCTACAAAAGTTCGTAGCCAATCTGATCTCTGCTGTACGCTAATCAGTAGCGGGTCCCCGGCACCGCGAGTTGTGTCGCAAGTAGCACAAGCCCTGGGGATAGGAACCTCAACGTGAAATTATCGATCGTCATCTTATGCTGGAACGACCTGAAGGTGATCGGGGACTGCTTGAAATCAATATTTGCGACGACGCGTTGCACAGAGTGTGAAGTGATCGTGTCGGACAATGGATCCACCGATGGCTCCATCGAATTCATCCGGAGAGAGTTCCCACAGGTTCGCCTGATCGAAAACGGCTTGAACCTGAGGTTCGCGAAGGGCAACAACGTAGGGATACAAGCAAGCCGCGGCGAGTACGTGCTTATTCTAAACCCAGACACAATAGTCCACGACGGTACACTCGACGAACTGGTTGACTACGCTGATAAACATCCGGAGGCCGGCGCATTTGGGTGCCGAGTCCTTTATTCGGACGGCAGCTTTCAACCGTGTATCCGGCCACTGCCTAGCGTGAGGTCAGAATGGTGTATGGCTTTGCATCTCCATGTTCTTGCCCACCTTTCCGATTGGTTTCATCCTGGCATTTATGTCGGTTGGACGGGCGACCAGGAGCGAACGGTCGGATGGCTTGCAGGCTGCTTCATCCTTGTACGGGGTGAACTGCTTAAGCGCTTACGCGGGTTTGACGAGAGGTTTTTCTACTATTATGAGGATACCGATCTCTGCCAACGGATCTGGAACGCTGGATCCAGAATCCTATACACACCGCATGTCTCGATCACACACCTAGGGGGGCAATCTACAACCAAGCGGTATCCTCCGATTGGCTTTGCGCTGGATGCTCAAATAACCAGATATCTCTACTTTTACAAATACTGCGGCGGTCGAGGGGCCCGGCAGTGCCGATGGGCCACGCTGGTCGCGTTGTTCCTTCGCCGGCTGGGTTACGGGTTGATCCAGCTTATGAACCCAACCGAGGAGGGGAAAAAGCGCCAGGAGTTGCTCCGCGCTCTTTTCGCATGGAACTACCGGGTTGACCCCGTACGGCTGGTCGAAAATGGCGAGGAGCCTGAGCTGTATATCGATGCCGACCGCGTAACTGAACGCTAGTCTGCATCTCGTTTGGAAGAGTTTGGAAGAGTTTGGAAGAGTTAGGAAAAGACACGTTCTTGGACGTCGGAAGGACGTTCCCGCCGCACAAAACAAAGCCCCTAGAGACAAACATGGAAATAAAAATTGAATCACGAATGCTCCGCGACGTTGTTGTTCTCGTTCCCGAGATTTTTCAGGATAGCCGCGGGTTCTTTATGGAAACCTTCCGGGAAGATCAGTTTAAGGGCTATGGTCTGCCTTACCACTTCGTACAAGACAACCATTCACGTTCGACGCGAGGGGTTGTGCGAGGTTTACACTTTCAGTGGGAACCACCCATGGGCAAATTGATGCGCGTCACGGTTGGAAGCGCATTCCTTGTCGCCGTAGATGTCCGAAAGGGATCGCCCACGCTCGGAAAGTGGGTCGGCGTCGAGGCATCGGCAGAGAATAGGCGTCAAGTTTGGGCGCCTGCGGGCTTTGCCAGGGGTTTTTGTGTCCTTTCCGATATGGCCGAAATCCAATACAAGTGCACCGGCTTATATAACAACAAAGGAGAGTCCGGGATTCTTTGGAATGACCCGGCCATTGGAATTCACTGGCCGTTGTCTGTCGATGAAGTGCAACTTTCAGAGAAGGATAAGAACGCAAGAACCTTGGCGCAGTGGCTAGACTCATCGGAATCTGCAAATCTTCAGTACTGACCAAAAGAGACACAATCTAACACACGGAGGAAAGAATGAAAGTTCTCATCGCTGGAGGTGCCGGCTATGTGGGGAGTGTGCTAATTCCCAAATTACTGGACCGCGGTTACCGAGTCGACGTGGTCGACTTGTTCTGGTTTGGCAATCATCTTCCGCGAGAAGTGGGCATCCTGAATAAGGATATTTTCCACCTTTCCGTTGAGGACCTGGAACCGTACGATCAAGTGATCTTTCTTGCGGGGCTCTCAAATGATCCCATGGCGGAATTCTCACCAAGTAAGAATTTCATTTTCAACGCGGCGGCTCCGGCATATTTGGCGTATACGGCCAAGAATGCAAAGGTGAAGCGATATATCTATGCATCTTCATGTTCCGTTTATGGATACACCGAAGACGAGCTATTCGACGAAACTCGTCCAGTCAGTTCGAATTATCCTTATGGCATATCGAAACTGCAGGGCGAGCAGGCAGCAATGCAGCTCGCCGACGAGAATTTTTCTGTAATAGCGCTTCGTAAGGGCACAATTTCGGGCTATAGCCCGCGTATGCGCTTTGACTTGATTATTAACACTATGTTTCGGAGCGCTGTCCGCGACCATGTGATTACTGTGAACAATCCCTCGATCTGGCGGCCAATACTCAGCATCGAGGATGCAGCTACGGCCTACATCCGAGCGATTGAAGCAAACTACAAGCTGTCTGGAATATTCAACATTGCTTCAGGAAACTACACCGTCGGAGAAGTCGCAGATCTGGTGAGAGTGGCAGTAGAAGATGGGCTCGGCATTCGAGTAAACCTGAATATCAAACACATTCAGGACTTTCGCAATTATAAGGTGAGCACACTGAAGGCCAGCAATGTCTTGAGCTTCCATGCGGCTGGTCACGTAAAATCAATCGTTAGAACCCTCATCGACAACATGGACAAGTTCAAGGATTGGGACAATCCGCTGTACTCTAACATCCAGGCCTTCAAAAAGCTCGAAAGTGGTATTGAAATCCACTCCTTGGCAGGGGTTCGCTAACCATGAAGATTACTGTCATCGGAGCCAACGGCCAACTCGGCACCGACGTCTCTCGAGCTTTCTTGGAAAATGGCGACGAGGTCAGTTCTCTCACGCACTCAGACGTCGAGCTTTCAAGCATAGACTCCGTTTTTGACCGCCTGACGACACTGCGACCGCAGATCGTTGTAAATACCGCGGCGATGCATCACGTGGAGAACTGCGAGCGTGAGCCTGAAAGGGCATTCGCAGTAAACGGACTGGGGGCAAGAAACTTAGCTTTGGTTGCCCGCGATGTTGGGGCAACACTAGTGCACGTGAGCACCGATTATGTATTCGATGGTGCCAAGCGAAGTCCATATGAGGAGAAAGATGCTCCAAGGCCACTGAACGTCTATGGCAACACGAAATTGTCCGGTGAATATTTTGTGCGCTCGATCGTGGATAAACATTTTGTGGTGCGAACCTCGGCCATCTACGGGAAAAACCCCTGCCGTGCTAAAGGAGGT
>Ga0126373_10000651_pt1 | contig 23212 bp, 24 predicted proteins | sample PanSoiMetPlot_11_FD_92545 | JGI IMG/M metagenome (GOLD analysis project Ga0126373, IMG submission 92545) | Tropical forest soil microbial communities from Panama - MetaG Plot_11 | ecosystem: Environmental > Terrestrial > Soil > Tropical forest > Bulk soil | place: Panama | collected 2016-02-17 | reverse complement strand
TCGTCACCGACGCCTTCCTCCGCCTCATCCGGATGATCATCGCACCGCTGGTGTTCGCCACGCTGGTGTCAGCCATCGCGCGCATGGGCGGGCTGTCCGAGATCGGCCGCATCGGCATCAAGACGCTGGCCTGGTTCCTCGGCGCGTCCTGCGTCTCCTTGACCATCGGCCTCATGATGGCCCATTGGCTCCAGCCGGGAGCGGCGCTACACGCCGCTCCCGGCTTCCAACAACCGCCGCCTACCGCGGGCGGCGCCGGCCCTGCGGGCTTAACCCTGGCGGACTTCATGACCCACCTCATACCCCGCTCCATCGCCGAAGCGATGGCGGGCAACGAGATCCTGCAAATCGTGGTGTTCTCGGTCTTCGTCGGGATTGCCGCGGGCTCGCTCAAAGGGCAGGCGCTGCAGTTCGTGGAGCTCGTCGAACAACTGGCCAAGATCATGTTCAAGGTGACGAACTATGTGATGAGCGTCGTGCCGCTGGTGATCTTCTCGGCGCTCGCCGGCTCCGTCTGCCTCCACGGCATAGGCATCGTCGGCACCTATGGACGCTACGTGGGGGGGTTCTATCTCTCGCTAGTCATCCTGTGGGCACTCTTAATTGTGGCCTTGAGCTTCATCGTCGGGTCGCGCGGTTTGCGCCTGCTGGCCGGTATCCGGCAACCCCTGTTGCTGGCCTTCGCCACGTCCTCATCGGAAGCAGCTTATCCGAGCCTGCTGGAGGGGCTGGTGGCCTTCGGCATACCCCGGCGCATCGCGAGCTTCGTGTTGCCGCTCGGCTATTCCTTCAACCTGGACGGGGCGATGCTGTATTGCACCTTCGCCATCCTGTTCATCGCCCAGGCCTACGGCGTCGGGCTCTCCTGGGCGCAGCAGATCACACTCTTCGGCCTGCTCATGGTGAGCACAAAGGGCCTCGCCGGTGTTCCGCGGGCTTCCATCGCCGTGATCGCGGTGATGCTGCACTATTTCCACCTCCCGGACAGCGGCATGGCGCTCATCCTCGCGGTCGACCACCTGCTCGACATGGGGCGCTCCGCCACGAACGTCCTGGGCAACTCCGTCGCCGCCTCCGTGGTCGCATCCTGGGAAGGCGGAATCGAGCCGGCGCCACAAGGACATTCGGCCGTGAGCATCCGCCAACCCTCCGAGTAACCGCCTCCAACCCATCCCTGCCGAGGTCCTATGCCCGCCATCGCCCACCTTGAATGCTCCCGTTGCCACGCACACCTGCCGGCAGATACACCGCAGACGGTCTGCACCAAGTGCCCGGATACGCCGGCCGGCGCGCTCTACGTGCGTTACGACCTGACCCAGCTGCGCGGCCGTTCGCCGCAGGACGTGGTCGGCGAAGACGTCGGCTCCCCGTGGAGCGGCATGTGGCGCTATCGCGCGGTGCTTCCCGACGTGAAACCGGTGACCTTGGGTGAAGGCTGGACGCCCATGCTGCCTAGTAAACGGCATAAGGGCGCCCTCCTCAAGGATGAGGGCACCAACCCGACCGGTTCCTTCAAGGCACGGGGCTTGGGGCTAGCCGTGACCATGGCCCGGCATTACGGCCTGCGGAAACTGGCGATCCCATCCGCCGGCAACGCCGCCGGGGCCCTCGCCGCCTACGCCGCCGCCTCCGGCATCGAGGCCCACATCTTCATGCCGAAGGATGTCCCCGTCGCCAACCTGGTCGAGTGCACGGCCTACGGTGCCAAGGTGACGCTGGTGGACGGCGTCATCTCCGACTGCGCGAAGATCGTCGGCGAGCGCAAGCAGAAGGAAGGTTGGTTCGACATCTCCACGCTCAAGGAGCCTTACCGCGTGGAAGGCAAGAAGACCATGGGCTACGAGCTCGTCGAGCAGCTCGGCTGGGAATACCCGGACGCGGTGTTCTACCCCACGGGCGGAGGCGTCGGCCTCATCGGCATGTGGAAGGCCTTCGAGGAACTGGAGCAACTGGGTTGGGTGAAGCCGGGCAAGCGGCCGCGCATGTTCGCGATCCAGTCTTCCGGATGCGCGCCCATCGTCAAGGCTTTTGATGCCAAGGCCGCCGCGAGCCAAATGTGGCAGAACCCGGAGACCGCCGCCTCGGGCCTGCGCGTGCCCAAGGCCTACGGCGACTACATCATCCTGGACGTCGTGCGCGCCTCCGGCGGCATGGCCGTCGCCGTCCCAGACGAGGACATCTTCGCTTCCCTGAAAGACTGGGCCGCCCACGAAGGCATCTTCCTTTCGCCGGAGGGCGCGGCGGCCACGGCCGCGTATACGAAACTACTCAAGGCGGGCGTCCTCAATGAATCCCATCGCGCAGTGATATTCAACACCGGCGCCGGCTCGAAATACACCGATGTCATCGCGGCCGCCCTGGGTCTCAAGACATCCGGCCCAGCATGAAACGTGATCTACCCACTAGCCTGGAGAACCCAAGTGAAGAGAGTGCCCGGCATCGGTGGAATCTTCAGAACCCGATATTGACGTGCGCCGTGAACGCGTCCACATAGGCGAATGCCCCATCGGCCACACAGGCCGTCGGCTGGCCGTCATGCAACAGCTCCCGCATATCGTCTCCGCAGGCACGCATGACCTCGAACCAGCGCCACGCGATCGCGCCCAATTCGTCCGAATGCTCCTGCATCCAGCACGTGACCGCCGGATCCCGCCGGACCGAACTGGGAAACCTCAGGAACTTCCTCATCGGACGATGACACCCCTCTTCCGCGCAGACCGCGCATAGGGCCGAGAGATTATAAATAACCGTGGTCTGCGCCGGTCATTCCTAAGCAGCCGGGAGCAGAGTAGGCTGGAGTCTCCACGCCCTGGGGAGGGCCATGTCATGCAGCCAAGCAAGTATTACAAGCACTCGGGCGCCGTGCCGCTCACTGGTCTCGTCACGATGGCGCTCTACGGCGCCGCCGGGGCATTGATCTGTTCCGTCATCTACGGTTATGCGGATTACTACATCCCCTGGATCTATCTCAACTTGTTGCTGCTCGTCGGCTTCGGCGGCGTGGTGGGTTGGTGCGTGGGTCTGGGTGGCAAGCGCGGGCAGGTGCGCAATCCTTTAGTGATGGCGGGGTTCGGCTTGCTGGCGGGAGGCCTCGCTGAATACGCCCAATGGGTGGCCTGGGTGTTCGCCTCGTCCAAGCAGGAACTCATCGCGCTCACCCCGGCGCAGCTTTGGGCCGTCATACAGTACGTGGACCAGAACGGCGCCTGGAGCGTATTCGATTCCACGCCCACCGGTTGGGAACTGTACATCTATTGGGGGCTGGAAGCCTTCGTCATCGCCGGCATGTCGGCGCTGGTGGCGGGCCTGTACCTCTCCACCGCCGCTTACTGCGAGAACTGCAGCCGTTGGGCGGACGAGAAGCAATCCATCAAGCCCCTGGAACCCGTGGCCGACCCCAAGAGCCTGAAGTCGCGCCTCGAGCAGGGCGACCTCTCAGGCCTCAAGACGCTGAAAAAGCTGCCCGTGGAGGCTGCTGCTTTCACCGAACTCAACTTGAAGAAATGCTCGGCCTGCGCCCAAAGCAACTTCTTGAGCCTCGACGCCGTGACGATCAGCGTCGACAAAAAGGGCAAGAAGAACCGCCACACCCGGAAGCTGCTGCAGAACCTGGTGCTGAACTCCGATCAATACCGCACGCTCAAGGACGCCTGGGCTCACTGATACATCGGCACGGCTGTTGTATCAGTGGGCAGGCATCCTTCTGTTGCGTCAATACAAGACCTGAGCTCTTATTCCGATTCAATGCACGTGCGAGGTCACGCTCGCCGGACCGGGCGTGCCGTCGGACCAGTGATCGACCCAGACCATCATGATGGTGACCCTTTCCTCCGGGTCATCCGCCGAGATCACGGGCGAACCGGGGAGATCGGCGCCCCAGATCTTCGCTTCGTCGCCGGAGACGAAGAACATCAGGTGCGGGTGCCAGTGGGCACCGCGGTCGTTGAGGTATTGCTGCTTCGAGGTCATGTAGCACATGGCCCCTGGCTGAAGCGCCGGCAGCGACTCATTCGCGAAGGCGGCATCCGTCGCCTTCAGCATCTCCGCCTTGGATTTCCCTGCCAGCACCAGCTTGGTCTTCATCAGATAGACAGGCATATAGCTCCGGGCCGCCGCCGGGTTGAAGCAGATGGGCGAGCGGATCTTGGGGTTCCAGAACTCCGGATCCGTGGTCGAAGCGCCCCAGCCCCGCTCCACCATACAGACGAAGCCGTTGCTGCCCTTCACCGCGGTCTCGTAGCCCTGCTTGCCCAGCACCAGCACCTCGGCCTCGTCCGAGATGGCGGGGACGGCGGCGGTCTTGGCCAGCGCCACCTCGGCCTTGGCATCCGGGATCATGTACTGGTCCAGGGGCGCCATGGCCGGATACGCATCCTTTGGCGGCTCGGTCTGGGCCTGGGCCATGCCGAAGAGCAGGACGACTGGAGCGATGAGCCTGATGATCTTGGCCATATGATCCTCCGGAGCGGCGTAGTGCTTTTCCCCGTCGACGGGGAATGGGTGCTGAAAAGCCCACCCTTATTAGATAGACCGCCCTGCGGAGCACAGATAGAAAATAAATATGAATTATTTGTGAGAACCAACGCGAAGACCGCTGCTAGGCAGGCTCCGGATGGGTGAACTGCGTGAGCAGTGACCGCCCGGACATGGGTTCATCGCATGCGATGAACGGGCAGACAGGATGTCTGCCCTGGACTGTGAGCGAAGCACGATGCGGAGCGATACAGTACGGGCTGGGCTTTCCGACGGAGCTGGATGCGTAGTCGGAAAGGCCGCGAAAACGGCGGACGGCCGGCCATGGAAGACCGGGCTGGAAGGTGCACCAGGGAAGGGGCAGTGAGTGAATAGCAAACCACGAGCGCTTCCATCTTGGAAATCGTGGTCTGTCCCCTATCATTCTGAGCCCATTTCTTAGAAATGCCTCCCGCCCAAACTTGGAAATGGGTGAGATGTTCCCCGGATTCGATTCAATTGACTAGCCCCCTTCATATGAATTTTTTGTGACAAAGAAGCGGAAAAAAATACAAAGACAAAAGCTCGATCAGAGGACCACACTCCCGAGTCGGTGGATAGACCCTCCCTGAATTCGCAAGCCAGCGTGCGGTCCGCCATGAATAAACGCGGCTCATCCCCGCTGCAGTGAAGTTCAAAAATACCGGACGATGCTCACCAGGAGGCTATAGGACGTGCCTAGGCTGCCGAAATCCGACACGCGGGAGCCGAAATACTTCGTGACTTGCCCGCCGATGGTCCAGCGGTCTGACAGATAGTAATCCGCCGAGACCTGCGTCAGGCCTGAACCGTCGTAGGCATCCACAAGCACGAAACCGGTCAACTCCAGCTTGAGATCGAAGGCATCGACCCAATCGGCACGCGCGAAATAGGCGCGCCGGGTCAATTGTTGCTGCTGATCCAGCGCATATTCGCGGATGTACCACAGCTCTTTGAGCTCCGGCGACTGTGGGCCTAAGGCCCGGCCCGCCGTGAACCAGTTGTCCCAGTCGGCTCGCGAGAACCCGGCCTGGTTCACGAGATACTCGAGATTGAACGTGATGTTGTTGGCGGTCGTATAGGACACGCCCGCCGCCAGTTCGCTCTTGAATGTCTTTTGCGTAGTCGTCGGCAAGGGATAAGGAGCGTTGGCCGGCAGGGTGCCCGTTTCGCGGCCGTAGTCGACGGCTTCGGTGATGAGATCGGCCCGCTCTCCTCCGGACCACTCCAGGTAGGCCACGGAACTTTCGCCCAGGCCCATGGAAAGATTGGTCCCGAAGCGGTTCTGTCCCGCCTCGCGGTAGAACAGGAACTCAGGGCTCACGCCGTCACCGAAGTCGATGCTGCCTTTCACCAGGAAGCGGTCGTCCGCATTGGTCCTGTCGAACATGGGATTGAAGTTCGGCAGGTCGTCATTGCTGTATATGGGGCTGGCCTTGCGGATGCCGGGGGCGTAGGCCAGAGTCAGGGAGCCGCCGTCCCAGATCTCCTGGCCGCGAAGCATCAAAGTGCCCAACCGGTCCTCGCGCAGGGCAGAAGGGTCCTGGGACAGGGGTTCCGAGACGGTACGGGTCTTGAAGAAATCCGTGGGGTTGTAGCCGAGGGCGATGCCGCTTTTCAGATTGATGCGGCCCGCGTCCAGGTATTGCCGGTCCGACGGGCGCCAACTCGCGTACGCCTCCCGAAAATCGGTGACGACATCCTCGTGATTTGGGAATGGGAGGTCATCCTCGTCCCGGACGTTGAACCTGTTGCTCAGGAAGGCTTGGGCGTGCTCGCCGAGTTCAAACTCACGGCGGGAGTCCAGCAGCAGCCGCTCCTGCCAGAGATAGCCGGGGGACGACGGCAGGGGAACGGCCAAATCACCGGAGCGGGAGACTTCGGTCATGCCGTTCTCAAGATAGACCCGCCGGCCCGGACTCGCGGCCGCCGCCGGCGCGGTGGTCGCGGCCGCCGGCACCGCCGTCGGGATCAGGTCCACGTCGCTGTCCTGCGCCGCCTCCGCGGAAGCGCTCGCCAGCAGCGCAATCAGGGCGATACCGATATACGCACGCCCGTTCATTGGGCATCCAGCCGCGGCAGATAGTCCCGCTGGAACCACAGGTCCGGCACGTCGCGAAATTCGGAGTCATGGAACGCCGCGATGGTCGCGAGCGAGGTATCCACCGCATCGATGATCACCACCTCGTTCGGGCGGATGCGGCCCAGCCGTTGGTCGAACCGGCGGTAGTAGGCGATCTTGAGCGTGCGCCCGCTGTCGGAATAGAACTTCGCCTTGATGGGGTAATAGGTCCCCTGCTCCACCCAGTATTCGGCGTGGGCGTAGGTCGCCTGGTCGTCCCCTGCCTTGAGGTCCAGGTGCCAGCACTTCCGTGGCTGGTGCTGCGCGTCTTCGATGGACTCCGTCCCCAGCAGCGCCGCCTGGTAGTCGACCGCGAGGTTCACCGTCAAAACGTCGCCGATCGCCGCCTGACCCACCAGGCGCTGCTGCGGCGAGATCCGCACGCTGGTCTTGGAGGTCGGATCGTAGAACCAGAGGGCCCCTCCCCCCAAGAGCACGCGCTTGCCGGCGTCCCGCGGCGGCCCGAGGTATTGCACCAGGTTGCGGTACTGGTGCGTGGCCGGATCCATCTTCGAATACACGGCGAGCACGTCCTGGTTGCGCTCTTGGCCGCTGACGTACTCCGTCAGCGTGGTCTCGGTGCGGAAGGACTGCTCCGGGTTCTGTACCCGGTCCGACTGCGCCACGATGTCCTGGGCGGAGTCCGCCCAGGCGCCCGGGCCGGCGGCGAGAACGGCGATCATCAAGCCGATGGCATAGGTCTTACGCATGGCAGGCTCCTCAGATGTGCCGCAGCGCGTCCACGACCGGGATGCGCGCGGCACGGTTGGCGGGGATGAGGGCAGCGAAGGTCGCCACCAGGACGAGCACGATCCAGGTGCCGACCATGAGCATGGGCTTGCCGAAGATGTCGACCTTGAGGGGCACGGGGTTGGCGTTGCCCGGCGGGATCCAGGTGAGCCCCGCGTGGTTGATGGTGAGCGCGATGGCGATGGCTGCCAGCGTGCCGAAGGCCGTGCCCAGCACGCCGATCATCATGCCCTCGGACACGAACTGCCAGCGGATACCGGCCGGCCGCACGCCCATGGCACGCGTAGTGCCGATCTCGTTGGTACGCTCCATGACGTTCATGGTCATGGTGTTGACCACCGCGAACAGCACGATCACGCCCATGACCATGGCGATGAACAGGAAGATCCCGCTGAACATCTTCACCACCTGGCCGTAGAAGGGGTTGAGGTCCCCGAAATCCTTCACTTCCAGGTCAAGCCCGTGCTGCTTGAAGAGCACGGCGAGCCGGGCACGGGCCGCCGGCATGTCCTCGCTGCGCTTGAGCTGCAGCACGATACCGGTGGCCTTGTGCTCACCCCGCCCGTAGACGAGCTGCTGCGCTAAGCCCAAGTTCATGGCGATGAAGTTGTCGTCCAGCTCCCGCACGCCCTGGCGTTCCACGCCGGCGACGGTGAGGCTGACCACGTTCGGAGCCCCATCCGCGGTGGCCGCCAGGAGCTGCAGTTGGGGGTCGGTCTGCGGTGCGCCGCTTCCGGCGTCCCGCTGGGCGAGGCCCAGGAGGTCGCTGTCCACCACCGCCGCCGCGGATCCTGAGCCGGAGGGCTTGGCCGCCGGCATGGCCGGGCAATCGGCGAGCTTCAAGGGCCCGCAGAGCCCCAGCATCCTGGCGACGCCGAAGCCCACCAGCCCGCGATTGAGATCCGCATCCGTGAGACGCGGATCGGGCGCCGGCCGGCTTCCCGTGTGGAACTCATCCCATTGCTTCATGCGGTTCCGGTCCGAGGGGATGAAACCCTCGCCGAGGAAGGTCTTCGAGGCATCCACCGAACCCGAGAAGTTGCCGGCGATGCCCACCAGCGATTGGGTGGGGGTGAGCACGTTGAGCATGGGCTTGAGGACGGGGTCCTCCTGGATGAGGCCCATCACGTCCTGGTAATGGTCGATGCCGTAGGCCGCGGGGTTGCCGGGGCCGAACTGGAAATAGCCCGAATGGAACACCGTGAGGTGGCCGGTCCGTTGCACGCTGTTGGTCTGCAGGCCGGCGAAGATGTAGCCCACGTAGCCGCCGAAGAGCAGCATCGCGAGGGCCCCGGCAGCGACCGCCGACCCGGTCATGAGGGAGCGGCGGCGGTTGCGCAGGATGTTGCGGAAGACGATCTTGGCGAGGAAGTTCATGACTTGGCTCCTGACCGGTGCCCGACGATCTCGCCGTCACGGATGGCGAAGATCTCGTCGGCATGGGAGATGAGTTGGGGGTCGTGGCTGGCGAAGATGAAGGTGGTGCGCGATTCCGCCTGGACCTGCCGCATCAGCTTGAGGATCGAGGCGCCCGTGGCGCTGTCCAGGTTGGCGGTGGGCTCGTCCGCCAGCACCACCTGGGGGCGTTTCACCAGCGCCCGCGCGATGGCCACGCGCTGCTTCTGGCCGCCCGACAGCTCGTTCGGACGCTGCCCGGCTTGGGCCGTGAGGCCCACCGCATCCAGCATCTCCAGGGTCCGTCGGCGGCGCTCCTCCGGTCTCACGCCCACCAGGAGCAGCGGGTATTCCACGTTCTCGTAGGCCGTGAGCACCGGCACCAGGCTGAAGTTCTGGAAGATGAAACCGATGTTCCGGGCGCGGAAGTCGGACATCCCGTCGGCATCGAGCTCCGACACGTCCTCCCCGCAGACCTCCACCGTGCCCCGCGTCGGGACATCGATGCAGCCGATGAGGTTCAGGAGCGTGGTCTTGCCGCTCCCGGACGCACCGATGAGCGTGGAGAAGCGGTGATAGGGCACCTCCAGGCTCACGTCCTTCAGAGCCGGCACATCCACCGCTCCCACCTGGTAGGTCTTGGCGACCTGCTTGAGGCGCACGGCCGGTTGGGCACCCCTGGCATTCGGCTGCGGGCTTGCCGGAGCAACCCGGTTTGGCATGGTGATCATGGCGTTGGTCCTCGTGGTCAGCTGCAATTGGGGGGAAGCGCGCCGGGCTCCGCCTGGCCGTCCTCAAGCGCGGCGACGCGCCTCTCGAGGCCCTGAAGGCGCTCCTGGGCGTAATCCTCGAAGCGGTAATCCATGGCCTTTTCCATGGTCTTGAGGGCGAGGAAGGTCCGGCGGGCCCAGTTCCTCAGCGGACTGAAGGGGGATTTCATGGCTTGACTCCTTTGTGGTACCGTTCGGTACCATCATGGGAGCGTAGTGTGGTACCATTTGGTACCATAAGTCAAGAGGGCGGCCGATGGCCAAGAAAACAGGCTCTAAGCGGGCGCGGGGAGGCCGCGACGAGGCGGCGGTGCGCGAGCGCATCTTGGACGCGGCCTTCACGGCCTTCAAGGAGAGCGGCTACGCGGCCAGCAGCACGCTCGAGATCGCCACGCGCGCGCGCGTGTCGAAACGGGAACTCTATGCGCTGGTGGGCAACAAGGAAGAGATGCTCATCGCCTGCATCACGGAGCGCGCCAAACGGCTGCAGGTGCCCGCGGACCTGCCCGTCCCCCGGGACCGCGGCGCACTTGAACAGCTCCTCTCCTCCTTCGGCGCCCAGCTGCTCCGGGAGGTGAGCGACCCGGCGGTGGTGGCCGTATTCCGGCTGGCCATCGGAGAGGCGGTGAACGCGCCCGAGGTGGCGCGGGCGCTCGATTCCATCGGCCGCGAGACCGTCCGCGCCGCCCTGCGCGACATCATGGCCAGGGCCCGGGCCTCCGGACTGTTGGACGGACGCCCCGCGGGCCTGGCGGAGGAATTCGGGGGGCTGTTGTGGCGCGACCTGATGGTCAGCATGCTACTGGGGGTGATCGAGCGGCCGGATCCGCGCGAGCTTGCGGACCGCGCCCGCGAGGCAGCCTCTGCGTTCCTGCGCCTGCATCCGCAGCGGTGATACAAGACCCGGCTTCGCTCATGACCAAGAGGGATCACGGGAAAAGGGCTCTGACTCCTTTACCCAGGCCGCTCAAAGAGTGACGAGTGGCTTGAACCCGCCCCAGAACATGCGCTTGCCATCGAACGGCAGCGCCTTGGGATCCATCATCGCGGCGAGCCGCGGATCTTTCATGACCTTGGCGGTGACGCGGTCGCGGTGCGCCCGCGACTTGTAGACCGCCCAGGCGAAGACCACGGTCTCGCCCGGCTTGAGTTTAACGGCCTGTGGAAACGAGGTGACCTTGCCCGGCTTCACGTCGTCGCCGACGCACTCGTTGTATTCCAGCGCTCCATGATCCCGGCAAACCTTGCCGAACTTCGTCGCCATGCGGCGGTAGGCTTTCAGGTTCCGCTTGGGAACCGGCACGACAAACCCGTCAACATATCTCGCCATGATGTCCTCTCCTTCACGATCCAGACCACGGAGCCACATAGTAGCCGTTCCGCAGCGGCCATTAATGCATTAAGTCAAGACCTGGTCCCATTTTCTGTCCTGGTCCGGACCGCCTTAGGCGGTGCAGCGATGCGGGCTCGTCTATGATGAACTCCATCGGAAAAGGGGGAAGCCATGCGGTTCATCCAATACGTCTTCGGCCGGGACTACGAAAAATATGAGGGGATCCGCCGCATCAACATCTACCTGCTGCGGCTCCTTTACCTCCTCATGGCCACCCTGCTCGCCCAGACCGTCTGGGCCTACATACTGGGGCACCAGGGCCCCTGGAAAAATCAGGAAGCCATCGCCTGGAGCGTGTGGGCGGGCTTCTCCACCCTCGCCATCCTCGGCGTCTTCCATCCACTCAAGATGATCCCCATCCTGCTGCTGGAGATCTTCTACAAGACCCTGTGGCTCTTCCTCGTGGCCTATCCCCTGTGGCGGGCAGGCACGCTGGCGGGCTCTCCCGCCGAAGGCACCACCTACGTCTTCATCCCCATCGTCATTGGGTATCTGATCATGCCCTGGGGTTATGTGTTCAAGACCTACGTACTCGGTCAGGCGCACAAGGGATAAAGAGGGAGCGGCGCTTCGTCACCTCGGCCGGCGCCCTTCGGCGCCGACCGAGACGAGACGGCTCACTTGGTCTTGATCGCGTCGATGAAGTCCTTGTTGGTCAGCAGGTTATGCAGCGCATCCATGACGCCGTCTGACAGGTTCTGATAGTAGTTCTCGGCCTTGTACGAGCGGCCCCAATGGGAATCGTGGCCCAGCGCGACTCCGGACCAGATGACCTTCCCGGCCGGGTCGCGGGCTGTCAGGCGCAAGGTCACGTCCGTGCTGTAGGTGCCCGTCTCGGTGGAGAACAGTGCGCGGACCTCGCCGCCGAGGATCACGTGTGCCCCGGAGTCCACGATGTTCAAGCCGGACTTCTGCAGTACGTCATGCAGGTTGCTGGACACCCACGCGCCCACGTCATCCTTGGTGGTGACGGGTTTGGGCTTATTGCTGTCCTCGCGGTTCTCACCGATCGCGGTCGGGTTCTGCCGGGCGTCCTTGAACTTATCTATCTGCAATTTCACGTCCATGATGGGGCTGATATCCACCTTCGGGTCCATGTCCGCGAGACTGTTGCTGGGCGCCCACACGAGTGGGATGTCGGTCAAAGGTTTGTCGTCATCGCTGGCGAAAGCCCCGCCTGAGATGAGCAGGAGCGAAAACAGCAATATGCGAATCTTCATGGTTACTCCCTCATATTCGTTGTGTTTGATATGGACCCCGTCCGTATCCATCACATCACAAGCACCGGGAACTTGCAAAAGGAGCCGAGCTGGTGGTGCGGGTCAGGAAGAATCTGTGACCCCATCTCTATATAAGCCTGCGATTTCCAAAGGGTGAGTGGCGATAGCCGCGAACGCCGGCGTTGGATGAGTGGGCTGGACTCCTTTGCGGAGCAGGACAGCGCAGCAAAAGAGCGTAGCCGGAAAGCTGCTGCCAGCACACTCCAAGTGACGAGATAGCGGAAACGAGACGTCCGCCTTTCGAGGCGGACGTCTTTTATTGCTCACGTCAAATTAATCGTGGTCTGTCCCCTATTATTCCGCCCAAATAGACGTGATCGCTTTCACGCTCCGCGCTTGCACTTGTAGTTCGCGATGATGATGCCGTTCGACAGCGCCCGCGAGCTCACCAAATCGAACTGAGTCGGCGAACAATCGAGGAAATGGGGAACTTGCGGACCCTGCTTCCCCAGGATAATCGGGTGTATCCACAGCCTGACTTCATCCATCAACCCCTGTTCGAGCAGCGTGAACGACACTTCCCCAAGCCCGTACTGCACGATGTCCTTGCCCGGCTGCTTCTTGAGCGCCCGGATCTTCTCGACAGCATCGGCGCCGATGACTTGGGTGTTGTTCCAGGTAGGGTCGCGGAGCGTGGTGGAGACCACCAGCTTCTGCATGGCATTGATACGGTCAGCCATGACGTCGCCGGACCGCGTGGGCCAGGCCGCGGAGAAGCCCTCGTAGGTGCGCCGGCCCATCAGGATCGCGCCACACGCGTTCAATAGTTCCATCTGGATGTCGAAGCTCACTTGCTTGGCGGAGGAGTCGAAATGACCGGGCCAGAGGTGGGGGTTTTCGACGGCTCCATCGAGCGTGAGAAACGTGGAATTGATGATCTTTCTCATGGCCATCTCCATCAAGTTGCGTTGTTGATGGGACGATAGTCGCAGTCCCCGGGGGGCCGGGTCTTGAAAGAAAACGACACCGCTACGGCTTGCCTGCAGCCAGCCTGCCGGGGGTCTTGCCCAGAAACCGCTGCAGCGACCGCGTCATGTGAGCCTGGTCGGAATAGCCTGCGACTTCGACGGCCTCGAGGATGGATGTGCCAGTGGTCAGCAATGCGGCGGTATGTTTAGCGCGCTCGATCTGGCGGATCGTGCCGTAGGTCAGCCCGGTCGCGCGTGAGAAACGGCGTTGGATGGATCGTTTGGTGAGGGCGACGGGCTCGCGGAACAGGGTCTGCTCCACCACTCTATCGCGGACCAGCGCACCCTCCCTCGCCAGATGCTTCATAAAGTCGGCGGCGTTCTCGAAATTCGGAATCTCCCAGTCAGACCCTGCCAGGTGCATCTTGGTCTTGGAAACAACATCGACTTCCCTGCCGACATCGACCAACGTCTCAAACGCCAAGTCGGGGATGAAGGTGCCGAGCTTGAATTCTATGCCCAGGAACTCCGCATCTTGAGGTATCTCGACAATGGTGGCCGCTGTCTCGGGTCCGCGTATGATTACATTCGTTGGACTGTGGGAGTGCTTGACGATGAAAATCTGCCAGCGCGGAACAGCCACCGAGATCATGGCTTTTCCGGGCGCGCTCCGGGTCCGCCAGATCCGTTCGACGAAGTGCGACGGCTCGACGCGGTTCTCGATCGAGAAAATGGCGGTCGCCCAATCCATCGACAAAAATTACGCCGTAGCGCTTCCTATCGTCAAGCTATGGAGATAACCCGCTTAATGGCATATTCGATACACCTCCAGTATCAGCCGCGTGGCTGCCCCTAAGATTCCGGCACCGCGCCGCCTCCTCCCGACCCCGGCACCGCTCCGGCGCCTCAAATTAAAGGGTAGCGTCCCCCTTTTCTTCCGGCGCTTTTAGGTAGGCTTAGAGCGGAGTCGCGTGATTTTAGATAATCAACCCCCAGTAACAGCAGGGGGTACTCCGACCGATTAGTTTGCCGACCCGTTCTCCAGCTTGTCCCTACTCCGTAGCGCGCGCCGAGCACTGACCTGGGTGAGGTAAGCCGCGCAGCGGGCGATGCCAGGGATGGCGAGCTCCCGCACGCGGCATAGGGATACCCCGTGTGCGGGACTCTGCAGCGAAGTCCAGCGCGCAGGGCAGTCGTCGCTTCGGCGACCCGCACTCCGGGAGAGCGGTTTTGGTGACTTATGCAGATTATTGCTCGTGCAAAATCTGCACTTCCGCCATCCCTGGCAGTCGGCCCCACAAAAGTCATATGCACAACAGAGACAGCGTCGGGAAGGCAAAGATGCCGCAATGCTGTTTATTAAACTTTTTCGAGGTTGTACCAAGTGCGCCCGTTTGATTCCGTCACAAGCGTGCAGAAATTTTTACGTGTTTTTTCAGCAGCTGTCTTGGCTTTATCGAGCACTTGATCCTTGGTCTTGTCGCCAATGTAGTTGTATTCTGCAGTTGGCAAATGGTATGTGATCCCGTCACTGGCGGTTATCGTTCGTTTGAACCCTTGCTTCGCCATTTCCTCGTGAAGAGTTTCGTAGTCATCTTCATTTGCGTAATGCAATTCGACTCGAGTAGTAAAACTAGCCATTATCCTGCCCTCCCTTCCCTAGGTTGGTTCCACACAGTTTAACCGTAGCACTTTTCTGATTGGCTATCTTTGCCCAAATAAAAAACCCCGCATCGCTGCGGGGTTTTCCTTTTCTTCTACAACTTTTAACCGACGCAGTCGGTTAAAAGTCCATATCGCCCATTCCACCGCCATGTCCGCCGGCCGGCATCGGCTTCTCTTCCTTCGGCAGCTCGGCCACCATGGCTTCGGTGGTGATCAGCAGGGACGCCACGGAAGCGGCGTTCTGCAGCGCGGTGCGGGCCACCTTGGTGGGGTCCAGCACGCCCATCTCGACCATGTCGCCGTAAGTGTCGGTAGCGGCGTTATAACCGTAGTTGCCCTTGCCCTCGGCGACCTTGTTCAGCACCACGTCCGGTGCTTCGCCGGCGTTGGCGACGATCTGGCGCAGAGGCTCTTCCATAGCCCGCAGCAGGATGGTGACACCCATCTGTTGATCCTCATTCTTTTCGGCCTTGAGCTTGCCGATGGCCTGCTTGGCACGCAACAGTGCGACGCCGCCGCCGGGGACGATGCCCTCTTCCACCGCGGCACGGGTGGCATGCAGCGCGTCCTCGACACGGGCCTTCTTCTCCTTCATCTCGACCTCAGTGGCCGCGCCGACCTTGATCAGCGCCACGCCGCCGGAGAGCTTGGCCACGCGCTCCTGGAGCTTCTCCTTGTCGTAGTCCGAGGTGGTGTCCTCGATCTGCTTGCGGATGGCTTCCACGCGGGCCTGGATGTCCGAGGCCTTGCCTGCGCCGTCGATGATGGTGGTGTTTTCCTTGTCGACGATGACCTTCTTGGCCTCGCCGAGATCATTGATGCTGGCCTTCTCCAGCGTCAGACCCAGTTCTTCAGTAATTACCGTGGCCTTGGTCAGAATGGAGATATCTCTTAGCAAATCTTTGCGGCGATCACCAAACCCCGGGGCCTTCACGGCCACGACCTTGACGATGCCGCGCAGGTTGTTGATTACGAGGGTGGCGAGGGCCTCGCCCTCCACGTCCTCGGCCACCACCAAGAGGCTGCGGCCGCTCTTGGCCACGGCCTCGAGCACCGGCAGCATCTCACGGATGTTGGAGATCTTCTTGTCGCAGAGCAGGATGTACGGTTTGTCCAACTCGCCGGTCATGTTGGCTTGATTATTGATGAAATAGGGCGAGAGGTATCCGCGGTCGAACTGCATGCCCTCGACCACTTCCAGTTCGTCGATCAGCGCCGAGCCTTCCTCGACGGTGATCACGCCTTCCTTGCCCACCTTCTGCATGGCCTGGGCGATAAGCTTACCGATCACCTCGTCGCCGTTGGCGGAGATGGTGCCCACCTGGGCGATGGACTTGTTGTCGGCAGAGGGCTTTGAGAGAAGTTTCAATTCAGCTACAGCGTGAACCACAGCCTTGTCGATGCCGCGCTTCAGATCCATGGGGTTCATGCCGGCGGCGACGGCCTTTAGGCCCTCGCGCATGATGGCCTGGGCCAGTACGGTCGCGGTGGTGGTGCCGTCACCCGCCTCGTCGGAGGTGTGGGAGGCGACTTCCTTCACCATCTGGGCGCCCATGTTCTCGAACTTGTCCTTGAGCTCGATCTCCTTGGCGACGGAGACGCCGTCCTTGGTGATCGTGGGGGCGCCGAAGCTCTTCTCCAGCACCACGTTACGGCCCTTGGGGCCGAGGGTGGCCTTCACGGCGTTGGCCAGGATGTTGACGCCGCGGAACATGCGTTGACGCGCGTCGTCGCCGAATTTGATCTCTTTAGCAGCCATGGTCTATTCCTCTGTCGATTCTTAAATTGGGGTATTTAGACGAAGCGAGTCTTACTTGTCCTCGATTACGCCGATGATGTCTTCCTCGCGGAGCACCACGAACTCGTCCTTGCCTTCCTTGAATTCGTTGCCGCTGTACTTGCCGAAGAGGATCACGTCGCCGACCTTCACGTCGAGCGGACGGTGCTTGCCACCCTTCAAGGTCTTACCCTTACCGACGGCGATGATCTTGCCCTTGCTGGGCTTCTCGGTGGCGCTGTCGGGGATGACAATACCGCCGGCGGATTTGGTTTCCGATTCCAGGCGCTTCACAATGGCGCGGTCGCCAAGGGGACGAATCTTCATGGGACGGTTCTCCTCACGAAATCATTTACAGGTTGAAAGGGTCATAATGGGCGGCCGGAAAAGTGCTTGGCACTCACCGTCGCGGAGTGCTAATAATAGTGGCAAATCCTTTGGAGTCAAGGGGTTGCCAGGCTGAACAATTTTTAGCCAGCGAGGATAAATGGCTGAAAATCAACTAGTTACGCTCTGTACGGTGCCAGACCGGGAGAGCGGCGAAAAGCTCGCCCGGACCCTGGTAGAGGAGCATTTGGCCGCCTGCGTCAATTTGGTGCCGGGGGTGGTCTCGACTTACCGTTGGGAAGGCGAGGTAAAGACGGACGCGGAGTGCCTGCTGGTGATTAAGACCACGGGCGCGCGTTTTGAAGCCCTCAAGAATCGGATCCTGGCGCTGCATACCTATGACACACCCGAGATCATCGCGGTCCCGATCACGGCAGGCAGTGAGGAATATCTAAAGTGGATCACGGAAAGCACCCGATGAAAAAGCTGCTGCTCGCCCTGCTGGCCCTCTTCCCGTTCGCCGCCTTCGGCGACATGCAGCCTTTGCCGCCGGACCAGGTCTATCAGGTGACCGCCAGCGCTGACGCACAGGGGAGCATCAGCGTCCACTGGGACATCCTCACGGGCTACTACCTCTATAAGGACAAGTTCCAGTTCATCAGCCACATTACCAACGTGAAGCTCGGCAAGCCCGTATTCCCGGCGGGCGAGATCAAGAAGGACCAGTACTTCGGCAAGCAGGAGATCTACCGCAAGGCGGTGACGGTCACCCTGCCCTACACGGGCGTGGGCAAGCTGGACCTGGAGCTGGTGTACCAGGGCTGCTACGAGAAAGGCTTCTGCTACCCGCCCCAGCACAAACACGTGAGCGTGGAACTGGTGGCGGGAAAACTACCCAACACTGCGCCAGCGGTGGTGACCGCGCCCGTGGCGAGCGCGGCCCCCAGTTCGTCCACCGCCGTGCATCCCACCGATCTCCCGGCCCTGGTGAACGGCGGCGGCAACACCGGCGACGAGAACAATTTCCTGAAGCCCGACCAGGCCTACATCTTCAGCGCCGTGGCCAAGGACCAGAACACGCTGGAACTGCGCTGGCAGATCGCGCCGGGCTACTACCTCTACCGGCAGAAGTTCCAGCTCACGAGCGACAACCCGGACGTGCAGCTCGGCACGCCGGACTTCCCGCAAGGGCAGATCAAGAACGACCCTTACATGGGCACCAGCGAGATCTACACCCAGACGGTGGACGTCTTGATCCCGGTGACCCGCTCCGGCGGCGCCAGCAAGTTCAACCTGCAGGCTGTGTACCAGGGTTGCGCCGAGGCGGGCTTCTGCTACCCGCCCATCACCAAGGTGGAGCCGGTGGATCTCGCCGCGGCTCCGCCCCTGGCGGGCGCACCACCCTCCGCGGCGGTGCCCCCCGTGGCGGAACAGGACCGGCTCGCCTGGCTCCTGGCCAACGGCAATCTCTTCTGGGTGATCTTAAGCTTCCTCGGCGTCGGCATCCTCCTGGCGTTCACGCCCTGCATGCTGCCCATGATCCCCATCCTCTCGGGGCTGATCGTGGGCCAGGGCAAGAAGCTCACCACCCGCCGCGCCTTCCTGCTCTCGCTCACCTATGTGCTGGCCATGGCGGTGGTCTATGCCATCGCCGGCGTGGTGGTGGGGCTCTTGGGCGCCAACGTGCAGATCGCCCTGCAGAACCCCTACGTGCTCACAGTATTCGCCGCCATCTTCGTGGCGCTGGCGCTTTCCATGTTCGGCCTCTACGACCTGCAGGTGCCCGCCGCGGTGCAGACCTGGCTCACCCGCCACAGCAACGCCCAAAAATCCGGCGCCTTCGTGGGGGTGGGCATCATGGGTGCGCTTTCGGCGCTGATCTGCGGCCCCTGCATCACGGCGCCTCTGGTCGCTGTGCTGGTGTTCATCGGTCAGTCGGGCTCCGCCCTGCGCGGCGGCCTGGCGCTCTTCGCCATCGGCCTAGGCATGGGCCTGCCGCTCATCGCCATCGGCACCTCGGAAGGCCGGCTCATGCCCAAGGCCGGACCGTGGATGAACGCGGTGAAGGCGGCCTTCGGCGTGATCCTCCTGGGCGTCGCCCTGTGGTTCCTGTCGCGCGTGCTGCCGGGCCCCTTGACGCTCGCCCTGTGGGCGGCGCTCGCCATCGTCTGCGGCATCTACTTGGGCGCCCTGGACCACGGCGCCCAAGGCTGGGGCAAGCTGTGGAAAGGCTTGGGGCTGATCGCCCTCCTCTATGGATTGATCATGCTCTTGGGCGCTGCCATGGGCAGCGACGATCCGTTCCGGCCTCTCGCACGTTTGTCCTTCGACGTACAGGGACGTACTAGTGCCGCGGAAGGCACGATGCCGGGAGCGGCCGAGCGCACATCAGCTCTTCCATTTAAGAGGATCAAGACCGAGGCAGACCTGGACCAGGCCGTGGCCGCGGCCTCCGCCGCGGGCAAGCCCGCCATGCTGGATTTCGCCGCCGACTGGTGCGTCTCCTGTAAGGAGCTGGAGCACGGCACCTATATGGAGCCGGCGGTGCAGGCGGCCTTGAAGGACGTGGTGCTGCTGCAGGCGGACTGGAGCGCCTACGACGATGCGGACAAGGCCTTGGGAAAAGCCCTCGGCGTGGCGGGACCGCCCACGGTGCTGTTCTACGGCACGGACGGGAAGGAACGCACGAACCTCCGGGTGGTGGGCCTGGTGGACACCCAGGAGTTCTTGAACCGCGTGCACATGGCCTACGGAAACAACTGAGTCCGGAATCAGGTCTCTTCCTGAACACTTTCGTGTACGCAGGATCGCTGCCCCGCAACGTCCGCCGCTGATAAACTTCGCGCCATGCAACAGCCCCGTCATCTCCCCCTCATCATCCTGGTCCTGGTGGCCGCCGGCGCCGCGGGCTTCGGCGTGTACCAGTGGGTCGCCCCCGGCTCCACGCCGCCGCTGAGTCCCAGCGCCGTGGTGATGGGCCCCTCCGACAAGCCCATGACGGCGGACGAGGCCCTGGCGGAGAAGATGGACGGCCTCTCAGACGGCAGCCGCCATACTCTGGCGGACTGGCGCGGCAAGGCGGTGCTGGTGAACTTCTGGGCCACCTGGTGCGCCCCCTGCCGGGAGGAGATCCCGGTACTGGTGAAGCTGCAGGCCCAGTACGCGGCCCAAGGCTTCACGGTGGTGGGCATCGCCACCGACGAGTCCAACGAGAAGGACGTGAAGGCCTACCTCGGGAAGATGGTGGTGAACTACCCCATACTCATGGGCAACGAGGACGTGGGCCGGCTAGTGGCGGGCTTCGGCGGCAACCTCATCGGGCTGCCCTACAGCCTGCTCTTGGACAAGAACGGCAAGGTCCTGAAGCTCCACGCCGGAGAGCTCTCGGCGGACGAGGCCCAGGAGCTCGTCAGCTTGGGGCTCAATCCCTCAAGCCCGGCTGCCCCGGCCAGTACCCAAGACGTGCCTTCCGCGCTGACCCTGGTCAAAACGGGATCCGCCGGCAAATAAGGCCTATCTCCGCCGAATTGCGGGATATCCGCCGGACTGGCATGGACAAATCCTTTCCCATGACCCACAATTAAGCCTCCTTAGGGTTCCTGCCCCGGGACCGGCCCCAAGAATCCGAGCTAAAATCGGACAAACCCGCCGGAAATACCAGTCAATTTCGGGTATCCGCCGAATTGTCGTTTTGGGCCAAACCCTCTTAAAGGCCAGGCCCCCGAGGACTTCCGCTCCCTAAATTTGGAGCGTCCAACACCCGGCCCAGCCTGGACCGGTGCTCGAGAAAACCGGCAGGGAATCCGCCGGCAAATTCGCGAAAAATCGTGGAACCGAGGTAAACGTGGCCCAGATCCTGCTCCTCAACGGCCCCAATCTGAACCTATTAGGGAAGCGGGAACCCCACCTCTACGGGCCCGACACCCTGGCGGCCATCGAGAAGCACCTGAAGACCCTCGCCCAGCAGCAGGGCCATGAGCTCGACAGCTACCAGAGCAACCACGAGGGCGAGCTCATCGACCGCATCCAGAAGGCGGCCAGCGACGGCACCGCCATCATGATCTTCAACCCGGGGGGCTACACCCACACCAGCGTGGCGCTGCGCGACGCGCTCCTGGCGGTGTCGCTGCCCTTCATCGAAGTGCACATCAGCAATCCCATGCGGCGCGAGCCCTTCCGCCGCCATTCCTATTTCTCGGACATCGCCGCCGGCGTCATCACCGGCTGCGGTTCGCTCGGCTACGAGCTCGCCCTCACCGCCGCCACGCGGCGCCTGGCGCAGCTCAAGGCCGCCAACTGATCGATAGACAGCGTTTCCCACGGAGTTCGCCATGGACATACGCAAGGTCAAGAAGCTCATCGAACTGCTGGAGGAATCCGGCATCGCCGAGATCGAGATCACCGAGGGCGAGGAGTCGGTGCGCATCAGCCGCAACGTGGCTGCTCCTCAGCCGATGATGATGGCGCCCGCGCCCATGGCCATGCCGGCCGCCCCGGCGGCAGCGGCGCCCCATGCCGCCGCGGCCCCGGCCGCCCCCGCCGCGCCGGCCCTGCCCGCCGGACACCAGGTGAAGTCGCCCATGGTGGGCACCTTCTACCGGGCCGCCTCGCCGGGCGCCAAGGTCTTCGTGGACGTGGGCCAGACGGTCAAGGAGGGCGAGGTGCTGTGCATCATCGAGGCCATGAAGATGATGAACCAGATCGAGTCCGACAAGGCGGGCGTGGTGAAAGCGATACTCGCCAACAACGGCGATCCGGTCGAGTTTGGTCAGCCACTATTTATTATTGAATAAGGCACGACGATGTTAGAGAAAGTCGTCATAGCCAACCGGGGCGAAATCGCGCTGCGCATCCTCCGGGCCTGCAAGGAGCTCGGCATCCGCACCGTGGCGGTGCACTCCACGGTGGACAAGGACCTGAAGCACGTGCTGCTGGCGGACGAGTCGGTGTGCATCGGCCCGCCCCCCTCCGCCGAGAGCTACCTCAACATGCCGGCCATCATCAGCGCCGCCGAGGTGACGGACGCGGTGGCCATCCACCCGGGCTACGGCTTCCTCGCCGAGAACGCGGACTTCGCCGAGCGCGTGGAGCAGTCGGGCTTCATCTTCATCGGCCCGCGGGCCGACACCATCCGCCTGATGGGCGACAAGGTCTCCGCCAAGAAGGCCATGATCAAGGCGGGCGTGCCCACGGTGCCCGGCTCCGAGGGCGCGCTGCCGGACGACCCCAAGGAGATGGTGAAGCTCGGCCGCGAGGTGGGCTACCCGGTCATCATCAAGGCCGCGGGCGGCGGCGGCGGCCGCGGCATGCGCGTGGTGCACAGCGAGGCGGCGCTGGTGGCCGCCGTGGGCATGACCAAGGCCGAGGCCAAGGCCGCCTTCGGCAACGACCAGGTGTACATGGAGAAATTCCTTGAGCGGCCGCGGCACGTGGAGTTCCAGGTGATCGGCGACGGCCAGGGCAACGCGGTGCACCTGGGCGAGCGCGACTGCTCCATGCAGCGCCGCCACCAGAAGGTCATCGAGGAGGCCCCGGCGCCGGGCATCAGCGACAAGCAGCGCCGCGCCATGGGCGACCGCGTGGTGGAGGCCTGCAAGAACATCAAGTACCGCGGCGCCGGCACCTTCGAGTTCCTCTACCAGGACGGCAACTTCTACTTCATCGAGATGAACACCCGCGTGCAGGTGGAGCACCCGGTGACCGAGATGATCACCGGCATCGACATCGTGAAGTGGCAGCTCGCGATCGCCGCGGGCCTGCCGTTCACCCTCAAGCAGAAGGACATCGCCTTCAAGGGCCACGCCTTCGAGTGCCGCATTAACGCCGAGGACCCGAGGAAGTTCACGCCCTCGCCAGGCCTCATCAGCCGCTGGCACCCGCCGGGCGGGCCGGGCATCCGCGTGGATTCCCACGCCTACTCGGGCTACAGCGTGCCGCCCAACTACGACTCGCTCATCGGCAAGATCATCGCCTTCGGCGACGACCGGGCCTCGGCCCTGGCGCGCATGCGCATGGCGCTGGAGGAGATGGTGGTGGAAGGCATCACCACCAACATCCCGCTGCACCGGGACCTGTTCACCGACTCGGCGTTTATGGCCGGCGGCACCAATATTCATTACCTCGAGAAAAAGCTCGGCTTGTAAGGCCGTGAACTGGCTGAAGCTCAAACTGGCGCTTGAGAAGCTCGACCCGGAGACGGTCGAAGACGCCTTGCTGGAAGCCGGTGCCGTTTCGGTGACGCTGGAGGACGGCGGCGACCAGCCCCTCTACGAGCCGGACCCGGACGACCCCGCCCTCTGGAACGATACCCGCGTCACGGCCCTGTTCCCGGCCG
>Ga0126373_10000650_pt1 | contig 23218 bp, 17 predicted proteins | sample PanSoiMetPlot_11_FD_92545 | JGI IMG/M metagenome (GOLD analysis project Ga0126373, IMG submission 92545) | Tropical forest soil microbial communities from Panama - MetaG Plot_11 | ecosystem: Environmental > Terrestrial > Soil > Tropical forest > Bulk soil | place: Panama | collected 2016-02-17 | reverse complement strand
TGGCGGACAGTCCTTAGGTTCGAAACCAGTGAAGCGCAGCACCACCAGCAGCACGATCAAGCAAATCAAGATCGATCCAATAATCTTCAACACGGCCTTCAAGAGTCACCTCCTGCGTGGCAAATGAGAGAGTTCTTTCCCGGTAGATCCGGCTGCATTGTAATGAATCTTCAAGAGAGTGGGGCAAAGTCTGAGAAGTCGCCCACAGGCTAGTACTCACTTCGGCGATTAGTCCAGTAGTACGCCGACCGATACGCAACACTGAGTCCCTTGCCTACAGAGACAATCGTGTGCTCGAATTCTGGCAGTTCCTGGATTGCCGCAAGATACCCAGCGATCTCTTCTGGATGTGAGAGCACATTGTCGGCTAGCACTAATGCGTTTACGGAGAGCTTCGGAAGCAGCAACGCCAGTTGCTCAGGGGCGCTGAGGCGGTCGGCATCGAAAAACGCTACATCAATCGGGCCGTCGATGCCTGCAATAATCTCGCTCGCATTTCCCAGAAGAAGCTCAACCTTACCTAGCAACCCTGCGCGTTCTAGGTTCTTCTTCGCCATCTCGAGTTTACGTAGATCACGGTCAATCGAGGTAACCCGTCCGCCAGGAGGGACAGATGCAGCAAGCCATATCGTGCTGTACCCGTTTGAGGTTCCAATTTCCAGAATGCGTTGCGGTTGTCGTCCAACGATTAATGCGCGGACCATCTCGGCGGTTTCCCGCTCCAAGTTGAGCATCTTGAGGGAGCGATCTGTTTGTATGCGGTCGTTCTCCGAGCCCCAGACTTCCAAATCCTTGAGAACAGTATCGATTTGCAAGTCGATCATGGTTCCGTTGCTAACCACGGGTGGAAGTTACAGCCGTAAGCCGAGTCTACTACTGATCATCACCGCAGGGGCGTTCGGACTTCAGACGAGACGCAAAAAAGGCTGGGTGGACCTGTGAACATGCGACGCCCTCGAAGCAGAGCGGGAACGGCGCAGGCCAGACGCCGATCAGCGCATTCTTCTGAAACCTACACTCGCAAACCGATGACGCGGCCCCGGCTCTACGAATGAATGCTCGCCTTGGGCAAGCGTGCGTGCGTCCTCGATGCACACCCGCACCGTTACCGGGACAGCTTCGCCGTGGACATGCTGGCGCGCGGAGCAACCCCTGACGATGTGGCCAAGCTGCTCGGAGACACTGTGGCGACCGTCGAGAAACACTACGCTCCCTTCGTGAAAGAACTACGGGACCGGACACGCCGAATCATGGACAGTGGCGAAGGTTTGGAGAAAACCGATTGCACAAATATTGCACACTCGGCGGAGCCAAAAGCAGAATTCAGCGATTCTACAAAAGTTAGTAGCGGGTGAGCCTGTAGGCCGGATTTTGTCGTTGCGCGACCGTCAGTCCGATTTGCATCAGAATGACTTTGGCCGCCCAACGCAGCGATCATTCCTCTAGGTCCTGAATCGCCCCAGGACTCAAGCAGCCTACCCGAGGGTCACAGCGCCTTGCTCTTTGCGAGCTGTGCGCATCCGGGCCGGGCCAGCCCTCCCCTCCTATTTGGCTTTGCTCCACGCGGGGTTTTCCGTGCCTCGGATGTTGCCATCCGAGCGGTGGGCTCTTACTCCACCTTTTCACCCTTGCCAAGTGCGCTCGACCGAGGCGACCTTCCGGTTTTTCCGGAAACCCGCCACCGAGGTATGAGCATCACCGGCGGTTTATTCTCTGTGGCACTTTCCGTGATCGTGCTTCCGGGATGCGCCGTTGCGCACCCTGAAACGCAATCCCCTGGCGTTACCAGGCGCGTTGCCCTGCCGTGGTCTGCTCGCGTGCGAGCTTACCACGGCTGGAGTCCGGACTTTCCTCCCGCCGACTCCGCGCCCGCTTGACACGGACTCGGAGCTAGCCAGCGATCGCCCGGCTCACCCGCCACTTTAAGTATACCCCGGCTGGGTAAGTTCCGGGACCGAGCGTGTCGATGCAGTCTCGATCTGTGTTTTGCGGCAGGAGCTATCGAAATAGCGCGCAGGTCGGAAGTGCCCGCAAAACCACTTTTGTGATAGCAGCGAGGCGTATTGCTTCTCCTGCCAGCGATTGCTTGATGAGCCGCAAAAACTGTCAGCGGGGGAAATTCCCAGGACCTAGGAAGCCATCGGCGACGGGCGAGTAAGCGATCATCTTCCAGGAATGGCCATCGTGGCGCGCTGTGTAACAAAACCTATTTTTCTGTAGCACGGAGCCGTCGATCCGGCGACGGGTAATGTCTGAAACAATCAGCGCGTGGTTGGGGGCATATAGCGAGATGCGCACACGATCGACGTCCGATCGCGCCCAGCCACGGGCCCTAAGGTCAGCGAAAATTTGACTCGAAAGGCGCTGGTGCTCGGAAATCGTTGAGCACACGACTACGCCACCGTCCCCGGAGATCAGGGCGTACGGCAAATCGATAAATTGATACTGGCGGGCGATATCCTGGCGATTGAAAGCATCCATGAAGTCGCGATAGAAGCCCTCCACTTCTTTGGTGATCTCTTGTGTGTTGGGCACGCCGCCTCCTTCATTTCCGCACCGAGCTGGGACAAATTGAGCGGAAATTGCGCACACATGCTTACTTACTTGGGCGAGAGCAGTTTTTCGAACTGGGCTTCGTCCAGAATCGGGACGCCGAGAGACTTCGCCTTGTCGAATTTGGAGCCCGGATCCGTGCCCACCACAACATAATTCGTTTTTTTGCTTACCGATGAGGCAGTTTTGCCGCCGTGTGACGAAACGAGAGCTTCGGCGTGCTCGCGAGAATGCTTATTGAGCGTGCCGGTGAAGACGAACGTCATTCCCGCTAGTTTCGAGCTTTTGGGGGCTGCGCGTTCGTCCTTCATGTTTAGGCCGACAGCTGCGAGATGGCCGATCAGTTTCTGGTTCGCGGATTCAGAAAAGAATTCGCGAACGCCTTCGGCGATTTTAGGGCCGATTTCTTCGACCATGAGCAATTCCTCATCGGTTGCGTCGCGGAGCTTGTCCATAGAACAAAAATGGGCCGCAAGGAGCTGGGCAGTGCGCTCGCCTACGAAGGGAATCCCAATCGCGTAAATGAGCCGGGCGAGACTGTTTTTCTTGCTGGCGGCAATTTCATCCAGCAGATTTTGCGCAGACTTTTCTCCCATGCGCGCCAAGCCAGCGAGCGTTTCAAGATCGAGCTTATAAAGGTCCGCGAATTCCTTAACCAACCCTTTCTCGATTAGTTGAACGACGATTTTCTCGCCAAGTCCGTCGATGTTCATCGCATGACGCCCGGCAAAATGAAGAATCGACTCGCGGCGCCGGGCCGGACAGGACACATTCACACATCGGTGGGCCACCTCTCCTTCCGTGTGATAAACGCGCATGCCGCAAACCGGGCACTTGGACGGCATCTCGAATTCCTTTTCTTCAATGCCGTGCTTCACAACTTTGAGGACGTGAGGAATGACTTCGCCCGCGCGTTCGACTAGCACCGTGTCACCCGCGTGCACATTCAGCCGGCGAATTTCATCCAGGTTGTGAAGGGTTGACTTCGAAACCGTGACGCCGCCGATCTGTACAGGTTCGAAAACGGCAAAGGGAGTCAACACGCCGGTGCGGCCAACGCTGACGGCGATTTCCTTCAGCAGTGTGGTCTCTTGATGCGCCGGATATTTGTAAGCAATGGCCCAGCGCGGAGCTTTCGAGGTATATCCAAGTTCGTTCTGCAGTGAGATTTCATTGACTTTGATCACCACGCCATCGATTTCGTAGGGAAGCCTCTCCCTCTTCGTTTCGCAACGCTCGATATAGCGTTTGACATTATCGATCCCAGGGGAAACTTGCCAGTCATAACTCGCCTTGAAACGGAGCGTGGTGAGCGTCTCTAGGACCTCCGAATGGCACTTCTTGGGAATGCGCCCATCCACCAGCAGATAATAAGCAAAGAATTCGAGCTGGCGAGATGCCGTGATACTTGGATCGAGCACGCGAACGGCGCCGGCGGCCGCGTTCCGCGGATTGGCGAAGCGTTTTCCACCTTGGGCTTCCTGCTGTTCGTTGAGTTCCTCGAAGGCCTTGCGTGTCATCATCACTTCGCCACGCACTTCAAAATCTTCCTTGATGCCGGTCTTTTTCAGAAGGGGGGAATCCACTGCCAAGGGAATCGAGCGAATCGTCCTCACGTTGAGCGTGACATCCTCTCCGGTCATCCCGTCTCCGCGGGTGACTCCGCGCACGAGCTTTCCATCCTCATAAATCAGCGAGAGGCTCAGGCCATCGAACTTCTGCTCGCAGACATATTCGGCCTTTTCGCGCCCAGTCGTTTGGCGAACGCGCCGATCGAATTCACCGAGAGCCTCGAACGAAAACGCGTTGTCGAGGCTCATCATCGGAAGGCTGTGACGAACCTTCTGAAAGCCTTCGCGCGGCGTGCCGCCTACGCGCTGTGCCGGTGAATCGGAGGTGATCAGCCCAGGATGCTCGGCCTCGAGTTTTTTGAGGCGCTCCATGAGCCGATCGAACGTTGCGTCGGAGATTTTCGGATCGTCGAGGACGTAGTACAGATGTTCGTGGTGACGGATTTCGTCACGGAGATTGGCGATCTCTTTCGCCACCTCCCGACTACTCGCGGTTGCGGCCCTAGGCATCAAATCCTCTAAGAGGCGCTGTTCAAAGTAAGGAACATCGCTATTATACAATGTGAGTTTGCGCACATCTGAAAACGAGCCATGCCGGATCATATAAGCGACGCACTCTTGATTTACAACCCGACAAGCGGCCGGAAGCGCCATCGCCGGTTCTCGGAAGTCGAGCGGGCCGCGCAAATCTTGAAAGAGGCGGGCATTCGGGCCGAACTTGCAGCCACGACCGGTCCCGGCACTGCCACGGCCATTGCGCGGCAGGCCGTCGAGGCACATCGTGGGCTGGTGATCGCCTGCGGCGGTGACGGCACGATCAACGAGATCGTCAACGGATTGGCGAAGAGCGATTTGCCTATGGCCGTGCTCCCCGCGGGAACTGCAAATATTCTCGCAAAAGAATTGCGCATTCCTTGGGATATTCCGCATGCCGCGCGGATGATTGCGGGAGGAACTGTTCGGCGAATCGCACTCGGTCTAGCCATCCCCACGAACGGCAACCGATCCACCGCGTCAGCCGAAGGGCGCTATTTTCTTTCCGTGGCCGGAGCGGGGCCCGATGGCGCGATCGTGAACGGTGTGAATAGTGACCTAAAGAGGAATACAGGCGAGCTTGCCTATTGGGTCGAGGGGTTTCGACAGCTCTTGCATTACAGCTTCCCGGAAATTCTTATTCGCCGCGGCAACGAGGAGCGCAAGGCTACCATTATCGTCGTGGGCAGGACGGTTCATTATGGCGGGCCGTTTAAGATCACGACCGGTGCCAACCTATTTCAAGATCAGTTCGAGTTTCTCATCAATTCGCGCCGCAGCCGCCTCGGGTATTTGGCGTGCCTTCCCGCGCTGTGGTTCGGCATTCTTCGAAAGATGAAGGGGATTGAAACTTGGAAGGCCACGGAGACGGTCTGCGAGCCCGCGAATGGCGAGCCGGTGTATGCGCAGGTCGACGGCGAGCCTGTCGGGCCATTGCCCATGATGTTTCGAATCGTAACCGACGCGTTATCAATCGTGACGCCGGGGTCTGAAGTCTAGGTTCTAAGAGCGACACTCTGGCGGTGGAACACCGGCCGGTGGAACCATTCACGCATGCCTTCTCGTCCCTCGCCCTGGCCCGCGCCGGCCAACGCCGTCTTCCTCGCTTTGGCACGCTGATGCTGGTGGTTTCGGGCCTTGCACCCGATCTCGACTACGCCAGCTATTTCGGCGGCGCCAGCGTATACATCCAGTTTCACCGCGCTATTCTTCACTCCTTTCTCGGTTGCGGTGTGATGATATCTGCCATCGCAGGCGGATTCTGCATTCTGGACCATAGAATTCCTGACCAGAAGGCACACACCGCGTCGCTTCGACGGTTGCGATTTGGGTCGGCGCTGGCGATATGCGCGATGGGTGCGACGAGTCACCTGTTGCTCGATCTTGTGAGTGGGATCGGCGTACAGCTGCTGTGGCCATTTCATGTGCACTGGTATGGACGCGCGCTCGCGGTGAATTTTGATCCTTGGGTTATGGCTTTGCTGGTTGCCGGACTGCTTCTGCCGATTCTGTTCAAACTGGTAAATGAGGAAGTGAGCTCAGGGCAGAGAAAACGCAGCGGAATTCCTTCGGCAACGATTACTTTGCTGGTCGTGGCCGGGTACTTCGGTTTTCGAGCGCATCTGCGCAGCGAGGCCGCCGATTTGCTGCTCTCCCGCGAATATCACGGCCGAATCGCGCTGTCAGGTGAGGCCTTTCCGGAGACTGCTTCCCCCTTCAACTGGCGGGGCGTTGCCGTGACGGACGATACGCTGGAAGAGATTGAGGTGTCGCCTAATCGTCCCGATGCGTTTGACCCGAACAGCAGCGTGACGCTCTACAAGCCGCAAGAGTCGCCCGCCCTGGAGGTCGCCGAAGAGTCCGCGGCTGCCGCGAAGTTCCTTGGCTACGCGCAGGTGCCGATCGCTAGCGTCCGGCGGATGGAGGATGACTATCGTATTGAGATCCGCGATGCGCGCTTTCCGGAGGGCGATGGCTCGCCTTCCAATGTCATCTTACGCCTCGACCTTGCCAGCAACCTGCAAACTCGGCGTGAAGAGTTGCTTTTCGCCTCCGCGGCGAATCGCTAAGCTAATCAACCGTCGGGGATTCGCCTGGACGCAGGCGGGTCAGCGCATAGGCGGCCAGAATAATCGCGACGGCGGCAACGCCGAACATTAGCTTGTGCGTTGCGAGGTACAGAAAAACGGCGTCGCCGTAGCGAACGGCAAGTATTCCTTCGATGAAGTAGCGCAAACCGCGTCCGAGCAAAAGGGCCACGACGAAAGTGCGCAAGGGCACTTGAAATACGCCCTCGGCCAAGATGAACGGCTTGAACGGCATCGGCGGCGGCAGAATGGCGGGGAGAAATGCACTCAAAAATGCATTGCGCTGCACCCAGCGTTTTGCATGCAATGCGGTTTTTCCCGCCCTCCGGTGAAAGAACGCTTCACCGCCCTTTTTCGCGATGAGATAGAGCCAGATGCACCCAGCAAGCGAGCCGAGCGCCGCCATGGTGCAGTAGTACGGCATTCGCGCAGGTCGGTGCATGGAAACCTCGATAACCAGTGCGTCTGCCACCAGAGGGAACGAAAGAGCGGATGAGTCGAAAAATGTAACGAGAAATAGGCCGCCGCCTCCCAGTCCCGCCACTAATTTTTGCAGCCAGGCAGGCAGCTTGACGTGGTTCATTTCTGCGGGAGGGCGCTGATCATTGAACGATTGTATCAGAGATCGTGCGGGCCCTTCGAAGCGCCGGGAAGCACAAATTGCCGATTGGCATACAGTCGGCTAAAATTCCTTGGAGCAATCTTCCTCAAATGACAACAATCCTCGACGATTTGAACGACCGCCAGCGCGAAGCCGTGCTTGCAACGGAAGGACCCGTACTCGTCCTGGCGGGCGCCGGAACGGGAAAGACTCGGGTCATCACGTATCGGGTGGCGCAGCTGATCGAAAAAGGTGTGCCGCCGCGTTCCGTCTTGGCCGTCACGTTCACGAATAAAGCCGCAGAGATGATGAAGAGGCGAATCCAGGATTTGCTTCGCTTTACCGGACAGGACGCGTCCGACGTTTGGGTCTCCACATTTCATTCCCTTTGCGCGCGCCTGTTGCGCCGCGAAGCTCCTCATCTCGGCCTGCCACGCGATTTCGCCATCTACGACGATGACGATCAGACGTCTGCCATAAAGAGAGCCCTCGCACAGTTGGGCTTATCGCCGGAAGACTATCCGCCGCGCAGCCTGCGTGCGCAAATCAGTCATGCGAAGAACCACGGCATCTCGCCCGATGCAATGGAATCCCAAGCCGCTCAAAGCCGCGATCCCGCCCGCCAGGATACGGCGGCTATTTTCCGGTCCTACGAAGGCATCCTGGGCAAGGCGTCCGCACTCGATTTCGATGACCTTCTACTCCGGGCGGTCGATCTGCTGCGCGAGCATGACAACGTGCGCTCCGCGTGGAGCGAGCGCTTCCGCTACCTGATGGTTGATGAATTTCAGGATACAAATCCCGCTCAGGAAGAATTCGTCCGCTTGCTCGGCGGCAGCCGGAGAAATGTCTGCGTCGTAGGTGATGAAGATCAGTCCATTTACGGCTGGCGCGGCGCGCGTGCGGGGAATCTGAAGCGCTTTACCAAGGACTTTCCAGACGCGAAAATCGTTCGCCTCGAAGAGAACTACCGTTCGACTCAAAGAATTCTCGATGCCGCTGCTGCGGTGGTAAGAAATAACGCCGATCGTCTGGGCAAGAACCTTCGGGCCACACTCGGGTCGGGTGAATCGCTGCGCTTCTACGAGGCCACTGATTCGCTCGGGGAAGCGGAGTTTATCTGCGCTCAGCTGGCTTCGGTAATTCGCACCGATCCGGATGCGCGTATCGCCGTACTGTATCGCACAGGTGCGCAGTCGCGCTCCTTTGAAGAAGTGCTGCGACGCCTGGGGATTCGCCACCGCGTTGTTGGAGGCTTCAGCTTCTACGAACGAGCGGAAGTGCGGAACGCACTCGCCTATGTCCGACTGCTGTTTCACCCGGAAGACGACGTTGCGCTGCTGCGCGTCCTCAATGTGCCGCCGCGCGGGATTGGTGCAACGACCGTCGCGACTCTCGAAGCGCGCGCCAAGGAGACCTCTCAAACACTGTGGGACGTGATCGGCGATAGAAACTTTCTGATCGGCAAGAAAGCGGCGGGCGCGTTGACCTACTTCCGCAAGATGATCGAGGATCTCGCAGAAGAGTGCGGTACCTACCCACCAGCAGAACTGATCGAACGCGTGCTCAGCCAGACGGGATACCTCGATTGGTTGGAGCAACAGGACAATCTCGAACACACATCGCGCGCGGAGAACCTCCGCGAGCTTTCTAATGCGGTCGCCGAGGCTACCGAGCAGGGACAGACGCTCGAGGACGTGCTCGACCACGCAGCTCTCTTGAGCGATGCCGATGAATATGAAGAAGACGTCGCCGTTTCCTTGATGACTCTGCACAGCGCTAAGGGCTTGGAGTTCGACGCGGTCTTTCTCGCCGGGCTTGAGGAAGGCCTGTTGCCGCACAACCGTTCGCTCGACACCACGGCGGGAATTGAGGAGGAGCGGCGCCTGTTCTACGTGGGCATGACTCGCGCCAAGCGGTCGCTGGTGTTCTCGCGCGCCGTGTATCGGCGCACGTACGGCAGCGAGGGTATGCGCGCATCGCTGCCCTCGCGCTTCCTTGCGGAGATACCTGCTGATTTGATCGAGGCTGCTCCCGGGTCCCAGTCGGAGCCAGGAGAAGCGCGGCGCTACGAGGCCGATCCGGAGTTTTCGCAGGAACCTAGCTACCGGCGCTCAGGGGCGGCGTACACGTCCTACAAGTCAAGCGGTTATCGTCGCCCGAAGGTGGTGCAAGCATCTTACGAAGGGCCACCCGGCAACCGTTCCGCCACTCAGAATCGCGGCCGCGGCGATTCCTTGGTGGGCGCTCGCGTGCGCCACTCCAAGTTCGGCCTGGGCACAATCATTGACGTAGAAGGTGAAGGTGACGATCGCCGCCTGACCGTGAGCTTCCAAGACCACGGTCCCAAGAAGCTGCTCGAGCGTTACGCCAACCTGCAGTTCGCTTAACACCCTTCAGCCATATTCAAAGTCTCGCTCTCCGTATGGCGAGGATAAACCGATGAACCGGCAAGGGGACACGTGAGGTCCTGTATTCCGAGACGGGCGCGCGATGTGAAACGCTCCTGCGCTGGTCTCGATAACTCCTACACTTCCGGCATGGATTTTGAAAAGCCCTTCTGGCCCATTGCCCAAAGAGCAAAACGTTTGAGAGCCTCGCCAGATCGACATAGCGCAAGCTTTGGACGGAACATCGGCAGCCGGCCTGGAAATCTTCGGTACCGCCATTCCGTGTGATCCAGCCTTGACCGCACCCGTCGTGTGGAGCGATTCGCACCACCTCTGGTCGCGGGTAAAGCGAACGATCTATCCGAGCTCGGTTGCAGCGAGATCATTCCGGACTCCTTACAGCAGGTCCGCGAAGTCCCAGCCATCGGCCGGAACCACTGGCCAAATATCCGGAGGGCGGATATCGAGCACTTTTCGCAAGGACCCTTGTGGAAATCTCCAATCCAAGTAGATGACAGGGCAAAATGTCGCCCGAGAGCAGTGTGAAAATAAGGCAATTACCGTTGGTCAGTCTGGCTAGGCAAAGTGTTCTCGGCGGGTTTTTCAGTGAACCAAGCTCACCCTTCGCGGTGGTTGCGTGGAATTCTCCGGCAAGGTACAGTTTCCTTCAAGTGCGCAATCCAGCGGAAGGTGGCGATTGGATCCACAGCTCTTCCGTACCAAGAGCATCGACCAGCTTATCTCCGATTCGGAACGGCCCGAAAAACGGCTCAGAAAATCGCTCGGCTGGCTGAGCCTTACTTCACTCGGTATTGGCGCGGTAATCGGCTCCGGCATTTTTACGGTCATCGGGACAGCCATTGCCGGCGAAAAGATGCAGTTCAGCTCGGTGATGAATTCCACCGTCATCGAGTACCTGATCTATCGCACGGCCTCATTCGGCAGACCGGGTGCCGGTCCTGCCATTGCGGCCTCCTTCGTTCTGGTCGGCATCGTCTGCTGTTTTGCGGCTCTGTGTTACGCCGAACTGGCCGCAATGATTCCCATCGCGGGCAGCGCCTACACGTACACCTACGCGACCATGGGCGAACTAATTGCCTGGATCATTGGCTGGGACCTCATTCTCGAATATGCCGTGTCCAACATGGCGGTGAGCGTCGGTTTTTCAGCGCATGTGGTCGACCTGTTCGACTGGTTCGGCTGGCATCCCAGCCTGCGCTGGATCACTCCTGCGTATCTGCCCGAGGGCCTTACGGATTTCGCAAACAATGTTCTGTACCAACCCGGCTGGCATTTCGGCTTTAATTGGCCTGCGTTCGTCATTGTCATGTTGCTGACGGTGATTCTCGTCCGGGGGATCAAAGAGTCCGCCAACACGAACAACGTGATGGTAATGCTGAAAATTTTGGCCATCATCATCTTTGTGGCCGTTGCGGCCGCTTACATTCATCGAGGCAATTGGCATCCGTTCGCCCCGAACGGCTGGCCGGGCATCCTCACCGGGGGTTCAATCATTTTTTTTACCTACATTGGATTCGACTCAGTTTCAACCGCCGCAGAAGAGTGCCGAAATCCACAACGCGATCTTCCCATCGGTATCATTCTCACCCTCGTCATTTGCACGATCCTGTACGTCGCGGTCGTGGTTATGCTGACCGGTATCGTTCCTTGGCAGACACTCGTGGACGACGCGGCGCCTGTGGTCAATACCATGAAGCGCCTCCACTTTGGTAGCGTGCGCTTAGCCGTTCTCGTCGGTGCGATCATGGGAATGATCTCTTCGCTGCTCGTTTTTCAACTCGGCCAGGCGCGAGTATGGTTCGCCATGTCGCGCGATGGCTTGCTGCCGAGCATTTTCAGTCGCGTACACAAACGCTATGGCACCCCCGACTTCTCGACCTGGGTTGCTGGCTTTGCGGTCGCCATCCCGGCCGGACTATTTGACATCGGCACGCTGGCCAACCTGTCGAACATCGGCACGCTGTTTGCGTTTGCCTTGGTTGCAGGCGGCGTTTTGATCCTTCGACTTCGCGAGCCCGACCGCCATCGAGCTTTCCGTGCGCCCGGCGGCCTGCTTGCCCCGGTTGTTACGATCCTTACATGCGTGCTGTTAATGGCCGGCCTGACTATCCTGAATTGGATCCGCTTCTTCGTCTGGCTGGTGATCGGGCTGGTTGTCTATTATTTCTACGGTCGCAAACACAGCGAACTTTCCACGGCAAGATTGGAAGCAATCGCGGAGGAGAAATCTCGCGGATGAAGCGGCTTGCGGGCGCAGTCATTCTGTTGCTGGCAGCTGTCGTCTTTGCCCTGCCTGCACCGTTCGGTTGGGGCGAATCGGCGCTGCGATTGATCACGGACAAAGCCATCGACACTCTGCCCGATGAGATGCTGCCTTTTTTCCAGTCCAGCCGTGCATTTCTCGTTCAGCACGCCAATGACGCGGCTGCGACGGAGTCAAAAAGCTCCGCCGCGTTGCGCAACGGTTTCATTGAGCTCGATCATTACGGGCCGTTTCCGTTTACCGCTCTTCCCCGATCCTATATGGAGGCGGTTGCGAAATACGGCAAGCGGAGCGTTGCAGCGCACGGCCAGCTTCCGTGGGAAATCGGCGTTTACAGCGAGAAGTTGACAGATGCGTTTCGCCTGCATAAGTGGGATGAAGCCAAGATCGAAGCTGCGACGCTCGCCTATTACGTGGCTGCAGCGCACGATCCCTTCAAAACCACCACGAACAAAGACGGCAGGCTTTCCGGTCAAGAGGGCGTCAACGAGCGGTTCGGTACTGGTCTCGTGGATCGCTATCAACGCTTCTTCTTTATGCACCCCAATGAGGCTAGTTTTATACGCGATCCGACCGATCATGCTTTCGAGATGTCCCTCAGCGCGCATTCCTGGCTTGAAAATGTTCTGCTAGCGGATCAGCGCGCCTACCAGGGACTTGCCTCCTATAACGACGAGTATTACGACCGCTTCTACGCTCAAGCGGGAGCCGTGCTGATCCGCCAACTCAGCGATGCGTCGACCGATCTTGGCTCATACTGGATGACGGCCTGGATCAACGCCGGCCGGCCACAGCTGCCCTAGGCCGGAACGAAAAGTGCCCGACCCAAATCCGCGACTGACCATTTTGGATTCCTTGCCCAAGGCAGAGTTGCATCTGCACCTGGAGGGCTCGATTCGCCCGCACACAGCCGTTGAACTCGCGGCGCGCCATGGCGATCGGCTCACGGTCCGGGAAGTCGAGACGCGCTACAAATATCCAAGCTTCGCCGGCTTTATAGATGCCTTCAAATGGGTCACGTCATACCTACGCGATCCAGAAGACTACGCGCTCATCACACGAAGAATCCTCGAGGAACTGGCGCGACAGAACGTCGTCTACGCGGAAATCACCATCTCTGCTGGCGTGATGTTGCGGCGCATGCAAAACGTGGAGGCAAACTTCACCGCCATCCTCGAAGCAGCGCAGAACGTGCGCTATCGCAACATTCGAACGGCATGGATCTTCGATGCCGTGCGACAATTCGGCCCCGAAGCGGCTTTGGAAGTCTGCCGATGGGCGCTCAAGCTGCACCGCTCTGGTGTCGTCGCCTTCGGAATGGGCGGCGATGAACTTGTTTTCTCGACTGAGAATTTCCGGCCGGCATTCGATTTGGCTCGCAGCACAGGTCTCGGCGTCGCGTGCCACGCCGGCGAAACGGGTGGGCCGGACCTAGTGCGCGAAGCAGTCGAGCTCCTTGGGGCGGAGCGAATCGGCCACGGCATTGCGCTCATGCACGATCCGGCCTTGGCAGAATCGCTCGCATTGCGCCGCGTCGCGCTGGAAAATTGCCCGAGCAGCAATCTGGCTACCGGGGCGCTGGCAAAACAGCTCGGAAAGTCACAGGCCTCGCTCACAGATCATCCGCTCCGGCGGCTTCTGGAGGCTGGTTCGCACGTCACTCTGTCAACTGACGACCCGGCCATGTTCCATACTGATTTGCTAACTGAATATTCTCGCGCCGCATCGCTCGGCCTCAGCAGCCAGCAACTCTTGCAGCTCGCAGAAGCGAGCTTCGATGCTGCCTTTCTGCCACCCAGCGAGAAGCGCCAATTCGTCGACGACTTTCGGAGCGCAGCACAATCTGCGGGCTTGCTATAATCGCCGGTCATAACCTCTGCCAGCGAGGAAACCATGAAGGCTCACGTTTGGGTCATGCTCAAATCCACGGTTCTCGACCCGCAAGGGCAAACCATTCAGCGCGCGCTTTCCTCGCTCGGCTATTCCAAAGTGCAAGAGGTGCGCCAGGGCAAATTCTTCGTGCTGGACTTGAATGGCCTCAGCCGAACGGAAGCGCAGACCGAAGTCGAGCGCATCGCCAAAGATGTACTGACAAATCCGGTTATCGAAGAATTCCGTTTCGAGATTCTCGACTGATTTCTTCCTCGCCGGGTGCTATGGCGGCTTCCAGCACGCGCACCTGACCCTAACAGTCGTCAAACGATTCTTTGTGCTAGCATAATTAGGGTTAAGCGGCTGATAGCGATCGCGAGTAGCTCCGGAGGTCAACCCTGAATGTGCGGAATTGTCGGCTACATTGGCCCCAAACGTGTCGTTCCTTTGATCCTGGATGGGCTGAAGCGCCTCGAATACCGCGGATATGATTCCGCTGGCATCGCCGTTGTAGGCGACAACGGAAAACTCGAGATTCGGCGTGCACCAGGCAAACTCCGCAATCTTGAAGAATCGATCCGAGCCACTCCCATTGAGGGCGTCTATGGAATCGGCCACACGCGATGGGCCACGCACGGCCGTCCCACCGAGGAAAACGCGCATCCGCACCGGGACTGCTCCGGCCAGATCGTTGTGGTGCACAACGGTATCATCGAAAATTACATCGAGCTGAAAAAGCAGCTTCTCGCTGATGGCCACAAATTTATCACCGAGACGGACACCGAAATCATCGCCCACATTATCGAAAAACTCTCGAAGGACGCGCCACTCGAGGAAGCGGTTCGGAAGGCCGTCAAGACGATGACAGGTGCCTACGCTCTGGTGGCGGTTTCCGCAAAAGATCCGAACAAGATCGTGGCCGCTCGGCTGGGGCCCCCAATCGTGGTGGGTCTGGGCGATCGTGAATTCTTCGTGGCGAGCGATATTCCGGCCATTCTGCAGCATACGCGCAGCGTCTTCTTTCTCGGTGATGGCGAGATGGCTGTTCTGACCCCACAAGGCGTTCGTTTCTGCGACTTCGAAAGTCAGCCGATCAACCGTCCGCCGCAGCAGATTTCTTGGGACCCGATCATGGCGGAAAAGGGTGGGTTCAAGCATTTCATGCAGAAGGAAATTTTCGAACAGCCTCGCTCCGTTCGGGACACGCTTCTCGGCAGGATCTCGCAAGAGACAGGAAAAGTCTTCCTCGACGAGATGAACATTACCGAGGATGAATTTCGCGCCTTTGATGATGTAAAGATCGTTGCTTGCGGCACAAGCTGGCATGCGGGGCTGGCCGGGAAATTCATGATCGAACACCTTGCCGGTATTCCGGTTGAGGTGGACTACGGCAGTGAGTTCCGCTATCGCGACCCCATTGTCGGCAGGCGCAGCTTGATCATCGCCATCAGCCAATCGGGCGAAACAGCTGATACGCTGGCTGCCGAGCGCGAAGGACGGCAGAAGGGCGCGAAAGTGGTCTCGATTTGCAACGTGGTTGGCTCCATGCTCACCCGGGAATCGAGCGGCACGATTTACACCCATGCCGGACCCGAGATTGGCGTGGCCTCAACCAAGGCCTTTACCGGGCAACTTACGGCCCTTCTTCTAACGGCTCTTTATCTCGGCCAGGTCCGCGGCAAGCTGGCGAGCCCCACTTCTCAGCACCTGATGCAGGAGTTGACCCGTGTTCCCCAGAAAATCCAATCCATTCTCCAACACGACGCTCAGATCGAAAGCCTTTCCCGGCGGTTTTTCCGGAACTCGGATTTTCTTTACCTGGGCCGCGGCATCCATTATCCAATTGCTCTGGAGGGCGCACTCAAGCTCAAGGAAATTTCCTACATTCATGCGGAAGGCTATCCGGCCGGCGAGATGAAGCATGGTCCCAACGCGCTGATCGATGAGAATCTGCCCGTAGTAATCATCGCCACGCGCGATGAATCCGATGCCGCATCCATGCTTCTGTATGAGAAGACAATCTCGAATCTTCAGGAAGTGAAAGCGCGCGACGGCATCGTCATCGCGGTGGTTAGCGAAGGTGACAAACTTGCGCGCGAGACGGCCGATCACGTGATCGAAATTCCCACTGCGCCGGATCTGATCTCGCCCATTGTTGAGATTGTTCCGCTGCAGTTGCTTGCCTACCATATCGCGGTGCGGCGCGGCTGTGATGTCGACCAGCCCCGCAACCTCGCTAAGTCGGTCACGGTCGAGTAACCTGCCCATGAAACACGGTGCACTCTTCTGGCTAGCAGCCAAGGTCGCGCCTCACTTGGCGATTGTCGCTTTGTCCAGCCTGACCCTGGCGAACAATTGCTCAGGGCGGCAGCAGGCGCAGGAGCAAACCGGAAAAGGCCGGCTCGCCGAAGCCCGCGCTGTCGGGTCGGCAAAATTCAAGTCCGAGCAAATCATTGCCGCGGCCGGTTTGCAGGTGGGGGCCGAAGTGGGCCGTGACGATTTTCAACAAGCGGCCGACAAGCTTGCCAAATGCGGACGCTTCCTAAACGTGCAGTATCGCTATGGCGACGCCGAAGCGGGGGTACGCGTCGAATTCCAGGTCACTGATGCTCCTTCGGTGCCTGCGTGGTTCGATAACTTTCCTTGGTTTAGCGATGACGAGCTGAACGCCACGTTGAAAAGCTCCGTTCTTCTGTTTGATGGCACGGTGCCCGAAGGTGGCTGGATTCTCGACGAAATATCGGACGCCCTCCAGCTGCAGATTGGAAAAGTGGGCGTCCACAACACCGTCTCGCATTCGCTGATTACCGCCCCCGGGGCCGATCAGCGCGTTCAGCAATTTCGAGTCGACGACCCGAATCTGAATGTCGCCAGCCTTGAATTTGGAGATGCTCTTGCCGAGAACGATCGCGGTCTGCGCGCACACCTGCCTGATATTGTCGGCGCGAAGTATTCACGCACAGCTCTCGCGCTCTTCGAAATCGAGCAGGTTCGGCCCCTTTATCTCTCACACGGTTTTGTTCGCGTAAAGTTCCTAACACCTACTGCGAAGGTTGTGGGCTCAAGCGTTTCCGTAACTGCGCCGGTCGAGCCCGGCCCGGTGTTTACTTGGCGCGCGCCCACTTGGATGGGAGCGACCGTTTTCGGGCCGCTTGAGCTTGCAGCAATGATCCCGCTTCATGAGGGTGAAGTTGCCGACGGAACGAGAATCGAGCGCGGCTGGCAATCGGTAAGCAATGAATACGCCGAGCGCGGCTACTTGGATGCCAATCTCTCTCCCGTGCCGCATTTTGACGAGACGGCCAGGACCGTCGCCTATGCGGTCTCCGTCACGGAAGGTCCGCAATACCATATGGGTGCACTGGTCCTCACAGGTCTATCAACTGAGGGCGAAAAGCGCGTTCGCGCTGCCTGGAAGATTCCACAAGGAGCCGTTTTCAACCGCGCCGTTTATGAGGACTTCATGGCGAGCAGAATGAGGGAAGCCTTTTCAGGCCTTCCGTTTCATTACGAGAAGATCGGTCGATTCCTGCGGGAAGATTCGAAAAACGCGACGGTCGACGTACTGATCGACTTCCAATAGCCGCACTCATCTGTCCAAAGGGCTATGGCGCGTGTGACCTGGCGCGCTCGAGGTTCTTTCGTGCCGCCTCACGCGCCGCGACAATCGTCCCGACGTGAATGCCTACCGTGTCGGCTATCTGTCGGGCGTAGCCGCCTGCCAGGGTAATCGCAACGGGTACGCCGTTCCGCCGCGAATAATCAAAGACGAGTGCATCTCGTCGCATAAGTCCTTCCACGGTGAGGGCGAGCCCGCCCAATTGATCCTCTCGATAAGGGTCTGCGCCCGCCACATAAAACAGAATATCGGGTGCGAAATCGCGAAATGCCTGATGCAGATGCGCCTCGAGGATTGCCAGGTATCGCTCATCGTCGATGCCATCGGGCAGATCGACGTCGACCGTTGACCGCGGCTTGGGAAACGGATAATTGTGCTCTTGGTGTAGCGAGAGGGTGTACACCTCGGCGTCGCCCCCAAAGATCACGGCTGTGCCATTTCCTTGATGCACGTCGGTATCTACCACCATCGCGCGTTCAATCGCTCGGTCGAACTGGAGCCGTCGAATCGCCACAGCCACATCGTGAATCACGCAGAAGCCTTCGCCGTGATCGGGGCAAGCGTGATGAAATCCACCGCCGATATTTGCCGCCCAACCATTTTCGAGGGCTTGGCGGCCCGCGAGGATCGACCCGCCTGCAGCCAGCCAGCACGCCTCGATCAGTTGCTCGGAATAGGGAACTTCCATACGCATGATTTCCCCGTGGCTCAGCGTGCCCGTTTTCAGCTTGTAGAAATATTCCTGGGAATGTACAAGCAGTACGTCTTGATCGCTTGCAGGCTCAGGCGTAAGAAAATCATCCATAGCGGCAATCCCGTCCGCGAGCAGCTTGTCACGGATCATGCGGTACTTCTGTGACGGAAAAATGTGTGCGCCGAGATTCAGGTCGTAGCCTTGGTGATATATCAGCTTAAAGGGAAGCACAGTGCCGCCAGCCTATCGCGTATTTTCCCGCAGGGCAAACCATTAGGTCCTAATTCGATTTCGCCGAGAGGGCAACCAGCTCTACCTCGAGTCGGCGCTACGAAAGCGGACATTTCACTTGCTGATTCAACCGGACATATCATCTGCTAAACGACAATGCTGAGAGCGCAACATTGCGCGCGGGCGGCGCAGCGTGTTAGCCTCAACCCGTGCATCGTGTCCAAACTCTAGTCGTTGTTCTGGCGCTTCTGGCAGCGCCCTTCGCCTTGCTGGCGCGCGCCATGTCCTGCGAATCGCAGGCCTGCCCGATGTTGTGCTGCCTGCCGCACGGCCAGTCGCATTCATCTCAGTTGATGACCTGCCGCTGTTCTTCAAAATCGGGAAAACAGGTACCCGATTTCGGTTTGATTGCTCCCCTAGCTCCCACGACGCCCGAAGAATTCGCCAGCCTAGGCGCACCGATTTCCCTAAGGCAGGCAGTTCAATTTTGGGCTCGGGCAACGCAACCAGGATTCAAGTCTGCGCCGTTCAACCCTCCGAGATCGTAGCCTCTTCCTCGAGCCAGTAGACCCTAATTCAAGTGGAGGCATCGATGCGGAGGGGTGTTTTTCTCCTGCCTGCGGCGAGCATCCTTCTTATTGCTTTCGCCGCCTGGGCCACTGTATTTGGCAATGTGCGCGGGATCGTGCATGACCCGCAGCACCGGCCAGTTGCCGGTGCCAACGTAATGCTGAAGTCGGCAAGCTCGGCTTGGTCCCAGCAGGCCAGGACGAAGGACAATGGCGAATTCACGTTTACATCCGTGCCGCTGGGTGACTATGTCGTCACCGTGGAAGCGCCCGGTTTTAAACCATCGCAGGAGAATTTCACGCTTGCATCGGATTCCGAACCCATTCTTCATCTTCAACTCAGTCTGGCAACGGTCAGTCAGACAGCAGTGGTCAAGGCCCAAGCAGAGACCGCAAATACCCAGACCGTCACGCCCACAACGCTCGTCGACCGCCAAAGCATCGCGAAAACTCCTGGCGCCGACTCGACCAATAGTCTTGCCATGATCACGGACTACACGCCAGGCTCTTATCTCACGCACGACATGCTGCACATCCGGGGCGGGCATCAAACCTCCTGGTTGATCGATGGCGTCCCCATCCCCAATATGAATATAGGCACGAATCTTGCGCCTCAGTTCGATCCCAAGGACATCGATTACCTGGAGATTCTGCGGGGCAGCTATGACGCCGAGTACGGTGATCGTACCTACGGCGCATTCAACATCCTTCCGCGCTCAGGCTTTGAGAGAAACCGGGAGGCTGAGGTGGTCACCACCTTGGGTAGCTACTATCAAACCAACGATCAGATCAGCTTTGGAAGCCACACCGAGCGCTTTGCCTATTATGCCAGTCTCAACGGAAACCGCAGCAATCTGGGCCTTCAAACCCCGACCGCTCAAGTCTTTCACGATGCGCAAAACGGTTATGGCGGTTTCACATCACTAATTTGTAATTGGGATCCGAACGATCAGCTTCGTCTCGATGCCCAACTACGCCGAGATTACTACCAGATTCCCTACGACCCGAATCCAAATGACCCCGAAAATGAACAGTTCGATACGAGCGGCCTGCGCGATCATCAGGCCGAATCGGACGGGTTTGTGATCTTCTCCTGGGTGCACACCTTTAATCCGAATGCGACGCTTACCATCTCGCCCTTTTATCATCGCAACAAAGCGGCTTACGAAAGTCCCACCACGGATACACCGCTCGCTGCAACGGACGTTCGCACCTCGAACTACGGAGGCGGCCAGGCCGTGGTCGGTTTTCATCTGCCGAAAAACGACGTGCAAACTGGCCTCTATGCTTTCGCAACGACGGAGAAGGAGCATTTCGGTCTCATCTTCAACGATGGCAGTGGCAATCCTCCAATCAGCGAAACGGATTTTCTACTGGGATCAGAAGAAGCAATCTATCTGAGCGACAAATTCACCGTCAATTCGTGGCTCACATTCGTGGCCGGTGTTCGCGCCACTCACTTCTCGGGAGGCGTGACAGAAAATGCGACCGATCCGCGTGTTGGCGGCACGCTGCGCATCCCGCGTGTCAACTGGGTCTTTCGTGGATTCTGGGGCCGGTTTTACCAGCCGCCGCCGCTGGTGACGCTCTCCGGACCAGTGCTGAGCTTGCTGTCTCAAATGTCCATGGCCGGCAATCCAACTTCCTTCGAACCTCTTCATGGCGAGCGCGATGAGGAACATCAGTTCGGCGTTACCATTCCGATTCGCGCTTGGGCTCTGGACATCGATAACTTCGAAACCCGCGGAGTCAATTTCCTGGATCACAACAACATTGGCGAATCGGAAATTTTCATCCCCGTATCTATTGCGCGCTCGCGCATCCGCGGCACAGAAGTGACTCTGCGTTCGCCGCGGGTCTGGAAACTCGGGCAAGTTCATCTCGCCTATTCAAATCAGACGGCGGAGGCGGAGGGCCCGCTGACAGGAGGCTTGATTGTGGGCTCACCGGGGGAGGTAGGTTTCTTCACGCTCGATCACGACCAGCGCAACACGCTAAACGTCGGCTTCAATCAAAACCTCCCCTGGCGCGCATTCGTCGCTTCTAACGTCTATTACGGCTCAGGATTTTCAAACGGCACTCCTCCGCCGAATCACCTGCCCGGCCACACCACTGTTGACCTGGCGGTTGGCAAGGATTTCGGTGAGCGCCTGACGCTCTCCGCAACCGCACTCAATGTCGCCAATAACCACCTGTTGATCGACAACAGCCTTACGTTTGGTGGTTTCCACTTCAACAATCCGCGCGAGGTATACGTGGCACTTCGCTATCGGTTTCATTACTGAATGACACGAGGCCATGCACCCCATTTCCCGGAGGGGTAGAATGGGACTGGTAGGAGAAAAAGTGTCTTCCGCGAGCGACTTTGGTAAGCAGTTCGTTGGGCTGCTCGGTATCTTCCTTCTTGCGTTGAGTGCTACCTTGCCGGGCTGCAGCAAATCTGCCCCGCCTTCGGTTCAAGAGACGCAAGCCAAACGCTACCACTTGGTGGGGAAGGTTGTCTCGATCGACCAACAGCACGCAACTCTCAACGTGGATGGCCAAGAAATCCCCGGCTTCATGGGCGCCATGGTTATGCCCTATCCCGTTCGCGACGCCCAATCGCTTTCCCCCCTAAGCCCCGGAGACGAAATCACAGCCGACGTGGTGGTCACCAGTGATGGTAGCTATCTTGAAAACATCGTGGTGACCAAGAAAGCCGCGAGCGGTGCGGCGAAGCCTTCAGCGGAATCTGCTCATGAGCCTCAGCCCGGTGACCGCGTTCCCGATTTCACCATGATCGATCAGGACGGTAAGCGGATTCGCTTTAGCTCATTTCGCGGTGATGTTGTCCTGGTCACCTTTATTTACACGCGCTGCCCCTTTCCAGATTTTTGCCCGCTGGTGTCGCGGAACTTTGCGAAAATCTATGCCCAGCTGCGGAATAACGCGACCCTCGCTGCTAAGAAAGTTCGGCTCCTCACCCTCAGCTTCGATCCCCAAAACGACACGCCAGCCGCGCTCCGGGAATACGCCCATACATTTGACCCGACCACCGGCGGCCATCCTTTCGATCGCTGGGATTTCGCGGCTGTGCCGGAAAAGGAATTGCCCTCGGTCGCCAATTTCTTCGGTCTTTATTATAGTTTTTCTGGCGAGCAGATCACGCATTCGCTCAGCACAACGGTTATCAATCCAGACGGCACAATCTACAAATGGTACGAGCAGAACGACTGGCAGCCCGCAGATCTCATTACAGACTCCGAGCGGTCACTCGAGCAGACAAATCAGCGCAACGCCGGCCCGCACCGGCCGAGGGGCACACCAAACGCCTGACTAATTTCAGAAGTTAATTCTGCCGCTCGAGGATGAAATCAGGGACAGCCAGCAGCGCCCGGCGGTACTCCGTGTCGGGCAAATCTTCCAGGCATGCCTTCGCGCGGCGCACATACTGCCGCGCAAGATCTGAGGCTCGCGCAAGCGCGCCGCTCTCGTTCACCAGTTGGGTAATCTGCTGGGGGCGCACACTCAAAAATCCGCGCTCTTCCAGCACCTTGGCAACCAACCTCCGCGCCTCCCCTTGCAGATTGCCGTCACCATCTGCGGCGTGCACCAGAGTCCCATTCTGCAGCGCAAAAATCAGAGGTAGCGTGACCTTCCCTTCCTTCAAATCGCTTAGAACCGGTTTTCCCAATTGCTCTGGCGAAGCCGTGAAGTCGAGCAGATCGTCCACCAGCTGAAACGCCAGCCCAGCGTTGCGCCCGTAGTCGGCGAGCATTTCTTCCACGTTTTTCGGCTGCTGGCCCAGAACAGCTCCCAGGCGCGCGCATCCGCTGAACAGACAGGCCGTCTTGCGGTAGGCAAGCTCGGTTGCGTCCGCTTCGGTTAAGTCGATTCGGCCGAGCCTCGTAAGCTGCAGCAATTCGCCTTCAACCATGTTCTGGGTCAGCTCAATCAGAATATCGAGGATGGCGAAGTTTCTCTCCCGCAGTGCCAGCTCGAACGACTGCATGTAAAGCCAGTCGCCTGCCAGCACGCTCATGTGATTGCCCCAGCGTGCATTCGTGCTGGGACGTCCGCGCCGCGTTTGCGCACCATCGATCACGTCGTCATGGACCAGCGTCGCGCTGTGGATCATCTCCACCACAGCGCCCAGTCGGATTGCGCCCGGCCCGCGATAGCCGGCCGCTCCGGCCGCCAGCAGCAAAAGCGCCGGGCGCAGCCGCTTGCCCCC
>Ga0126373_10000649_pt1 | contig 23220 bp, 16 predicted proteins | sample PanSoiMetPlot_11_FD_92545 | JGI IMG/M metagenome (GOLD analysis project Ga0126373, IMG submission 92545) | Tropical forest soil microbial communities from Panama - MetaG Plot_11 | ecosystem: Environmental > Terrestrial > Soil > Tropical forest > Bulk soil | place: Panama | collected 2016-02-17 | reverse complement strand
CGCAGCTCTTTGCGATACAGCCACAGGTAAACAGCAAGGAAAACACAGACCAGTCCCATTCCTTCGATGCCGGAGCACGCTGGGGCGATCCGAACCGCGAACGATGGCGTCGAAACCATTTGCTGTTCGGGGTTTGTGTGCACATTCAATCGTACGGACCGCAGCAGCAAGACCACGAGCTCCAACGTCCCACGTTGCAGCACGCCCCACAGACCCTCGGCCCAGAGGCCAAGCACATAGGTACCTGCGCCGATGGCGATCGAACTCAAAAGCTTCACCCGACTCAGCACACGAAGTCTGCGCCAAAATCGGAGTGGCAGTGCCGCCAAGCCGAGGGCCACAAACGCGACGGATCCCAAAATGAGCCAGCCCAACAGAAAAGTCTCTCCGTTCAACAACGAGCTAAGTCGCCCTGGGCGTTTAACTATCGATCCAAAAACCAGGGGCACGAGGAGCGCGAAATGAACCATCAGCCATTTCGCCGCAATTTTCCGATCGCCCGGCCATTCGACGAGTTCGCCTAGCTCACTGCGTAACTGAGGCCAATTCAGAAAAATGAACGCTATCACCGCGTTCACGATGGTCGGCCTGAGTGCGTGCTGTATCGTGAAAAGCAGGCGACCCTGGCCGCTCCCTGCCAGGTCGATCGAAGTATCAAACGGCGGGGTCAACAATACGATCTCAAGCACCAATACGATGAACAAAAAGAGCCCATACGACGAACGAAGTGTCGTAGGCAAAAGCGTCTCGCCAATTGCCAGTTGATTCTCCCGCGTTACCAATGTCGTGCTACCAGTTCTCTCGAAACTACTGATCCGTTCTTAGCTAGCTTGCCTTATTGACTTCCTGAGCGGCAGACTGCTGATCGCGCCGCTCATCTAACGAGGAAGCCAAGAATCCTTCCGCGCTGGCGCTAAAAAACCTTAACCCGCAGCACCGGGTCCCGGGAGATGCGCGGCGATCCCATTCGTTGATTTTAAAAAAGTCGCGAATCTCACGCGTGCCCCTGAGCAAGTGGTGCATTCTCCGCGGGCAAAGTTTTTTCTCCCCCGGTTGCACGCTGCAGCTGTATGCCCAGATTCTCCAGTTCGTTTTCAAGAGGTCGGGGCCTTACATCCAGGGCGGCCGCCAGTCGTTTGAAGCGCCAACGCCAATCAAGGCGTTCAAGCGATCTAACGTAATTCAAACGAGCGCGCTCTGGACTCCATTCGCTAACTGCACGTGCTATGACATCGATCCCTTTGGCTCTATTTACGGTGCCAAGATCGACTAGTGCTTCTTTCCACAAAAGCGACTGTGCTGACTGGTTATGAGGTGGAACTCCAGCAACTATAGCACCGGCAGCGAGTGCATCCGTCCAGCGGCCCGTTATGTATTCACGCCGAGGATGGGTATTTATGTCTGGATTCACCCGGTTAGAGAACGCCAGGATGAATTTAGTTGTACTCTCCATTGCCATTAGCGAACGCTCACTTTCGGTCGCATCGGCACACCTTGGGGGGCGACCTTCAAAACTCAAACCTCGCGACTTGCACGCCGTACTGGTCGAGTCGTCATCGTCCCACTCTCGAGGCTGTCGGCCGACTCGAAGAAGGTCGAGAGGACGACATGGGCTCGCTGACCCTAATCGTAACACGTCAGAGCCCCAAGGAAGCCATTCAACCGGGACAGCCAATCTCTTACGCCAGGCGTCGATATCCTCGAGTTCGGTCACAAATACGTAGTCAAATGCTCCTGATAACATAGGATAGCGAGGAATTATGTTTAGCCAAAATGAGTCAAATACCCACGCCACTAGACGGCCATATCTCTTTCGCCATTTCTCTATCAGAACAATCGAAGACAGGTTCGCGGGGCTTGCACATATGAGCAGGCAGGGCAACCCGGTCTTTCGCCTGGGAAGCAAAGATTCCAGTTTCTCCAGCTTTGACAGAGACCTCGACTCCACGACGACTAACTGACCACCAAGAAGCTCGGCGGCAAGACGGGCCATATGCTTGACCGGATGGTAACCGGGCGAGCCCGGATCGGCATACACGACTTGAACCGCAGGTTCCATGTTCTTTACGCAGTTATTGTGAGCGTCCAACAATATCCTTAGGCAGGCTGACTGAGATGGTTTTCAATTCGTCAGCATCGAAGCGAAACAGAGGAAAGGGTTAAGGGAAGCATTGAGCTTTCATGCGAGCATGACGAAGATTCGAAATAAACCCAACTCGTCATTAACCAGCTTTTCATGCAGGCAACGACAACCACGTCACATAAAGGACTCTATAAGAGAAGAGAACGACTGGTAGTGTAGTCACGAGTTTCGGAAGCGAGTGTTTTGTTGCGCTGGAGAGATGGTGCCCATGTTTCTTGTTCTAAAGGCTTCGTTACCATCGCATGTGCAAAGGTGCGAGGACCTAGGTGCTCTGTCAACTAGGCCGACACCCGGGTTCTCACCGAACGCGGTCAGATCATGACTTTTCGGAAAGCAAACTGATCAGGCGTCTCGAGTGCCGAATCAGTACTGGTCAGGTCGGAACTCTGTTTCGATACGAGGCTATCGCTCGAGGCAACGAGCAAAAAGAAGATAATCTCAGTCTGGCCACCCAGCCACACAGTCGCGCAGGCAATGGCGATTGTCGCGTAAATAGCCAACAGGCTATATGCGGCCGACGCTGCCGGGCTGTCACCGCGCGACTTAAGTTCGAAGATGATCAATCGAATGGGAGTCCAGATGAGAAGCAATACAAATAGACCGAGAGCGTAGACTCCGAAGGTGAGCGCGATGTTCAGGTAGGCGTTGTCGATCGAGGTCATACCATCAAGTACGGGGTGACCATTACGACCCCAACCCCAGGCCTGACGCTCCTCGACTAGCGGAAGATAGAGCGGCAAAAGCTTACCACGGTAAGCTGAGTCTTCCTGTAAGTAGTTTCCAGCAGCGTCTGCTGCCAGTGGGTCGACCGACACATAGTCGTGAACTGCCGAATAGACTGGCAGAAGGAGCAGGGCGGTGGCGAGTGCAAGGAGTGTTAAGGCTCGCTTGCGGTTGCGGGCACGAAACGCGCCTACTACCATCGTTCCACCTGCGGCCGCGACCCAAGGCCCAACAGAGATGGTCATTATGCTACCAAGCACGAGCCAAAGCTCACAAAAGCGCACCTTGCTTATAGGTAGAGACCACATTCTTTCTGACCACTGGCCCGTCCAGTCCAACCAACGCGCAAGGCGGTAGCCAATCGCCATCATCAGTCCGGCGAGAATGGCATGACCATACGGGCCTTCGATTCTTTTGAAGTGAAAACGGAAATTATCAGTATTTCCCTCAGGAGGCCAAATTCCCTCGAAAGCACGCTTGAACAGATCGTAGCCCATCCGGGTCTCGTAGATGGATACAATTGCGACAAATACGAGCAGTGCAACTATCCGTTTCACGAACGCGACCATGAACGTCCGATCCTGCAGCATTTCCTTGACCACCAGATATGGAAGAAGGATCGCACAGGCGTCTTGGATGAACAGGTTTTGCCCGAGTCCGTAGCCTTTGTTCATCCCCTCGGCCACCGCTCTAATCAACAGATATCCGATGACCAGAAAATCGGCCGAGGTCCACTCCCAGCGGGAGCGCTTCTTAGAGAATAGGAAAGCCGCGATCGGAAGAACCGCGGTTCCCGCAAAAGACAGCTGTCCCGATATTGGCCAGGACAGGATGGGCAAGAGCATCAGGGCCGGCAGATAGACATCGAGGAGAGCGCGCTCCGGTCCGTACCGTATACATACGATCAGGGCGAGAAGACCTGGAATAGCGACGAGGATGGTCTGTATCATTAGAGCGAATCTTCAGATCAACTTACTTGGTTGGCCGGCGAAATCTTAGCTATATTCAGACGGCTCGCATATTTGTAGATGTTAATCGCACGTGTGACTGCGGACAGGTTCTTGCGGCCCATCAAAAGAGCGCGATTATCAGGTTACGCAAGGTTCCGTGTGTGCGAAAGGGTTATTGTTCGGCGGTCTTGTATTCGATCAGGCCCTGAACGCGTCCCGTCCGGCGCGCGTGACGATATATCAACTGCCCAAATAAGATTGGAATGTGCTGTACGTGGGAATGCAACCCATAAAGCAAAAGCGTTACGAGACGACGAGATTTCCATCTGGCACGGTGGGCCGTGCGAACGGTGAGCAATAAAACAATTCCTATAGCAAGAACTATAGGAATGGGCGTGTGACAAACGATCGCTAAGATAGGAGCCACGACAAACAAGGCGAGCATCATGATCCCTTGGAGGATGTTGCGACGCGACTCCCGCAACCACAATGGTGACGACGTATGACGAAAGCGGGTAGAAATTTCAGCAAGAGCAAAGCCGCTTCGCAGCGCCCGGCGCCAATACTGTGACCAGCGAGTCATCGCTAGATCGTGCGCCACCATCGAGCGGTCGACTCCGACGATCTTGTACCCCTTCGCCCGAATCCTCCAGCACATCTCGGGCTCCTCACCGGCGATCAATCGCTCGTCGAAGCCCTTGACCTTTTCGAGTACTGAACGCCTGACGAGGGCGTCTCCGCCACAGAAGAGCGCTTGGCGTTCTGGATAGACCCAATCCAGATCGAGCACGCGGTTAAAGATCGAAGCTTCTGGCTTGATCTCGCTACGACGCCCAAACACCACCGCGACGCGTGGGTCGGCGAAGTGGTGGACGTTATCAGCCACGAATTTGCGAGCCAACACCGTATCGCCGTCAAGGAACAGAACGATCTGCGCCGAAGCCGCCTTCCACCCGGCATTCCTTGCGGCGGCGGCGCAAGGACGCGTCGGGTTTATCCGAATGACCTTCGCTCCGAACCCGGAAGCGCCCTCAGGGCTGCCGTCCGTGGAAGCCGAGTCTACATACAGTAGTTCGATGGGCCCTCCCAAGGGCTCCATCATGGTGACGGACTCGAGGCAACGTTTTAGACGCTCGCCCTCATTTCGACCAATCACCACCACCGAAAGAGCTGGCTCTCTCATCATTAGGCCTTGATAACTCGGAATGGGCCGATCCCCCTTCCTGCTTTACTGGCGAGCACACCGGAAGATCTACATCTCCCTGATCGGAGATGGTGCCCTAAGAAATCCTTACCTGGCCGCAATCCATCTTTCGACGATTGCCCGAGGTGAATAATTGTCATTACCCTCAGCTACCGGCTCGTAAGTAATGACCGTGCCCACCACGGGAGGAGCAAGACGTTCGAGGCGGCGGACCGCCTTGATGATGTCGCGGGGTACGTCGTGTCCGGAACGGACAACCAGTATCGCTCCGGCTGGCATTTGCATGAGCATTTCGGCATCGGCCGAAGTCAACAGTGGAGGAGTGCTGAACAGCACGACGTCATAGGAACTACCTTTGTTGCTTAAGAAACAGCGCAGCGGCTCCGGCGTCAGCATCGGATCCGAGTCTCGCTTTGGCGCTACGGTCACTGCCAAATCCGTGGGTTCCGCGATCCGCTGACCATCTCCTCCACCTGAGGATTGCCTGAGAGTAGGCACCATGGCTTCCGATAAAGCGGCCGTGCGCCGTCTTGCGGTCCGTGGGACCTTATCTGTGGCTGAGACGCGCCCCGCAAGACTACCCGTTCGTCTGCCAATCGGCCCGTGGCTCCGCGTGTTGTCTCCGTTCACCACGGTTGGTAGGGAGGCTGCCGTCTCATTTGCGTATTGACTTAACGCGGGAAGGACTGGATTACCTCGGCGGACAGATTCGTGAACTAGATCCTGGCTTTCAATGGCGACCGCGCGAACGCCGAGTTCCTTTATTTCATCAGCGACGGCAAATGCCAGTGTTCGGCTGGCTGGGCCTTCACTCACAGGCGTGAGGACGAAACCCCGGGTTTCAGAGAGTCGGCATTCACGGATGATGGCGAGTGCTATGCGGCGCAGCGCCTCGCGTCCGCTTCGGCCTTCGTTGTGCAGTGCAGCGCCAAACGGTGGAAACCCTACTATCGCTTCAAGCTCGTCCGGGGTCTTAATGAGCGGATCCGCCATATCCAGTCCGGTGGGAAGCCCCACTCCCAGGATCATTGCAAGCAGAAAGAAGGCAATCGCTATCTTTTTCTTTTTCCCACTCTTCGCCAAGTCGGGCGTCATCGCAGCAGATTCAAGGCTCACAAAGCCCGGTGACTGGGTTTCGGCTTGCAATACACCTATCTGCTCATCGATTTGCTGAATTTGGGCATTATCGCCCGCAAGTTTGGAATCGATCGCGACGGCTACCTTGTATTTGCTGCTAAATGACGAGGCACGTCCGCGTAGATCGTTGAACTGTTGTTCGATGCCTTTTTGGGTGAGTTGCGCCTGATCCACTTGAGCCTGGGCCACCGAGATCTCTTGCTGGGCCTTGGTCTGGTGGTTCTTGAGCAACATATCCCTTGCTCGGTCCATGCCGCCGCTCTTCATCCGGGCGAGCTCGTCGTCGATCCGCTTCATCTCCTGCTGCAATGCAGGTCGGCCGGGGTGGTTCGGTCCCAGCTGCTGTAACTCCAGAAACACCTCTTCGCGTTGCTTTGTCAGTTGTCCCTCAGCGGCAGTCACTTCCGGGTCGGACGCGACCAGTTGTTCGGCGGTGGAATCGACCTCGAGAGCTTTGCGGCGCTGTTCATCCGCGTTAAGAGCGTCCAGATGCGCTCGCGCCTTGATCGTCGCGCGGCGCGCGGTATCCAGCGCCACGTTCGCCTCGTCCACCATCTTGTCGTATGGACTCACGATGTTCGCCCCAAAAGTCGACACACCCAACTCCTGGGCGAGTTCGCTTTCCTGAGCCCTAAGGGAATCGGTCTCCTTTTGAAGGTCTTCTCGATGTGTGGTGAGCAGCTGAACTCGCTGGTTGCTCTCGTCGATTCCTTGCCGGCGTTGCCGCTCCAGGTAGGCTTTGACGACGGCGTTGACGATTTGGGCTGGGCCTTCGGGTTTATCGCCTGCGAGCGAGATTGAAATCAGGTAGGTGTTGGTTACCGGGTTGACGTCGATGGACGCTGCCAGGCGCTCCGCAGCCATTCGATCACTTTCACCTTGCTGCTGCCAGTACCATCGCTCGTTTCCGAGCTTATCTAGCGCTGCGCTGGTCGTTGCATAGCTGCTAATTTCAGCGACCTGTTGCTGGACGTATCCACGATATTGCTCGTCCGAACTGAACGAAGACGAACCTCCATAAGAGCTGCGCAGGAAGGTCGGCGATATTTCAAGGGTTGCCTCTGCCCAAAACTGACGTCGACCGAAGCGAAACGCCGTAGGGACGCCTATTGCCAGAACCACCATTACAACTAACGAAGCGAACCACCGATGCCGACGTACACTTCCAAGAGGGTCCGGTTTGCGACCTGGCACAAGCACCGCCGGATGCTTCGAAACGGGAGCAGCCTTTGCTTTCGATTGTGAGTCCATATGAATTTGTTGCTAGTAACTCGCTGGATTGTGACTAGGCGAACGCACTACAGTCAGGTCCAAGAATCTCCGATGTCGTTGACTAGAGAGCCAAGGCACTAAACATAAGCAGTTGGGTGAGAGGACTGATCTGTTGCATCACGTACCCGAACCTAGCGAGGCCGCGTTTTGGTACGTATACGATATCGCCAGCTTCAACCGCGTAGTTCATTGAGCCGTCGCCTTTTAGAAGACTGTCGAGGTCGATGTCTTTCTGGAGATTTTGACTCGGCCGCGCCAATGCAACTTTACTGGGGCTAGCGTTCTCCGTAAGACCGCCGGCCTCGGCCAAAGCTTGCACGACTGACATGTTCGGGGAAACCGGGTAAGCACCTGGCTTGCCAACCTGACCCATCACGTAAACCACGTTATCCGTATTGTATGGTACATAGACCACGTCATTAGGCTGGAGGGGGAAGTTGGCAACAAACACATCACCGCGATACAATCCGCGCAAATCGAGCCAGAAGACGCGATCCCTTCCGCGGAATACTGCACACCTACTCGCCGGCAACTGCCCGTCGCTGCTCTTTGCGGTTCCCGCCCGGGCGAGGGCTTCGAGAAGTGTAGGCTGCCCCAAGAAGCGAACGACTCCAGGAGCGCCTACATCTCCTAGCACGATCACTTGATTGCTCATGTAAGAATTAATTTGAACACTGGTGACCGGGGCGACGTAGTCGTCCGACAAAAGCCGAGTCAGGGTAGCACCTGCCTGATCGGCCGTGAGCCCAGCGACGCCCACTGATCCAACCAGTACTACTTGGATGTTTCCGTCCGGCCCGACTGTCCGGCGCCCTGAGATTTCTGGGTGTCCGAAAACGGTGAGTGTGATCGAATCACCAGGGCCGATCTTATACTGGCTATTGGAAGCTTGGTCGGGGATCTCGAGTTGCGATCCTCCTGGAATTGGCTTGGACTGGATAACTGCAGCTTCCTCAGGCAGCGTGACCTGCGATCCTGGAAGGGTCGCTCCCACGTTGCAGTAGGGCTCGCAGCTTGCGGGTTGAAGTGAGGAGGCTTTGTTGTGCGCGATTGGTCGATCTGACAGTGCAGCACGGTCTGAGGCGGTTGCGCATCCGAACAACGAAGCAGTCACCGTGGCTGCCACCATTAATTTGATGAGTTTTAACATGATCCTAATTGCGAATACTCCGTGTCATGAGATTAGGAAACGCACGCACAATCGGTTTGCGGTTGAGGCGCTGCCGTAGAGTTCACGAGCTAAGTGCAGCGATTGCCTTCTCGCTGTCGGAGAAAATATTAAAAATCTGGTACAAGCGAGTTAGCTTGAACATATTCACGACTGCATCGCGCGGGCCACTGATTGCGAGGTCTTGATAACTTCCTAGTTGTTTGAGCGCGAAAACCAGGGTGTGGAGCCCGCTGGAGTCGATGAATTCGACATCCGATACGTCCAGGACGAGCCTGCGGTGGCCGCTACGAATCCAATCACCGATTCGCCGTTTTACTTCCGGTGCGGATTCTCCGTCGAGTCGTGCAGCCAGAATTTTGACTACCAACGTGTTTCCCTCGAACCGGTGACGAATTTTCATGACGGAGTTCTTCTCCTCGCGCAGCGCGTCGCGAGCTGGCGAGTCAGCCCTCGGCAATTTGGAAAGATTTGACGAAAGCACAACGGACATTTATTCACCGTTCTTATGCACCCGATAAACATCTGCAGATGTAGCCAATCCGGTTTCGGAGTCGCCCGAGCTCCTCCAATCGCAAATCGCCGTCAGCGCGACGGAGCAACAGAACGGCCTCGCCTGCACTTCGGCGTGCGTCCGCCATACCATGGCGACCACATTTGCTCGCCAAGAGGAGACCCTCACTAAACGCTGACAGCTCAACAGAGACTTTTCCCCGCTGGCGTGTCCTTACTTCTACGAAAACTTGGGGAGCATCGAAGTGCACTCTCACCGGTACGATTGAAAATCGAGTAAAAATGGACGCTCTCCGGGGTCGGCGCCGTTCGCGTGCCTGGCAGAACCGGTTTGCTCAACGAGTGGTGGTTCTCGCTCAATTGTGCGGGGTAGTGGAACCAGAATCTCAAGGAAAACCGGGGTAAATATTCCTTAACCCCATGGATTTACCTGCTCTCGGGGAAATTTTCTCTCGCCGTGGCGAGGGCCTCGGAGGGACGGTAACGACGTTTTAGCCGTCGGTCACGTCTCACCCTACGCCCGCACAATCTCTGAGGACGAGCCTTGCTGGACGTATTGCTGAGAGCATCATCGCGTAATCTCGAGCGTTAGCCCGAATGGCGTACGCATTTCCCCCGTTCGAGGATCGCTTTAACCGAGGCGAGCTCTGATGGACGCACGCCAGAGCACTAGGTCGAACGATCCGCGGGGAGATTGAAGATCTGCGCCTATAGAGTGCGGTCCTACGTTGAGAAAAAAGACGAATCGATTCATCCGCGCGAGCATTCACACGAAAAAACGCGATTCTTCGGGTTCGGAAGCTCCGCAAAATTGAAATCATGAGCGACAGGGATCTGGGTTCTCAGCACTCGTGCGAAGAAACCGCACCATGCGGCTCAGGCGGCCCGTGAGCTACGATCAAATCCGCCTTCATGATGTTCACGAGCTACGAGATATAGAGACCACGGCCGACACCCTATGCGCTGGAGTTTGCGGTTGAGTTAGGTGTCGGAGTGAGAGGCGGGTTCGCCATCGGAGTCGGCGTGGGTGGTAGCCGAGTCGGAACGACAACTCCTTGGGGCAAGGCAACCGCGCTACCGTAAGCAGTCATAGGCACAGTTACGGCGTTGCCACTGACCGTGGGCGCGCCACCGGTTCCCACGGTTACGCCGGGGGCAGAGCCTTCGTTGGTATTGGTCACGGCGCTGAAATCGAGTTGCTCGACCGTACCCCCGGGGAGCGGGGCGGCGGTGTTCGGAAAAATTACCGTCACGTTCCGAGAACTAGAGTTCTCGTTGACCAGAGCCAGATGCCAGCCGTCGCTGCACAGGAATGCGGCCCCATCGATTCCGCTCGGTAAATCGCTGATCCCGTAGCCGTCACCGCAAAACGCGTAGTTGTTGAGCAACTGAAGCGCGAGCCCTCGCGGCCGCAGAATCGGCTGATCGAGGTCGTAGGCGATTCCCCACAGCGGGACAGTGGTGCCACCGGGCGGATTAGTAGTACAAGATAAATAGCCACTTTGCGCGCCCATGTTTATCTGCGACAACTGGAACGGCAGCATCACTGGCACCCCCGCATTGACGCTCCTGAGATACAATGCGGCATCGGCGCTGCCGGAGGCGGCGCCGGCAATGATTGGCAAGCGTCCCGCGGTGGTATCGGAACCTCCGAGGGTACTCGGTCCCCCTTCGTAAAACGACAGCTTCATGGGCGTGGACACCGCGGCCAGCGCCTTCACGATCGCGGCTATATTGGCTTGCGAGGTATCTCCCTGCGGGTCATTGAACAGATTGCCGATCTTGGTCGCCTGGTTGTCGCTTGCATTCTGACACCAGTCGTAATATGGCGCCCCCGCAATGTAATAGGGCAAAGTGGTACCCGGAGCGGCGATGAATTGCCCGGCCGAATACGCCAGAGTGCCGGCCGACGGTGGCGAACCATAGGGCGCACCCCCGCCCACGTAGTGGATGTTGGCTGCGCTGCCGGCTCCCGCCTGAATGATGCCGAAGGCGCGCTTGGCTATGGCGAAATAGATCTCAGGTTTAATTCCGCCGTTGTAACGAAAGCAATTTCCTCCGCAAAGACCAGCATTCCAGTCTTCGTTGCCGAACTCGATGAGTACTTCAGGAAAATTGTAGGTGGTTTGGAGCGTCGCGATCTTCTTGCCCAAGTTGGCATAGTCAGCGTCCAGCATGTTAACCGGTATCACAACCCAGGGACGGGCTCCGACCTGACTGGCGAGGCTGAATAAATCCGGCATGGAATAATGCCATGCGACACCATTGGGGCCACCAGAGGTATTCATCTGCCTAGCCCACTGATCGGCCACCCTATTGGAGTACGAGGTACCTTGGTTGCCCTCCCAATCACGCAGGTAGCCAACATGCAGATAGCCCGACCCCAGCGCATTAACCACGGCGGGACGCCAGATAACAGCGGGACTGGTGGCGGGGCCAAGGTACGCATCGTCCAGTCTCACCGCTCCGGCGGCCGACCCCGCCGAGCATCCAAAGTTTACTTGCAGGGGTCCCAGTGCCGTGGAGTCTGTATCGATTCCGTTAAAGTTCATGGTGTATTGCGCCCAGGTGCTGGTTGGTTCGAAGGTATAGTTAAAATACGATCTAACGCCCAATCGCGAAAACGATACCGTGCAACTTGGTGAGATAGCGTCCACATTCTTTGCATAGATGCTGAATTGCCATGGGCCTGTGACCGGAAAGAAATTCAATCTGCCAGCCGGTGGATCCGCGTAGTAATTAAATGAGGTGGGTTTTGCTCCGTTGTTTCCATTGAAATTTATTTGGAGCGATTGAATTCCATCATGGTTCGGGTCCGCGTCAGTTGACGTGGTGTACGCGGTGTCATTTGGCCACCAGTAACCAGGAGCCGGACCGCAGATCGAACCTTGCGATGCCGGGTTGCAGCCGTTCGGAACGGTGGGACTGGTCATGCCGCTCTGATTGATCAGGATCTGATCGTTAGCGCCAATCGTGAAATTTGCAGAATAAGTATACTGGGGTGACCCGCTGCAGCCGGTCGGGTTATATGCGGTGATGGTGCCGGTTCCCACCACCTTAACCGCCAAGGTCGAAGTGCTAACCCGATCGTCCTGGAACGTCGCAGCAGTATAAAATCCTGATGGAAAAGCCCAGTCACCAGAATCGCAAAAGGTGGAAGACGTGGGTGATGTTGCGGATACCACCCGGCCACTTTGGCCCGGCTCGAATCCAGGGTTCATGAGTATGTTCTGAAAGAAGTTACTCGAACCGTAGGATGCCCAACCTCCCAGCGTTACCCCGACCCGCTGCACAGCCGGCAAGGTCGGACTCGAACCGACCGTACTTTGCGCCGAAGACTTGCACGCGGGCAGAAGCACCATGCCTATGATGGCAACTAGTGGAGCTGACAGCGCGATAGCTAGTCGACAAGTTTTCAACGGCCTAAGACCGATGCGATACTTCATGACTCCTCATTGAGCCTTTCGAATTTCGTCACCGCGCCAGGTTCGTTCCTCAGCCCTCAGAGCGTTTGATGAGTTAAGCATTAAGAAAGCAACGGTTCTTTTGTGCGGGGGAATTCCCGTCGTGAAACCAGACTCGATTTTCTCCCCAATTCCGGCGGCAGGCGATCAAATCAAGCTGTCGCTCCTCTTGTCCGCTATTTTCCGATGCCTATCACTCCAATTGCCTGCGGGCTATTGCCGACGTTCCTATCGACCGTGACCGTGACGCTGACTGCTCTCGGGACTCCCTCCGGCGAAGGTTACTGCCGTCGCAGTCTTCTTCTTCGCGGTATCGGTCAGCTCTACGACCCTGCTTTTGCTTTTCCCGAGCTTGACGGTGCCGAAGTTCACCGAGCTACGAGACATATAGACCACGCCCCCTAGTGTCTGGGCAGGTCGCCCCGAACGTGGAAGCAACGTGGCGGCAGTGGCATCGCCGAGCAAAAACGCTCGAGTCATGTGGCTCACCGGCGAGCCGACTGCCGAGTCATGCATTCAGAAAGCGAGTTACAGTCGCTCGCGCAAGGTTTGGAGAATTTGAAGGACAGCGGTTATCCAACAATTGTTAATCAGAACTTCGGTGTAACGAACGTGGCGTGTGCCGCCCAATATATGCTCGCTGGATTGCGAATCATGTTGAACAAGTGATATTGAACTCTATATTCAGTTGATAGAAGAGATTTTTTCCATTCGGGCAACGATCGATTCACCTCGCCCGGACCGAATGCCGATTCCTGCGAGGAGTGCTGCCACTGGCCGAGCAACTTTAGTTGCTAAAGTCAATCGGGCAGGAACAAACATTCGTCTCCTGAGGAACCTCACAAGTTCGCTTTCGACGTGTTCGACCAGCGACTCGGTTTCCATAGTGGTGTTCCGAAGGCCAGCACGTTCGGCAGCTTGTCGGATGGAGACCGGCCGAAACTGATGAAGATGGCGAGGCTGATCGAGGGCGCTCCAAACTGAGCCTACAATGCTAAGAACCAGAGAATTGTAATTGGGAACACCGATGACGAGCTCTCCGGATGGCTTCAACAGGCGAGAGCATTCGCGCAGTAGCGCTACCGGATCGTGCGCGTGCTCCAGCACGTGATACAGGCTGATGCGGTCAAACGACTCACTCTCGTATCTTGCGTCCTCCAGCATGCCGCAGAAAATTACCAACCCCGCTGCACGCGCTCTTCGAGCCGCGATTGGGCTCGGCTCAACACCCTGGGCCCGCATCCCGAGACGAGACATCGCCGCGACCATCATCCCGAGGCCACAGCCAACATCGAGATACCGCCCGCCAGACAGTACCTTCACATGATTGAATCGGCCGTTGCACGATCGACTAACGATCAAACGATCGATTGACGTAGCGTCCAGCCCGGCACCCGCAAAGACGTGATAGTCGGCCTCGTAAAATGGCGCGAGCTCATCCCGCGACGGTTGCGGATTCGTGAAAACGTGACCACAGGAACATTCAACGAGTTGCGTAAAAAGAATATCGCCCCGGTTCCCCGAACGAAAATGTCTAACGACTTTTGTTTCGCTCGCTGCGCCGGCGCATGCCGGGCATTTCGCCAACTTCTGCATTGCAGCTGATACTCTAGAGGCTTGTTGTAAACCTTAACTAGGATAATTGTAATAGTTCCCGGCTGGGGGATTCCGCGATTGGCCCATCCTGCGCCTGCGAGCACCACGTCGTCATGCACAAACAACGACCCTCGTACCTTTTAAGTTCATTCCTTCGCGCTTGCATTTAGATAGTCACGTTCACGTGAAGCGAAACTGCACACGACGGAATCTGGTTTCACTCGAAGTCGCCAAAGCTCGGTCGTGAGTAATCGATCTAGACAATTCTTCGCGCGGGAATTGCCCAAAGAGATTGTAGTACCCCATGCGTCGCGGAAGGCCCTGGCTTTTTGCTCCGCCTCGAACCGCCATCGGCTTAATTCCACAGATTGCCGTGTAGTCGTGGGTTCAAGATGATTTCATGAAAGATCAAGAAAGCCTGCATGCTGCGGATCTCTGATCCACCACTTGCCTCTCCGCCCACGGCCCCGGTGGACCTCAAAGGCTTTCTGGCCGGGCCCGCCTCGTCCTCACTTGTGTCCGCCATCCGTTTGCACCCTCACTTGTGTCCGCCATCCGTTTGCACCCTCATTTCTGCGACAAAAACGAGACCGTCAAAAACATTGGCGCCTTAGCAGAGATTTTCTCTTTGCAGGGCGTGACCTATTTCTACGAAACCTTTAGGAGCATGGGGTGCAATTTCTCACCCTAACGATTGAAAATAGTGTAAAAATGGACGCAGTCTTGGGACGACGGCGTTCTTGTGCGTCATAGGACGGCCTTGGTTTGCGAGAAGGTAATGGGGACGACAGACGCCATGATCTTTGGAGACCGAGAATCCCAAAAGGGAAAAATATGTGAATATTCCTCTGATTTCGATGCTGAAACGGCCATTTCGATACCCATGAATTGGGTGCGTCAAGGGAAGCTTGGGGGATGAGGGAATCTGTAGTCAGGCTTGCTTAAGGTGAAACGAGGGCCGCGGAAGTAGTGCTACGACACGGGCTGAAGACAGCCGAGGTGAAGGAGTGGCGGAACCAGTTTCTGCTGGGCTAGTTGAACGCTCGGGCTGCGGCGAGCCCGAATGGAACGTGACAGACGGCCCGGAGTTTACCATGCGAGCACTCGATGAATGGGCCTACCAGCACCGAGTGCAGCAGGCGTTCCGGTGGACGAAGGCGGATAGCAAGGCGAGAACCGGGCGAATGCCCCGACCTCTTTTCACCAGCGCGGACGAAGCTTAGTTCGAACTTAAGGTGAGGCGGAAATCTCGTTGCCGAACGACGCTGATGATCGCACGTTTCTTAGAGCTTTTATAGCCGTTTGCACTCAAGCGTCCGATTGGAGCAAAACTCAGGCGTTTCCTTGAATCACGACGAAATCCACGTTTGGTCGACGCCTATGCCGGCGCGCGGGCTCGAGGAATTAGAACGCCTCCTGTCGGTCGATGAACTGACACGCGTGAAGAGATTTCACTTTGACAGAGACCGTCGACATTTCATCGGACGACGGGCAATCTTGCGGATCGTATTGGCAAGCTACCTCGAAAACACCCCGGCCTCGGTGCGTTTCTCGTACAATGAGTTTGGAAAGCCATGCCTCGCGGATTCGGCACACTCCAACCGCCTCAGCTTCAATCTCTCGCATAGCGGCGAATTGATAAGAATCGCCGTTGCGATCGATCGTGACGTTGGTATCGACATTGAAGTTGTCGACGAGTCTGTGCCCATCGATTCAGTGGCGAGAAGTTTCTTCTGTCCCAGAGAGATCGCTACGCTTGAAGCGCTGCCCGAATCGCTAAGACGCGCTGAGTTCTTCAGCTGCTGGACGAGGAAGGAGGCCTACGTCAAGGCCCGCGGCAAGGGACTTTCCCTTCCTCTCGCCTCGTTTGACGTGTCCGTCGAATCGGGAAGCGCCGGGACTCTAATCAGCGAAGATCGACCGTCCACGGTGTGGAAGGTGGAGAACCTTGAGGGCGGCGGCGCTCACTACGCTGCAGTCGCGGCTAAAGGGGCCGACTGGAAGACTGTTTGCAGAACAATACTTGTCGAGGATGGGAATCGAGTCGTCATGCCGTAACCCGCGACGCACAGCGAGAGTGTCACTTGCTTCCTTTGGCGACCTGGCAAGACTGCAAAAATCGACCTGCCGTTCTGACAACGACTAGGACCCAAACGAATTCGCACCCGCATCGTGTGAAAAAATGATTCGGAGCAGCTCTCCCAAGCACTCGGGCACAGTTCACCGACATCTTCGAACTCAGGCTCGGCCTTATCTGAATCCCGGTGAACTGGCAGAGCTCAATATCGAAGTTCGCCTTCTCACCGGCAAGACGTCACCCAACTAAAGCGAGAAAATGGTCAATATCCACAGAGCCAAGACAAAGCTCTGTCAAGGATAGCCTGAGCTGCGAGCGTTTAAGCGCTAGACCTTCGGCAGTATCTTCACCGTGTTCAGGTGCGCATAAACGCGGAGCTAATCGTCTATCGAAGAAAACGGCGAGCTAGCTGTGTACGAGCTGCGAAGTCAATTTTGAACGACGTTTTGTCCTTAGGAGAAATTATAGCCGACTGGAGGAGCGGTGGCGCTAAGCCCGACGTGTCTCATCATCGGTCGAAGGAGTTCGCCGCGAGATCCCCAAATCACCCGGAAGATGCCTCAAACCACGGCGAGCGAGCATCTAACAGTAGGGGCTTATGCCCGAGACCATCTGACCTGAAACGATTGGGACTGCGGACATCCTGGTGAAGGGTGCAAGCGGTGTTAGCGCGCGGGATTTGGGGACGAAACCGAAAAAGGGCAAGGCTGTGTTTGCACAGCTGAGGGAAGGCAAGTGCCAGGAGCGCGCCACATTTGGCTAGGCTCTTGGCAATAAGAGAGGAAGTATGAGCATGAACCCTATCCGCAAACCGGTGCACGTCGAGCCCAAAGGCTGGGGCCGTGAAGTATGGATCGCGAACAATGATCGCTACTGCGGCAAGATCCTGGAAATCAAACGCGGCAAACGTTGTTCGCTGCATTATCACAAGCTCAAGACGGAAACCTTTTACCTGCACTCGGGCCTGCTTAGGGTGCGGGTTAGGGAGTCGCCGGCCTCGGAGATCACAAACGAATTCGAGCTACACCCGGGTGAGTGCATGGATGTCCCAATAGGCCTCGTTCATCAGCTGGAAGCGCTGGAAGATTCGGAGCTCTTCGAGTTTTCGACCCAGCACTTTGAAAGCGATTCCCATCGCTTGGCACGTGGCGATTAGGTGAGCCCGAGTCAACCATCTGCATTGCGCGAATGAAGTACCCAAGCACTTGTTCAAAAAAGTTGATGACGATGGAGATCTTGGACGTCTTTCTGCGAATCCCGGACGATACGTCCTCCACGGTTGCATTGTGGACCAGATCTTTTGTCGCAGCCGAGGCAATGTTTGGCCCTATGCGTTGCCGGTCACTACTCTCAAGCGAATGGTTCTTACCCAAGAGCGGGACCAAATTACGATAGCGAATCAAGGTCGGAACACGAGAGGATGCCAATAGTGCGGAGGCAAAGCTTAGAGCAGGAATCGCCATGCGAATTCTGATCACTGGCGCTGGCGGACAACTCGGGCGCGCTTTAATTGCCGCGTTGCACGGCCACGAGGTAACAGCGCTTCTTCACCGGGATCTCGACATCACCGACAGAGAGGCAGTTCGTGCTGCGATAAAGTTTTCCGCTCCTGATGTAGTTATCAACGCCGCCGCCTACAACGACGTCGACGCAGCTGAGACTCATATTGAATCCGCGGAGGCGATTAACGTTCAGGGTCCGAGGATACTCGCTGAGGAGTCAGCCAGCAAAAGTACCACCATTGTCCACGTTTCTACGGACTACGTGTTTGATGGGACCGCGGGACGCCCGTATCACGAAGGGGATACGCCAAACCCGCTTTCCGTATATGGGCGCAGCAAGCGCGCCGGCGAAGTCGCCGTGATGAAGGCAAATCCGAAACACTATCTTGTTCGCACGGCTTCGGTTTTCGAGGTGAGTGGCAAGAATTTTCTCAACACAATGCACGCGCTCGCAAAACGAGGGGAGGTTAAGGCCGTCGCAGATCTATTTGGCTCGCCCACCTACGCACCGCATCTTGCTGCGGCGATAGGAAGGCTGTTCGAGCGTAGCGAGTTCGGCCTCTACCACCTTGCAGGGCTGGGTGGTGTGTCCCGCTACGATTTGGTGCGCTACTTCTTCAGTGTCTTGGGGGTACAAGTGAAGGTTATTGCCGTCAACCACGACGCCTTCCCGACAGCGGCTGTCAGACCGGCGAACGCGAGTCTTACGACGATGAAAGAGTCCGTACCGAAGATGCCAACTTGGCGGGAGGGCGTTCGCGAATTCGTCGCGGACCTCCGCTGCATGACTCGATGAAGATGTCGCGGAGGCGCGCGGGCAGCGGCCGGTAGATGGATTTCACCACGCTGAATCGGCCTCAATTTCCTTCGAAAATGCCATAACGCCCTACGTCAGCAGACGCGCTGGGCGCGTCGAAAAATTCCTAGAGCCGCCGCACCCGAGACAGAGAGGTTGTGGGAATCGAGTGTAATGAAGGTGGTCTGACGGTTCAGGCGGATCGGATGAGCCATAGCCCGACTCGCTTGCTCTGCTGAGCGGCAGATCGAATAGAAAGTCGCTCAGCCCCCGCGACCCGAGCCAGCCGACGCGCGAACGCCGTCTCTAAAGGCCGAAGCCGCTCTGGACAGATCGCCGCAGATACGTGCTGAAAACCGGGTAACTCCAGGGTCTGCCAGTCGGTCGCCGCGGGCCCGGTCCGAGGGACGCGGGCAGCTACTTTGAACTCCTCAAGGCGGCTGGCGAATTCAACTTAGCCCGTACAATTGAGCAGAGATTTTGCCGCAAACCGAGAAATTAATCCAACCAACTGTAATGATCACCTACGGACTGAAAATAATTCCTACAAACCAATAAATATTGGTATCTTAATGTATTTGGGATATAATGATTGATAAAACTTGAATAAACATGTTTAAATTAAAACTAATCACTGCCGATGTTTGCCGACTAATCGAAAGTTAACTGCAGGTAGGATCACATCCTCTGCGTGTAGGCTACCAGTAACCACGCAAATTTAGCTTTCATGTGCATTTTGACGCCCCGTTCTCACGACATTACGCTGAAAATCTGTTTAATTACTGACTAACAGATGCCTTCGGCTCGCGATTGTTAAGATTGATGGTCTTTGAGCTCAGTCTAATGTAAAGATCGCGAAGCTGAGCTGTCTAAGTGAAAATCTATAAGTGTAGCCAAGGATAGTAGAGGTAAGGTGAAATCAGTATGAATAAGCCGAGTTTGATTGATCGGAATGAACAGGTCTTCTCAAAACTTCGGGCTAGTCTTGCATCTTGCCAGGTACCCTGCGAGCTGATCGACGAGGTCGTCGAGCTGCAGCCGGGCATCACCTTCGAGCGGGGAGCCATGGTCTTTTGCGAAGGAACCTCCGATGGCCTCCTCGCCTGTGTTATCTCCGGCTTCGTCAAAGTCTATTGTCCGGTTGGCGACGGTATCCGAACTCTAGTGCGACTTGCGGTACCCGGCGATGTCATAGGCTATCAGAACTATCTGGACGGCAGGGACCGGTGTGCCCGCCTGTTCGAGGCCCAGGCGTCCAGCAAGTGCAACGTGGCGTTGTTCAGTCGGGATCGTATCATCCGAAGTCTGGAGAAGCTTCCGCCGAAGAACCTGGTCCACCTGATCGAGATGATGAACACCTATTGGTCGCAGGAACTTCAGTGGTTTGCGACGCTCTTGAGCTTGCCCTTTTCGGAACGGCTCGAACTCGTCATGAGTGATCTTGCCCTTCGCGCGGGAGTTAAGGACTCGCAGGGCACTGTCCTGATTCCGGTGTTAGGCCACGAAGACTTTGCCGAAATGATCGGTTGCTCTAGGCCCATGGTCAGCCGGCTGATCAGCGACATGATAGACGCCAGGTTGATCGCTCGACGCGGTAAAAACAACGTCCTGCTGTCAAAATGGGATTTTGATTGTCTTCAGTCCCTTGATCGTTCCACGAGGGCGCGTAATCAGAGCGATGCGAATCGAGCTTTGGTTTCCGAGCGTCGCATCAATTCCATTCCCAGGCCTTCGGGGGTTGCGGCCTAGCGCTGGTCGACGCACGCTTGGGAGCTAAAAATACTCTCGTCGGCGAGCGACGAGGATCGAGTGCTTCGACTTATTTGTGGCGATTCGTTTGGTACCGGAACGCGCGCCGAACTTAAGCGGTGGAAGCCAGTCCATTTTTAGTAAGCTCTAATCCAGATACCGCCAGCTCGCCTCGGCGCACCTCGCGCGGATTGATGCCGATACTTTGACCCTCTGCAAGTCAGGTGAACCGTATGCATCGGTCGAAGCATTAGGGCCGATCACGCTCCCGCGCTGGGGTTGCGCGGGGAGATGCCCTCGGATCAGCCTTGAGGGTAACGAGCCCCCGCGGGTGGGCGTGGGTGTGCCGCACCCCTGATCCGATTTTCCTGGTCGGGTCGCCATGCCCGGGATTCAGGCTTATTGAGCGGATCCTCGCCTCTCACTCGCCGCACGAAGGTATGCCTGCACTCGAAAACCGGCGTATCGTGCTTGAAATGACAGCAAGCAATCGGGCCTCGGAGATCCGCTCTCGCGTAGAATCAAAGAGAACTCTTGTCCGGGCACGCTAATCAAACTTCCGGTTCGGAAAAACGGAACGTGCTGTCCCTACGGTAAGCTCCGAGCGGGGTTCGCCAGCCAATTTTTCGACATGGGCTTTTCCAGTGGAAGAACTACGAGCCCTGGCTCGGCCCGCTCAAGGACGGTTTGCGCGACGCACCGATTCGACCGTGAATAGACCGGATCGACGTACTCCAATGCTTAGGCGTCGCGAGGGCGACGCCCGCCAGTTGATCAAGGCCCGCGAGCCTAAACCCGCAAGCCACCGATAAGTGGAGTTGCATCCTGTCGCTGAATGGCTCGCGCGCAGAAAACCGACACGTTGGACTCGTTTGCTGCGAGGCGGAAAGGCCTAAAGCTCTCCCTCCCGTAGTCTCCTTCCGATAGCGTCTCCGACCCGCAGAGCATTCGCAGCAATCGTCAGGCCCGGGTTGGTACCGCCGCAGCTCGGCATGAAGGAGCCGTCCACCACGTAGAGATTATTGACCTCGTGTGAGCGGCAGCTGGGATCGAGCACACTGGTCGTCGGGTCGTGGCCAAAGCGGCACGTGCCAGTCGGATGACCAAAATTGACCGTACCTGGTAGCAGGTAAATCATGCGGAACTTCGAGAGCCGCTCGCGTAGTAACTTTCTAGCGAGACTGGCACGCTGTCTCAGGTCGTGGCTAGCCTGGTAGCAAATGCGAATCCGTTCCGGCCGCTCGGGTTCCGGGACGATGCGATTCTGTGGCTCGCCAAAATCCTCCAGAATCATTGCAAAGATCGTGGCATCGCCGAACAGCTTCGACGCAATCAACGCGGGAATGCGAAGGAAGGGTCGTAGCGGCCGCATCCAGCCGAGCCAGCTTGTGTCGAACCATGTGTACAGGAAGACAAGGATATTGCCGTAGGTCGCGGAAAGACCGAGGGATTGAACCGAACCGAGACGCTTGTCGTTGTGCGAATAGAAATCGCGAAAGCTGATAGTCTTACGGGGTCCGTCCAACGAACCGCGGTGCCGGGGCCAAACCGCGATCATTTCAGAGGCGTGGAACATAAGGTGGCGACCGACGAGGCCGGATCCGTTGCCGAGGCCGTTGGGGTGCTTCGGGCCGGCAGATTGGAGCAGTAGAGTCGCGCTACGGTAAGTTCCGGCCGCCAGAATGACAACTCGTCCGGCGACTACCGCCGTCGAGTTGCCCCGGCGAAACTCCACGCCGGTGACCGTGTCAGCCGTGGCGATCAGGCGCGTGACCTCACAATCAGTTAGCAGCTCACTTCCGTGGCGTTCCAGAGCGGGATCGAGGCAGATCGATCGCGCGGTGCTCTTGCATGCCGAGGGGCACAATCTTCCGAGGCACTCCTGGCAACCCGGCTCGTAAGCGATCCCAACGTGCAGGCGATAGGGATGTAGGCCTGCACGCCTAAAGTCGCGCATGAACAGTTCATCTTGAGTGCTTGCTTCAGGGGGGTGGGGCAAAGCGACGGGTTCGCTTAGCGGGTCGCTCGTCCCTTGAACGCGGTACAGCGTCTCGGCGAGCTCGTAGTACGGCCGCATTGTGTCGAAAGAGATCGGCCAGCCTCCAGTCGGATGCTCTAATCCCGGAACCGACTCGAAGTCGGAACGCTCGAAGCGCTCGAGCGCGGCGCCATAAATTAGCGTCGAGCCTCCAGGACCACAGCCAAGTGGCGCAAACAGCTCGCTCACAACTCCGTCAACTTCGGCAGTGATACGATCGGGCCAATGTCCAGCGGCCAGACGCTGCTGGGGAGTTTCGGCCAGGCCGTCTGACGCGTCCGCCACGGGTTGGCGACCTTTTTCAAGAAACAGAACGCGAAACCCTTGAGACGCCAGACGGTAGCCTATCGTTGCGCCTCCCATGCCGGTTCCGATCACAATCGCGTCCCACAGGGTCTCGATGCTGGAATTGGCCATGGCGGCTACCCCATTTTTCCCATTTTGCTCGATCTCACAAACCTCGCCCCTCCTCGGCCGAGTCTATTGGGCTCGCCAAGGGCACCGCGGCTCCGTCCAGCTCTCCGAGAGACAGCCCCCCAAGAGCGGAAGCGACCACTTACGGCCTCCAAGTTGTCATGTCAGCTTCTTCGCGGCCAACTTTGTGGTAGTGGATCACAAAATGTGACCGCTTTCCGACCATTGAATCAGTGCCTCGCGGCAACTCGCAACTCGCGGATTGATCATGTGAACTTCGGTGCCATCTGGTTAATCGGGTCGAAACGGATTTCCGACGCCGCGCCAAAATCACCGCCGAGACCGCGAAGGCTCAGTTTGGAAGGCAAGGCTCCGCTACAAGGACTTAAAACACAACGGTCATGGCGTCAGTTGTGAAAATTTACACTTAGGGAACCAGATTTGGTTCAACATCTGGTCATCTCCGGCGGGGGG
>Ga0126373_10000648_pt1 | contig 23229 bp, 18 predicted proteins | sample PanSoiMetPlot_11_FD_92545 | JGI IMG/M metagenome (GOLD analysis project Ga0126373, IMG submission 92545) | Tropical forest soil microbial communities from Panama - MetaG Plot_11 | ecosystem: Environmental > Terrestrial > Soil > Tropical forest > Bulk soil | place: Panama | collected 2016-02-17 | reverse complement strand
CGCCCCGAAGGGGCGGAATCATTTCCAGAAATTCACTGATTTTCCTTTTCCATCTCGGTTCCATCTTTATCAGGTAGCGACGACGCGGATCAGTTCCTGGAGCTGACAAGCCGGGCGGTTGCCCTGTTGGGGCAACACATAGATCTATCTGAGGCTTAAGGGTGCCTCTCTCTTGTAGGTCGATGGTGCTTATGCTGCCCATAACCTACTCCAAAGGGGCGCCCTTTTATAATGCGATAACGACCGTTGACCTTTACTGCGGGCGTCAATCACCTGCACAATATGGTCCGATACCTGGTTGGAAACATTATGGCCGAGAACAAAACCAAACCGACCAAGGCAGGCGTAGATGCCTTCATCAACTCGCTACCGGAAGCTCGCCGAACTGACGTTAGGGACCTTGTGAAACTCATGCAGTCTGTATCGCGCCACAAGCCAACGATGTGGGGACCGTCCATTATCGGCTTCGGGAGCTGTCACTATCGCTATGAGAGCGGCCGCGAGGGTGATATGCCTCTTCTCTGCTTCTCGCCGCGCAAGTCCGCCAATGTCCTATACGTAACTCTGACCGACAAGGCCTTGCCCCGGAAGCTCGGCAAACACACAATCAGCGGAGGCTGTTTACACATCAAGAAGCTCTCCGATATTGACCTCGCAGTCCTGAAGACGATTGTGGCCACGTACGCGAAGACGCGTGCGCAGTACTCGAAGTAACGCAAGCTGCCAAAGCCTGTTGGGGAATCTTCGACAGAGAAATTCGGAGAGTTGCAAAATGTTCGGTCCCGGGTTTTGAGGTGGCGTGGAAAGCTGTCAAGGGCGCCGCTTTGGGGCGTTCATCTTGACCCTTGACAGCTTTCCACTCCACTTCAGCTCTACCCAATTCATCGGAGGATTCGGTATTTCGATCCACAGAACATAAATTGATTTCGTTTCTCTCCAAGTCTTCTCAGAAGTTTCGCCCGACGCCACCCGCGTTCCGCGCTTCTATCCGCACTCTGAGTGGAGGGCTTGTGGGCCCGGTGCATGTGGGGGTCCGATCCAGCCCCAAGGTCCCTCGCCGTAATGATGGACCTTCGGGTTGCTGGGCCTGCCATCTATCGCGCGATCTCCTGGACCAGCGCTCAAGGGACTCGCGACTAGTTAATGTCGAACTGCTCCTGGTGCAGTGTTGGGTCGCTCTTTACAATAATCGTCCGCTTGGTCATCTCTTCCATCTCGTTCAGCAGGCGAGCATTGCTCGATTTGAGTTCCTTCGCGACATCTGGGTGAGCCCGCAACATCACATCCTGATGTTCCAGGTGCTTGGCGATCTTGCGCATCTCAACGTAGATTTCGTTGCAGATGGTCGCCACTGATTTCACGTAACCGGTCGCCTGGCAATATGGACAGGGCGCTCCGATCGTGCGTTCGAGCGACTGCTTGACGCGCTTGCGAGTGATCGCTACCAGCCCGAAATCGTTGAACTGCAGCGTCTTCGAAGGTGCGCGGTCGTGCCGTAGCTCTTCTTCCAAGGCCTGCATGACACGCTGCCGGTTGCGGCGCTCATCCATGTCGATGAAATCGATGATGATGATGCCGCCCAGATCGCGGAGCCGGATCTGCCGCACGATTTCTTTGATTGCGTCGACGTTCGTCTTGACTATGGTGTCTTCCAGCCGTTGCGTCTTGCCGACGTATTTGCCGGTATTGATGTCGATCGCGACCAAGGCCTCGGTCTGGTTGATGACGATGTATCCGCCACTCTTCAGCCAGACTTTCGACTTGAGCGCCTTGTTCATCTCTTCTGTCAGACCGAATTGATCGAACAAAGGCGTCTCTTTGGTGTAGAGCTTCACACGCTTGACCATGCTGGGCTGGAAGCGATTGAAGAAACGCAGGATGCGCTCGTATTCGGCCTCGCTATCGACCCAGATCACGTTGAAATCCGAAGTGACCTGGTCGCGCAGCACGCGCTCGACGACATTCAGGTCGTGATAGATCAGCGCCGGCGGCTTAGAGGCTTCCGCGCGGTTCTTGATGTCCTGCCACAAACCCTTTAGGAACCGGATATCGGCGCGGAGTTCATCTTCCGTCGCGCTCTGCGCCGCAGTGCGGACGATAAATCCGCCGTGGCCATTCTCGCGCTCGCTGAGGATGATTCTCTTCAGGCGCTGTCGCTCTTCCTCCGAGGAAATCTTCCGCGAAACGCCGGTATGGTTTACCGTTGGCATGTAGACCAGAAAGCGGCCGGGCAGGGCGATGTGACTGGTAATACGGGCGCCCTTCTTGCCGATGGGCTCTTTCGCGATCTGAACCAGGATTTCCTGCCCTTCCTTAAGCAGATCGCTGATCAGCGGAACCGGCTGCGATTCGCGACGGCGGAAACGGCGTCCTCCGCCGCCACCGCGACGACCGCCGCGACGCTCGTATCCCTGGCGCTCAAAGCGCTGACGGGACGACCGCTGGGTGTAACCGGCCGTAGCAGCCGGCGCTCGAACTTCAGCACGGGCATCAACGGTACCGTTGCCGCGAGCTTCCGCATCCAGCAGGGCTTCGGCCTGAGCTTGCGCCTCTTCCAATTCCAGTTCTTCGCTGTCTTCTTCGTGCTCTGCTTGTGTGGCTTCCGGGGCCTGGACAATGCCTTCCCCGGCGAGCGAATCCATGTGGATCTCGCTGACGGCTTCGCGCGCGTCGCCATTGAGGTGATCGTGTCCGTCGGCGGCTTGCGTCTCTTCCTCAAACTCGTCATAGCCCTCATCGGAGGAAGACTCGTAATGAATCGTGTCAGCCTCGTCCTCATCGATGGTTTCTTCTTCCATCGTCCCAGGCGCCGCGAATGCCGGCTTCTGTTCCTGTCGTTCCACCAGCTCGTTTTCAGCGACGAGCTCGGGGGCGGGTATGGATTCAGGCTCGCCTACATCGTGGGTTTCACATTCGCCCGCGACGACCGCGTCCTGGTTGGTCGCCGCCGGCTGAGGTTCCCATACGGGAGCCGGTGCGGTGACCTCTTCCACTTCTTCGGAGCGACGGAATTCGCGATTCCAGTTCGCCGAAGTGGCGGCGGACTCAACGGTCTGTTCAGCTACAGGGCGAAGGTCTTCGTGTTCTTCGTGCAACGGCTCGGAACTCGTCTCGCCGGCTGCGAAGATGGGTTCATCCTCAGGAAAAGTTGCAGCGATGGCAGCGGCTGGGTCGGCTGCGACAGAGGTCGAGCTCTCGCTTGCCGAGGTTTCTGGAGCAGACGCTGACTGCGAGTAACGCCGGTATTTGGAGATCGATTCTCCGGGCAGGAGAATCGGCTCGTATCCCGCAGGAGGCCCGACAGGCCGGGCGGGAGCGCTCTCGGCCGGACGGGTGTAACGCGGTTCCTGAGCGCGATCAAAGTTGCGATCGCGACGCCCGCCACGGCGGCGGCGGCGTCCGCGCCAGCCGCGATCCCGACTTTGCTCGCCTCCGTTTCCATGCTCGGAACGGTCCGTGGCCGAAAGAGTGTGCTGATCGTGACCTTCGGAATCTGCGGTAGTTTCTTCGGCGTCAGACTCTGAATGGCCCTCGGCCGCTGAGACTTGCTCGACGGACTCGGCGCCCGTCGCACCTTCCTGCGCCGGTTGTTGCCTTAGATCCTGCACTCCACGGGTCGTCGGCACGACCTCAGTCAGGTCGTCATCGTGCTCCTCCAGGTCCATAAAATCGGAGACATAGAGGAAGGCGTCGCGCTCCAGGCCGATATCGACGAAAGCCGACTGCATGCCGGGGAGCACGCGGGTGACGCGCCCTTTGTAGATGGATCCAGCTAAGGTGTATTCGTTCTCGCGTTCGAGGTAAATTTCCGCGAGGAGGTCGTCCTCTACCAGCCCCACCTTGGTTTCGTGAGGCGTGGAAGAGACAAACAATTCTTTGTTCATGAAACACTCCGGTTCCGCCGGACTCATCGAGGAAGCCGACGGGGTTCACCGGACGAGTCAGAGAATGCGCGGGAGGATTGGAAGCTGCGAGGCTGCCCCGAGTAGGGGACGGCGTAGGCTGGAGGTTCTTACTCCTAGCTCAGTCCGCTGCAAAAACTGGGAGATCTTTTGCACTATCGCTTCAAGTTCCGCCGGAGTTGTGACCGCACTCTCAGACCTTTTCGGTCGGGGGGCCGTTCCCTCCCCGGCTGACTGCTCATCCTGCCCGGCCGTCATACCGACTTGCCGGTAAATGCCCTCTTCACGCGAGGGCGATCGATATGTTGAGGGCTGTGACTCCGGATGAGTCCGGAGCTCAGCAACTTGCATCCCTACCGTCTTCCCCGTCTAAAAACTCGTCAGTTCCCGACGTTCTGCCTGACTGGCTCGCCCAGTCGTTGGCTTCATTGACTTTATCAGTTAACAAAGCGGCGCATACGAACGTTCATAACCATCCCCAGCGCCAGGAACATGAATAACACGGAAGACCCACCATAACTCATCAGCGGTAGGGGTATTCCGGTGACCGGCATAAAGCCGACCACCATGCCGACATTGACCAAGATATGGAAGCTAAGCACAGCCACCACACCCATCACTACGAACGTGCCAGCGCGGTCGGGCGCTGTTTGCGCGTTCTGTGTCAAACGCATCAGCACTATGAAGTATAACAGCAGAACGCCGAGAGCGCCTACGAACCCGTGCTCCTCGGAAAAAGCGGCAAAAATGAAGTCTGTTTGGGGAATCGGCAGGAAAGCTCCGTGTGTTTGCGAGCCTTTACCGCCCCATATGCCTCCGGAACCTACCGCGATCATGGATTGCTTAACTTGATACCCGGCCCCCTGGGGATCGGAATCCGGGTCCTGATAGCTGGTTAACCGCTGTTTTTGATAACCCTTCAGGACGTGGTGGCTGATGGCGGGAACGTACAGGACCACGCTGATGCCGATCACCGCGACCAGAAAGACGGCCAACCCCTGCCTCCACTGCAAACCGCCTAGGAACATTCCCATCGCTGCAATCGGGATATAGGTCAGCGCCGTACCCAGATCTGGTTGTTTGAGAACCAGGAGCATCGGGACACCGATGATCGCCCCGGCCTTGAAGAAATCGGACCAGGAAAGCTCGCGTTGCCGCATTTCGGCGAAGAACTTGGCCACCGCGAGGATGAGGATCAGCTTGACCCACTCCGACGGTTGGAAGTGATTGCCGCCCGGCATCTTGATCCAGCGCTTCGCTCCGAGAGCCTTGGTTCCAAAGATGAGGACTGCGACCAGCGAGGCCACGGAGGCGATATAGAACCAGTGAATCTGGTCCAGCAGAGCCTGATAGTTCACCAGGCTCATCAGGAACATCATGCCCACCCCGGCCACAATCCAATAAATCTGCTTGACCTGAGCTCCTGCAAACTTCGTGTGCATGGTGGCGCTATGGATCTCCATGACGCCCAATGCGCAGATCAGCAGCACGAAGGCCAGCAGCAGCCAGTCAAAGTCGCGATATGAAACGTAACGGGACATTAAAAATCAGTTCTCAGTTGCCAGTTACCAGTTCTAAGTTCTCAGTCGATCGAACATTTGTATTTTGTCATCCGGAGCGGCAGCGAAGCCGACGCGAGGGACCTTACGGCTTTTCGCCAGTTTCTCCGCAGCCACGAAGATCTTAATCTGGCGGCCTGCATCGATTACGTTTCCCGTGAACCGCATCGTTGCAGCCGGCCGTCATACAGTCCCTCACACTGGCTTACGCCTGTGTTCAGGATGACATCCACTCGGCAGTCGTGCTTTCAGCCCGGTGTCGGTTCTAATTCATTCCCGGCGCTGCCGTCGCAACAGCCACGGGGGCGTTTTTTAGATCCACGATGAAGTGGCCGCTCTCGAGTTTCTGCGCGGTTCCAGCCGCATCCGGTGCGGTCCACACCGCGCCGATATCGATCTTCCCACCTTTGGGTTGATCTGCCATTTTTTGTGGAGGCTGGCGTCGCCGCTTCTCCACAAACGCCTTGATTACCTGCGCCACTACGCGCGCCGTCCGGTCACCGTGTTCGCCCTCTTCGTACAGCCCGCACACCACGATCTCAGGATTCCTTCGGGGCTCCACCCCCACAAACCAGCCGTTATCCTTGTGCATGGCCTTTTCGGCGGCGCTCATCTTTGCCTTTAGCGTGTTGCTGATCGTTTGGGCACTTCCCGTCTTCCCCGCCATATCAATTCCCTTGATTTGCGATAAGGCCGCTGTACCCACGGGGCTGACCACCTGCGCCATGGCGTCGGTAACGATCTCCCAGTTCTTGGGATCGATTGGAATCGTTACCGAGTCGGAAACGCTGGAAGCCTGCACCACACCTGCGGGTAAATCGGACGGATTGGTCACATGCGGCCGCACCATCTTTCCTCCGCTGGCGATGGCACCGAAGGCACGGGCCATCTGAATCGGCGTGGCGGCGATAGCGCCTTGACCGATACCGACGGAAATTGTCTCTCCGGCAAACCACTTTTGCTTGAAGTTGCGGATCTTCCATTCTTCCGACGGCATCACTCCACTGACTTCCTGTGGTAGGTCGATACCTGTTTTCTGGCCAAGACCCAGCATTGTGGCGTACTTCGAAATGCGGTCAATGCCGAGTTTTTCCGCCAGCGTGTAGAAGAACACGTCGCACGATTGATAGACGCCCTTGTAGATGTCGACCACGCCGTGCGTCTGGTGCCGAGCTGAAATCCAGCATTTGAAGTAGCGGCCATAGAATGTACCACCGCCACTGCACACTACGTGCATATCCTGCGCGATGTTTTCCTGAAGACCCGCAGTGGCCATGATGATTTTGAAGGTGGACCCGGGCGCTAGCTGGGCCTGGATCGCCTTATTGAGCAGCGGCTTGTCGGGGTCGTTCACCAGCTTGTTCCAATCCTCGCGCGAAACGCGCACCGCGAAATCGTTCGGATCGAATGTCGGCCGGCTCACCATGGCGAGAATCTCGCCGGTGCGCGGATCCATCGCCACGATCGCGCCATTCTTCCCTTCCAGGGCCTCTTCCGCGGCTATCTGCAAGTCGAGATCGACGGTCAGTTTCAGCTGTTTTCCCGGAATGGCTTCGCTCTCACCCAGCCTTCCGACTTCGCGTCCGTGGCTGTCGACCACTGCCTGGCGCGAGCCGTTTTTCCCCATGAGCAGCGCGTTGTACTGACGTTCCACACCGGATATTCCCACCACGTCGCCCGGGTTATACAGCTCAAACTGCGGCTGGTTGAGCATGTCATCGGTCACTTCGCCGACATAGCCGATCATGTGCGCCATAAACCCGTTACGCGGATAGAGACGACGATGCGCCATGATCGTGTCCAACTCGGGGAGTTCGTTGCGGTGCGCTTCGATGAATTGGAGTTCGTCGGGAGTGATGTCCTCTTTCAAAAAGATCGGCTGATATTGGGGCATCGAAGCGAATCGCTTGATGCGCGCACGCACTTCCTCCGGGTTAAGATGGAGCCCTGACGCAATCAAGTCCGCATCGGCGTTCAGGTCGCGAGAGGAGTCGCGCAGCAGGAGCGCGGAGAACGACGGGTAATTGTCGACAATGATGCGGCCTTCGCGATCGAGAATTTTCCCTCGCGGAGCCAATACGGGGACATTGCGGATGCGATTTCGCTCGGCGGCCAGTGAGTAGTAGTCGCTCTGCATGACCTGCAGACGCCACAACCCGTACAACAGAATCAGGAAGATTCCGACAATGATGTACTGCGCCGCCGTCAGGCGGAGCGCAGAGATTTTTTCGTCGCGGCCAAACATCAGTTGTCAGTGGCCAGTTGCCAATTGCCAGTTAGAGCCGGTAAAAGCGCTTCAGGCCGCAACGTGTCACCATCCTCGCTGGGTTAAAATCGGATTATCAATATTGTAATGCCTGCATCGACGGGTCTGTTAATCGGAGGGGTAACGGAAGTCACGGGTATCACACCCGTCACTGAACACTGGCAACTGACCACTGGCCACAGGGGTTCAGGTCCTCTGCTTGAAACGGTCGAGGAAGAAATAGAGCAGCACTCCGATCAAGCCGTTCACCAGGCCGGCTAGAATACCGTGCGTCCAGCTCCAGGGCTGTGTCATGTTGACCAAGGCCCGGGCGACAGTGAAATACACTACCCAGTGCACCAGATAGAAGCCCAGAGTCACCAGCAAGCGAGCACCGGGGTTTTCCAGATCGAGCTTTACACCAAGAGAGGATGCAGCATACCCCACCACGGTTTTGGCGATGCCATACATCCCGATCATCCCGTGCCCCAGCATGTCCTGCGCCAGGCCAATGATGGCTCCGGTGAAGAGTCCTGCGATCGGGCTGCGGCGTGCCATGGCGAAGAAGATGGTGACCAGGAGCGGCAGATCCACGTAGATGGCGAAACCGGGCACATATTTCGGGACGTAAGCCTGGATTATCAACGCCACCAGCGGCACGCCAATCGTCACCGGCAAGCTGAACCGGTAAACTTCAACCTGCTCCCCGGATGTGTAGGTTATCGGCACGCTATTGTGGGCTGTTGTCCTGAGGGGGCACCTGAGGTTCGGGCTGAGCGGGGGGCGGCACCGGCTTTGGCTGGATCGCTGGCTTCTGTTCGACGATCGCGGGTTCGGTTGAAATCTGCACCGGCGCCGTGGGCGGTTTGGTCTCTGTGGCTGCCGCGGCGTTCATCGGCTTGGGTTTCTGCGAAGTCGTAGTTTGGGCCGAAGCTTTCGCTGGCGGTGTGGGCGTCACGGTACCCTTGGACGGATTCTTCCCTGCCGCATTCTTTGCCGTTGGCGCTGGGACATTCGCAGCTGAATTATTCGGCTTCGGCACGATCGCTGCAGTGCCGGGCTGCGCTGCGGTGTTGGCCGAGCTTCCGGGTGCGGCAGCATCCGGAGGCTTGTCGGGAACTGAAGGCAACCGTTGCGCCAGAATATCAGCCGCCCGAACGCGTCCACTGTCCTCTGCGACGGCTTGACGTTCCTGCTTCTCGGTCAGAATCAGAACTTCCTCGAGCCTTCCGAGGTTCGCCGCGGGCTTGATCTGAATGTTGAGGAACAGGTCTTTCCCATTACTGACATTGGTGACGGTACCCACACGCAAGCCCTTGGGAAAGATCTGATCCCCGCCGCTGGTCAGAACGGTCTCACCCGCCTGCACCTGCTCGTCGCTCATCACGCGCTCGAGCACAATTTCGCCGTTGGAAGTGCCGCGCAAAACCCCCTGCAGCCGCGATTTTTCCAGGATGGCGCCGACTCCACTGGTTTGATCGCTGATCAACAACACACGGGCCTCATTGGGACCGGCGAGTAGAACCTTGCCGACAATTCCGTCGGCCGTGATCACGGCCAGGTCGGGCTTGATGCCCGCATTCTCACCCTTGTCGATGTAGATAATGCGCGACAGATCGCTGCCGCTGGTCCCGATAACCTGCGCCGCTACAGTCTTCGCAATGAATTGTTCCTTGAAGGCGAGGAGAGTTTGCAGCCGATGCGCCTGCGCGGCATCCTCGCTCAAACGCACCTGCTCCACGCGCATCTGCTCGATCTGCTCCTTGAGTTGCCGGTTCTCCGCCCGAACCCCACGGAGGTAAAAGTAGTTATGCCACAGATTGCCGCTCGAGCTCTGAACCCACACGAGCGCCCGTTCGAAAGGAGTGATGGCGCCTGCCGCCCACAGGCGGATCAGGCGCGTTTCCCTCTCGGCTCCGGTCTTGACCTGTATGGCCAGTCCGAGCACCTGCAGAAATAACACGCCGACAAGGATGATCAGATTGCGGTAGCGGCCGAGGACGGATTCCATGATGGTCCCGAGTCACGAGTCGTGAGTCCCGAGTTTTCGTGTTCTTTCTCGCGGCTCGGGACTCGGGACTCGCAGCTATTCGATCGAAATCTTCCTGAGCAGCTTGAAATCGCTCAGCATTTTGCCGGTCCCGAGTACCACGCTGCACAGCGGGTCGTCGGCGATCGATACCGGCAGCCCGGTTTCTTCGCGGATGCGCTTGTCAAGATTCTTCAGCAGCGCGCCACCTCCGGTCAGCACGATGCCGCGATCACTGATATCGGCGGACAACTCGGGCGGCGTGCGCTCCAGCGCGACGCGGATCGCATTCATGATCGTCGAAACGCATTCGCTTAGCGCCTCGCGGATTTCGCCATCATCCACCGTAATCGTCTTCGGAACACCTTCGATCAGGTTGCGGCCCTTGATCTCCATGGTCAGCGGCTTATCCAGCTGATGGGCGGAACCGATCTCAATCTTGATCTGCTCGGCGGTGCGCTCGCCGATCAGTAGATTATATTTCCGTTTCAGGTAATTCATGATGGCTTCGTCCATCTGATTGCCGGCCATACGGACGGAACGGGAATAGACAATGCCGCTCAACGAAATGACTGCGATATCCGTGGTGCCGCCGCCGATATCAACCACCATGTTTCCGGAGGGCTCGGTGATGGGCAGGCCTGCACCAATCGCCGCCACCATCGCCTGCTCTACCAGGTGCACTTCGCTGGCTTTGGCGCGATAGGCGGAGTCCATGACCGCGCGCTTTTCCACCTGCGTGATCTCCGAAGGCACGCCAATTACGATCCGCGGATGCACCAGCATCTTGCGGTTGTGCGCCTTCTGGATGAAGTAGTTCAACATCTTCTCGGTGACTTTGAAGTCGGCGATGACACCATCCTTCATCGGCTTGATCGCGACGATATTGCCAGGCGTGCGGCCCAGCATCTCTTTCGCTTCCTTGCCGACGGCTTCGACTTCGCCCGTGTTCTTGTTGATGGCGACGATCGAGGGCTCGTTGACCACGATGCCCTTGCCGCGCGCATACACGAGCGTATTGGCCGTGCCGAGATCGATGGCCAGGTCGCTGGAGAAAATGCTGAACAGGGAGCGCAGGTTGTGGCTGCGTGTCGGGCCTGAATGGAATCCGTTGTTTGACATGACGACTTAGTCCGTCTTTCTCACAATCGTGCCGCCCGGGAAATTCCCGACGGTCACCTTATATCTTGTTTGGGGATGGCTGGAACTATTTTACGTGATACCAGCCAACCCTGCTTACAGGCAAAGTTTCAATGTTTCAAAGTGCAAGAGCCGTAGCTGAACGAAATCTGCCATTCGTCGAAAGCGACAGGCCAACAGTCACAACCGCGACCACTTTGAAAGATTCAAACCTTGAAACTTTGAAACCTTGCTACTGAATCACAATCTTCTTCTGCTGCGTATTCACTCCGCCCTGCGCCGTTTGTGCGGTTACGGTAATCACCGCCTCTCCTGGCGGCAGCGGCGGCGTGAAGTAGTGGAACTGCCCGTCGGACGTCACCATGGGGACTTCGCTGCCATTCACCATTACGCGCGCCCCCTTCTGCGTCTTGCCTGTTACCTCGATTACATGCCCGTGCTGAATAAATGGATCGAGTTCCAGATCGATCACTTCGGCTGCCTTCCCTGTCGAGATGATGTTGAATCGATTCTTCTCGCTTTCGACCGACTCTTTCCCTGCGGTGTCGTAGGACTGCACCATCCAGTAGTAGACACCTTCGCCCAGATTGGTGACGGTCACCGCTGCCGTATCCACCTTTTTGTCAACGAGTGTAGAGGAAAAATACGGATTGCGGGAGATACGAAGCCGGTAACCCACTGCATTCGCCATTGGCGTCCACGAAAATTCGACATCCTTGGTGGGCGCACCGTTGGAGAACAGAGGTGCCATGTTAGCGGGGGCAATCGGCGTCGGCGGGCCGATCTCTTTCGCCTTTTCCAAATGCGACTGCTCGCCGTGGAAACTCACCTTCTCCCAGTTCGCCAGTTGTACGGTCTCGCCGTTACGCGTGACCTCGCCGGTTCCTTTCTTCATCAGGATTTCATGCTCATTGGCACGGGGATCGTTATGCACTTGCGCGGCCGACTCCGGAGCCAGCGATGCCGTCGCGCCCGCCACGATCACCTGCGACTTCGATCCCTGGCTGTAGGTCGCTGTGGAAAGGTCGACGGTTCCCGTGCTCACCGCAACCGCCACGTTCGTCTGTTGCTGGTCGTTGGCTGAGTTTTCCTGAATGACGATGAGCGAATCCTGTTTCACCGTATAACTGGTGCCGTCATTGAAGACTACCTTGGCCATGCCCTCGGAGCCGGTCTGAACGACATCCCCTTTTTCGAGAGGAATGTGATAGTCGGCCGGAATCCAGGAATTCCCGTTGCCCTTCTTGACGCGAACCGTTCCGTCAAGGGCGGTGAAGTGCGCCTGCTGCGCCGTGACCACCCCCGTGCCTGCCGGAGGCGCCATGCCTGCGACTTTCTCAAGTAATTTGCCGGTAACGTCCCCAGCTTTGTGCATCGTGTTCTGCGTGAACTGCGGGAAAGCGGCCCGCATGCAGATGAAGGCGATCGTGGCCAGCGCGAGGACCATCAACGCCACACTGCGGTACGTGATCGTGGTCCACGCAACGTGGATCCCCGGTTTGCGATTGTTGGAGGCCACTGTGCCCGAAAGATTCCCTGATTGAAGGTGCTTAAAGAAAGACGGTAGCACAGGAAAATCCGTGGAAACACACGAGAGTCTCGGGCAGTGGTTACGGAAGTGACCAATCAAGTGACCGGCCTATTTTCAAGGCGTTATGCGCCACCGACTCCTCGGTACGGCTACAGCCAGACGAGCGGAGCCGGTGAGAGTGGTGGCACATACGCCACCGCCAAAAATGGGCTATGCTGATGGCCCACATGGCCACGACATCTCCGGTCACGGTCGCAGCTCCGAAGCATAAAGACTTTTTCGCCTCAGGTATGGCCATCGTCTGGGGCATGGCACTAGCAAAGTTCATAGTTCACCTTTATTTCAACAATCGCTATGGCTACTTCCGCGACGAGTTCGACTACATGTCGTGCGGTGATCACCTGCAATGGGGATATGTCGACCAGCCGCCTCTGGTACCCTTCCTCATTCATATCAGCCGCGCTGTGCTGGGAGATTCGCTTCGAGCCATCCGCTTCATTCCCGCGCTCGCTTCATCCCTGCTCGTGGTACAGGCTGCGGCGACCGCCCGGCTGCTCGCGAACAGTGAGAACGGGGTGCCCCTAGCCTGTCCTGAGCAAGGTCGAACGATCTCGCCAATTTTGCGCAACGTGGGATCTTACGCCCCGATTCTCGCTGCCATCTGCGTGGCGCTCGCACCGCAGTATCTTTCGAACGGCGGGCTGCTTGGCACCAATGCCCTTGAACCGAATCTGTGGCTGGGCTGCGCGCAATTCGTAATCCTTGCTATCAAGCAGAACGATCCGCGCTACTGGATCGGGTTCGGCGTGGTTGCAGGCCTGGGCATGGAGGAGAAGTACACCATTGCGGTGTTCGGCCTGGGAATTGTCATCGGCCTTCTGCTCACCGAGCAGCGCCGGGCGTTCCTGAATCGATGGATTTGGCTTGGCGGACTGGTTGCGTTTCTGATCTTTCTACCGAATGTGCTGTGGAACTGGCACTATGACTGGCCATTTCTGCAGTTGATCCGCGCCATTCGGGCGGAGGGCCGCGATGTGGTGTGGGGGCCGTTCGAGTTTTTCTTTCAGCAACTGCTCGAAGTAAATCCTGTCGCTGGCATGGTTTGGCTGTCCGGGCTTCTCGCGCTGCTGTTCTGGCGTCCGTTGCGGCCGTATCGCGTCCTCGGCTGGAGTTACCTGGTGAGCTACACCGTCATTTATCTGCAGCACGGCAAGAACTACTACTTGGCGCCGATCTACCCAATGTTGTTTGCCGCCGGTGCGGTCGCACTTGACGCGTGCGAGTTTCCCTCGCGTCGCGCAGGGCTGAAGCCTGTGATCGCGGTAGTGATCGCGGTCAATGGCTTCTACTTGATGCCCATCACCGTTCCAGTTTTCACTCCCGACCAATTCCTCGCGTATACGAGGACCCTGCCGGTGAAGCTTCCTATCAATGAGCATTCCCACGCCCGAGCTGCACTGCCGCAGTGGTACGCGGATCAGTTTGGGTGGAAGGAGATTGCCGACCAACCGGCAGTGGCCTGGAACCGTATCGCCGCAGCCGAGCGCGCGGACTGCGGCATCTTTGCGCAAGACTACGGGCAGGCCGGCGCGATCGACTTCTTCGGCCGCCGTGAAGGCCTCCCCGGGGCCATGAGCGGCGACCGCACCTATTGGATCTGGGGCCCTCACAACTACTCCGGCAATTGCATGATCGTCCTCGACGACCGCAAAGAGGTACTGGAGCGTTATTGGAATGATGTGGAGTACGTCGGCACGTCTGCACCAAACGATTGGGCGCTTGAACAGCAAATTCCAGTCTTCATCTGCAAAGGGAAAAAATTTGATTCCTGGGCCAACCTGTGGCCGCACCTTAAGCGCTGGCGCTGAGCTGCCAAGCATTCGGCTCTGTGCGCGGCCGTGCGGGGCGCCCCCGTTTTGGGGACCAATCTTCGTTGACCAGCATCCGATCGTCCTGCTACCGTCATTAGTTTGCTTTCTCGCATAGGCGCGTGCTGTGCGGCGGTCGCGAGACGTTCCTCTACTTGGCCAAAGCTTATAGTGACGGAGATGCTCCATGCCTGCCATCAAATTTCGCGGTGTCGATTTCCTGCAATATGATTCCCTGCTCACGGACGAAGAAAAGCTCGTCCGCGACACCACGCGCCAGTTCATAGAAGACAACCTGATTCCCATCATTGAGGAATGCAATCGCGCAGGACGCTTTCCCCGCGAACTGGTCAAGCCCATGGCCGAGCTCGGGTTCTTCGGCGCGTCGCTCAAAGGGTATGGCTGCGCCGGCATGGGGAATGTCGAATACGGATTGATGACCCAGGAACTGGAGCGCGGCGACTCCGGCGTGCGTAGTTTCGTGAGCGTGCAGTCAGGACTCTGTATGTATCCGATTTACGAGTTTGGCAGCGACGAGCAAAAGGACATATGGCTTCCCGTCATGCAGAAGGGAGAGAAACTCGGCTGCTTCGGACTCACCGAACCAGATTTCGGCTCCAACCCGGGCGGCATGCGAACGCGCGCCCGAAAGGTCGGAAACCAGTACGTAATCAATGGCGAGAAGATGTGGATCACCTCGGGCACGATCGCCGATGTCGCGATCATCTGGGCCAAGGTAGAGAACGAGAATGACCGCATCCGCGGGTTTCTGGTAGAAACCGACCGCCCGGGCTTCAAGGCAGATGACATCCACGGCAAATGGTCGCTGCGCGCTTCCGTAACTTCGGGACTTTCTTTGCAGGATGTGCACGTGCCCGAATCCAACCTGTTGCCGAAGACCGGCGGATTGCGTTCTCCGTTGATGTGCCTGAATCAGGCGCGCTACGGCATCGCATGGGGTGCAGTCGGCGCAGCGATGGCGTGTTATGACTGCGCTTTGCAGTATTCCCTGCTGCGCAAACAGTGGCGGGATCAGCCGATTGCCTCGCATCAACTCGTGCAGGACAAGCTGACGTGGATGATCAGCGAGATTACAAAGGCGCAGCTTTTGGTACTGCACGTGGGCCGGCTGAAAGACGCGGGCAAGGTCCAACCACAACACGTCTCGATGGCCAAGCGCAACAACGTCTGGATGGCGCTTGAGTGCGCCCGTCTATCCCGCGATATTCTCGGAGCGAACGGAGTGGCCGACGATTACCCGATCATGCGTCACCTGATGAATCTGGAATCGGTGAAGACGTACGAAGGTACGCACGATGTGCACTCGCTGATCATCGGACAGAGCGTGACCGGCATCGATGCGTTTTGAAGCTCCCGGCTGTCAGCTCTCAGCTTTCAGCCAGAGGCGGTAAGTTCGTGTGAGCGCTGTGCTCAACCGTACAGTTCTTCGAGCAACTCATACGCTCTCCGCAGGTGGGGGATTACAATGCTCCCGCCTACCACCAGCGCCACATTGAGCGACTCCTCCTGCTCGATGCGCGGCACACCCAGCCGGTACGCCTGGATCGCGTGGTAGAAGATGCAGTCATCGCAACGCAGGCAGGCAGACGCAACCAATCCCATCAGTTCCTTGGTCTTCGACGGCAGAGCGCCCTCCAGATACGTATTGTGATCGACGTTGTAAAAGCGTTTGACGAGGAAATTGTTGGCCTTCTCTAGGTTGGCGTTCAATCGGGCGCGCGTTTCGATAAAGCGCCGCGCCAGTTCACTCTTATCGGCGACGTACTTCTCTGTAAACAGGTATGTCGGTTCTTTCCGCTCGTGATTCTTCTCTAGGCCATGTTCCGAAATGGTAGGCATGGCCAAATACTAGCAAACGCAACTGGAGACGGCACACCAAGGCTTGATCCATCAGGCTGTCGGCTTGTCTCTCATCGGTTCAACCGCCATGAATTCCTCTGCAAACCGCCTGGCATAATTTTCGAGCAGAGCAGGAATGCGATTGGGATCTGATGATTTCAATACCAGTCCAGCATGATGGTGTTTTCGAATATGAAGGTGCACCTCAGGATCGTTATACGCCGAAGTATCAGGATTGTCCTGGCGCGCGAGCGAGAGGATCACGCCCGCATAATCGTTGCGCACCGGCGGCAGCGTATAGCTCCGATTTTCGCCCGCCACTTCGATCCGGGCCCACTCGCGCCATAGATTGATTCCGGATGCGGCTTCGACCATCTCATTGATATACGCTCCGCCAACTCGAGCCGCGCACTCCAGAAAATATAATTTTCCATCCGCCTCGGCGCGAATGAACTCCGCGTGAGCCACACCTCGCACCAGCCCCAGAGCGGCAATAAGGTCCCCGTTGATGACGCGCAGAGCCGAATCATCGGCACCGCCGCGAGGCACGGTAAAGCTCGTGAAAACTCCGCCGTGGGCCACGTTCATCGGGGGCTTGCCGTACTTACTTACATTCGAGAACAAGACCAGGTTCTCCGAAACCACTGAGTCGACGTGGTACACATCTCCGGGAACGAATTTCTCCAAGAGAAATGTGGATTGTTTATCCCCGAGTTGATCGAGCACCGGCCATAACTCTTCCGCGGCGTGTATTTTCTTGATGCCGATCGCCGACGCTTCCTGTCTCGGTTTCAGCACCCAGGGTCCAGGTACGTGATCGAGGTAGTACTGGATATCCCCATGGTTCACGACCGGAACGAAGTCAGGTACCTGGACATTGCGGTCCAATGCCCGCATTCGCATCGCCAGTTTGTCGCGGAAGTAGCGCATGGTCGTCAGACCCATGCCGGGGATGCGGAGATGCTCGCGCAGGGTCGCGGCCGTCTCCATATCGAATTCGTCGAGAGCCACGACTCTGTCGAGCTTCTCCTTGCGCGCGAGATGCGCAACAGCTTTCACCACGTCCGCAAGAGGAATCTCATCTGGAAGGTAATACGTATCGTCGAGGCTTTCCCGAGGCCAGTCCGCGTTCCCCAGCTTCTCGGCTGTCAGTAGGATCACGCGGCAACCATTGCGCTTGCACTCGCGCATAAACTCCTGGCCCTTTTCGTAGGTGGTGATGCAAAGAAAACTCAATGGGCGGTGATCGGGCATACGCAATCCAAATAGGCTCTGGAGGATATCACGCCGCTCCACGGATCTGGGAACGTCCCCCAATTCTGGTTGTCACAGCAATCTCAATCACAATTTCGATTTTGTAGCTCAAAAACTCGATTAAACCCCTCTTCGGCAACCGCAGTGACTTTCCGCGCGTCTATGGATTGCGCTATAGTCTCAACCCGGCGCGCTGCCAACTCTGCGCCGGAATGGGGAGATCAACACATGGCAACTCAAGTTCGCATCGAAGGAAAAGCCCGCACGTATGGGGAGAACATCGAAAGCGATCTCGCGGCACGATTCCTTCGCGTGGTCGAAGTCGCAGCCATTGCCTCTGCTCACACCATGGGCCAGGGTGAGCGCAGGCTCAGCGACCAGGTTGCCACCGAAGCCATGCGGAAGGCGATGGAATCCATTCCGATGCGTGGCACGATCGTTATCGGCGAAGGCGAGCGTGATGAAGCGCCGATGCTCTATATCGGCGAGAAAGTCGGAGCCGAGTTCCCGGACGGCACTGAGGTTCCGGAAGTGGATATTGCGGTGGACCCGTTGGAAGGAACGAACTTGTGCGCCACCGGAGCTCCCGGTGCAATTACCGTGCTGGCTGCATCGGAGCGCGGCGGATTGCTCAACGCTCCCGACTGCTACATGGAGAAGATTGTTGTCGGCCCCTCCTGCAAGGACGCTGTTTATCTTGATGCTCCGGTTTCGCACAATCTCAAGAACATAGCGCGCCGGCTGGATCGGGATGTGGACGATTTGGTCGTCATGGTGCTCGATCGTCCGCGTCACGAAAAGCTGATCGCAGATATACGGGCGGCAGGAGCGCGTATCCGACTGATTGGCGATGGCGACCTTTCAGCAGGAATCGCTGCCGCTGTAATCGGAACCGGCGTACACGCGGTGATGGGGTCGGGTGGAGCGCCGGAGGGCGTTATCACAGCGGCTGCGGTGCGCTGCCTTAACGGCTACATGCTTGGTCGCCTCGTCGTTAAGCCCGATCAGGAAGAGCGGCTGGAACGAATGGGCATCAAGGACAAGAACCGCATCTATGAGGCAGAAGATCTTGCGCCCGGGAAGCAGCTCATCTTTGCCGCGACCGGCGTGACTGACGGCGCGTTGATGAAGGGTGTCCGGTTCTTCGGCGAAGGCACGCGGACGTCGTCGGTGATCATGACTCTGCGCACGGGCAAGGTGCGCTTCGTCGAGAGCATCCACTTGGACAAGAACCCCGATTTTAAAGTGAGGTTCTCATGATCTCATCTAGCTTAACTATCTAGCTTAGTCGCTGTGCAAAAGATCGGACTATTTCAAGCGAAGCAGAAGCTATCGGAACTCATAGAGCGCGCCAGCGAGGGAGAAAAGATTGGTATCACTCGTCGAGAGAAATTAGCCGCGCTCATCGTTCCGGCGACTCCCGAATTCTGCATGGCGAAGGCATTTGCACGGATCGATCAGATTCGTAAACGAGTGAAACCTTTGCCCAAAGGTATGACGATCAAGGATCTGATGGAACAGGGACGGGGGTGAAGTATTTCGTCCTCGAGGCCTCCGTCACTTTAGCCTGGGTGATCGATCGCGCCACGACGCCCTACGCAGCCCGTATCCGGCAACTACTGCTGACCGGAGAGCGGGCGGTTGTGCCACCTCTATGGAGACTGGAAATTGCCAATGCATTTCTGGTCGCAGAAAGGCGCGGGCTGCTGACGACGGCGGACACACCGAGATGCTACAGTCGTTTTACAGCGGAATTGCTCGATCGATCCAGGAGAGTCAACGGTGCTTCCTTTGCAGCGCGTTCTGGCAAGCGCGCGACAGTTTCAATTGACCGCGTACGACGCTGCGTACCTCGATACAGCGCGCACGCAAGACTTGCCTCTGGCCACTCTGCGTCGTCAACTCGAAAAGGCGGCCCGGCAGGCCGGAGTACCCGTGCTTTAGACTTCGGGTTTCTATTTCAAGTAATACGAATCCTTCTTCAATTCTTCCGGAATGGTTGGAAACGGCGGCCAACTCTGCCCATAACCCTTCAACAGCGGGGTGGCAACTTCCAATCGAGCCGTCCCATCATGCACGGTGAACTGATGTGGATGGCCCTCTGAACTTCCCTCCCACAGACAGACCCCTGCGTAAGCTCCGTCTTTCCGCAGGATGTAATAGATCATGTCCACGAAGCGCAGTTTGTTCATGTCGCGGTTGTAATTGCGCACGATCCGTTTCAATGCGTCGAGCCCCGCTTCTTGCGGAGACATCCCATGCCGCATGTTCTCGACGATCGTGTGGGCGCCCGCTACTTTGATGTTCTCTTCCCCGCTGCCGGTAGCACCCGCCGATCCGACATCCTGATCCGTGTAGCAACCTGCTCCGATAATCGGCGAATCTCCACAACGCCCCGGGAGTTTGAACGCCAGCCCACTCGTCGTCGTAATGCCGGACATCTCGCCCTTTTCGTTCAGGACCGAGCAGTGAATCGTGCCGGTGGGGGGATACAAGACTCTTCGCACTGCCGCCATCTGGAATTCGGGCTCGATTTGCAGATCCGACGCCCGTTGCAGCAGTTGCTGGATTCGATCGCGCCAAATCTCCGCCTGTGGCTTTGTATCCAGTGTGGGCGGCTTCCAATTAGGGTCGGCAATGCCGGGCCCCCACCAGTCGCGATCAGAGTTAAGTTGCTTCCACAACATCCATATCTTGCGCGAGCGCTCGGTGAGCAGGTTCTCCCGTGGAAAGCCCATCGCTACCGCGAATCGTTCGGCGCCCTCGCCGACCAGCATGACATGCCCGGTGTGCTCCATCACCGCTTTGCCGACCATGGAAACGTTCCTGATGTTGCGAACGCCACCGACCGATCCTGCGCGCCTTGTCGGGCCATGCATACAGCAGGAATCCAACTCGACTACGCCCTCTTCGTTGGGCAATCCACCCAAGCCGACGGAATCGTCGTTGGGATCATCCTCGGGCCCTTTGACCACGCGGATCCCGGCTTCCAGCGTATCTCCACCGCTCTTCAGGAATGCGTATGCGGCTTCTACATAAGGTCGGCCGTTGCGGGCGCAGATGATGGTCGGCCGTTTTGGTGCTTCGGTCTGGGAAGCGTGTCCCGGCTGCGCAGGTTCAGCCAGGGCTGAAATTTCCCGCCCGGCAACTCCAGCTGCGACCGCCCCGGCGACCGATGTTTTCACGAAGTCACGGCGCGACAAAGTCATGAATTCCCCCTTATCAAAAAACGGAAGGCGAAGAATAACACGGAGGAGTCGGTTGAACTCTTGGGCGCTGGTCGGGAGATCCTTTGTTCCGCCTGAAATGCGGCTCTGCTCAGGATGACGCCGCTAGAGCAGAACTCTGGCGATGAAGGGAGCCGCATCTGCGCTGCAGGCGGACCCATGCAAGCCGGTGCTAGGGAATGAGCGCCACGGGCGGGTTTTCCTAATCCCTAACCCCTTTTTTCGGTCCAGCAATTGTTGGAATTCTAAACTTACCGCCGGGCGTACCTTCGGAGGCGCCCAGGATATTGGGCACCCTGTTTCTCCAGGCGCTCAGCCGCCGTGACACTGATCGGCTGCACTTTTTCCGAACGGAAGCGCAGTAGCGCGGCGATGTTTCCCACCTTGTCGAACTCGGGATCATCCTTTACGTAAAAGGTCTCAACATCACGGCGGATCACCCATGGCAGGATTGCCTCGCCAACATCCACGATCTCCTGCGTCGCCCGCCCGCAGACCGGGCAATAGCTGACCAGGTGCGCATCGATGTGGCCACAATGCCTACATTCGACGGCGTGCGCCTGCAAGTTCTCGCCGACCAGCAAAGTTTGCACTTCACCCAACTCGAGCGATCGCAAAACTCGCCTCAATCCGGTAACACCCCTGCCGTTGCTGCGCGCGTGATTCAGGACCTGGGCGATCAGTTCACGGCGTCTTTCCTCTCGCCACTTTTCCAGGATCTGTTCCGCATGAGTCTTGATCTCATCGCGCGTGGCATGCGCGACATCAGCGTGAAACTTGCCGATCAGTGCCTGACTGACATAAGGGTGAAGTTGCGGCTCGAACAACGAACGGTGAGTGTCCTGGCAAGCGAGAATCCATTTTTCGAAGACGCCCCGTTCCATCAACTCCTTCAAGTTTTCCGCGATGTTCTTGAAGTGCTGCCGCACTTCGTCTTCGACCCGCCGCTGCGCATGGCCACCCTCATATCCGCCAAACCCATCACTCCGTCCCCGGCGAGGCAGCGGATGGAACAGGTCTTCCCGCTCGGTGAGTTCTCCTAGACGAAGATCGAAAATACGGGCGCGATGACGGTCCAGCAGTACGATCGCCACCAGCGGTGAGGCCCCGAGCAGATGGGCCACCGGTTTCAAGTGAAAATGGCGGTCCACAAAGATTTGGGTGCCAGCAAGGGTAGGGGGCAGCTCATATTCCTGCCATATGTCGTGTTTCGAGCAGGCAAAAACGGCTTTGGCGTGCGTTCCGTTGCTGCGGAGTTCACTGGAGAGCCGTACGATCCGTTCGATGTCAGCCCGCGCGGCGTCCTTCCTCCCCTTACTTTCAAGGTTGCGCACCGCTTCGCGGGCCAGATCCTTGATGAGAATCGTATCTTCCTTGTGCGCCTTGTTTCGCGGCGTCGAAGGTTGGAAGTAAAAAGTAACAGCACACGAATTATTATCCTGAAATTCGGCCAATTGACGGATTTGTTCGCGAGTCATGCTCATGGATATCTCCCCATAGATAATTGAATTTTGTATTACGCTGCGCCGGTTGGAGCGAACCGGCCCTGGAACTGCCTGGCTAATGCCGGTGCCTTGCGCAAGTGGTCGCGCGCCGCGGACACGAACTCGAGCACACGGTCCGCCGGTTGTGCGGTGATGGCTACAATTTCTTCGACACTGAAGCCCTCAATCGCATGCAGGATAAATGCCTCACGTGGACCGGCTCCCAGATCGCGCAAAGCCGAGGCGACCAATCGCAACAACTCGTCAGAAACAACGACCTGCTCCGGGGTGGCAATGCGGGCGTCTGCAATGACAGTCTCCCCCGTCATCGATTCATCCGGCTGATGGAACTGCAGCTCCGGTTCGTCGCTTGCCTTGACGTTCGGGCGGCGCGCGGAATCTTCCAGATGCACAGCGTTCCCGTTACTTTCGTCCGTGAGCGAAAGTCTGTCCAGAGCTCTTAGAGCTTGGCGGTATAACCAGGGCTCAAGGGCGAGTTTTTCCGGCTTTTCCTGGCCATCGCTGAGGGCCGCCGCAATCGCCTCGTCAATCACTTCTTCCTTCGAAACCGAATCAGGGGCAATGGTTTCCTGCGCTTCCCGGATGTAGATCTCTCGCTCGACAAAACGATCGAGCCGGGCCAGATTTGCGTTTACGTACGAGCGCACATCCTCGTCGGAAATCGTGGGCGGAAATACGGCCGCTAGAGTCTGCTCGAAGGGAACCTCGCTCAGGGGCGGTCCTGAGCGCGTGCTGTCACCGCGGCGGCCACGCTGCCACTTGTGCGACGCCCGCAGAAGATCCTTATGCTTCTTGACTTGCTGCAACAGGTCTTCGAAAGCCGACTTTACTGCCGACTGCGCCGTTGGAGCTTTGGTCTGCACCGCCATCTGTCCAGAGGGCAGGCGCAAGTTCAGCGAGACACTCGTACCCTCGCGCGGTGACACATCTTCTACTACTCCACGCAGATGCACCAACTGCGGTCGGAATACCTGAAGTCTTTTCTCAAGTTTTTCAATCTGGTATTGAACGTCTTTTTCTACGGAAGGAATTTTCGGAAGACGGTAACTGACATGAACGTTCATGAGCGCCTCGGCCTTGCTGTACGCAGTCGCGCAACCAAGTGCTTT
>Ga0126373_10000647_pt1 | contig 23236 bp, 20 predicted proteins | sample PanSoiMetPlot_11_FD_92545 | JGI IMG/M metagenome (GOLD analysis project Ga0126373, IMG submission 92545) | Tropical forest soil microbial communities from Panama - MetaG Plot_11 | ecosystem: Environmental > Terrestrial > Soil > Tropical forest > Bulk soil | place: Panama | collected 2016-02-17 | reverse complement strand
TCTGCCGGAATAGCTGGTCCGTTGCGGGCCCGCGAGGTTGCGCAGGGTCCGCCGCCGCCCCAAAGGCGAACGAGGGGAAGCGGTTCTCGAAGACGACCACGTCATATGACGAAGCCGGGATCTCGGTGAGCCGCGCGGCGGTTGAGGGGCAGAGCGGGCACTGATCATCGGGCGGCAGGTAGGTGCGGTCCTGCCGGAAGTCCGCGACTCCGACCCACTCGTCCAGGACGGCGTCATAACGTACGGTCGGGCGTAGCCCGAATGCCGGAAGGTCACGCCGGTCGGTCAGCTCGCGAGTGGCACCCTCCGACTCGTCGAAGTAGATGATCTCGCGGCCGTCGGCTAGCAGCGCGTGCGTCGTCTTCACGACGGTCAGGCTAGTGTTCACGACGACTTCAGCCGAGACCGAGTGCTGTATGGTCGCGGCATGCCGAACTGGGCTGAGCAGGTCACCGCGATCGCCACCGCGGTTAGCGCGCTGGGCCTGCTGAGCGCGATCGGCGCAGTGATCTTCGCGGCTCAGCAGGCTAAAGAGGCTCGGATCGGCCGCCAGGCTGAGGTCGCGATCGACTTCTTCCGCCGGTGGAACGAAGACCCTATGGTCGAGACACGCCGCCTGCTGGCCGAGTTCGAGACGCCCGAAGCGCTGCGCGACGCGATGGCGCGGTTCGTCGCGGAGAACTCGGCCGAGGCGTACGTGCTATGGCGAGAGCTCGACTACTTCGAGCAGCTCGGTGCTCTCGAGGCGCACGGAGGCTTTGATTTCGAGCTGATCCGGATGCTGGTAGGCAGCCGCCTTCTCGACAGGTGGGTCATGTGGAAGCCGACGATCGAGGCTTCGGGATCCCACTACCCGATGTTCGAGCGGCTAGTAACCAAGATGCGGGCCGCGATCTGATCAAAATCGGCAGCGTGCGTGCCGATCGGCTTTCAGGCATCGGCGCAGCGTAACGACGCCACCAAGTTATCGTCACGCCTAGTTGAGAAGGCTAACGGGGGAGATTAGCCCGACCATTCGCCGGGCATGCGCGCGCCGTATCTGATGAGCAGACCAGGGCTCAACGGGGGAGGACTACGTGCATCGCAAGCTCGATATTCTGGCCGAAACGGGATACGCGATCCTGCGGGATTGGCAGGGGGCTCCGATTGCTCCGGCCGAGTGGGAGTCGCTCACGTATATGGACTGGAAGAGCGGCGGCGACACCAACTTCGCGCCTCTGACGTCAGCGACTGGCGAGCTGGACTGCCGCGGCTTCTGGGATCATGGCAAGCCGGACAAGGGCGGTATCTGGACCGAGAACCGCGACCGCGCGCCTGGTCTATGCCGCTACGTCGAGGGCATCGGCGGTGATTACGGCCGGGTTCGCGTCATCAAGCTGAATCCCAGCGACGAGGCAACCGCCCTTCGCCAGCTGCACCTGGATGACAACAATCGCCTGAATCCCGACGGCTGCGGCTGGGTAGTCCGCTCGTGGCTCGAGCTTGACGACACGGCCGGGCAATCTATGTTCATCCTCCGAGAGAAGAAGGACGACCCGGCGACGGAGACCCGGATCACCCTGCACCCAGGCATGCAACTGGTCCTGGACACTGAACGGCTCTACCACGTCGTCTGGCACCCAGGTCCGCGGCCACGCTACGCACTCATCACGTCGTGGGAGAGCGACGACGTGATCGACAAGTGGATCAGCAATGAGGTGCAGCCAACCGGAGTGCCGGTGACTGCTCCATCCGCCGTGACGCCGGACATCGTCAACGCGGTGCAGCTAACCGGCGAATCCGCGAGGCAATCACCGCTATCACCGCCGTAAGCTCGCGGACCTTAAGGAGCCGGGCAAGCAGCAGGTAGACCGTCACCGCACCGCCGCCGGCCAGGACCACGACGATCACGGCGCTGAACACGCCGGCTGGCAAGGCGGTCCTGACCGCGAGCGACAAGCCTATTGCGAGCCCGGCCGCGGGCAGCGCTGCCGCGTGCATGCGGAGCACACTACGACGAATCTCGTGGCCGCCCAGTCCGCCGAGCCGCCGGCTCAAGATCCGCCAGGCTAGGCATGCTCCCAGCACGTTCGCGGCGCCGAAGCCGGCGCCGAGTCCCGCTACGACCTGGCCGGGCGGCAGAACGGCGAGAGCGGCATAGTTGACGGCGATGTTGAGGACCATGGACGCGACGCCGATGAAGGCAGGCGTACGGCTGTTGTGTAGCGCGTAGAAGACTCGAAGCTGCAGCTGGAAGACCGTGTAGGGCAGCAGCCCTAGACAGAAGACCGCGAACACCTCACCCATATAGCGGGCACTGGCCAGGCTGGTTGAGCCGTGAGCAAGGAAGACCTCGGCTAGCGGCGGACCGAGGACTGCCAGCACCACTGAGGCGGGCACGACAATCGCACCCGCAAGCCGCAGGCCAGTAGAGAAGTCGGCCCGGATGAGGTCCGAGTGTTGCTCGTCCGCGTGGGCACTCATGCGCGGCAAGAGCGCCGTGATGACCGAGATGCCGACGACCGCGTATGGCATCTGGAATAGCTGCCACGCGTAAGCGAACGGCGTGTACCCCGCGCCGTAGCCGACATGAGCCTTGACGGCGAGCACGCTTGCCTGATTGGCCACCCTGGTGGTGAACAGCATGGCCACCTGAGTTGTCCCGACGTAAGCGAAGACCCAACTGGCCATCCGCCAGATTCCGGCAAGCTCAGCGCGCCGGAAGTCGTACCGCGGCCGCCATCTGAATCCGGCGGCCCTCAGCGCCGGCAGCAGCGCCGCGGTCTGCGCCATGACGCCGAGCGTCGTTCCGAGGCCCAGCAGTCCTACCTGGCCTGGTGTGATCGAAGCCGGACCAGCGCCGAACCCGGCGGTGAAGACGAAACCTAGGAGTATGCCGATGACGACGATGTTGTTGACGACCGGCGTCCACATGGGTGCGGCGAAGCTGCCTCGGGCGTTGAGCACCGCGCCGGCGAGCGAGCTGACGCCGTAGAAGAAGATCTGCGGAATGAAGAAGTACGCGAAGATCACCATCAGGTGCAGCTCAGGGCCGGTGACGCTGCCCTTGTACAGATAGATCAGGGGCGCGGCCGCCGCTGTCGCGACGATCGTGATGGCCAGCAGGACCAGTGTGAGCAGCGTAAAGGTCCGCTGGGTGTAGGCAGCGCCGTTGTCGCTATCCCGGCGCGCTCCGCGGACGAGCAACGGAACGATGACACTGGTCAATATCCCGCCGAGCATGAGGTTATAGACCGCGTTCGGCAAGGAGTTCGCGACGTTGTAGGCATCAGCCAGCGCGGCGGCGCCGAGCGCATAGGCCTGAATGAGCGTGCGGATCAGTCCGGTGACGCGCGAGGCGAGCGTGCCCACCGCCATCACGGCGCTGGACCGGGCGATGCTTACGCTGGTCACGGCGCTATCGGCGCTAGACAACGTCGTGGGCGCCGGGCGAAGTTCTGCGTCAGCCCGCCGAGCCTGCGAGGACTCGCGCATGCCCATGGGTCGCCAACCCCCGTCGACGCGATCCCCGTACCCCGATCGCATGACCGTATCTGACCTGACCAGATCGGCAGCGGGCGCCTCCCGTGCGTTTGCCGGTGGTTGACCCTGGCTAGCACCCAGGCACTGGCTTGCCCTTGTTCTCGATACGCAGGAGGTTGCAGAAGTCCGAGTCGCTGACCTGCCACGTGCCGTTGGTGAACGTCGCTTGTCCGGACAGATTGCTGAGCGCGCTGCTCGTTACGCCGCTGACCAGAATGTTGTACGTCACCACCGCCAGGGTGTGAATCACGGTAACGGCCGTGACCTGTTCGGTCGTCAAGTGCGCAATCCCTGGCTGGGCCTGGGCCTGGAGGTAGGCGATGAACTTGCGACCGTTCTGTAGCAGGGCCTCTCGCTGCGCGATGGGCGTAGCCGGGTTGAAGAACGCCGTCCAGTCCGCCTTCACCGAGGCCTGGGCGTTTGCGCCACTGCTCGGCTGCACGCCAACCGGCGCGGCCGAGCCGCTGGGGGTAACAGTCGGGAACGGGGTCATGGAAGTCCCGACGCTCTGGGCGGACGTTGCAGGCGCAGACGAGCCGCCGATGGCAGGAGTGGCGCTCGAACCGCCCCCGCACGACGCAGTGGCCAGCGTCATCGAGATCGCTCCAACTATCGCCCAGACTGTCCGGTTTGAGTGGGTAATGATGAACTTTAGCCACATAAGTAACGAGGATTTCAGGCTCCAGAGCTGGCCGCAACCGGCATGGGGGTCTTCCAACGATTGACTCGCTTGCGCCGTCCTAACGGCAGGAACCTCGACCGTTGGCAAGGGCAGTGAACTTGATGAATCGACACCAGACTTGCTGCGCACCTGCCATCGCACTCGCGGCTGCAATCATCACAATCTCCGCTTGCGGGACGACGGCAGCTGCCAACCCGGCCGCGGGGACGGCCGACTGTCCCGCGAGACCACCCACGTTGGTCGAGCCGACGCTCGGGGCTCGTGCGCCGGTCGTGCCCCCCGGCGCCGTAGCGGCCACGATCTGCCAGTACGCGCCAGCGCTGCCCAGTGGCAAGGCGCCGAGCGCACCGGTCCGGCAGCTCGTCTTGCACGGCCAGGCCGCGGCCGGGCTGGGTGCAGTCCTTGATGCAACCGCTCCCATCACGGCGCAGGCGGCTCGATGTGATCGCCCTGCCTCCCTGCTGCCGTTCGAGCAAGTGATCTACCTTGGCTATCGCGACGGACACACGGTTCGCGCTGGCGTGACCTTCACAAGCTGCCTCGTAGCTGTCGTGGCGGAGGCCGGACGCTTCGGCTATCTGCGGAGCCCAGTCCAAGACGATCTCTTCGGCTACACGCTCCTGGCAGCTCACGATCTGGGACCACGGGTACCCGACGTGATCGGCCTGAGTCCGTCGCGCGCGGCGTCCGTCGCGCGGCGGCAGCGCTTCTCGCTGACAGTGGATGGGGAAGTCATCGACCCGGCCGCGGCAGCCGGCGCGGTCGTCTTCCAGGTACCGCCGCCAGCCGCGCCAGATCCCGGGCCGAGCCCGTACTCGCTGGGCACGATCGTGGCGGTCCGCGCCGCTCCAGACTGCCGGGCGAGCCAGTTGCAGCTGAGCTTCCGTGACGGAGGCGCGGGCGCGGGCAACGACTTTGGCGAGGTCGTCTTCGGGAACGTGGCTCCGTCACCGTGCCGACTGGTCGGCCCGTTGCAGCTCACCGGCGTCAGCGCGGGCGGTAGATCTGTCACGGACACGGTGACCGCCACCGTCGCTGCGCCCGGTGTGCTCGGGCCCGACATGCCGCCGGCGCGCGCTGGTGTCGCGTTGCCACCAGGGATGATGATCTGGCCGCTGCTGGCGGAGTACCGCGACGACCCGACGGGTCGCGGCGGCCTGTGTCTCGGCCACTATGTGATCCCTGCTCGCTGGCGCGTGCGCCTCGATAACGGGTCCGTCATCGTGGTGTCCAACGCCGGTAGCGGGAATCCGTATCCAGGACTCAGCTCGTCAGGCGGCCTCATCACGTGTCGCGGTCGGCTTCGCGCCTCGGGCCAGGCAACGCTCACGAGCTAGCGCCCGAGCGCCAGACGCAACGCCACGCTACTTGCCCTTGGCGATCCAGAACCGCACATAGATCCCGTCGGCTGTGAGCAGCAGGCCGATCACCAGGACTACGGGCATGAGGATCGAGATCCAGGCGCCGTGCTTCTCGACGTTACCGCCGGTCTCTGCCAGGACGTGGTCGTACCGGAGACGGTAGTTCATCGGGTAAATCCGGCCCGGCCTGCGGCCAGCCGTGATCCGCCGCTCGATGAAGAAGAGCTGGATATCTTCCGCCACCTTGAAGAAGGCCTTGCGCCCGTAGAACAGGCCAGCAACGAGGCCGACTAGCTGATACTGCCACTGCCATGTCGCCAGGTAGTCCTGCACCAGCGCTACATGGGGGACGGACACCGTCGGCCAGTGCACGACTACGTGATAGTGGTGGAAGAGGAACGCCCCGCCTTTAACGCCCGCGAGCGCCACCGCGAATCCCGGAAGGCCTGCCAGGCTGACTGTCAGCGGCGACAAGATCAGCTGAAGCGCGGTTGTCCTGCGCTGCTGGTGCCTGCTCGGGACGTGGAGCTTCACCAGAAGGTTGTCAAACCTGGTCGCCGGCTTCGGGGCCTTCCACCTGATCCCGACCGCCATGCCGAGCAGGCCGCCGAGCAGGCCCTCATAGACATTGCGGATGTTGTGCCTGACCGTCGTCCACCACGTATAGGAGTGGAGGCCCAAGTACTTAGGCAGATGATCCCAGCCCGGCTTGAGGTACATGATCTGGTGGCCGCCGATGACGTAGCGCACCTGCGTGATGTCGTAGTACAGCGCGCTGACGATCCACACGCCAACGTGCACAGCAATCACGACGTAGAAAAAGGTCTGCACGTAACCCAGCGCCCGGCCGGCGAGCGTTATCCGAGGCGCCGTGGCCGTTGTCAGCACGGCAATACGGTACAGGACTACGACGTCGTTGATGGGCTCGTCGACGCGCCCTCGTGGGCGCTGCCGGTTACCACCACAGGTTGATCCTGACGGTTGACCACCAGCAAATACGCGACGGCGCCGAGCCCGATAACTCCAGTCAGCACGTACAGGTCACCGACGATCTCCTCCCAGGCGGTCATGACATGACCCTGGGCGGCGGGCTCGGACCCGCTCGACGGCACGGCCCACAACACGCCGGAGAACACCGCAGCGATCGCGCCAATGCCGAGCCAGCCGGCCAGCCGCCAGCGCCGCGCGTGGGCCATTACGAGCGGCCGGGTCGCCAGATCCGCCAACACGACGATCATGGGGGCCACCCAGACCCAGTGGTGCGACCACGATACCGGCGAGACGAGAAGCCCGGTCAGCGCGCACACAACGATGCCGACCATCTCCTCGCCGCGGCGCGACGCCCAGGCCGCGAGCAGCAGCCCGCCAACACCGACGATGGCAACGGCCGCGACCTGGTAGGGCCGCGCTGCCGCGGGGGTGCCAACCAGACGCAGCAGCGCGCCATAGAGTGACTGGTTGCCGACGTAGGCCACGTTTCCAAGACGGTGGGGGTTGATGAATAGGCCATCGAGCCAGTAGTGCTCCGATGCCTTCGGCAGGTACACGAAGGATGCGCCAATGGTCAGCAGGAACGTCGCGGTCGCGACCGCCGCCGCCCGGAACCGCCGTGTCAGCAGCAAGTACGGAATGAAGATCAGCGGCGTCAGCTTGAAGCCCGCCGCGATGCCCACGCCAACGCCCTTCCACCAGCGGCTATCCGGTAGGCAGAGGTCGGCCACGATCAGGACCATCAGCAGCAAGTTGACCTGGCCGAACGAAAGGGTCTGGCGGACCGGCTCGAGCCAGAGAGCTACCGCGCCGATGCCGAGCGTGATGGCGAGGCGATGGCCGGCTCGCCAGCGCGGGAGCGTACCAGCGGCGATCCAGAGCACCGCAAGGAGCGACAAGATGCTGGCCGCTGTCACGAGTCCCTTGACGACCGGCACGGCGACGACCGAGAGCACAGCGAAGAAGGCGGCGGCCTCCGGCGTGTAGGTGAAGTGCAGGAATTGCGCATAGGAGTACAGGTACGGGTCGTGCGAGTGCCGGACCAGCGTGCCGCCCCACAGGTAGACGCGCAGGTCCAGCATCGACCACGGCTGTGAGCTCAGCGCCTGGAAGAGCACGACGATCAGGGTCAGCGAGGCGACGAATAGCGCCGCAGCCAGCGCCGCGTCACGCGCGGGGACCGGCCTCGGGATAAGCCGGACGCGCTCAGTCCGCACCGCGCCGCATCCTGATCGAGGTGACGATGGTGCTAATGCCGATCGCGCCCGCCGGCACCAGCGTGACAAGCGCGGGCAGCTGGTAGCGCCACGAAAAGACGAAAAGGTCGGACATCAGGATGAGCGCTACGCCGGTCGCACAGAACAGCAGGCACGCGAGCGTGAGCTGGCGGCTCGGACCCGGCGCGCGCCGGCGCAGCACCATGGCGGACCCGGCCAGCCCGGCGACCGTGCACAGCAGGAGCACCGGTCCCGGAGTGTAGCCACCGTCGAGCTGGTAGGACCGCAGGAACGCGGCCACCGGCCGCCAGACGGCTGGCTTGCCGCCACCGAACCGCTCGGTAGCCGTGTCGACGATGGCGGGGGTTGCGTGCGATGAGAAATAGGGGAACGAGGTCTGGAATTGCCAGCGGCCGATCGGCGGGTCGCCGGGTGCGGTGACGCGGTCTACCGCATAGATCTTCAGCACGTCACGGCCATATGCGACGAGGACACGCCCAGGCTGCCGGGTCAGGACGCTGCGGTTGAAGTTCGTGACCAGCGTATTGACCTCGCTTCGCGGCAGGTCGCGGTAGTACGCCTGCACCGGGGAGTACGTGCCGAATTCGAGCCAGTCGTTCCCGCGCACCTGCTGAGCTTTCGTCGGGCACAGGCCGCGCTCGGCTGCGGGCAGTCGGAGGGTGGCGCAATCGGCGGCGGCCGCCGCCCGTCCGTAGAACGACGTGACGCCGGAGTGCGACAGGAAGAAACTGCCCGTGGCCACATAGGAACCGGCGGAGTAAGCCAGGATCGGCACGGCGCAGGCGGCGCACAACGCCGCGGCCTTGGCGATGGCGCGCCGCCAGTCGCCCGCGGCCGCGAGCACAAACAGCGCGGCCGCCGGAATCAGCGCCTCGCCAACCTGCGCGACAGTGGCCGACGTCCCGAGGACCAGTCCGCCGGCGACGAGCCGGCGCCAGCTGACGGCCGGCTGCCACAGCAGGATGGCGATGCCGGTGAGCAGCAGGGCCTCAAACCAGGGACCCGGCATGATCGTCTGCTCGCTCTGGAGCTGGTACGCGTCCAGCAGGATGGGCGCGGCAGCTAGCGCGGCCAGCCAGCGCGGCACGCCGCGGCGCAGCAGCAGCACGTACAGCAAGACGGCTAGCCCGAGGCCGAGCAGATGCTGGACCGCGACGACGGCGTTGAAGTTGCCAACCAGCAAGATCCCGCGTAGCGGGAGCTTGTAGCCCTCGGGGTCGTTGCCGGCGGAGTCGTACAGGTACTTAACCGAGTCGATGTAAAAAAGCGCGGGGCGATAGGCGAACTGAGCCAGCACGCGCAGCACGAACCCAGCACCGATGAACACGGCGAGCAGCCAATGACGCCGCAACAATGCGCGCGCCCGCTGGCGGCGACTCGGCTGGTGGCGGGGAGCCTGGCCGGCGAGGCCCGCGACCCAACCTACGTCGAGCAGCCTGCTAACACCGGTGGCCGAGCGCGCCGGGTCGCTTGGGGTCGAGGACGGGTCCGGCGGGTCCGGTGATCTCACACTTGGCCCGTCGGTGCTTGTCCGCCGCTGGAATGCCACAGGGCGAGCAATACAGTCACGATGGTGAGCCACCTGGTCATGCGGTTGCGTGGTACCTGCGTCAGCGCGGCCCACGTGATCGCGGTGTACCAGGGGAAGACCCAGGGGGCCACCACGATCCAGGCGTACGTCAGGGCGAAGGGCGCGACGACTTCACCTGGCTGCTCAGCGGAGATCCGCTGGTATACCAGCCATGCGACCACGATCATGGCGATCGGCCACAGGACGTCGATGGTGGTGATCGACATTCCCAGCATCTGAGCGAAGCGCCAGGGGGATGGCAAAATGACCCATTTCGTGCCGCCAATCAGAGGGGTCAGCGCCCTGAGCCCGTAGGAGGCGTACAGAACGGCCAGGGTAGCCAGCGACACGAAGGCGATCCGAGTCACGCGCAGCCACTCCTGGCGCCGCAGCATCGGCCACGCCAGGCCGGCGGCCACCAGGACGGCGTTCGCTTTCACCCCGATGGCCAAGCCGATCAGGATTCCGGTGAGGATGTCACCCCATCGTCCGGAGACGCGGCGGGCAACCTGGATCGCGCAGATGCTTCCCGCCGCCACGAAGGTGTCCAGGTGACCGCCGCCGACGAGCTGCTGGATGATGACGGGGTTGGCCGTCCATAGCAGGGTCGCCCGTACGGGATCGTCAGACGTCTTCAGCAGCAGCCAGCCGGTGCCGATGAACACCATCCCGTTCAGGATCATCAAGATCCAGATGGTGGTGACGACGTTGGACCCACCGATCAACGCGGCAAAGTGCTGGACGCCGGTGGCGATCGGCCCGTAGACAGACGGCTCGTTCTTCCATACCGAGCCAATGGTCCGGTAATACTCGTGGTACGACGCATAGTGGTGCCGCAGGAAGGCGGCCGGGCTCGTCTCGTACGGATTACCGCCCAGCGCCGCGATGCGGCCAAAGGCCGCGTAACTGGCCGTATCCGACGAGCCAACAGGGGTGAGGCTCACCAGGACAGCGATGACGGCCGCGCTCGTCCCGAGCAGGTGCCAGGGATTCGGGCGCCACCCCTGGCTGTGCGCCCAGAGCATGCCAGCCAGACCCAGGCACGCCAGGATGTCGCCTAGGTACAAGATCGCCATCGTCAGGACGGTGTAGTGGTGCAGGGACGGGAGGACCGAGAGCGGCAGCTTGATGCGCAGCGTTGCGTTGTTAGGCGCCGTGGCGCCGACGAAGGCCCCAAGCAGCAGACCGGATCCGGCGATCGTGACGGCGACCTTCGGGGTGGCGAGCCTGCTCCAGGCGAGCTTGCGGATCACGGTGCTCATGACCCGCTCGACCGGGCCGGTCGCACCGGCGCCAGCGACAGGTTTAGCCGGGACGTCCGTGTCGATCGGCTGCACCGATCCGGCCGCGCCTGGCGGCTCGGCCGAGTCGATGGATGCCCGTGTCACCTCGGCCATACCTCCGTCAGCGGACATGCGGTCTTAATATCCTGGCAGGTATCGCCGCGCCGCTCGGTATCGGAGCCCTTGGCTGCCCTCGCCATGCCCGGCTTGCGCGTCTTGCCTCAGCGTAAGGCGACCCGCGAAGGCTACACGCCATATTGGGTGAATCGTGCCCGCCGCTTGACGTCCGTACCGAGGCAGCGGCCTGGCGTCGCAGGTACCGGCCGTTCGGTTCTGCCTGCAAATTTACGCAATGCTAACAAGGTTCGCGAGCAGACCCACCCGACTGATAACCGGCTGGGGCCAGAGGACTTCTGGGTGGCGCGCCGCCGGCGCCGAACCACTGCCCGGACTATCAGGGCTGCCACTACCACCGTGAGGGCTACCAGGAAATACAGCAAGTAGCGGGTGATCGTGTCGTAGATCACCGTGATGTGGCTGCCGGCCAGGTAACCGATCGACGACCAGACGCCAACCCAGAGCACTGCTCCAAGGGCGTTGAACGCCAGGAACTTGAGCCAGGGCATGCGGATCGTGCCGGCGACGATGCCATTCGCCTGACGCAAGCCTTCGACGAAACGCGCCCCGGCGACGACCACACCGCCGTAGCGGTCGAAGAAGCTCTCCGCCCGCTCCAGCCGCTCGCTGGTGAGGTGCACGTACTTGCCGAACCGCAGCACCAGCGCTCGGCCGCCGAAGTAGCCGATCACGTAGCCGATGTTGTCGCCGACAATAGCCGCGACCACTGCGACGAGCCCGACGCCGACAATGCTGAGTCGACCGGAGCCGGAATAGACGGCGGCGGCGATCAGGATCGTCTCTCCCGGCACCGGGACGCCGAAGTCCTCCAACAGGATAAATCCGCCAACAGCGAGGTAGCCGTAATGATTGAGCACTGGCGCCAGGCTGGCCAGTATTCCCGGCAGCGGCTGGGCGGCCATCCGTCCAGGGTTGCATAGCCACCTGGTGCTTCAATGAGCACCGTGGCGATCCTTGTGACCGGGGCCACCGGGCAGGTTGTGGGGCCGAAGCTAGGGCGATGGTGCGCGCTCCGGCCAGGGCCGTTGACCTGCCGGGATCACCGAAGCATCTCGTCGCGACGCTGGACGAGCCGCCGTCAGTAGAAGCGTTGCAGGCTGGATTCGCCACGGGGGAACCGACTCGGTGACGGGCGCGCGGTACGCGACCTGACCGGAATGGACGCGCGCACCCTCGATGACTGGCTCAGCGATCAGCGCAGCGCTTTCTTCGGGCCGCGCTGACCTGCTCATGCTTGATCGAGATCTGGACATGGACCCGCTCGGGACGCAGTGTGTGAAGTGCGGGAACTACACGGCTCAACGGTCGGAAGGGAACGGCACATGCAGCCCTATACGCCGTCGGGCGCCGCATCTGCTCTCGGCAGGCTAGGCGGACACTGGGGGTGGCTGCTCGCATTCGGCATCGTGACCGCGGCGGCAGGGATCGCCGCTGTGGTGTGGCCCGGCATTACGCTCCTTGCGGCCGCCGTTCTCTTCGGCGTTCAGCTGATCGCGACCGGGATCTACCGGCTCGTAGCGGCATTCGCTGCCACGGACGCGACCGTCGCCGCCCGGGTCTTATTGGCGCTACTCGGGGTGCTGTCGCTCATCGTCGGCATCTATGCAGTCCGGCACGTGCAGCTCACGATCGTCGCGCTCGCACTGCTGCTCGGCATCTTCTGGGTCGCTAATGGCGTCATCGAATTGTTCACTGCAATCTCGCACCGGGCGATGCCTGGGCGCGAGTGGCGGGTGGTCATGGGCACCGCGAGCATCCTCGCGGGAGTCGTCCTGCTCGCGATTCCCGGCATCTCCCTCATCACCCTGGTCGTCCTGCTGAGCATCTGGCTCATCGCTTTCGGGGTGATGGAGATATCGCTAGCCCTCCGGATCCGGTCAGGCGACCCAGCCTCTGCCGGTCACTCCGACCGGATGTCGTAGTCGTCAGAATCCACCACATGAACGGCGGCCTCCTCGGCCGTGGCTGCGCCGCCGTCGATCCCCGCATCACGCGCGACCAGGTCAGGCTCAGTGACGGCCTCCGATCCCTCATCCCCGGCGACCAGCCGGCCCGCACGCGGATCGGGACCGTCGTCCAGCAGCAGGCCGTCGACGTCCTCGTCCGCCGCGGCCGGATCGCCGGCGATGTCCGCTGGCACTTCTTCGTCGGGTATCCCATCGAGGTCGTCGGGCTCTTCCTCGCCCAGCAGCTGATCAAGGCTCTCGCCAGCCTCTTCCTCGGCGGCGGTAGTGCCGTATCGACTCGCGGCCGACCAATGCTGTGGTGGCATGACGCCCCGGTCGAGCGGGTCGTCCCCGGGATTTCCCTCCAGCGTGTCCGCGGCGTCCTCAACCTCGTAGTTCTCGAGGTCAGCTGACTCGTGCTGGTTGTCTGACATCAATCCAGGCTAATGCCAGCGTCGGCCGGCGACGATGCGGGCTCCGGGCGCTGTCTTTGTGCGACGGCGAGGTGTCCGCCGAACGGGTGTGACACAAGTCATACTGAGTTATTCACGTGTTTTGAGTGCGCCTGGGCGATTTTAGGCGTCAACTGTCAGTTACCGACAGAACCCAGGCGTGTGATTGTCGCCCCCGGCGACGCGTCGCCCTGATCCGCGTCGCATCCGCGTGCTGGCCTCGCCGGTGGCTGTTTCCCGCCTCCGGTCAGGCACTCTGGGTCACAGCTCAGCGCCCCGGCGCCCGACCCACCGCCCCTGTGCCCTCTCACCGCCGCCCCCCGAAGCACCGCCGCCCGAAGGCTCGCCGCGTCAGCGGTGGACGCCGGCCTGCGCCAGCCCGGCTGACACTGGCCGTCGCCGCAGCGACCGCGCTGGTGGTGGGCGGTGCGTCGGCCGGAGTCGCACTCGCCGCCGGGCCGGCCAACAACGCGACGGGCACACATCGCCTCGCAGGCGCTGCCGCCGCGCATCCTGGCCTCCGGCAGGCCGCCGACGCGAAGACTCGGGGTCGGACCACCGCCCGAAACGCTTCCCGCCGGTCTGTGCACACAGGGACTCCCATGTCGTCGGTGCACCCGGCGCCCCATGCTCGACCTTCATCCAGTCCGACTGGTAACCCAACCCCGTCTAGGTCGAACCCGGGCCAGGCGGCCCCCACGCAGCCGTACCTGTTCTACGACTCGGTAGTCCCAAGCGCCTTGCCGGCCGGCCACATGGTCGCGGTCTACGCGACGGGCGGCCAGCCAGCTCAGCCATCCCAGCTCGCCGGCCGCGGGCCAGTGCTGTGGATCGACGTCGTAGGCACCGATCCCGGGGCCAACGTGCTCGACGTCGAGCCAGGCTGCGTCTCACCATCGGCGGTGCCGGGCTGGGTGACGGCGCGCCTGACCGCCCACCCCGGCGCGCTTGCGATCCTGTACACGACCATCGACGAGTGGCCAACGGTGCGGGCCGAGGTCGCTAGCCTGCCGGCGACCATGCGCGCCCAGATCCGGTGGTGGATCGCGGACCCGACCGGCTACGCCCATGTGGTGCCCGGGTCGGATGCCACTCAGTGGCTCTGGGGATCTAACTACGACGTCTCGACGGCAACGCCGCGGTTCTAGACGCGAGTTACCCGCTCTGATTTAAGACCGCTCGGCCCGGGCATTGCCTCAGGCAAGCCATGACTGACACCAATGGGTCCGAAGGCGAGCAGCTGTCAGCGCTGCGAAGGCTGGTCGCCGGATCCTTGATGCCAGCGAACCTGGATCGGACAGCCCGCATCGTCGGGCTCGTGGCGGATGCGGCTGAAGCACTGGCGCCGTGCGTAACCGTGGGCATCTTGCTGGACGGCGACTGGCAGGACGTCGGCCGCAAGGGCCGCCGGGCGGATCGCCGCGACGTCGAAAGCGCGCTCGGTTCTGCGGCGGGTAAGCCAGTTACCATCGCGGACATGCCCTGGGCCTGGGCGTTCGAGATTCCGGGCCGAGTCTCCGGGTGCCTTGTCGTCGGCGCTGCCGCTGAGCTGACCGAGGCCGATCGTGACGAGATTCTGCTGCTGGCCCACGCTGCGGGTGCCGCGCTGGACAGCGGTGCCCACGACGTCGGCGACCTGGCCGCAGCGGCCGAGCTGCGAGCCGCCAACGTCGTGCTGCGTCGCAGGACCGAGATTCACGACAGGCTGACCCAGGTGGCGCTGCGTGGCGAGGGGTATGAGGGCCTCGCGACCGCCGTCTACGCGCTGACTGGACGCACAGCCGCTGTCGAAGACAGCGGCGGCAACCTGATGGCCCGAGCAGGTCCGGGCCAGCTAGCCGAGCTCCGGCCAGAGCCCCGCGTGGACTTGTTGCGACAGGCTGCGGCGGGGCGCGGGCCGACCCTGGTGAACGGATGCCTAGTCTCGGTCGCGCTGCTGGCCGGGACGCCGGTTGGGATTGTCAGGGTGGCTGATCCGGACGACAGCGCCGGGGACGTCGAGCGCATGGCCGTCGAATATGCGGCTGCCGTCTTGTCCATGGAGGCGGCCCGTGTCCAGAGCCTGGAAGAGTCGCATGCGCGGGCACGCAGCAACCTGGTGCTCGATCTTGTCGCGGGCCAAGACGGGCCGGCCGTTCTGGGCCGGGCCCAGGCGCTCAGCTACGATCTCAGCCGTCCGCACCGGGTGGTAGCCGTCGAGGCCGACCCGGGGGGCGTGCGCGAGATCGACGCCTTCCTGGACGCCGTCACCCGGGCCGCGGCCGCGACCCGGGTCGGATCATTGCTTGCGGCACGGCCCACGGACGTGATCGTCCTAGCGCACACCAATGCTCCTTGGGAGCGCTTCCATGCCGGTGTCGTCGAGGAGCTACGCGGAACCCGCTGCTCGATCGGGGTAGGCGGACGCTGCGAGGGCGTCGCCGAGTTCCCGCGCTCGTACCGGGAGTCGCAGCTCGCCCTGCGGATCCAGAAGGTGGTAGGCGGAGCTGATCAGGTGACGGTCTACGACGACCTCGGCGTCTACCAGGTGCTGGCCGCTGAGAGCGACATGTCGGCCATGGAGGCGTTCGCTCGCGACCGGCTCGGACCCCTGCTCGATTACGACGCCGTCCATGGCGCGCAGCTCGTGACGACGCTCAGCGAGTATCTGGAGAGCGGCGGCAGCTATGACACGTCCGCTACTGCGCTCTCGGTGCACCGCAGCACTCTGAAATACCGCCTTAGGCGTATTCGTGAAGTGTCGGGCTACGACCTCAGCGTGCCCGATACGCAATTCAATCTGCAGCTGGCAACGCGCGCCTGGCGCACGCTCCAAGCCCTGCGGCCATCCTGACGGCTACGATGCCGAAACCGGCAATCCGCCGGTTCTGACCAGCGCTTCCTGCCGACTGTCCTGCCAGGACAGCGAGTTAGTCCGGCCGGGACGGTGCAGCGAGCGTGCCGATGATCAAGGCTTGAGTCAGATCGGCGCCGCGGATCAGGGGGCCAGCACGATGTCTATCAGCCTTGCCGAGCCTGCATACGTCCACGACCTCGAGGAGCACCTGCGCGCGATGGTGTTCGAAACTGAGACGGCTGCTGACGCGAAGGCAGCCGTGCTGCTCGTCCGGGGCGCGCTCGCACGCGGCGATCGGGCGAAAGCGGCCCAACTCGCAGATTCGACGCAGCGTCTAGCCCGCAGCCGACCGTCTGACGGCGCTGTCAGCGTAGCCGCCCAGCATGTCCGCGGCCTCGTGGAACGCGATCCAGTCAGGCTTGATCTGGTAGCCAGTCAATACCAGATCCCGCTTGCTCGCGCCGGCGCAATCGAGGACGCCGGCATGGCGTGGGCCAGCCGCGGCCGCCACGACGACGCAGTATCCCGGCTTCGGCAGGCGCACGGTCTGTATGAGCGACTCGGTGATGGCTCTGGTATGGCCCGAGTCCGCGCTGAGCTGCGCGCTGCCGGAGTAAGGCTGCACCACTGGAGGCGAGTCGAGCGGCCGGCCTCTGGCTGGGACAGCCTGACCGATACCGAAAGCCAGATCGCCCAGCTCGTTTCCTCGGGTCTCAGCAATCGGCAGGTAGCGGGCCAGGTGTTCCTGAGCACGCACACCGTGGCATTTCACTTGCGCCACATCTTCTGGAAGCTCGGCGTGACGTCGCGCGTTGAGCTGGCGCGGCTTGCGGCCGAGCGAGCTTCTCGTGCCGGGTTATCGGTGCCCGGCCGCCGGTGTCAGGCGCTCAGTCCTGCAACGCTGAGTCCTACAACTCCGCGCCGGCGCTCGCAGGCTCGCGGCCATCCGGGGAGAACTGCGCACGGTCCGCGTAGTCGCAGGTGCCCTCAGCCTGGAACTGGCGGGCTGCGCGCACGACCTCGGCGCCGAGCTCGCGCAGTTGTCCCGCCACCATCTCGTCCACCAGACGTCCGTCCGCATCGAACGTCTGCCACGACTGCGCCACCGGTAGCACCATCGGCACGCTCCAGCCCCGCAGGGCTCGGACGATGAAATCCATCGAGTTGACCGACTGCAAGCCCTGAACGCCGCCAGCCGTCGCGACGAGACCGACCGGCTTGTTCGTCAGGTACGGCGGGTCGCGTTCGGCGAGCAGAATGAGCCAGTCGAGCGCGTTCTTGAACGAGCCGCTGACTGAGCCGTGGTAGGTAGGAGTACTCCAGATCAGCGCATCGCACGAATACACGGTCTCGGCGAGCTCGCGAGCTGACGGCGGAATCACCTGCTCAGGCGAGTACATCGGCAGGTCTAGATCCCGGAGCGCGATCATGCGCGGCTGAGCTCCCGCCGCTTGCACGCCGTCGAGTGCCGTCTGCAGTGCTGTCCGACTGGTTGACTCACTGCGCAGCGACCCGCCAAGACCAACCACCCGCACCGGTCTCGACATCGTTCCCTCCTTCGCATGCGGCCTGATCCCAGCCTCTCCGCAACTTAACCGGCGCACTTCACCAGGATGACTAGTCTCACCCGGCGGCCCGGCCGCGTGCTTCGCCCTCGCCTACTACCTGATTGGAGGATGTGGGTGGCTGGCTACGGCGGCAGGGTGGTGGCTGACCAAATGCGGCAGCCGCGCGGGGGGACAGCCATGGCAAGGGCAGTGGGCATCGATCTCGGTACGACTAACTCGGTGATCGCCGTGACGGAAGACGGCCAGCCCACGGTCATACCTAACGCCGAGGGGTCCAGGACGACTCCGTCGGTCGTGGCATTCACCCCGCAGGGCGAGCGCCTCGTCGGCCAGCTAGCCAGGCGGCAGGCGATCCTGAACCCCAAGGGGACGATCTACTCCGCGAAGCGATTCATCGGCCGGAAGTTCGATGAGGTCGAGAGCGAGATCCATGCCGTCTCTTACGACGTCGTAGCGGGACCGGACGGCACCGCGCGCTTCAGCGTCAGCGGCCGACTCTACGCGCCCGAGGAAATCTCGGCCCTGGTCATGCGGAAGCTGGCCGAGGACGCGGCCAAGTTCCTGGGCGAGAAGGTCACCGAGGCCGTCATCACTGTGCCCGCGTACTTCAACGATGCGCAGCGGCAGGCGACGAAGGACGCCGGCCGCATCGCCGGGCTCGAAGTCCTGCGAATCATCAACGAGCCGACAGCCGCTGCTCTCGCCTACGGCCTCGACAAGAAGCAGAGCGAGACCGTCCTGGTGTTCGACCTCGGCGGTGGCACATTCGATGTCAGCATCCTCGACATCGGCGATGGCGTGGTTGAGGTACGCGCGACCGCCGGCGACACCCACCTCGGCGGTGACGACTTCGACCGGCGGCTCGTCGACTATCTCGCCGACGAGTTCCAGCGGGATAACGGCATCGACCTGCGGGCCGACCCGCAGGCGCTCCAGCGGCTCTTCGAGGCGGCGGAGAAGGCGAAGGTGGAGCTGTCCTCGGTGACGCAGACAACGGTCAGCCTGCCGTTCATCACCGCCGACGCCTCCGGGCCTAAGCACCTCAACACGACGGTGATGCGGTCAACGTTCGAGCAGATCACCGCTGACCTAGTGGAACGCACCATCGGGCCGGTCAAGCAGGCGCTGGGCGACGCCAGGCTGACCGAGAACGACATTGACGAGGTCATTCTCGTTGGCGGCGCGACCCGGATGCCGGCCGTTCAAAGCCAGGTCCGGCGCCTGACCGGCGGCAAGGATCCGAACATGACGGTCAACCCGGACGAGGTTGTCGCGCTCGGGGCCGCGGTGCAGGCTGCTGTTCTGAAGGGTGAGGTAAAGGACGTCCTCCTGCTCGACGTCACACCGCTGTCCCTCGGCATCGAGACGCTCGGCGGCCTGATGACCAAGGTCATCGAGCGGAACACCACGATCCCGGCCCGCCGGGCGGAAGTCTTCAGCACGGCTGAGGACAATCAGTCGGCGGTGGATATCGTCGTGCTCCAGGGCGAACGCGAACGGGCTGCCGACAACCGTGTGCTCGGCCGGTTCCGGCTCGAGAACATCAGGCCTGCGCCGCGAGGAATGCCGCAGATCGAGGTCACCTACGACATCGACGCCAACGGCATCCTGAACGTGTCAGCTCGGGACAAGGACACCGGCACCGAGCAACGGATCACCATCAGCGAGTCCTCGAACCTGGATCAGTCCGAGATCGAGCGAATGGTGGCGGACGCCGAGCGCCACCGTGACGAAGATCGCAAGATTCGTGCGCGGACCGATGCTCGCAATGCCCTCGATGCCGCGACGTACCAGACGCAGAACCTGCTATCCGAACGCGGCGACGCCATCCCGATGCACGAGCGCGCTCGCGCCGACAACCTGATCTCGGACGCGCGGCAGGCGCTGCAGGAGGACGCGGCGCTCGACCGGCTCCAGGCCCTGACCGCCGAACTCCAGCAGGTCTACCAGAGCCTCAGCGCCTACACCCAGGGCCAGCCGGCCGGGCAGGCCGCGCCTGGCGGTGGTGAGCAGCGCCAGGGCAAAGACGATGACGTGATCGACGCCGAGTTCACGACCAATGAGTGAGCGGGAACGCGACACCGAATCGGCCGGCGCCGCCATCGGCGATGGCGGCGACCGGACTGTCGAGGACCTGACCGGGAGGATTGCCGAACTTGAGGACCTGCGCCTGCGCGCGCTGGCGGATCTCGACAACCTGCGTAAGAGATGCGCCGCTCAGGTGCAGAACGCGGGAGCCGAAGCGTCAGCGCGAGTGGCCGCGGAGTGGTTGCCGGTCGTCGACAACCTTGAGCGAGCCCTCGCGCACGCGGATGCTGATCCCGCATCCATCGTCGACGGGGTCCGGGCGGTCCGGGATCAGGCCGTGGCCGTGTTGGCGCTACTCGGCTTTCCCCGCCGCGATGACCTCGGAACACCGTTCGATCCGGCCCGGCATGAGGCCATCGCCACCCGATCCGGCACCGATGCTCCTGAGGGCTCGGTTGTGGAGGTCATCAGGCCCGCGTACGGAGAGGACATGCGCCAGCTGCGACCAGCCCAGGTAGTCGTCGCCAAGGCGGACTGATGGCGGACCGGGATTTTTACCGGATCCTGGGCGTGCCGAGAACCGCGAGCCAGGACGAGATCCAGCGGGCGTATCGCAAGCTCGCCCGCGAGAACCACCCGGACGTGAACGCTGACCCTGGCGCGGAGGATCGATTCAAGGACATCTCCGAGGCCTACAAAGTGCTGTCGGATCCGCAGACCAGACATCGTTACGACGCGTTCGGCCCTGACTTCCGGCAGGTCCCAGAAGGCGTGGATCCGGAGACGTGGCGGCGGGCGCGCGCAGGCGCGGGCACCCGGAGCCGCGCCGGTGCCGGCGCGGGCCAGGCCGGCGGAGCCCGCTTTGGGTTCGGCGCGGGAGGCGAGGAGGTCGACCTTGACGAGCTATTCGGAGGACTGTTCGGCGGCCGATCTGCCGGCGGCTGGGGGCCGGTCCCCGGCGCCGACCAGACAGCCGAGATCGAGCTGACAGTCCAGGAGGCCTACCACGGCGGGCAGCGGTCAATGACGATCGGCAGCGGCAGCAGCCAGCGCCGGCTCGAAGTCACCATCCCGCCGGGCGTCGTCGAAGGGCAGCGCATCCGCCTCGGGGGACAAGGTGGCCGTGGCAGTGACGGGGCTCCGGCGGGCGACTTGTTCCTGGTCGTCAGGATCAGGCCGGACCGCACGTTCCGTCTTGAGGGCCGTGACATCCACGTCGAACTGAGGCTTGCGCCCTGGGAAGCCGCCCTCGGAACGTCCGTCGCGGTTCCGACGCCCGACGGGGAAGCCAAGGTAACGGTCCCGGCAGGCACGTCCAGTGGCAAGCGCCTGCGGCTGCGCGGGCGCGGGATGCCCAATCCACGAGGCCAGCCCGGCGACCTGTACGCCGATGCACGGATCGTGGTGCCACCCCATCCCACTGATGCGGAGCGGGAACTGTTCGAGCGGCTCGCAGCGAACTCCCAGTTCGATCCGAGGAGACGCCATTGACGTACGCGCTGGTTCGGGCCCCGCGGCTTGATCTTGAGGAGTTCGCCGCGACGGCCGGCTTGCACCCTGACCTGGTTCGCAGGCTCGTCGTCCTCGGTGTGCTCGACGCTACCCGGGACTCGGCCGGCCGCCTTTGGTTCGCCCGGAGCCAGCTCGCCGTGGTCGCCCGAATCCAGCGGCTTCGAGCCGGCTTCGCGCTCAACTACGCGGCAACCGGCCTCGTCATCGATCTGCTCGACCGGATCGCGGTGCTCGAGGCTGCCATGCGCCGCCAGCGGCTAGGAGGGTAACGATGGACCCGAACCGGCTTACCCAGAAGTCTTCGGAAGCGCTCCACGACGCGCAGACCAAGGCCACGCGTTTCGGCCATCCCGAGGTGGATACCGAGCACCTGCTACTGGCGCTCCTCGATCAGTCGGATGGAGTCGTGGCACGCCTGCTGACCCAGGTGAACGCCGACGCCGGCCAGCTAAGGAAGGAACTCGAGGTCGAGCTGGAACGGCGACCGCGCGTCAGCGGACCCGGAGTTGCGCCCGGTCAGGTGGCCGTCACGCAACAGCTGTCCCGGCTTCTCGATGACGCCGAACAAGAGGCCAGCCGGCTCAAAGACGAGTACGTGTCGGTCGAGCACCTGGTCCTGGCCATGCTCGCGCTCGGTCCGGGCAACGCCGCAGGCCGGTTGCTGCAACAGCAAGGTGTCACCAGGGCGGCATTCCTGGAGGCCCTGGTGCGAATCCGGGGTAACCAGCGAGTGACATCGGCCATGCCGGAGGTCGCATACGAGGCGCTGGAGAAATACGGCCGCGACCTTGTGGCTGACGCCGCGGCCGGCCGGCTCGACCCGGTCATCGGCCGCGACGGCGAGATCCGCCGAGTCATCCAGATCCTGTCTCGCAAGTCCAAGAACAACCCGGTCCTCGTTGGCGATCCCGGCGTCGGTAAGACCGCCATCGTCGAGGGCCTCGCGCAGCGCATCAACCGTGGCGACGTGCCCGAGGGGCTGCGTGATAAGGAAATCTTCGGCCTCGACCTGGGCGCGCTGCTCGCGGGCGCGAAGTACCGAGGCGAGTTCGAGGAACGGCTCAAGGCTGTGCTCGCCGAGGTCAAGGCCTCCGACGGCCGGATCCTCATGTTCGTCGACGAGGTGCACACCGTCGTGGGCGCAGGCGCGACCGAGGGTTCCATGGACGCTGGCAACATGCTCAAGCCGATGCTGGCGCGCGGCGAGTTGCACATGATCGGCGCCACCACGATCGAGGAGTACCGCAAGTACATCGAGAAAGACGCAGCGCTCGAGCGGCGATTCCAGCCAGTGACGGTCGACGAGCCGACGGCCCCGGACACCGTGTCCATCCTGCGCGGCTTGCGCGAGCGCCTGGAGGTGTTCCACGGTGTGCGCATTGCCGACAGCGCGCTAGTCGCGGCGGCCACGCTAAGCCACCGGTACATATCCGACCGCTTCCTGCCGGATAAGGCTATCGACCTGGTTGACGAGGCGTGCGCGGTGATCAGGACCGAGATCGATTCCATGCCGGCCGAACTCGACGAGCTGACCCGCCGCGTCATGCGGCTGGAAATCGAGGAGACCGCGCTAGCCAAGGAAGACGACGCGGCTAGCCAGGCTCGCCTGGCGGACCTGCGCCGGGAACTGGCGGACTTGCGGGCAGAGTCCGACGCGTTGCGGGCGGAGTGGGAAGCCGAACGGCAGGCCCTTCGCCGGGTCCAGAGTCTGCGCGAGGACATGGAGCAGGTTCGCCAGGAGGCAGACCAGGCGGAGCGCAACTATGACCTGACCAGGACGGCCGAACTTCGCCTTGGCAGGCTGCCGGAGCTTGAGCGCCGGCTCCGCGCCGAGGAAGAGCGCCTCAGCCAGCGGCAGAACGGTCACCGGCTGCTGCGCGAGGTCGTCACCGACGATGAAATCGCCGCGATCGTGGCCCGCTGGACGGGCATCCCGGTCACTCGGCTACAGGAAGGCGAGCGGGCGAAGCTGCTGCGTCTCGACCAGATCCTGCACGAGCGGGTGGTCGGCCAGGACGCGGTCGCGCGCTTCCGGCGTTATCTCGCCGGTGGCTGTGACGCCGTCGATCAGGTACTCAGACCCGATGTTGGAGGTCATCACGATGACTGT
>Ga0126373_10000646_pt1 | contig 23241 bp, 22 predicted proteins | sample PanSoiMetPlot_11_FD_92545 | JGI IMG/M metagenome (GOLD analysis project Ga0126373, IMG submission 92545) | Tropical forest soil microbial communities from Panama - MetaG Plot_11 | ecosystem: Environmental > Terrestrial > Soil > Tropical forest > Bulk soil | place: Panama | collected 2016-02-17 | reverse complement strand
CTTCTTTCCAGACTCGATGCACCGCGTCTTTGCTGACTTGGAGCGTCGCTGCCAGTTTGCGACAACTCCAATGAGTGGAGCCGTCGCTGGGCTTCTTGCGCGTAGCAGAGAGAATCCTGGCGCGCAAGGCGGGAGTCAACACCGTTCGCTGTCTGTCGCCATACCAACTTAGAAGCATAACAACCAGTAATGGTTACTTTGCGACAATCCACTAGTAGCACTTGCGGGACTTGTCTCCATGTTGGGGTTATTCAACGCTCAACTGCTCTACATATCTCGTCTGCCCTATGTCTTGGCTTGCGACGGGTGGTTCCCCGGCTTTCTCTCTAAAGCATCCCCCGGCACAGGAATTCCCAGGGCGGCAATCTTATGCTTTGGGGGCCTCGGTGCAATTTCTGTTGCTCTCTCGTTTGGGAGCCTAGCAATCATGCAGTGTCTGCTCTACGCGGCTGGGCTGACGCTCGAATTTCTGGCGCTATTGGTCTTGCGTATTCGGCGTCCAAATGCGCCCCGGAGCTTCCGAGTGCCTGGAGGTTGGCTGGGCTTGGCTTACGTGTGTGTCTCGCCGTTCGCTTTCGCCGCTCTTTTGCTCTTCGCGATCCTCCGAGACTGGCGGTCCTATCTCGTGCAGCTATTTGTCGTTGGAGCGATTACAGTCTTAGCCGCGGCCTTGTATCTCGTTAGGCGCTCGATGGCACGAAGCAGAGAATGAAAGAGTCTCACGAGAAAGGAGTAGCGATCCGCTCGGCCCCGAGTCTTGTGTTGCTACCGTGAGGGCCCCAACGAAGCGTAGACGGGGGTTCGTCCGCCTTTTTGCGTGCGCTTGGGATCGCACCTGAGTGTGAGCGAGGATTGCGATTCTGCGTTGCTCAGGAAGTCCAAGCTCCAGCACGGTACGCTTACTTCAAGTCCCCGCGGATTAACACAACATCATTCTTCGTTGTCCCGCGAACCATGAAAAGCCGGGATCCATCTGCCGACCAATTAAAGCTGAAGATATCCAGCGAAGTGAATTGAGTGAGTTGTGGTGGCTTGCCGCCGGCGAGTGGTAGTGCCCAAATGTTGGTAGCGCCGTGTGCTGAGGTGCTCGAAATTCCCCAGCAACAAACGCTCAGATGTGAATTGAATCGAAAGAAGTTGAAGTTTGAGTGTTAACGCCTGATCAGAAACTGACAATGCCCTTTCCTAGCGCTCACACCAACATTCGTTCGAGGGCGGCACGATCAAATTCTTGGCCAGCAAGCAGCACTGCCGGTCGCGATCGATAAAAAGGTTTTGCAAGCGGTCGTCATAAACCGCAAGACTCGGTCACAAACGAAGTCAGCGGATGTTGCTAAACATCACTAAAGCCCCGTTTTGGCCCGTCTCATTTCGGACAGGGAACAGCCGAACGTGTTAGCACCGTCTCACCCGGAAAGCTGAAGGCCCCGTCGATCGCATTAGAGCTCGGCCCCATCTCGAACCATTGCAACAGCGCCTCGGTTTGCGGGTGATAAGTGAAGGAATTGAGCGTAATCGGCACCGTGGCGTTCAGCAGGACTTCCACAGGGTCGCCAGTCTCTAAGTTACTCTGGCAGACTCTGCTTGCCTTTGAATTTGCCGGTGCGGTTACACCCGGAAACTGCCAACTCGGGGTCGGGTTGTCGATAAATGGATCGTTGAAGGCCTCGGAAGTTTCATGAGAAAGCGCAGTTACGTCCAGGAATCCCGGGTTTGCAAAGATTCCGGGTGAGATCCAGCTGACAAATTGGGTAACCCACCGCGTTGCTGGGGTTGCGGTCGGGTCAAAGAAGAAAGTGTGAAAGCCGAGCACGCAACAATTTCCCGGAGTATTCGGCTTGTTGGCGTTCAGGGCAAAAAGATAGGTGTTGGGGAAAAGTGTCATATTAAGAGCGTTGGTGGTGAAGTTGCCAGCGGTGATTTCGTTATTTACTTCATTGCCGAAAAAAAAGTCGAACACGAGGTTTAGCATCAGCACGAAAGGATTTCCGTCTGCGGCGGTTCCAACGAAGTAAGAACGAGCTGTGATGATGTGTCCGGGCGATAACTGAACCTGTACGAACCGCGGAACAACAATAAATACCCGATTAACCACGCTCGGTTGGAGCACGGTGTGCCAGTCCGAGCCCATTGTATTGAAGAACTCGGCGCGCTGGACGGCGTCGGCAAACTGGATACTGTTTCCGGAGCGATAGTTGGTGGTGGCGAAGTTGGGAGACTGCAGAGTCGGGGTTTCAAATGCGTCGAATGGAACCACCGTCAGCACGCTGCCGTCGGCGTTGAGCAATATCAGCGACACTTCGCTGATCGGCGCAGGGATAGTGGTTGTACCGCCGGCTTGAGGCGCACCTCCGATCATCGTGAACGGGAATACGCCACCGGCACTGGGGCCGCCCTGAGCGACAAACGCTCCGTCGAAAGCAGCGATGGGAACCAGGGGAGTGGTTGCATCGTTACTTTTCAGGTTGCTTTGTCCGGATCCAACATTGCCGACGGGCATGCCGGTCGAAGCATCCAGGATAACGCCGGAGCCAATTGTCAGTGCCGGCTGAAACCGATTCAGGTTCATAGGGGCGTGGGCCGCAAACTCAGGCGTTCCTCCCGCCACAGCGCCACGTGCTTCGGGATCACTTTTTTGGGCAACTACCAGTGCTGTCAGACCAAACAGCAAGCAAGTGAGGGTTATAAATCGTGCGGTGAAGTTCATGCGCCGTCCTCCTGCCGAAGAGTTCAATTTTTGAGAAGCGTTCAACTTTCGTTTGGAATGTTGGCGAAAAATACCTTCGCGGATCATGCGGGCGCTTGAAAGTTCTCCGGGCAGGAAACGAATCAGAGAGTTAACCCAACCTGCGTCCAGCTCGGGCCTGAGATGACATACGATACTCGGGCAAGGTGAGTTGTCAAGTAAAAACGTCTTGGAATCGAGCCACAGGCGCGGCATTCTGGTCGGTCGGAGTGTGTGTACGTGTACGATTAGTGGGCTCTGCTCGTTATGACATCAGGCACGCCTGTCTACAACAGTCGGCGCATCGGGATGCCCGTTCGGTGTACATTGCAGGCAGGAATTCTCACGAGTCGGCTATAGTTTCGCGGGATTTCTATTTGAGTTCAACTGACACCTACGGCCTTGAAACCCCACGGAGGGTTCGGCGAATTAAGCGCATTGCCATAGGACAGCGCGATGACGCTCTCCTTGCGGAGATAGACCCGCCGATTGCGGCATGGACATCAAAGGAAAGCACCACAAGCATCGTGATACTCGCGACTAGGCATACAGGATATAGCCTGTTTCCCGTATCGAAGTTGCCGCTATCCGTGCGTGTCGCTAAGCCGCTCATTGAAAACGTGCAAAGCCGTGACCACCTAGAATTGACTGAGGTACAGACCATTGCGTGGGCTGATCTTTATGAAACGGAGCAGGATGCATTAAGCAAATAGCGGACCGCGCACTTTATCGTTCTTTTGGATAACCCTTGGTTGACGATAAATCCCCGATAACATTCAAAATGCCGACGTTTGGGCGAAGAAACAGCGCGCCTTGTGCTATCGCCTCTTTACGTCAGCCACTCAGTGCTTTTGGGTGTAGCCTTGTTTAAAAGACAGATGCTGCTGGGGGTCCGCAATGAAGATCCGACTGCTGACATCCACTGCGCTGATGATCGTCGCTGCGATCAGCGCATTCTCCCAATCAAGTAGTCCTAGGCTTCCAGCGGATGGCCTTCCACTTCTTCGCAAAGTGAGTCAGCATTACGCGGACGCCAAGTCCTATCACCTTGAAGTGATTTTAGAAAATACGAGTCACAGTGACTTTTCTCGCAACTGGGAGAAGTTCGTCCTGACCGCTGCGGAAGCGCCGGGTGGTCGATATCACTACGAAGGCCGGTCTGGCACCGGCAGCGCTTTGCGCACCGCGGATGGCACGACCGTTTGGACCTATCACGTGGACGAGCATCGCTATACACAGACTCTGGTTGCCCGTGAGACAGCCAGCCAATCCACAGTGATCCCAATGCCCGAGTATGCACTTGTGGAGGCCGAAGGTCTTCGCAAGATGCTCGCCGGAGAGGGCACACACTTAAAATCCGCAACTCGCTTGGCGGATACGACTGTTGTCATTAACGGACGCGAAATTCCGTGCTCTGTCATCCGCACCCAGACCACCGATCAAAAGCGCGTGAGACCTGACTTCACATTTGAAAAGACATTCTGGATCGACCGGGCACGTATGACGATCGTCAAGACGGTGGAGCATGCGCACACCTACTTCCTCACTGGAAGTAGTCGCAGACCGGTCGAAGTGGAAAGGACTACTATTTACTCGGTTGCCGAACTCGACGCCGTTGCTCCTGACGATCTCTTCAAGTTTATCGCCCCGGCTGATGCCAAGCTGGTTCGGGAATTCCCCGACCCTACGAAGAGCAACGGTGGACCAGATCTAACCGGCGAAGATGCCCCTGACCTGAAGTTGAATGGCTTCGGGCATGAAGTACTGTTGCGGGGCAAGCCGGTCTTGCTCGATCTGTGGGCGACTTGGTGTGCACCTTGTGTCAAGGGTCTAGCGGATATCGCTGCCATCTACGCGGAAGGCAAGGACAAAGGTTTGGTTGTGCTTTCAATCGACCAAGACGAAGAAGCAAAATCTGCAACGGACTTCCTCGCAAAGTCGCATTCCGTGGCACCGGCGCTGAGAAGCAGGGTTCAGGTGTTCGGCGAGTCTCGCCGGAACTGTTGATGAAACAAAACCATCTTGCGCAGAGCTATACTCGAAGCGTTCTGCGAACAATGTTCCATACCCGCGGAATGGATCCGCGATCTTCACTGTCGGGGTTTATCGGATTTCTGAGGTGACCCAGCCCGTGCTCGGACCAGCGATCTTCGTGATTGCTGATGGCCTTCTGAAGCAGGACAGGATTAGTTGGTTGACCTCAGAAGAGGTTGTGGAACGTAAGTCGTCGGTATTGACCGAATCATCTCATCCACTCTGGCGTCCTGGCGCCTGCGACCTACGGTCCGGACGTATCCGATAGAGTTTCCGGTGTCAGCTTCGATGGCGCGGATTTCTACAAGATTTTGCGGGGCAATCACGGCTTGCCATTTAAGCCAGAGCTGCCAACCATGGGGCATGGAATCCGCCAGTTCTACGTCTACCATTCCCGTCTTCTTCCAGTGCGAATGCCACCAGGAAGGAGAATGGAGGCAAACCATACTGGGTTCCCACCAACCGGCGAGGGTTTCAGGAATGGACGTGATTTCGTGCATCAGCCCGGCCCCGGCGATTGCAATCAAACCGCCAGGCTTGATGAATCGCGCCAAGTAGTTCATGTAGTGATCATCGGTCCCGAAATATGGGAAGGAGTCAATTGCAACTACCGCATCGAAGAACTCATCGGCAAACGGCAGCGCCCTCGCCTCGGCGTGGACCGGATAGACATGGTTCTCAAGCCCTGCGTCGCGGATTCTCTTCAGGTTCTCGGACACACTGAACCACAGATCGACAGCCCACACTTCAACCTCAAATTCCCGCCTGAGAAATATTGACGACAGGGCTCGTCCACAACCCAGATCGAGCACTCGCATCCCCGGCCGCAGGTCAAGACCGCTACTCAACCATTCGGTCAGCCATAAAGGGTTGGCGCCGCCGCTGCATCCGGCTATTAGCCATTCGGGATGATATTTGTTCGAGCGTGGGAATCGATCACTTAGCAGTCGAGTATCCACAGGAAGCTCCCCAAGGTGCGGTTCCAAGGTTGGAGAATTATAGGGGAATCCGGCGAGCGTACCTAATAGTTCTAAGTGAGCGGAAACAGGGCTCCAGCGGCGCTAGTACTCGGAATACGCGTCGAGCTTTGCCGCGTAGATCTGACAGTCAGCGCTGAAGGCGGACTTGCCGCATATGGTGAAGTAGATGGTCTTTCCATCGGGCGACCACTTCGGGGCGGTGCCCCGTCCTTCGGTAGCGGCGACGAGTCGCACATCGCTGCCATCCGGACGCATGGTATAGATTTGATAATTCTGATTCCCGCGGTTGGAGGCGAATGCGATCGTGCTCCCGTCGGGCGACCAAGCCGGCCAGCCATCAAAGGCGGGATTGTTGGTGATATTTCGGGGATTGGAGCCGTCAGCGTCCGCAACGAACACCTCGGAGTTCGTCTCGCCGAGCATTCTGCGGAATGCCATCATCTTCCCATCGGGTGACCACACGGGATAAGTACTGACTCCATCGGAGACGAGCTTCGTGATACTACGGGTGGCGACGTCGATCGTGTAGATCTCGGATGGGTTTTTACGAGGAGGCGCAAGATCGTCGTCTGTACAGTATGCAACCCGGCGGCTATCTCGTGACCAACTCGGGTGGATCGTTTTTACATCAGCGGGCGTGAGCGGCCCGACCCCAGTTCCGTCCGGATTCATGAGGTGAATCTGCTCTAGCCCATCTTTTATCAACACAAACGCAACATGACTTCCATCCGGCGACCATGCCGGATCCTCGTGATTCGCATCATCGCTGGTGAGCTGTCGTACGTAGGAGCCGTCCACCGCTCTGCGCATCAGCTGCTCTTTGCCAGCGATCACCATGATGTAGATCATTTCCTTCCCGTCGGGAGAAAGTGTCGGATCCATGATGGCAGCATGGCTAAACTGATACGCCAGAGTCCGCGGGCGGTTTTGTGCTGAAGCAGCAGAATGTGGCAACAGGGATGCTGCTGCGACGAAAAAGTAGAAGCAGTGAAAGAACTTGCCTATTGATCGCATAGTTTGGCGATAAACCCTGTGTGCATCACCTCGCAACAGGCAAGGATGCTTTCAGGAATGGATGCACTTTTTTGGGCGAAATACTTGACTGATGTGCCTGATTCTGTTTGACGAAATCGTGGACGCATGGTTAGCCAGTGCAACATGTCCATTTCATCGTCGCTATTTTTTGTCGATTCCACGGGCCTGGGGCAAGCATCGATGGAGAAAGAGACTAAGCACGAAATGCCTGGAAGGACATGAATCGATCGCCGGGGAGCAGGTTTCGTGCCTTTACGGTGCTGTAGCCGGCTTCTCGTAGCTGGCCGATCAGTTCATTTTCGGCGGGCAACCGGCCTGCGCCGCTGGTGGCCGCGCCCCACAGGTTCAGCGCCTCTGCGCCGAGGCTGCCGCCCTGGCAGCAAGTGGTCAAGAGCAGAAAGGCGCCCGGCTTGAGAAAGCTGCCGATGTGGCGTAGCAGCTCCACACGCTCTGCGACGGGGAAGTAATAGATGTTGTTGTAGAGCGTCGCAATGTCAAATGGCTCGTCCGGCGTCCTTGCGCGAATGTCGCCGGTTTCAACCTTTACCCGGGTCTCCAATCGCCAGCCGCGAAGATTTGTCCGCGCCATTTCTGCGACCGGCGGTTGAAGCTCGAGCCCAACCGCAGTGAGCGCGGGGTTTCTGTCGGCCGCGTATCTGAGATAAATGCCGGATCCACAGCCGACCTCCAGCAGCCGCTGGCGACCATGCGCCGGGAATGTCCTCGCAATGACCTCCGCCTGGAAGGCCTCGAGAACGCGAGAAGAGCGTGCAATCAGTTCCCCGTTCTGATCGGCGAGGCTCCACAGTTCGCCGGCACGCAGTTTGGGAATTGTTGCCGTGATCAGCTTGTGATGCAGGTCGACCACCTCCTCCACCATGGCCAGCACGGGGTCGTTCTCCGGCTGGGCGAGCTTTCTGGCCAGCCCGCGGAGCGCGTATCCGCGGGAGCCATGGCTGAGCAGTTGGAGGCGAACACCCATCTGCAACCATGCCTCGACTGCCTCCCGCCCGCGGCCGTTAGCAGCGTAGAACTCGGCGAGCACGTCCAGCGTGACTGGGCCCGAGGCCAGCCGGTTGAGCAGCCCGGCTTCCCCGGCACCAGCGAGGTAGGTGAGCTTGTAGAAGGACTTTAGCTCGGCGGCGGTGCCCAGAAGAGCGGAAAGCCGGCCATCGCACCAGAGACGAAAGAATGGTTTGAAAGGCATTATTCTCCTATGAGCTTTTCTGTACTCCTGTCCTTAGTGCTTAGAAGTGCCAGATGACCAGGATGCCGATGCCGTAATCCCAGCACGCTTGCCTTCTCGACAGCAGGTCCGATTCTAGTCCGATTTACAAATCACTTGACAGGTAACCTAAAGGTTCCATATTGTAATCAGGCAACCAAATGGTTCCGTATAGTGGAATGGATGATGACGCAGTGTTCAAGGCGTTGGCGGATTCGAGCCGCCGGAAGCTCCTCGACCGATTGCGCCAGAAAAATGGCCAGACCTTAGGGGATCTTTGCAGTGGTCTGAACATGACCCGGCAAGCAGTTGCGAAGCACCTGGGGATTCTGAAGTTGGCCAACCTAGTCTCCTGGAAGCGCGAGGGCAGGGAGAGACTTCATTTCATCAATCCCGTACCGATCAACGAAATCGCCGAACGCTGGATTCGCAAGTTCGAGCATCCCCGGCTGAAGGCGCTTTCGAGACTGAAGAGGAATCTGGAGGGAAAGGAATCGTGAGCCAATCATCTGAAAGCAGATTCGTGTATGTCATCTTCATCCGCACGACGCCCGAACGGTTGTGGTCCGCGCTGACCGACCCAAAGCAGATGAAGGAGTACTGGTTCGGAATGCACATCAAAACAGAATGGAGGAAGGGAGCAGAGTGGCAGATGGTTTTTCCCGATGGGCGAGTGGCGGACACGGGAGAGATTCTTGAACTCGAGCGGCCGAAGCGGATTCAGCTCAAGTGGCAAAACGAGTTCAAGCCGGAGCTGAAAGCCGAAGGCTTTTCCCTTTGCACCATGGAACTTGAGCCGGTTGGAGGCGCGGTGCGGCTCACGCTCACGCATACGATCGAGCGCGCCGATTCAGGTTTCATTCGGGCTGTATCGGGAGGGTGGCCCAAGATTCTTTCGAATCTCAAGTCCCTGCTTGAAACGGGCCAGATCACTCTGACCGAAACAGATCATTCCCATGCACGATGAACGTACTGGAAGCTAAACCACTAGGAAGTCTACTGAGCAGTTGGCGAACGTCTCAGCGCGAGGAGGAATTATCTGTGAATTCGCTTGACGTCAAAACCGCCGCAACGCAGGGATACGCGCCCGTCAATGGACTGAAGATGTATTACGAAATTGAGGGAACCGGAGACCCGCTGGTTTGTATTCCTCCTGCGTTTGGATACGCGGGAGCCAATTCGTACCCCGCGTTGCTCGGAACGCACACGGTCATCACCGTTGATCTGCAGGGGCATGGCCGCACGGCAGATATTCCAGAACGTCCGCTTTCGATCGAGCAATATGCCAAAGATGTGGTCGGATTGTTGAAATACCTTGGAATCGCAAAGGCCGACTTCTTTGGTGAAAGTTACGGCGGCAATGCGGCGGCCATGATCGCAATTCGTTACCCTGAACGTGTCGACCGTGTGGTGACTTACGCAGCAACCTTTGGGCCTCCTCAGATCGCCTTGAACCCTCGGACAACGCACTATGACCACCCGCCTAACGCCGATTCCAGCAATATTCAATTTCAGAGAGAGAACTATAAGAGAGTGGCGCTTGATCCAGGCTACTGGCCCAAAATCTATGACAAGCTGGGAAGCATTCGGTGGCAAGGATTTTCGAACCAAGAGTTGGCTTCGATAAAAGCTCCGATGCTCGTCATCCTCGGAGACTACGATTTTGCACGCCTTGAGCATGCCGTTGAGACTGTCAAGCTCATTCCCAAGGCCGAACTCGCCGTAATCCCGTCTGCCAGCCACTTCGCCCTATTTTCGGAACCGGAGAGGGTAATCCCAATCGTGAAATATTTCCTGGAGAAGCCTGAGAAAAGCATTCCATTGGCAACTGCTGAGAGTGGCTATCATCCGGGAGAAACGAGATGACACGGTTGGTCAGGAGACGCAGAGCGATTGCCAATGACTCCACGCATCTGCGACTAGCTTGAGGAGGTTTGGTCGAATCAACATAAGCCATCAAGGGTGGATTCCAGGTCTGGATTCCGGGTCGATTCTTTTGCGTGAGAATTCTCGCGGAACGTAGTGAGGGTTAGCTCTCGAGAGTGTCTCATTGATGAAGAGGGTTTCGTGGCTCACAAGACCCTGCAGCATTGCTTCCCGCGGGAGACTGTCAGCGCGGTATAGGCAGATGCCCGCCAAACCAGAGTTGTCGCGCATGAATTCCTCGAGTCTCCATTCGTATTCCATGAGCTTTGAAAAATCTTGTTTCGGCCCGAACTCCCAAGTCATATCTCCGGTGGCCCAAAGACCGTCGTATCCATCAATCATTGACTGGTCTAAGGAACCCTTTAGTATTTCCATCATCCTTATCAAACTGACCGGCGGCAAGATGGGGTTGATCGGATGACAGCAGAAGGTTCTTTTTGCCGACCATGCAAGCGACATCCACGCCAGCGGCGGCAAGGTACGATCGCATTCCAGCGACCAATGGGCGGACTGTCCAGGTACAAGCAGCGGTGATTCTCGCGCAGCTTCTGTTTGATCGTGGCCATCACGGCGGGCAGGTCGCGTGACCGGGCTCCTTCGTAGATGAAGCATTGATGGCGATGCATAAAAGCAAACTTGTAACACCACACACGCAGATATAGCGGGCAGCTTCTTAGAGTTGGTGATCTTTCGCCTGGTACAGGAATGTTCGACGAACATCCCATCGTCACTCCGGCAGCAATACTAGCAATAGCCGCATGGTCTTAGTCTCTGCTCCGATCAGCATTCATTTCAGCAGACCGTAAACTTCAACTTCGCTGCGGGTGCCGAAGTAGACGCGGCCATTGATCACGACTGGGATTACAAAGCGAGTGGCCAAAGCGGCTCGATCGCGTTGGGAATTCTGCTCTGAAGTGTAGAGGGACTCTCCGAGCTTGGTGGCGTCATAGGCATAGAGGACCGCAGGTTTAGTGTCGGGACCGTTCCATGTTTTCGTGGAGACCGCCCAGACAATTCCGTTCTTCTTGCCATCGCCGGAGACTGAGGGCGTCGCTCCTGGGTTCTCAAATTTCCTGCTGGAAGCTAGCGCCTGGGTGAGCTGCGCATTGGTGATTGAATATCCTCTGAGGGAATCATCACTGGCTGCGAAGTAGGCGCGTCCGTTCCAGTATGCGATCGCGCCGTAGCCGCCTCCGTGCATGTGAATAATTCCAGCGAGGGCATCGCCGTCGCGATGGAATTTCCCCATGTTGTCGCGATCGATCACATAGATTGTCGAATCTTTGGTGGGTTGCAGCAGCAAATGCTTATGCGACCCGGGCTGATCGGGGAGCAATGTTGGACCGCTGGAGCCCACATCGGAATCGGCTTCGCTGATGCGATCTTGATCGTGCGGCGTGAAGTAGTCTTTGATGGCAAGAGTGGAACCATCGAGTTTCAAAACTGAGTCACCGTAATCGTGACCGCCGGAGTTGGCGTCAAACGTGCCATTCCCGGTGGGTACGTAGAGATTTCCGTCTGAGTCTACGGCGGGGCCGGTGTCGCTAAGCCAGATGCCGGCTTCCCTCCCGTTGGGGTTTACGTTAAGGACTGCCTTCTGCGCGAGCGTCAGAACGTCGTAGGCCATAACCCAGCCGTGGTAGGGATCGACGTCACACGACGACGCCCAAACTATGTAGATCCTATTGTTAGCAAGCGTCAGGGCTGCGCGGGGGTTCTCCTTCAGAGGATCGAAAGCGACCTGCCCGTTCGTGACTCCTGCTCCCACACCAGGCACTGACGCGGTAATGATCTTGGGGCCGCTGAATTTTTCGACGCCTGTCGTAATGGCAAGAGCGTGCAGATGTTGAAAGTACTCATTGGCGCCGACGGTGTGGCGGATTCTGGTCCGGGAGAGCACGTAGAGCGTGCCGGTTTTGATGTCGATCACCGGGGTCGAAGTGATGCCGACCTCAGGCCGGATGAAGAAACATTGGACATCGTCCTCTGAAAGCGGGATCACTCCCCTCGCCTTATCGAGGAAACTCACGTGCCACAGCGGCGGGTCGTCCGGGCGATACGCGTCGAAGGCGTACACGCTGTCGTGTTCGGTCGCTATGTATAAAACATCGTGCGTGCCTTTGCCCGGGATCTCGACACCCGGTGCGAAGAGCGGTTGGGCATAGACTGGCCCATCAACCTGGAAGGCTCCCAGCTTGCCGAATTGGCTCACATTCACGTTCTGCGGTGTAAGAGTTTTTTCGTTGAGAGTAGCGCCGGTCCGGGAGTTGTCATACTGCGATGTCGTGACTTGAGCGGTGCAGGACATTACAGCCAGAGCCAGGAGAAGAAGCGCACAGCCATTCCGGAGAAATCTCATCGCGAAGATCTCCAAGGTGAAGGCGAGGGCCAAAAGCAACGACGAGCGGGCTCTCGGAAGTGGCGAAAAGCCCCGCTCGATCTCAGACGCTCAAGGAGTGCGGCGGAAAGCGTTGTTTGTTAATAAGGCTTGGTGGGAGGGACCTTTTCCGAAAGGGATTTGTCATTGGTCGGGGTCTGAGGCTTGTCATATTTCATTCTGTAACTTCCGACCTCAGAAGAATCCGAGTGATCGATCGGCTTCATAGCGACAACCTGATAGTGCCGCTTTTTGTGATCGCCGTCAGGAATCCGCATCTCGAGAATATCCTTAGAGATCTTGAACTCGCCCTCTTGTCCAATGGGTAGCAATCTCGGGTGTTTATGATCGAGGGGGCGGACGTGATACTCCATATCATCGGTTCGCAGCAGATACTGCGGGCAGAGTTTTTCGTCCGAATCGACGTGGGTCGCGCCCACCGATCCCCAGATGGTCCCGAGCCCGGTTAATCCACGCTCTTTCGCGCCGCAGGGTACGGCTTCCATTTTTTCGATCATGGCGCGTTGAACGTGCTTCTTCTTTCCGGCGAACACCGGGATCGCAAGAGTCAAACACGCGATCGTAATCAATACTGCTTTCGCTTTCATGAGGCCTCCCTTGGCATGTCGAACGAATTACTGTTCCTAATGAATTACTGTTCTTAGGAAGGATCAGGAGGGCGGCATGGCAGAGCGGCCGCCTTCCTCTTCCTAGACACGCTTACTTCTGTGGCTGTGCCGGTTTAGCCGTCCCCTTGGACGGTGTAGTATTCCTGCCCTTGGGCATGCTGGCGGCAGAGGTAGACTCGAACGACTGCGCCGACTTTACGAACGACTGCGGATTTTCGTTCAACTCCTCCTTTGCCTGGGGGTTGGCCTTCAGGTACGTCTGCAATGCGGGATGGTTTTCGAGATATTCCTCATTGGTCGCCAATGAAGGATTCTTGGAGAGTTCAGCAGAGATGTTGCTGTGACCCTCGAGGAATTCATGGAAGGTCGCGAGTTCGCCGCGAGTGGTATCGCCATCGCGAGGCAAGCCCTCCTGGCGCCGGTCGAAACGTTGCTCCTGGCCCATAAATGCGTTGGGGTTTTCTCGATATTCTTCGCGGACCCCCGGATGGCTCGCCAGGAACTGCTGGAGGGCCGGGTGATCTTCCACGAACTCCTTGTTGTTCACCAAAGAGGGATTCTTGCGCAGTTGTTCGGCGATTTCGGGGTGGCTATCCATGAAGCGATCCATGGTTACCAACTCGCTTCGAGTCACGTCCGCATCACCTCGCATGGAATCTTCGCGACGATCAAAACGCTCTTCCCGGTGCATGAAGGCGTCTGGATTCGATTTGAACTCTTGCCGCAGTTCCGGATGGCTTGTGAGGAATTGTTGCAGCGCCGTGTGATCTTCAACGAATTCCTTCTTGTTCACCAATGCCGGGTTTTTGCGAAGTTGCTCGGCGATCTCGGGATGCTGATCGAGAAACTGGTCCATCGTAGACGCCATGCGCATGTCCTCGCGCCGACCGTACCGGTCCTCGGCAGACATGAATGCGCTCGGGTTCTCTCGGACTTCGTCACGGATTTCGGGGTGAGACGCGAGAAACTCTTGCAGCGACTGATGGCTCTCAACGAACTTCCGATTGTCGAGCAGCGTCGGGTCCTTGCGGATTTGTTCCGCGATTTCGGGGTGGCTGTCCATGAAACTATCCAGGCTTGCCAGTTGGCCGCGAGTTACATCGTTTTTGTCGCCCTGGCGATCTTCACGCCGGTCGAAGCGTTGTTCCTGATGCATCACCGCATTGGGGTTTTGATTCAGCTCCTCGCGTACTTCAGGGTGACTCTGGAGATATTCCTTCAGCGCGGGATGGTTCTCGACGAACTCCTCATTGTTAACCAGCGACGGATCGCTGCGCAGCTGTCCGGAAAGTTCCGGATGACTGTCGAGAAATTGGTCGAGGCCGGAAAGTTGCGGCCGGGTTAAATTAGAATCTCGATCTTGGGGCATCGTGCTCTGCGATTGTGCTCCCGCTGGCACGCTTGCTATCACAGACGCGAGCGTCAGGATTACCAGCCAACACGGAGTTGTCACACAGGTGCGTTTCATAACAGATTTTTTATGCCTCCTGAACATGGGAAATGCCGTGCGAGCGTACAACAGAAAATAAAATGCATGCCGCAGGCCAATCCGATCGAACTGGAGAACTACTGCGATTTCAGTTGTTTGTCTTCAATGTGAGGGGTTTCAGGTAGCCGTGTGTAGGGAATGAAAAATCGACATCCGTAGTGAAAAATCGGCGTACGGCAATTACCCGAGGCGGGAGGGCACTTCGGCAATTTGCGCGACGGCGAAGACCCAAACGTTAAGGCGGCGCCTCGACTTCAGATTGCCCAGGTATAATCGCGGCCTATGCGCCTACTGTTGAAGTTCAATTTGATTCTGATTGTTGTCTTCGCGGCTGGTGCGGCGGCGGGTTATTTTGCGCGATCGTTCCTGCAGCAAAGCGCGCACGACCAGGTTTTGCAGCAGGCCAGGCTGATGATGGGCTCCGCCGGCGCCATGCGTACGTATACTACCAAGCAAGTGGGGCCACTCTTACAGCAACACCAGACCAGGATCAACACCTTCCTTGCGCAAACAGTACCCGCCTATGCTGCGACTGAAGCCTTCAACTACCTCCACGCTGATTATCCCGACTACAACTACAAGGAGGCTACGCCGAACCCGACCAATTTGCGCGACCCTGCGGTCGATTGGGAGGCAGACATTATTCAGACATTCCGCACGCATCCTGACGAGAAGGAGTTTTCCGGGGAGCGTGGCACTCCTGCTGGGCCATCGTTATTTCTGGCGAAGCCCATTGTTGCGCTTGGCCCTTGCCTTGAATGTCATAGCACGTGGAAGGCGCCGCCGGCGATGATCCGGGTCTATGGAAAAGACAACGGGTTCGACTGGAAGTTGGGAGACGCGGTGGGCGCACAGATTATCTTTGTTCCCATGTCGGTGCCTTTTGGGTATTGCAGATAGTGCCTTCCGTACTCTGATGTACTCGATGGGAGGATGTGCGCTTGCCACTCTGACCTTGCTGGATCTGGCGATTGTGATGATCGTGATTCGTCCCGTGACCAAGTTGTCGAACGCGGCCCATCAGATCAGCAAGGGAGATCTCGGCGTGCCTGAACTCGCGGTGAAGGGTCGCGGACGAGATTTCGCAGCTGGCGCAATCTTTTAATCGGATGTATCTCAGCCTGGTGAAGGCGATCCGTATGCTCGAACAGCAGTAACGTGATTCGTGGCGGGCGGACCGAATGCGTCCGCCGCTACACTAGAGAGGGTGCGAGCGCAGGAACTTTTCGCGGTCGGAAGCAGCAGTGATTTCAGCGGCAAGCAAGCGATAGAGTTCGGTGACGCTTTGCGCCTTCTTCGCTGCGCGCTTGACCAGGATCTTTGCCATGGGCCTTGTAGACCTTACCCATGCCGCCCCGGCCAATTACCGAGACGATTTTGGTAATCGCCGACGGTCGCGGCAACTTCAAAGATGATGGGCCCTGTGGACATGGCCGGACCAAGTATACGGCGAATGGCGGTCGCCGCCGCGCCGCTTTGAAAGGTCTACTTCTTTTCGGCTGGGCTTTCGGCCGGTTTCTCGAAGAGTTTCGGATCTATCGGTGGGTTGATCTCGATACTCTTGTATTGCACTACACTGGTCTCCTCGCCATTCTGCTTGTTCCGTCGTTGTAGGGGAAGCGTCAGGCCATTCATGTTTTTCCAATCGTCCATGATGGTCTCTCCCTGTGCCGGGCCACTGGGACCGAGCGTTTGATACGTTTCTTTCAGAATATGTCCGTCTGAGGGATTGACGAACCATCGGATGGGGGCGCCGGCGGCGTTTACGTCAACGATGCGGGATTCGATGTCTCCAACTTTCTCCGTTCCGCCCGCATTGAAGAAAACGTCTGGGTCTTTCCAATGAGCCGCAATGAAAATAGGATCACGCTTCAGCTGTTCGAGCGTCTCGGCCTTCTGGGCAGCAGGCATCGGCTGAGTGCCCATGGCGCCCATCGACACGAAGCCGGTGTCGGGCGTCGCGACAATGGTCAACTTGCCTTGCGGAGTCTGCAGTTCAGCATGCAGATGGTCTGGATAAACGATCGTCACCTGCATCTGCATCGGCATTTCGCCTTGGGGTGTTTTGCGTGTGTTGGTGAATTCGGTTTTTACCGACTTGATCCCTGCAAACTTCGCTTCTCCTCCCATGGCGGCGATGACTTTCGCGGCAAGCTCCTTGCCGTCGGCGTTCGACCCGGTCGGCTTTTCGCTCTCTTCCGGTTTCATTCCCGCAGGAGGCGGAATGGCAATGTCAATTTGCTTGACTGAGCCGAGGGAGGAGAGCGGCTTATCGAACTCCTTTGTGTTCCCGACAACCAGCACCGCCAGCTTATCCTTGTGCATGTACTTTGCGGCAATGCGGTTCACATCGGCGGCTGTGATCTTCTTGATCTCCGCCTGATACTTGTCGAGCCAGTCGGGAGGATATCCGTAGTACTCATAAACCATGCGCTCTGCCAGAATCTTGTCAGGAGAATCGAGGCGAAAGACAAACGCGTTAAGAATGTCATCCTTGGCACGCGCGATGTCCTCGTCCGTGAAAGGGTCTTTACCCAGATTCTCAATATCGATGTCGACGTGCTGGATGGCGTCGATCGTGCTTTGACTCTTCGTTCCCATCGCGATCTGCAGAATTCCGGGATGGCCAAAGTTTGTGCCGACGCCTCCGCCCACACTGTAGGCTAGACCCAGCTTCGTCCGGATGTCGTTAAACAGACGCGAAGAAAAGCCTCCACCGAATGCCTCGTTGAAGACACTGATGGCGTAGTAGTCAGGATTGTCGCGTGTGGTGCCGAGCGCGACCATCCGGATGTTGCTCTGGTTGACGTCCTCTTTGGGGATCAGATAGTAGCCGGGTTGCGCGGGATGATACTGCAGGGTGGTCTTGGGGAACGCTGGGAAGCTCTCGCCCTTCGGCCACGATTCGAAGGCAGAACGCAGGCGGGATTCCATCGCGGCTGAATCGAAGTCGCCACTGATCCCGAGAATGATGTTATTGGGGTGAACATATTTCCCGTGCCAATCGATCAGATCCTGGCGCGTAATGGAGTCGACGGTGGCATACTCCGGCACGCGAGCGTACGGATTATCCGCTCCGTATGCGAGCTTGGTAGCTTCACGGTGAGAGATCTGGCCAACGTCGTCGTTGCGGCGTGAGATGTTGTCTTCCTCGCCTTTCTTGGCGATGTCGAGCTTGTCGTCGCGGAATTCCGGATTCCGCAGGACATCGACGAACGCTTTGAAAACGTCGGCAAGATCGCCTTTGAGGCAGGAGAAGCTGATGGTTGTCGAGTCAGGCCCGCCGCCGGTTTCGACTTTCGCGGCGCGGACTTCCAGGAAATCGTCGAGTTGGTCACCGGTCTGAGACTTGGTGCCACCCGTGCGCCAGACTTCACCGTAGATGTCCATCAGCCCCGTCTTGCTCGCAGGCTCGCTGGATTGACCACCGCGAATGCGCGCCGTGCCATCGATCAGGGGCAGTTCGTGATCTTCCTGCAGAAAGATCACCATGCCGTTCGACAGCTGGATGCGTTTGGGTTGCTTGGGCTGGAATGAACGCAACGGGGGAATGGGGATTTGTTTCCAGTTGCTGGCCTGTCCGTGAAGATAACTGGCCGGCGCAATCATTCCGAGGATCATGAGCGAAATTAAAAGTCTGCCTCTCATTGCGCACCTCCCTGATCGGCCGGAGCGTTGTCCTGTTCGCCACCCGAGGAGCCACCGGCGCCGCGCACGTTCTCGATGACTCCTACGGTACGGTTGGTGTCTACAAAGACTTCGTTGGCCACGCGGCGGATATCTGATTTGGTGACAGCATCAATACGATCGACGGAGCGGAACAACTCGCGCCAGTCTCCGTAGCGCGTTTCGTAGGTGGCGAGTTGGGTGGCGAGTCCTTCGTTATCGGCAAGCCCGCGAATCAGGTTGGCTTTGCTGCGGGTCTTGATCATCTTCAGTTCGTCGTCGCTGATGTCTTCTTTCTTCAGACGTTCGATCTCTGCGTGGATGGCATCGGCCATTTCCTCCGGCTTGTGTCCGGGCAGCGGCACGGCTAGAAAGGCGAACAGGTGGGAATATTTGATACCGGGATATCCAGTGATGCCCTCGGAGTAGGACGCGATCTTCTTGTCCCGCACCAGCGCGCGGTAGAGGCGCGAGGTGCGCCCTTCCGACATTAGATCGCTGATGGCGTCGAATACCGCGTCATCTTTGCTGCGGTAATCGGGGCGATGGTAGCCCTCAATATAGATCGGCTGGGACGGATCTTTCAGCACTACCCGGCGTTCGGAATTTTGCGGAGGCTCCTGGGTGGTAGCCTCGTCGGGGTGCGGGTGTTGCGGCAGCCGAGCAAAATACTTCTCCAAAATTGGTAGGGCCTCGGACGACTTTACGTCCCCGGCGACGGCAACCACCATGTTGGAAGGAACGTAATAGGTATCGAAGAAGCTTTGCGCGTCGGTGGCGGAGAAGTGATTCAGATCTGAAATCCATCCGATGGTCGGGCGATGGTAAGGATGCGCCGAGAAAGCGGCCTCGGTGAACTGCTCCAGCAGACGGCCGAAAGGATTGCTGTCCGTGCGCATGCGCCGCTCTTCGATCACGACGTTGCGCTCCTTGTAGAATTCTCGCATGACCGGGTGCATGAAGCGCTCTGATTCGAGATACGCCCACAGTTCGAGCCGGTTTTCCGGAAAAGAATAGTGATAGGCCGTTTCGTCGTAGTTGGTGAAGGCGTTCATGTCTTCACCGCCGTTCTGCTCCACGATTTTTCCAAACTCGTTGGGAACGACGTATTGGTTCGCGTCTGTAGCCGCGTCCTGCCAGGATTTCTCAAGGTCCTTCAGCTTGGTTGGGTCCTGGCCGACTCGCTTGTCTCGTTCCTTGATGTAAGCGGCATAGGCGGTTTCAACTTTCTCCAGCGCTGCTTTTTCAGCGGGATAATTCGTGGTCCCGATTTTGTCAGTGCCTTTGAACGCCATATGTTCGAACATGTGCGCCAGGCCGGTAGCGCGCATGGGGTCCTGGGCCGAGCCGGCATCAACCAGCGTGAAAAACGAGAAGACGGGAGCTTCGGGGCGTTCGCAGACGATCAAGGTCAGGCCATTTGCCAGTTGCTTGACGGTTACGCGTTTCTCGAAGGAAGCGACATCCTGCGACAGGGCGAGCGCGGCAAGAAGCAGGATCGAAAAAGCGCATTTAAGGATGGGGTGTTTCATCGGACCTCCCACGGGCATGCCGATCTTGTGCAAAAGGCTATAGTTTGGACGGGCCAAGAGGGCAGAAGTTTGAAAGTACGTGGGCGGGAGGGCTGTTGTCAAACGGGGTGATGGGGAGTAATGGCTCCCGTTGCTTCAGCACAGTGCCATCCCGAAGCCCCGCGCTCTTACCTGCGGTCAAGGGGTATTGCTGGGAATGTACAGCGGGGCGATTCCGCGGAAGATCCTTCGCTCCGCCCTGAAAGACGCGCTCCGATCAGGATGGCCCTGGCGCACACACTCCTGTGAAGGGCTGGGTTCAAGCGTAAGATCATCGCTGTATTTTGCCTCTAGAGAAAGATGAGGCAGAATGACAGGGCGGAGATCACGTGACTGATTCGACGATAGAAATCCAGGGCCATAACCTGAAGCTTTCCAACCTGGAAAAGGTTCTGTACCCAGCCACCGGGTTTACGAAGAAGGATGTCATCGATTATTACGCACGAATCGCGCCCGCCATCCTTCCCCATTTGGCCGGACGCGCGCTGACGCGCAAGCGGTATCCGGATGGGGTGGATGGTGAGCCCTTCTTCGAGAAAAACGCACCGATGCACAAGCCCGATTGGGTGAAGGTGGCGCCGATCTGGAGCGGAGCTAGCCGCCGTACAGTCAATTACATTCTGGCTAACGACATGGCCACGCTCATCTGGCTGGCGAATCTGGCGGCGCTTGAATTGCATCCCTCACTCGCGTTGGCGAAAGACATCGAATGCCCCACCATGATGGTGTTCGATCTCGATCCCGGGCCACCGGCGAACATTGTGCAGTGCTGCCAGGTGGCGATGCGGCTGCGCGAGATCTTCGAGCACCTTGGGCTTGAGAGTTTTGCCAAGACTTCGGGATCGAAAGGGATGCAGCTGTATGTACCGCTGAACACTCCGACGACATACGACAAGACCAAACTCTTCTCCCACGCTCTGGCGCAATTGCTCGAGCAGGAGCATCCGGAGCTGGTCGTATCGGATATGAAGAAAAATCTGCGTACCGGCAAAGTATTCGTGGACTGGAGTCAGAACGACGAGCACAAGACGACGATTGCGGTGTATTCCTTGCGGGCACGGGAGCATCCAACGGTTTCTACCCCGGTGACGTGGGATGAGGTAGAGCGTGCGCTCAAGAAAAAAAACGCGGGGTTGCTGGTCTTCGAGGCGTCGCAAGCCATCGCGCGATTTGAGAAACAGGGCGATCTCTTGGAACCGGCCCTCGCATTAAAGCAGAAGTTGCCGGATGTAAAGGCGGCTGCGGGCGCCAGTGAGCCGCAACCCATCGAGATTGCTGCCCCGGCTGACGGAAATCATCCCTCGGGCAAACCTGTTCGGAAGAAGTCATCCAAGACGTCCCGCGAATCGAAAAAGCGCGCCAAGGTATAATCCCGTTCTGTTCACCCGCCGCTAAAGGCGCGCTATGGCACAACTCTTCGCAGGAACTTCCGGCTGGGCCTATCCGAGTTGGAAGCCTGACTTTTATCCCGAGAAGCTGGCGCAGAAAAAATTCCTCTCTCACTACACGACCAAGCTGAATACAGTCGAGGTGAACTTCACCTTCCGTCAACTCGTGAAGGAATCGACAATTCAGAATTGGCTGGCGCAATCCCCCGCGCACTTTCGTTTTGGAGTAAAGGCGCATCAAGTGATCACGCACATCAAGCGGTTGAAGGGAACCGACGAGTTCGTTTCCCGCTTTCTGGCTACGATTGAACCTCTTGCCGCCGCCGGCAAACTGGGACCGGTGCTGTTTCAGCTTCCGCCCAATCTCAAGGCAGATCCCGCTCTTCTCAAGGAGTTTCTCGCCACGCTTCCACGGACAGTTCCTGCGGCCTTTGAGTTTCGGCATGAGTCGTGGTTCACCGACACGACGTGGGAACTGCTGAAATCAGCAAATGCAGGTTTGTGCGTGGCCGAAACGGAGACTAGAACGACACCGGACGTTGTGACCGGTAGTTTTGCATACTACCGTTTCCGCAAGCCCACCTACACCGGTGAGGAGCGCCGTGAGATGGTCGACCGTATTGGTCAGCATACAGCCGAAGGGCGTAATGTGTTTGCTTACTTCAAACATGAGGAGACCCCACAGGGCGCGCTGTATGCAGTGGAAGTCTTGCGGGACGTGAATGGAGTGGGATCTTGATTTTCCGCGCAACGGTCGTGGCGTTGCACCGGCATTGGAGTGGAGTAGGTGCTCGTTGGCCACAGGCAGATTCTACGATGAGCTTTTCTCCGAACGCGCCGATCAGAGTGACCAAGGCCCTGCGCTGAACCGTATACTCCTTCGTCAGAGCCTAAATCGGGCCTGGAGCACAGTGGATGGGCAACAAGGGTAATTTGGGAGCCCAAACTTGTCTGCGCGAGCGGAGAACTCTCGGCGAGATCAAGGCAGATGGGTTTGAACAAGATGTCTGTATCAACGATCGGCACCAGGCGTTCTCCGCGGAAATTCATCGTCTCGCGCTGTTAGGTGTGGGTGGTGTCGGGTACGTTGCGTCGCGAGCCTTGGCCGCTGGTTCTTCCGGTGAATCGGCACCGCGGATGGGGGGTGCAGCCAAAGGCCTCCCTCTCATTGCTGCGGCCAGTTTCGGGCTCTCCGCCGCCTCGGCGTTGTGCCTGCGGTACCTGGCTTTCGATTCTGTTGCGTTTCAGCTACGGATCGTCCGATTACGAAATTCGAGGAACTGCCGACGACGCGACCGAGGCAGAGAGGGAGGAGTCTCGCCGAAACCGCCGTTTGAAGGTCATGAGGCCGATGCTGGTGTTTTCGTCAGGAACTCCGGGTCTCGGTGCCGGCGTGTTCATTGCATTTCTGTTCGTCGTGCTCGCGCCCTAACGCCGCTTCATGTAGCTGACTTCTGAACGCAGAAGAGATCGTAGGATGCCAAGATGATGGGTGGTTTTAGAGGGGAGCCAGCGTGGTAACGATCCGGGCGCAGCGATCGCCTCGGCCTTTCTTGGCTTTCTCTGCGGTAGGCTTGATGCGGTGGAAGTCCAGCGTGGGAATCCTGATTTCCCGTGCAAGAGCGCCGAGGATCGCAGCTGTGCTGCTTTTGTTGACGCATGCGAGCTGGGGTCAAGACGGAAAACTGCGGACTGTGCATGTTTTTGTCGCACTGGCTGACAACGATCATCAAGGAATTGCGCCTGTGGCCCGAATATTGGGTAATGGAGAAGATCCTGCACACAATCTCTATTGGGGATCAGCTTATGGCGTGAAGACGTTTTTCTCACACTCAACCGGGTGGAAACGGCTGGGATGTTTTTCAAAGCCCAAAGCAGCGATTCTCGAGCGCTGCATCTTCGCTTACAACATGGCGGGGGTTTATCTCATCGCGGACGCTTATCGCGGAATCGAGATCAGGCAGGCAATCCTGGACTTTCTCGATTCGGCTGCGGGCGGCGGCGCGGAGACGATTCCGGCGACTTCGAGCAATACCGGGCCAGTACTGAACCTGCCGATTCATGGCGGCGCGGCTTTGCTCGCCTACATTGGTCATGACGGCCTGATGGATTTTCAGCTTCGTGAATTTCCGCGGCAACGAGATGGAATCCAGCGGGATTCCATTGTGCTGGCTTGCGCCAGTAAACAGTTCTTCG
>Ga0126373_10000645_pt1 | contig 23243 bp, 28 predicted proteins | sample PanSoiMetPlot_11_FD_92545 | JGI IMG/M metagenome (GOLD analysis project Ga0126373, IMG submission 92545) | Tropical forest soil microbial communities from Panama - MetaG Plot_11 | ecosystem: Environmental > Terrestrial > Soil > Tropical forest > Bulk soil | place: Panama | collected 2016-02-17 | reverse complement strand
GCGTCAGCCTGCACGGCTGGAACGTCTACCCGTCGGCGGACCGGCACGGGCTCGCCGTCTGGCACGGTGACTTCACCGTCACGCTGGCCTTCGGCAAACAGCTCGCCGATTACGTGGCCAACGGGCGCGCCCGGTAATCATCGACCCCGCTACTCGCCTGGCTCGACGTAGCGGGCGTTGTGCTCCACGGTCTGGAACACATCCATGCCGATGGGCCGGCGCCGTTCCTCGGCCAGGTGACCGAGCAGGCCCGCCGTGCGGGCGAGCAGCGCAAAGCCGCGCAGCAGTTCCGGCGGCAGGCCCAGGTCTGCCAGCGCTGCGCCGCACGTGCCTGCGCCATTCAGCGGCAGCGTCCGGCCGAGCACGTCGGGGTGCACCCGGCCGATCGCCTCGAACAGCCGCAGGTGCGGTCCGCGCAGGCCCTCGGTCTCCGCGATAGCCAGCAGCTTCGGCGTCCGCGGATCGAGAACTTTGTGCAGGTGGTGACCGAGTCCGGGGACGAAGCGCCGGTCCGCGCGAGCCTGCCGCACCGCCTCCAGCGCGAGCGCGTCGTAGCCCGCGTCATCTGCGGGCACCGGCTTATCAGCGAGCGCGCGCGCCAGGAACAGCGCGGTGTCCTCGGTGACTCCGAGGAACCGGGACCCGCCACCGAGCAGTCCGGCAGCGAGGGCGCCCTGGACGGAGTCGGGCGCGCTCAGATACGTCAGCCGCGCCGCGATCGCTGTCGGGGTGAACCCGTGGTCGGCGAGCGCGACCAGCACGGCCTCCAGCACGCGGACCTGACCTGGTGTCGGCCGCTCCTGGGTGACGAGCCACATGGCGAGCTCGGCGAAGCTCACCCTCCCCATGAGATCGGCCGCCAGATCGTGACCGAGCACCGTGATGGTGTCCGGGTCGGAGATGCCGATGGAGGTGGGGAAGGTGGGTACCGGTTCGTCGTGCGTCATGTCTTTAGCCATTCCCGGATTTGGTTGCCGTGCTCGTCCAGGCCGGGCGGCGGCAGCTCGTAATGTGGCGGGCTCGCCGAGAACTCCAGCGGGTGCCTGATGGTCGGGACCGCAGCGGCGCCCCGTCCGGCGAGCACGACAGGATCGAGCCCGATCTCCTCGGCAAAAGCGATGCCCTGCGCGACGCTGTTGATCGGCCCGCACGGCACGCCGACGCTCGTGAGCGCGCGGAACCACTCCGCTGCCGACCGGGACGCCAGCCGCTCGACGAGCAGCTCGCGCAGCTGCACGCGGTGCGCGGTCCGGTCGGCGGTGCGGGCGAACCGCGGGTCGTCAGCGAGGTGCACGGCGTCCAGCACCTCGCACAGCTTGCGGAACTGGGCGTCGTTCCCCGCGGTCACGATGAGGTCGCCGTCGCCCGTCGGCAGTGGCTCGTACGGGAACAGGCTCGGGTGGGAGTTCCCCATCCGGACGGGCGTCACGTTCGCGGCCACCTGTGCGCTGGTCTGGTTGACCATGCCGGACAGCGCGGAGGCCATCAAGCTCGCCTCGACGTGCTGGCCGCGGCCGGTCCTAGTGCGGTGGTTGATCGCGGCCAGGATCCCGATCGCCGTGTGCAGGCCGGTCATGACGTCGAACACCGAGATCCCCGCCCGGAACGGCGGCCCGTCCGGGTCACCGGTCAGGCTCATGAGCCCGGACATCGCCTGGACCATCAGGTCATAACCGGGCAGATCCTTGCCGCCACCCGCGCCGAACCCGCTGATCGAGGCGTACACCAGGCCAGGGTTGGACTCGGCAACCGACTGGTAGTCCAGTCCGAACTTCGCTAGCCCGCCTGGCTTGAAGTTCTCCACCAGGATGTCGGCCCGGCGGATCAACTCTCGGGCGATATCGAGGTCATCGGGACTGGCCAGGTCGAGCGCTACGGACCGCTTGTTCCGGTTGATGGCCAGGTAGTACGTCGACACGTCGGCTTCGGTCACCGGCGGGACCCAGCGGCGGGTGTCGTCACCGGCCGGGCTCTCCACCTTGATGACGTCGGCGCCAAGGTCGGCGAGCAGCATCGTGCAGTACGGCCCGGCCAGCACTCGGGAGAAGTCGGCTACCAGCAGCCCTGACAGCGGGCCAGTGCGCCCCGTCGAATCGGCCTGCGTCATCACGGCGAGTTCCTTTGTCCGTCTGCCGGACAGTAGTCCGGAGGTCTGGTCAGTGTCGGACCGCCAGCCCGCAACTGTCAAACGCGCGCCGGCACCGTTTCCTGGGGCGCGGCCTGATAGCGGGCCCAGTCGGCGCTGACCGCTCCGGCAGCGTGCAGCAGTAGCGGCAGGTAATCCCTGGTGAGCTTCTCGACCGAGGTCTCGGCGGCGTGCACGTTAACGTTCATCGCCGCAATGACCTGCCCGCTGCCATCGCGGAGCGGCGCCGCCACTGAGCGGATGCCTGGTGCCAGCTGCTCATCGGTCAGTGACCAGCCACGGGCCCGGACGTCGCGCAGCTCTGCTGCGCGCTGGCCGGCGTCTGGCTGCCACCGCGGGGTGATCCCGGACCGGCTCGGCTCGGCCAGTACCCGCTCGGCCTCGTCCGGCGGCAGCGCCGCGAGCAGCACCTTGCCGAGCGAGGTCGGCATCGCCGGGAATCGCGTCCCGATCGTCACCGCGAGCGTGACGATCTTCGGCACGGCTACCCGGGCGACGTAAATGATGTCGGAGCCGTCAAGCTGCGCGATTGACGACGACTCGTTCGTCTGCGCGACGAGGCTCTCCAGGTGCGGCCTGGCCACCTCCCACAGGTTCCTGGACAGCACATAGCTCATGCCAAGGTCGAGTACCCGAGCGGTGAGCTCGAATCCGCCCTCCACGGAACGGACATAGCCGAGGTCGGCCAGGGTGAGCAGGATCCTCCGGGCGGTAGGCCGCGCCAGGCCAGTCTGACCGGCCACGCCGGCCAGCGTCATGACCGGCTCACGCGGGCGGAAGACCTTGATCACATCTAGCCCTCTGGCGAGGGCTTCGATGAAATCAGGGCCGGCATCGGCTCGCGCCATCGCTGCTCCCCTCGTGCAAGGCGCCGTTAGCTCCGCCCTCTGGATCGCGCTGGCGCCTTTCGAGAATAGCGCCGCGACAGATGGCTGTCCGCTCTGCGGACACCGTAGCTTAATCATTGCGGAGATTGCCGAGATACTTCGTGACGGGGCGCTTCCCGGCGAGCGGCGCTTCGAATCAGGCTCGGCGCGACGTGCTCCTGGACAGCTGTCCGTCATGTTGGAAGCCGCCAAGCACAGGCTCCCCCCTGCGCCGACATCACGATTCAGTAACGGCAGCTGGGCGTCTCGCTGACCGCGCGGGCGCTCGTACGGGCGGCGACCGGCCGCTATGCCGCATCGCGGACAGGTGTTTCAGAATGGTGAGCCGTCGATCCGGCAAGCGAGCTTTTCGCCCTGCAGCGCGGCTCTTGACTTCGCCTTGGTCGAGAGAAATGCTGTGCCCGTTCACTAGGCGAGTCTTTGTCCGGAAAAGCCGTCAGGGGATGGCGGCAGTGGTTCCCCCGCTCGGCGCCAACGACGTTGCGCCACAAAATAAGGAGGCTCCGGTGACAGATGTAGCGGCGGTACACGAGGTGCCGCCAGTCCCGGCAACCGAGGCGGCCGCCTCGGTCGCCGGCGACCCGGTACCGCTCGGCCTGCTCGTGTTCGCGCTGGGCAGCACGGTCTTAGGCATCTCGCTGCTCGGCTACGTACCGCTGGCGGTCCAGGGCAACACGATCATGCCGATCGTGTTCGCCGCCACCGGGCTCGGGTTGCTGATCACGACGGCCTGGGCTGTCAAGATCGGCGAGACCTTCGTCGCGACCGTGCTCGGCGCGTTCGCGGCCTTCTGGATCAGCTACGCCGCGCTCGTGATCGGGCTCGCCCACAACTGGTACGCGATCCCGCCGACCGCCATCCTGCACTCGATCGGGCAGTTCCTGATCGGCTGGGACATCGTGATCTTCATGCTGTTCCTGGTCAGCTTGCGCATCCCGCTGCTGTTCTCGCTCATCCTCGGAGCGGGGGTGATCGGCGTCACGCTCATCACCATTGGCGTGCTGGACTCGTCCGCGGGCATCCAGCACGCAGGCGCGGTGTTCGTGCTGGTGTTCGCAGCTCTCGGCTACTACGGCTACCTGGGCACCGCCATCGTGTCGGTGGGCGGAAAACCGCTGCCTTTCGGCAAGCCGGCGCTCAGCCTGCTGAACGGAAAGTAGCTCCCCGAGACCGGAGCGCCCTAGTGCCGCTGCGACCGGCACTAGGGCGCTCCTCTCGTGTTGGGCTGCCGCGAAGCCCTTGACTCAATAGATGAACGTTCTTTTAATTCTCTGCATGGGACGGATCGCGGGCGTTACTGCCGAGCAGACGCGTGAGCGGCTGCTGCTGGCGGCTGCCGACGTGTTCGGCCAGCGAGGGTACGACGGCACCAGGGTCGCAGACATCGCCGCGGCAGCAGGGGTGAGCAACGGCGCCCTCTACGCCCACTTCGGCTCGAAGGCCGAACTGCTCGTCGCCGCGTTGCGGACGCACGGCCGGCGGCTGCTCGCCGACCGGTTCGCGGCAGACCCCGACCAGTCGGTCACGGAACTGCTGCTGGCGATCGGCCGGTCGCTGCCGGAACGACGCGATTCTTGCGGTGATCTGGTGGTCGAAGGCCTGGTCGCGGCCCGGCGTGACGACGACGTGGCGGGGTCCCTGCGCGAGTACGTCACCGAGCGGGCCGACTGGATCGCCGACCTGATCCGGGTCGCACAGGCCGCCGGTGAGATCGACGAGCGACTGTCCCCTGACGCGCTGGCGCATTTGTGCCTGCTACTGGGGATGGGAAGCGCACTGGTGACGGCCGGCATGCACAGCATCGACAGCGCGGACTGGAGCGAGCTGCTCGGCCGCATCGTCGCCGGCCTGGGCCCGGCACAGACGGGAGCATCACGATGAAGCTGCACATCGATTCCAAGGTCTGCCAGGGGCACGGCAGGTGTTACGACCTCGCTCCTGAGCTTTTCGGCGACGACGACGAGGGCTATGGCCAGGTCCTCGGCGACGGGGTCGTGCCGCCAGAGAAGGAGCACGACGCCCGCCGGGCTGTCGCCAACTGCCCCGAGCACGCGATCGAGCTCCTGGAGGAGAGCTGACATGACCGTCGATGACCGCTTCACCCAGGACCGCGACGAGCGACCTGAGGATTTCGGCACCCGCAGTGAGATCATCACGGGTCCGGTGGCCGACTGGGCGACCGATTTCTCACACTTCGAGCCGGAGTGGACGGCCGATCCGTATGTCATCCAGGACGACCTGCGGCAGCGGTGCCCGATTGCGCACACCGAGCGGTTCGGCGGCGGCTGGCTGCCGGTTCGCTACGACGACGTCGCCTCGATCGCCTACGACACCGAGAAGTTTTCCTCCCGCGCGATCATCATGGGCAACTTCCGGCCGCCGGTGGACATCGCGCCGATCGGCGGCTCACCGCCCATCTCCTCCGACCCGCCGTTCCACCACGACGCGCGCAAGCTTTTGCTGCCGGCGTTCACCAAAAAGAACGTCAGTCGGCTGGAGCCGTCCACGCGGGCCTTCTGTCATTCGCTGATCGACTCCTTCGAGGGGCGGGACAGCGTCGACGCCGCCCACGACTACGCGCAGCACATCCCGATGCGGGTGATCGCCGACATGCTCGGATTCCCGCCGGAGGACGGGCCGAAGTTCCGGCAGTTCGTGGAGAACACGCTCGAGGGCATCAACCTGCCGCCCGAGGAGCGCATCGAGAGGATGGAGGCGCTCGGCGACTACCTGCTCGAGCAGGTCCACGACCACCTGGCGAACCCGCGCGACGACCTCACCACCTACCTGATCAACGCCGAGCTCTACGGCCACAAGCTTCAGGCGGAGCACGTCACGGGCACGATGGCCCTGCTGCTGATCGCCGGCATCGACACGACGTGGAGCGCGATCGGGTCGTCGCTCTGGCATCTGGCGCGCGCGCCTGCTGACCTGGCCAGGCTGACCGCCGAGCCGGGCCTGCTGCCGACCGCCGTAGAGGAATTCCTGCGCGCCTTCGCGCCGGTGACCATGGCGCGCCTGGTGAGGAACGACATGACGTGGCGCGGGGTCACCATGAAGGCCGACGACTGGATCCTGCTGTCCTTCCCGGCCGCGAACCGGGACCCGGCGCAGTTCGACCGCGCCGGTGAGATCGTCATCGACCGGGAGGAAAACCGGCACGCGGCGTTCGGCCTCGGCATTCACCGGTGCGTGGGCTCGCACCTGGCACGGATGGAACTCCGGGTCGCGCTGGAGGTCTGGCTGGAGCGAATCCCCCGGTTCAGCCTCGCCGACCCGGCCGCGGTGACCTGGTCCGCTGGCCAGATCCGCGGCCCGAGAGCCCTGCCGCTGCGCATCGGCTAGCCGCGACGCGCCGGGTGCCCACCTTCGACGATCTGGTGACCGAGGCGCAGGCCGCCCCGTTCTCCGGCTGGGACTTCTCCTGGCTGGGTCACGGGGCGCCAGCCGGACGACTGCCGTGGAACTACCGGCGGGAAGTCGCCCGGCGCGCTGAGCTGTCGGACACCACGCTCGACATGGGCACGGGCGGCGGGGAGTGGCTGTCCCGCCTGTCACCGCTGCCCCGGCGGACCGTCGCGACCGAGGCGTGGCCGCCCAACGCGCCAGTCGCCGCCGCGCGGCTGCGCCCGCTGGGCATCGCCGTGGTCAGGGACGAGGGCGCGCCCGACAACATGGCCCAGGACCATGCGGACCGCGGACGGCTGCCATTCCGTGACGGCGCGTTCGGACTCGTGGCGAGCCGCCATGAAGCGTTCCGGGCGGCCGAGGTTGCCCGGGTGCTGGCGCCGGGCGGCAGCTTTATCACCCAGCAGGTCGATTTCCACAGCTACGACGACCTGTACCAGATCGTTGGCCTGGACGCGCCGGAGCGACCGGAGAGCTGGCTTCCGCTGGCGCTGCGGCAGCTGCGCGATGCCGGGCTGACCGTGCAGGCAGCCGTCAGGGGCGCGGAACGGCACGAGCTGCGCGACGTTGGCGCTCTGGTGTACTACTTGCGCGTGGTCGGCTGGGCGATCCCGGAGTACAGCCTCGAGGCGTGCAAGTCGGCGCTGCGAGCGGCTCATCAGACACCCGGCATCTGGCCGGTCCCGTTCCGGCAGCGGCACTTCCTGGTCGTCGCGACCAAGACCTAACCGGGCCGGGCGTCACCCGGGCGGCTCAGTAGCGCCGTCCAGCAACTGCCGCAGCACGCTGCTGTAATGCTCGAGAGCGCTACGGCCGCTCGAGGTGAGCGATACCCCAGTCCTGGCCGTTACGCCGCGCCCGGATCGCACCGTCGTCACGTAACCGGCATCCTCCAGCTTGCGCAGGTGCGTGATCAGGTTGCCCGCCGTGAGCCCGATGAGCTCCTGGAGCCTCGTAAAGGACAGATCCTCGTCAGGTGCCAGCGTCGACAGCGTCACCACGATGCGCAACCGGGCAGGCGCGTGAATCACGGGGTCGAGGTCGTCATCACTCATGCTCGGTCCCGGCCGCGGCGGACCACCGCGGCCGCGAGGAATCCGACGCCGGCCAGCAGGCCAGCGAGCCCCCACACACCGACCGGGCCCGCGTACGCGCTCGACGCTGCGACAACCACGAGCCACGCACCGAGCGCCCGCGTCGACCAGTCCTGCCAGAGCGCGGGGCTGGCGGTATAGACGACGCCGGTCACCAGCATGGGCGCGACGGCCCCGTACACGCCGAGGAGCGAGTTGCTCGCACCCGCGTGCGCCAGTGCGCCCTCAAGCGCGAATACTCCGACGACACCTGCGGTGAGCGCCAGGTAGTGCACCCGGCGCTGCGCGGCCGGCCCGCCCCCTATCCCCGTGAGCGCTCGCCCGACGATGATCACGGTGGTCACTGCGCCGGCGGCCAGCAGCAGCGTCAGCGCCAGCAGCGACAGCGGCGCCGGTCCTGTATACGGGTGCTGCCCGAGCACCGACAGCCAGATCGCGCCGTAGCCGATCATCAGAACCAGCCCCCACGTCGCGAACACCAGCGGGTAGCGGGCACGCAGCTCGCGCAGTGCCTTCTCGCGCGCCTCCGCCATGATCGCGGCCGCACGGCTCGGATCGAGTGCGTCGGTGTCGTCGGCGGCCGCGCTGTCGGCGCGCTCCGCGCTCGCGTCTTCGTTCATGCCCGCCCCGCTAGTATTGGCTTTGCATTGCAAAGCTAACAGAATGCTGACCATGACGGCAGAGCGCATCGAAGTCCAGCGCACCATCGATGCCGATCCCGCGACGATTTTCGCGGTGCTGCGAGATCCGCAGGGTCACGTCGCGATCGACAGCTCGGGCATGCTCCAGTCAGCCGACGGCGAGCCGGTCAGTAAGGCCGGCGACAGCTTCGTCGTGCATATGGACCGCGAATCGCTGAACGACTACCCCGAGCTAGGCCGCTACGACGTGACCGTCAGCATCACGGTGTTCGAGCCGGACCGGGAGATCGCCTGGAAGGTCCTCGGCCGGCTGCGTCCGCAGATCGGGCACGTCTACGGCTACCGGCTCGAGCCGGTCGCCGGGGGCACGCTTGTCACCTCGTATTACGACTGGTCTGACATTCACCCGGACTGGCGCGCGGCGGGCATCTTCCCGATCCTCTCGGACGGCGCGCTCCGCGCCACGCTCGGGATCCTCGCTCGCACTGTTGCGCGCGGCTGGGCGGGCTCACGCTGATAGCTCGGGCGCGATTTCTGACTCAGGGGCACGATCTGGTAAAGCGCTGAGATCACCGCATCGGCCGCTGATAATCTCAGCCTCCGTTCTTTGCGGAATCTGGTGAAACGGGGAAACATGACGCAACCTCCCGGGCAGCAGCCATACGGACAGTTCGAGTTCGGACAGCCGCAGTATCAGGGCGGCGGCTACCCACCGCCACCGGTGAAGCAGGGAAACGGCTACGCGGTCGCAGGCATCATCCTGGCGATATTCGTCCCGCTTCTCGGCCTGATCTTCTCGATCATCGGCCTGGTCAAGTCCGGCGCCAGGGCAGGCGCCGGCAAGGCCCTGTCAATCGTCGGCATCGTCCTGTCGCTCGTCGTCGGCGCCGGTGCGGCCATCGCCGTCGCCCTGGTGGCAAACTCTGTGGTCCACTCGACCGCGGCAGATCCCGGCTGCATCACGGCCGAGCACGACGCCACGCAGATGGGCAGCACGATCAATGCCGACGGCACCGCGCTCACCCAGGATGAGCACAACGCCTCAGCCTTTCAAAGCGACCTGCAGAAATTCCAGAGCGACATGCAATCGCTCCAGGGGCAGTTGTCCAGTGCGCTGGCTAAGGCCCAGCACCAGTCGGTTAAGTCCCGGATCTCGGCGCTGACCAGTGACATCAGCACATTCGACGCCAGTTTGCAGGCCGTGGCGAATGGCGACACCAGTCAGGCCAACCAGATGAACACGGCCGCCAACAAGATCCAAACCGACGGCACCGCCCTCGATTCAACCTGCTCGACGCTGTAAGACGATGCGTAGGCCCGCCGCGGCCGGGTACTCCCCGGTCGCGGGCGGCCTGCATCGTCGCGCGGTCACGAGGTCGGGGACAATCGATCGGCGGCGCGGTGTCCGGCGGCCGCGGTGCGGCGTAGGAAGTCGGCAATAGCCGCGAGTTCCGCCTCGTCGTAGGAGGCGAGGATCTCGTCGAGCGCGGAGTTCATGCCGGAGTCGACGAGGTAGAGCCGGAGAATTTCGGCGCCCCGTGCGCGCTCAGCGCGGACGACAACACCGCGCCGGTCGCCAGGATCCCGCTCGCGGGCGATCCAGCCGTCACGCTCCAGCCGGTCCAGGATGCCTGTCAGCGTCGCCGGATGCTGGCCGGTGAGCCGCGCCAGCGATGTCGGGCTCAGCGGACCCTCACGGTCGATCTGGTCGAGGCACTCCAGGTCGCTCGTCCTGATGTTCACACGGCCGCTTACCTCGTGGTTGAGCCGGGATAGCTGCGCGCCGACATCACGCAGTGACTCCTTGATCGACCGGCTGAGCCGCCGCCGTTCGCGGCCTGCGCCCCGTGCTGCTTCCGCCTGGTCATTGCTCATACGCCCACCAGTTAATACGAGATCCATATGATATCGTTCTCGAAAGATACGAGTTACAGGCTCAATCTACTAGCGGAGGGAGCGCGGCATGCGCATCACGATCTTCGGGGCCAGCGGCGGCACAGGGACCCAGCTAGTTGAGCAGGCTCTGGCTGGCGGGCACCACGTCACGGCCGTGGTGCGTGACCCGGCCCGGCTGGCGATACCGGCGCAATCAGGACTGCAGGTGGTCACGGCGGACGTCATGGACCCGGCGTCGATCGTGCCTGCCGTAACCGGCGCAGACGCCGTGCTGACCGCGGCCGGGCCGCGCGGAACAGGGCCAACCACCGTCATCACCGACAGCGTGGGCAGCATCGCCCAGGCGATGAGCAAGGCCGGGACACGCCGGCTGCTCGCGCTCAGCGGCTCGATCGTGGCGGACGACGGCGAAAGCTTCTTCCTCCGTTACGTCCTGAAGCCGGTGGCACGCCGGACCTTCCTCCGGCACGTGTGCGCGGACATGCGCCAGGCAGAAGCGGTCATCGCCGGCACGGACCTGGACTGGACGATCGTGCGCCCGCCCGCGCTGACCGACGGGGCTGCCACGGGGAAGTTCCGGATGGCGGTCGGGCAGAACCTGCCACGCGGCTTCCGGGTGTCGAGAGCGGATCTGGCGGCCTGCATGCTCGCACTGATCGGCGACACAGCGACGGTTCGCCAGCACGTCGCCGTGGCACGATGACACGATTCGCGCGCCGCGGAGTCAGCCTGCCGTGACGGTGATCGTAATCGGCGGCGGGACCGGAACCGCTCGTACCAGGTAGGTAGTGGCCTGGTAGACACCGGGCGGCAGCGGGGGCATGCCACCCGATCGAAGACAGGCTACGTGAGTGCCCCACGCGCCGGTCGGAGCGCATTCGTTGTAGGCAGCGACGACGCTGACCGGATAGCTAGAGGTGCCGGTCGGAAGCGTCAGCGGCGCTGAGCACAGCAGCCATCCTGGACTCAGCAGATGGTCGTGGTTCCGCAGCAGGATCTGAATGAACGATCCGCAGGTGACGTATCTGATCGGCTTGTGAGAGCCGTTGACGATGGTCAGGCGGCCAGAAAGCACCGAGCCGGACGTGACCGTCGTAGCAGCAAGCTGGAGGGTAACCTGCACGGCTCCGTTGCCCGCCGTGGAGGCGGCCGCTCCCGCGGCATCGTCACCAGCCCCCACGCTGATCGCGAGCGCCAGCAGTAGTGCCGGGAGAACTAAACGTCTCATGGTCTGCCTCGAGGAGGCGCTGCGGGAAGGGCTTGAATGCGTGACGCCGCGTGGCTACCGCAGCGCCCTGGTGCGCTCCGCGAGCTGAGCGCTCACCATGATGGTGAAGCCGACGAAGAACACCGCTTCCATGATGCCGCCAAACCGATCGGTCAGGTAGGCAGCACCGAGCAGCGGGTAGGCGATCAGCGCTCCTTGCCGCAGGCCGCGGTAGACGCACGCGACGCGGCTCGCGCTGCCGTTGGTTCGCGCTGCGGCGCAGAACACGGCGACGGTGATGGCGGCGAATTCGGCTATCCCGGCGGCTACGTGGATGTACTGCGCGGCCGGGAGCTGAAAGTGATACTCGAGCCGACGGCACGCGGCGCTGATCCCGTCCGCGCATACTTCCGGATACAACCCGGCGACCGCTCCGGCGGCCGCGAAGCCGAGCATCGACAGCCACTCAGCGCGACCTGCCCGCCACCAGCCGGGCCACGCCAGCGCGAACGCGGCCAGCAGCAGGAGGCCCGCCGCCAGGTCTGCGTGCTGCATCAGCGCCGCGTACGGCTGACCCGTCACCTCGAGGTTGCTGAACAGCTCGTCCGGTGAGGTCATGAGACCCGGCTTGAGGAGGACTAGTAGCCACCAGTTGTAGCCGACGAGGCCCGCGATGCCGAGGATCGCCACGGCGACGGCCCTGGCCCGCGCGTATCGCGACCACTCGGCAGGCCGCGGCCCGCCCACCCGGCTGGCCGCTTTGCTCGCGGTCTCCGCCACGCCCCTGGCCACCATGCCCCCTAGGCCGCGCCCCGTCAGCGCCGGCCGCCGCGACACTCGCCTACCGGCCGGCTAGTAAGCCACTACTTGCTTAAGCTAAACAAAGAACCACCGACCGTCAACCAGGTTTTGCGTCGCCCCGCCCGCTGAACCTGCCGTAGCGTCGGCACCATGACGTCAGCGCCCCCGGCTGCGTGCTCACTCCCCCTGTCCGCCCTGCTGTCGCAGGCACTGGTCGCGTTCACGATGGAGTTCGACAACGCGGCTGAAGTGCAGATGCAGCACCGGACCACGCGGCACACCGCGGATGGCGGCGGCGTCTGGCTGACGTCGATGGCCATGTGGCTGAACTGCATGCGCTACGTCGGCACCGAGCCAATCACCCTCGGCGAGGTGGCCAGGCTGGCCCGCGCTGACACCAACCTGGACGGCATGCGCCGGTGGGGCTACATCACCGTCGAGCCGGGAAAGGACAGCCGGGAATACAGGGCCAGGCGCGACACCCTCGTGTTCCGCGCGACCAAGCACGGACTGCAGGCACGCGAGATCTGGCAGCCGATGACCAGCGTCATCGAGCAGCGCTGGGCCGACCGGTTCGGCGCGGAGAATATCGGCCAGCTCAAGGCCGCTCTCGCGCACCTGGCGGGCCACTTCGGCCCCTGGCTGCCGGACTGCCTGCCGATCCTCGGCTTCGGGCTGTACTCGCGTGGCGCGGGTCCGGGTGCGGATCGCTACCGCGAGGTGCAGGCGGCCTATGAGGCGCACGGCGAGCCGGGCACTGAGGACACCGCCGCCCTGCCGCTACCGTGGCTGCTCGCGCGCGTTCTGCTCGCCTTCGCGATCGCCTACGAGCGTGAGTCAAAGATTTCACTAGCGATCGCGGCGAACGTGCTGCGCATCCTGGACGAGCGCGGCGTGCGGGTCCGCGATCTGCCCGACCGCAGCGGCGTGTCCAAGGAGTCGATCTCGATGGCAACGGGCTTTACCACCGGTGCCGACATCACCGTGATCGGCAGCGACCCGGACGGCGGGCGGTGGAGGGTGGCCCGGCTCACGTCCAAGGGCGCCAGGGTCAGGGATGCCTACGGCGACCGGGTCGAGTCCCTGGAAGGGCGCTGGCGGCAGCGGTACGGCACCGACGTGATAGCCGGTCTGAGGACCTCGCTCGAGCGGCTCGCCGGGACAGGCGGGCCCGACTCACCCCTGTTCGCCGGGCTCGAGCCCGCCCCGGAGAACTGGCGCGCGGACGTACGGGCGCCTCAGACGCTGCCGCATTTCCCCATGGTCTTGCACCGCGGCGGATATCCCGACGGCAGCTAGCCCGGCTACCCCGTTCCCCTCCAGAAGTGGCACTATCGCATGGTGCACCCTTTCTACTACGCCCTGTCGTCGATAATGGCCGGCCGCCGGCGCCTCATCGCCGCGCTGCTCGCCAGCGCGGCGCTCGCCGCCACCGGCTGCTCAGCGGCTAGCGGCAGCGACAACGGAGCCAGTCAGCAGCGCGCCGTGGCGGCCAACCCGGCCCTGGATCCGGGCTCGTCGCTGGGCGGCATCCACGCCCCGGACTTCACGCTGACCGACCAGTTCGGCCGGGCGATCTCGCTCAGCTCGTTCCGCGGCAAGGTCGTGATCCTGGCATTCAGCGACTCGGAGTGCACCACCGTGTGCCCGCTGACGACGCAGAGCATGCTGGCGGCCAAGGACCTGCTCGGTAAGGCGGGCGACCAGGTCCAGCTACTGGGCGTGGACGCCAACCCGCAGGCGACCGCGGTGAGCGACGTGCTGAGCTACTCCCAGGCGCACGGGATGGTCAATCACTGGGACTTCCTGACGGGCAGCGAGGCACAGCTCAAGGCCGTATGGACCGCTTACCACATCGCGGTGCAGATCGAGCAGGGCCAGATCGACCACACGCCCGCGGTGTACATCATCGACACCCGAGGCCGGGAGCAGAAGGTCTACCTGACCCAGATGAACTACGCCAGCATCACTCAGGCCGGAGAGATCATGGCGCAGGAAGTGTCGAGCTTGCTGCCCGGTCACCCGGCGCTGGCCCGAACGCAGTCGCTGGCGCACATTGCCGGGCTCGGCCCGGCCAGCCCCGCGACGCTGCATGCCCTGCCATCCGGCTCAGTAACCCTCGGCCCCGGCACGCCGCACCTGACGCTGTTCTTCGCCACCTGGCTCGCCCAGACCTCCGATCTGCGGTCGGAGCTGACCGGCCTGAACCAGTACGTCCAGGCCGCGCGCGCAGCTCACCTGCCTGGTCTGGTCGCGGTCGACGAGGAAACGTCGGAGCCGTCGGTGGCCGCGGTCACCAGCTACCTCGCCGCCTTCGATGGATCCTTGGGGTATCCGGTCGGGCTGGATGAGACCGGGCAACTCGCGGACGGCTACGGCGTCCAAGACCAGCCGTGGTTCGTGCTGACCTCGGCGTCCGGCACCGTCGTGTGGAAGCACGACGGCTGGCTGCCGCCGGAGCAGCTGATCACCGCGGTGCGGTCTGCCACCGGCTAGCGCTCAGCTGGTGATGGTGAGCCTGCCCTTGCTCATCACCGCGATCCGCTTCGCCCGTTGCGCGACAGACGTCTCGTGAGTGACGAGGATCATCGTGAGACCGCGCTCGCGCCACAGCTTCTCCAGCAGCGTGATGATCTCGTCCCGGGTGTCCTCATCGAGGTTCCCCGTCGGCTCGTCGGCCAGCAGCACCTTGGGCTCCTTCACCAGCGCCCGGGCGATGGCGACCCGCTGCTGCTGGCCGCCCGACAGCTCGGACGGCAGGTGGCTGGCCCGGTCCGACAGGCCGACACTGTCGAGCGCCTCGATCGTGCGGCGGCGCCGTTCCGCCCAGCCGACCCGAAGGGGGATCAGCGCGGCCTCGACGTTGCCGGCCGCGGTCAGCGTCTGCACCAGATTGAACGTCTGGAACACGAACCCGATCGCGGCCGCCCGCAGCCGCGTCATCTGGTTCTCGTGCAGCCGGGTCAGGTCCCGGCCGTCCAGCTCGATCGTCCCTGAGGTGGGGTGATCCAGCCCGCCGAGCAGTTGCAGCAGCGTGGTCTTACCGTGCCCGGTCCGGCCCTGGATTGCTAGCCAGTCGCCGTCGGGGATGGTGAGGGTGACGTCCCGCACGGCGGGCACGGTGTGCCGCCCCTTGTGGTACAGGCGGGTGACGTCGGTCAGCGTGTACATGTCGTCCAGGTCCTTTCCGTCGAGTCCGGGGTCGCGCTAGTCCACTCGGGCCAGCGCATCGGCCGGCCGGAGCCGGGAGATCCGCCAGCTGCCGAGACCACCGGACAGCAAGCCGCCGACGATCGCGAGCAGCACCGCAAGCCCGATGACGCCGAGCGTGACCGTCGCCGACCAGTGCACAGGGATGTTCTGGGTGGTCGTCCCCAGCGGGCCGCCGGGGCCCGCGGCCACCGGGCCTGCACCACCGGCACCCGACCCCGCCTGCCCGAAGCGCAGGCCGGTGTCGGAGACGATGGTCGCGGTCAGGTTGGGGGCGACCTTGCCGATGATGGCCGCACCCGCTAGGCCGAGTCCGATCCCGGCCGCGCCGCCGATCAGGCCGATCGCTAGCGACTCGCCCATCACCTGGCCGATGATCCGCCGGCTGCGCCAGCCGATGGCCTTCAGCGTGCCGAACTCACGGGCCCGTCGCGACACCGCGGACATGGTGAGCAGACCCGCTACCGCGAACGCTGCGATCAGCACGAGGACCGACAGCCAGGTGCCTAGCGTGCCGGCCAGCTTCGCTGCGCTGCCGAGCGAGCCGTTGATCTCGCTGGCCAGGCTCGAGGACGTGGTCACGGTCGCGTGTGGCAGCAGAGCCTTGATCTCGTTCTGCACCGCCCCGATGTCAGCCGTGCTGTCGGCCGTGACGTAGATCGTGTTCACGTAGCCCTTGAGGCTGCCGCTCGGGCCCTCGGTGCCGAGCGCCTGCGCGGCCGCCAGCGGGATGTACACGTTCGGCGGACTGCTCGCCTCTGGCTGCGTCACGATGCCGATGACCGTGAACGTGTGCTTGGCGATCGTGATGTGCGAGCCGACCTTGAGCTTGTTCGCCGTCGCGTAGGCGGCGTCGACGAGCGCGACGTCGGCGCTGGCGTCGCTGGTGCGCAACGAGCGGCCGGACTTCAGGGTGCCCGAGCTGAGCGGGCCGAGGTTCTCGTGGGCCAGGTCCACGCCCTGGACCGAGAACTGCGTCGGCGGCGTGAAGTTGCTCGAGCTGACTGTGACCCGGTTATCGCTCAGGCTCAGCCCGCCCGCAGCCGATTTGACGTGTGCGAGCTTCGCGATCTTGCCGACGTCCGCGTAGCTGATGACGCCCTTGCCGGCCGATACCAGGTTGTCCAGCGTCTGCGGTCCGGTGCTGCAGTTGTTGTTGATGCAGACAGTCGGGTTCTTGCCGGGTCCGCCCTGGATGCTGATCCGGCCGCCGCCTTTCGGTCCCGCCAGCCCGGACCCCTCGGCCGGGGGCTGCGTGACCGTCATGTCGGTGCCGACCCCGTACAGCGAGTGCAGAACGCTGGCCTGAGCGTTCTTGACCCCGGCCGCGGCCGCGGAAACCGTGATGACGAGCCCGATGCCGAGTGCGAGCCCCAGTGCGATGACGATTGCCTGGCGCGCGCGCCGCCCCAGCTCGCGGCCCAGGTATCTGAGGAAGAAGGACCGGCCGCCCGCCTGCCCGCGGGCGACCGGCTTCTCGGTGGTCGTGGTCATGGACAGGTGCTCCCCTCCGGGCCGCCCCGCGCGGCCGGTTGACTCCGGTGTATCCGGCGACCGGTTGCACCGCGGTTACGCGCGCCTGCAGGCTCCTCCGAGCGTTCCCTGAGCGAACTCGGAGGGAGAACTGCGCAGCATGGAGCATGCGCGTGCTAGTGATCGAGGACGACGCTGAGCTGGCGGGGGCGATCGCGACCGGCTTGCGCCGCGAGCTGCTCGCGACCGACGTGTCGCTGGACGGAAACGGCGGGCTGGACCGGGCGCTCTACACCGACTACGACGTGGTCGTGCTCGACCGGGATCTGCCCGGCGTGCACGGGGACATGGTGTGCGCCGAGCTCATCGCGGCCAGCTGTCGAAGCCGGATCCTGATGCTGACCGCCGCCGCGACGATCGATGACCGCGTCGGCGGACTGACCCTCGGCGCCGACGACTACCTGCCCAAGCCCTTTGCGTTCGCCGAGCTGGTGGCGCGTGTCCGGGCGCTCGCCAGGCGGGCTCAGCCCGCGGTGCCGCCGGTGCTGACCAGCGGCGACGTGTGCGTGGATCCCGCCCGGCGGACCGTCCTTCGCGCGGGCTGCGTCGTCGACCTCGGGCCGAAGGAGTTCGGCGTGCTGGAACTCCTGCTGGCGGCGCAGGGTCGGGTCGTGTCGGCCGAGGAGTTGCTGGAGCGAGTCTGGGATGAGATGGCCGACCCCTTCAGCTCCGCGGTGAAGGTCACCATGAGCCGGCTGCGCCGCAAACTGGGCGAGCCCCCGCTCATCGAGACCATTGCCCAGGCCGGCTACCGGGTACGGGCATGCTGAGGCCACCGCCGTTCGCCGTGCCGCGCCGGTGGCTTCGACTACCCAGGCGCACCATCCGGCTGCGGCTCACCGCGCTCTATGCGGCGCTGTTCCTGGCCTCTGGGGCCGGCCTGCTGGCCGTCACCTACGTGCTGGTCGACCATCACACCCCCATGGCGGTCAGCTTCGGCAACGGCCAGGCGGGCGGCAAGTTCGGTGTCCGGGCCGTCGGCGCCGGGGCAGCCGGGATCACGGGCCAGCCTCCCCCCGGGGTCTGCCTGACGGCCATGGGTCCGTTCGCCGCCGTGCAGCCAGGCGACGCGCCCCTCAAGACCCCGCTAACGGGGAGCACGAGGCGCGCCTCGCAGTGCGCCACCTGGGTGCAGGGGCAGGTGAACGCCGCCCGCGCCGACTACCTCACCTCGCTGCTCACCGACTCGGGGATCGCGCTCGGCCTCATGGCCGTCGCCGCCCTCGGACTGGGCTGGCTGGTGTCTGGCCGGGTGCTGCGGCCGCTGCGGACAATTACCGTGAAGGCGCAGCAGATCTCCGCCAGCAACCTGCATGAGCGGCTCGCCCTCGTCGGGCCTGACGACGAACTGAAGGACCTCGGCGACACCATGGACGGCCTGCTCGCCCGGCTGGAGGCTGCGTTCGCAGCGCAACGGCAGTTCGTCGCCAACGCCTCGCACGAGCTCCGGACGCCGCTGGCCCGGCAGCGGACCATGGTGGAAGTAGCGCTGGCCGATCCTGACCGCAGCGTGGCGTCGCTGGAAGCCGTCTGCTGCCGGGTACTCGCCGCAGGTCAGCAGCAGGAACGGCTGATCGAGGCTTTGCTGACGCTGGCCCGCGGCCAGCGCGGGCTCGACCGGCTCGGATGGGTGGATCTTGCCGCGATCGCGCGCGAGACCGTGCTGTCGGTGTCCGCTGACGCCTACCAGCGCGACATCGAGGTGTCGCTGCTGGACGCGCCCGCCAGCTTCGCTGGCGACCCAGGGCTGGCCGAGCGCCTGCTGGCAAATCTGCTCGACAACGCGATCCGGCACAATCATCCCGGCGGCCGCGTGCTGGTCAGAACCGAAACGGCGGCTGGGCAGGCAGTGCTCTCCGTTGTCAACACCGGGCCGCTGATTGATCAGGCGGAGGTGCCAGGGCTGTTCGAGCCGTTCCGTCGACGCGGCGCCGCGCGCACCGCGGCCTCCTCAGCCGGTGGCCTGGGCCTCGGGCTGTCCATCGTCGCCGCGATCGCAGGCGCTCACGGGGCGGATGTGCGGGCGTGCGCGCAGCCGGAAGGCGGCCTGGACGTCGCGGTCAGGTTCGGCCGCGCGGCGGACTCAGCAGTGAGTCGGCCGGCCCCAAGGATGGTGTTGCTGGCGCCCGCGCGTGGGTAGCTTTCAGCGCGGCCCTGCGCTAGCGTCCGCTCTCGGCAAGCGCTTCGGCGGCAGGAGGTGGCGGATGTGGACTCGTTCACCGGCAAGCTTGCGGTCGTGACTGGCGGCGGCTCCGGCATGGGGCGCGAGCTGATCCGCCAGCTGGCCGCCGACGGATGCTCCGTTGCGGCCTGCGACTGGCACGCGGACGCCGTCGCGCGCACCGCGGAGCTGGCGCGCGCCGATGCGACCCCAGGTGTGCAGGTGACCAGCCACGAGTGTGACGTCTCCGTCGAAGACCAGGTGCTGCGGTTCCGCGACGAGGTGCTGCAGCAGCACTCGTCCGCTCATGTCGACCTCCTGTTCAGCAATGCCGGGGTCGGCGGCGGCGCCAGTTTCATCCGCGACAGCCGGGAGGCGTGGGAGCGCACGTTCGCGGTCGACTGGTGGGGGGTGTACTACTGCGCCCGCGCCTTCCTGCCGCTGCTCATCGCCAGCGGCGACGGCGTGCTGGTGAACACGAGCAGCGTCGACGGGTTCTGGGCGACGGGGGGTCCTGGCATGCCCAACACCTCGTACGCCACGGCAAAATTTGCCGTCAAGGGCTTCACCGAGGCGCTCATCGAAGACCTGCGTGTCAACGCGCCGCAGGTCCGGGTCGCCGTTGTCATGCCCGGGCATGTCGGCACCGACATCATCGCGAACAGCCGGCGTGCCCAGGGCCTGCCGGAACCCGAGGCGATGAGCGACGAGCAGATTGAGGGGCTGATTCCGGCTCCTGCCCGGGCAGGGCTGATCCGGGCCGGCTGGCTGACGGCAGACCCGTCAGCTGACGATCTGCGTCAGGCGCTCAGCCGGATCGAGACTGATTTCCGGGAGAAGGCGCCACTGAGTCCGGCGCAGGCAGCCACGATCATCCTGGACGGCGTGCGATCGGGCGCATGGCGGATACTGGTCGGACGCGACGCCGGGCTGCTGGATGCGGCGGTGCGCGACAGGCCAGAGGCCGCCTACGACTACCCGGACTTGTTCGCCAGGATCAGGGCTACCGTGCGCGATGCCGGGGTCTAGTGCCGAGCCGAGGTACAGACGTACCATCGCAAGGCAATGGCTGAATGGTGGTCGATCGAGGTCCTGCACGGAGCGTTCTCGGCTTTCCAGTGGCAGCAGTCCTACGATTCCGATCTCATCGAGGCAGCGCTGACTAACGGCGCGCTCGACGGCACCTGGCACGCCGGAACGTGGGGCGTCGCGTTCGAGGTGTGTTTCAACAGCTCCGAGGAATGGGACGCGTTCCGCAGCCTGCCCCTGGTGCGCGCCGCGCTCGATGCCGTGCCCGATCCGGTGAGCGGCCTGCTGATCTATCGGGGCCGCGGCGGGACATCGGCGAGCCGGCAGCCACGCAGGCCGCGGCCGGCGCCCAGCGCAGGTTCTCTTGCGCTGCCTGAGCCGGCCGACGCCGCCATCCTTGACCTCACCCGCGCCGAGCCGCCCGAGCTGGCCGGCGTCATCGCGGCGCCGGGCTAGGCACTCGTCTAACCGGTCGCGGTCGTGGCGCGGTCGGTACCAGATCGAGCGGCAGCCCTGGGTCTTGCACCGGACCCAGAGGTGACCGAGCACCTCATTCGACCGAGCGTTGGGGCAGTCACACGGCATCCAGCCCACGATGACCCGGCCGGGTCCCCAGGGATGTCCGGCCGCGCACTCGACCGGATAGCTCCACCAGTCCGGCCGGATCACAGCGCTCATCCCGCTAGTAGAACATAGTTTCGATTTCCTGTCAGGGGCACCTCGTAGCGTGGTCGGGATGCCGCGAATCGTCGGGGCTGACACACTATGGGCATGCTGACGACGGTTGTCGACCACCCGCTTGTCGCCCACAAGCTGACCGCGCTTCGCGACATACAGACCAGCTCACCGGCGTTCCGGCAGCTGGCGGATGACCTCACCACGCTGCTCGGCTACGAGGCCCTCCGGTCCCTCACGGTCGAGCCTCAGCTGGTCCAGACCCCGGTCGGCACCGCCGACGGCGTTCAGCTGGCCCGTCCGGTTCCGCTGATCGTGCCGGTCCTCCGAGCGGGCATCGGCATGCTCGACGCGCTAGCCCGGCTGCTGCCCGAGGCCGACATCGGTTTCGTGGGACTGGTCAGGGATGAGGAGACACTCGTCGCGTCGACCTACGCGACCCGGCTGCCGGCCGACCTGACCGGCCGGACGACCTTTGTCCTCGACCCGATGCTGGCAACTGGCGGCTCGATGGAGACCGCGATCAGGATGCTGCTGGACCGCGGCGCCGCCGCCGCCACGGCCATCTGCCTGCTCGCCGCGCCCGAGGGACTGGCCAGGCTCGACGCAGCCTTCCCGGCCGGCTCGGTGCCGGTCCACGTCGTCACCGCCTGCGTGGACAGCAGGCTCAACGACAAGGGCTACATCCTGCCCGGCCTCGGCGACGCCGGTGACCGGCTGTTTGGCATTATCTGACCTGACGACGGAGGGAGCAGCATGCGCACCTTTGCCAGCCTGGACGAGTTCGTCGCGGCCAAGGGCGAGAGCCTCGGCTTCAGCGAATGGCACAAGATCACTCAGGAGCAGGTGAATGCCTTCGCCGACGCCACCGGTGATCACCAGTGGATCCATGTGGACACCGAGCGCGCGGCGGCCGGCCCGTTCGGCGGCACGATCGGCCACGGCTACCTCACGCTGTCGCTACTGCCGGTGCTGCAGATGGAGATCTTCAGGATCGAAGGCCTGACCATGGGCATCAACTACGGGCTTGACCGGGTCAGGTTCCCCTCGCCGGTGCCCGTCGGCTCGTCAATCCGGGCGGAGGCGACGCTGACCGAAGTCAAGCAGACTCCGCTCGGCTCCCTGGCCTCCATCCGGTTGCGTGTCGAGGTCGAGGGCCAGCAGAAGGCCGCCTGCATTGCCGACACGCTGGGCTTGTACGTGGGTTCCTAGCGGGCTGGTTCCATCAGCTCGACGATGAGATTGTCAGGCCCCCTGGTGTAGATGACTTTCGTGCCGGCCCTGACCCCCTCGCGGACGAGCTGCACAGGATTGACCGGCTCGAAGCCGTACTGACTCCCCGCTGCGATGGCCGCGTCGATGTCGTCCACTTCGAAGCACAGGTGCAGGTGACCGTTGTCGCAGGGCCGCAAGCCAGAGCTCACTTTGTCGGGCGGGCTCGAGTAGCACAGCAGCTCGATGGTGTGACCAGGCGCGGTCACATAGCAGATGTCGATGACGCAGCCGGGCACGCCGGTCACCTGCTCGAACAGCTCGCCGCTGCAGGGTATCGGCGCGCTGACCGGAAGCCCGAGCGCGTCGCGGAAGTAGCCGATGGCGTTGTCGAGGTCCGACACCGTGATGCCGGTGTGTCCGGTCGCGGTGACCCGTCCGGAGTTCGTCATTCGCCGGTCACCTCCACCACGCATACGTGGGCGCCGACGGCGACGTCCTCGCCCTCGGCAACGCAGTGCTCGAGCATCACGCCGTCTGCGGTCGCCGTGACTTCCTGGCTGACCTTCTCGGTCTCGATCTCATAGAGCGGATCCCCGGCCAGGAACGACTCGCCGGGCTGCCGGCAGAACCGGACGACGGTGGCCGCCTCCATGGTCATCCCGATCTTGGGCAGCCTGACCCGCACCCGCAGGCTCACGCGCGGACTCCGAGTCCGTGCCCGGTGAGGGCCACCACGGCGGCGCTGATCCTGGCCTCGTCCGGGATGACCCTGGCCTCCGCGTTGGGCGCGTAGGGCATGGCCACGTTCGGCGTCGTTACCCGTCGGATCGGGCCCTTGAGCAGGCCGAAGCCCTTCTCGGCCACCATCGCCGCGATCTGGCTCGCCGCGCCGCAGCACTCCCTGGCCTCGTCCACGACGACGAGATGACCGGTCTTGTGCACCGAATCGAGCACGGTCGTCTCGTCGAAGGGCACGAGCGAGCGCGGATCGATCACCTCGGCTTCGACGCCCCGCTCCGCGAGCGACCGGGCTGCCGCGAGTGATGGCTTCACCATCCGACCGATCGCGACGACGGTCACGTCGCCGCCGTTCCGCAGCACGGACGCGCTGCCGAGCGGAACGAGGTGCTCGCCGTCCGGCACGTCTCCCTGCTCGCCGCCGCGGCCCGACGGCTCGAGGAAGAAGCTCGGGTTGCGGCTCCGGAGCGCGGTCTTGAGCAGGCCCTTGGCGTCGGCTGGCGTGGCGGGCGTCAGCACGTTGATCCCGCCGAGGTTCATGAGCACCGGGTAGCCCGAGTCAGAATGCTGCGCCGCGTTCGCCGAGCCGCCGCCGTAGCCCG
>Ga0126373_10000642_pt1 | contig 23271 bp, 19 predicted proteins | sample PanSoiMetPlot_11_FD_92545 | JGI IMG/M metagenome (GOLD analysis project Ga0126373, IMG submission 92545) | Tropical forest soil microbial communities from Panama - MetaG Plot_11 | ecosystem: Environmental > Terrestrial > Soil > Tropical forest > Bulk soil | place: Panama | collected 2016-02-17 | reverse complement strand
GTCGGAGCCTACGTAAGCGGGACGGTGCTCGGCGGTTTCAGCGGGCGCGTGATTTCCGGCTTCGCCGCGCAGTATCTCGGATGGCGTTGGACGTTTGTTCTGCTTGGAACCGCGGCAATCGCGATCGCAGCGTTTCTGGCCCGGGGGCTTCCCACGGAACGCGCATTTCACCACCATCGCGAATATCGCGTGGCGATCTGGCGCGCGTCGGCGCGGCATCTGCGCAACCCATTGCTGGCCGCTACTTACGCGGGAGCATTTTGTGTGCTTTTCACCCAAGTGGCGCTCTTCACGTATGTGACGTTTCGGCTTGCGGCGCCACCGTTCCTGCTCCGGCCGGGCGCGCTTGGGCTGATTTTCTGCGTTTATCTCGTGGGAGCGGCGGTTACGCCGCTCGCAGGACGCGCGATCGACCGTTTCGGGCACCGCGCCGCCATCCTGGCGGCATGCGCGATGTGCGCCGGAGGGGCGGCGATCTCGCTGGGCGCGAACATCGCGGCTGTATTGGCGGGACTCACTCTGGCTTCGTCGGGGGTATTTATCGCGAACTCGGCCGCGACGAGTTACATCGGTACGGCCGCCGAACACGGCCGCGCGCTGGCGGTGGGAATTTACGTCACTTGTTATTACATCGGCGGTAGTTTCGGCGCTGCGGCGCCGGCTTGGCTTTGGGACCGGTGGGGATGGACCGGGTGCGTTGGGCTCGTCATCTGTGTGCAGGCCACGCTCGCGACGATCTCGGGATTCGGTTTTGCCAGAGGATCGAAATGAGGTTGTTATACTGTGATTTCCCGCCTTTTGTGGGCTCGTAGCTCAGTTGGTTAGAGCGCTTCCTTGACACGGAAGAGGTCGGAAGTTCGAGTCTTCTCGAGCCCACCATATTTTTCAAACAGTTCCGACGTTTTGTTCTGCTTTCGTGCCCTGGACGCGTGTTATCGTTTGCTTTCGTGAACCGGTCCTTAGCGCGCAAAGGGCAAGACTGAAAGCTTGTTCGCTTATACCTACTCCTGTTTCGGACTGACCGTAGGTTCGCAATTCGAATGTCCCGAACTCTCGTGCGCGACGGGGACGCCCGACATATATCTGCGGCTGGGCAAGACACCGGAACGTCTGGCAGACTCCCCGGCTGAGGGCGCTCTGCATGAGGCGGCGCAGGGTCAATTCCTTTTCCGCGTTCCGAAGGTCTGCCGGTACCTGGTTCGGGACGGTGTAGAGATCGTGGTAGACCCGGCTCCGGGAGTTGAGTTCGGCACGGTTCGGCTCTTTCTATTGGGGACTGCGTTCGGGGCGCTCCTCCATCAGCGCGGTTTTCTCCCGCTGCACGCAGCGGCGATCGCCACCCCAAAGGGTGCGATGATCTTCGGCGGTGATTCCGCCTCGGGTAAGTCAACTCTGGCAGCCGCATTCAGCAAGCGCGGTTATCGTGTCCTTGCCGATGAGCTGTGCGCAATCCGGGTGGATGCAGTTCCGCTGGTTCAGCCGGGCATGCCGCACCTTCTGTTGTGGGCTGATTCCCTGGCGAATCTCGGGATCGACCGCGCGGATCTCCGGCCAACGCGTCCCGCCATCGAGAAGTACTCGCTGCCGTTGGGCGATGCCTTTGCTCGGCAGGCGGTTCCAGCAAACACGATTTTTTCGCTGGTGCGCGGCGGCAAACGTGAGATTCGGCTGTTGGATGGCCGAGAGAAGGTGATGGAAGTCGCCGGCGTCACATACCGCCGGCTATTCTCTGCCAATATGAAGCTTTCCGTGACCGATTCCCGCAAACTGAAAGCGATCTCCTGGCAAACCCGAGTCTTCCGACTGGCCTGGTCCGACGACCCCTGGTGCGCGGAGCAGTTGGCCGACCTCGCGGCAGCGGAGTTCGCCCTCTGAGCCGGATCGTGTGGCTGGCTTCCTATCCGAAGTCGGGTAACACATGGTTCCGGGTGTTCCTTACGAATTACCTGCGCGACGAAGGTCAGCCCGTCGATATCAACGCGCTCGACATGCAGTCGAATGCGGCGGACCGTTGGCTCATCGACAGCGCGCTGATGATCGAGAGCTCGGACCTGATAGAGGAAGAGCTGTCGTGGTATCGCGCGGAAGCTTATCGCATTCTGGCGCGGAGAAGCCGCGAAACCCTGTATCTGAAAATTCATGACGCTTGCCCGCCCGCTGAAGGAGACGAGCCACTGATCCCGGCGGATGTGACACAGGGCGCTGTGTACCTTGTCCGGAACCCCCTCGACGTGTCGATATCGTTCGCGCACTATTATGCGATGACTGTGGATGCGGCCATTGAGCGAATGGGGATGGACGAAGCCGCTCTGGCTAAGCCCGGACCCCGGCTCCATCCCCAGGTCAATCAGCGGTTATCCACATGGAGCCGGCATGTATCGAGTTGGATCGATCAGACGCGCTTCCCCGTGCATCTCATGCGCTACGAGGATATGCTTCGGCAGCCGGTGGAATCTTTCAGCGCCGCGATCCGTTTACTTGGCCTTCCCTGCGATGAGCAGCGCGTGCGGACAGCCGTAGAGTTCTCGACCTTCGCACGCTTAAGAGATCAGGAAAGGGCGCGTGGGTTCACTGAGAAGCCATCAAAGGCGGAATTCTTTTTCCGGTCGGGACGCGCGGACGCCTGGCATGCGGTTTTGACCGAGGCGCAAGTTTTCAAGATCACGGCGGACCATGGCCCTGTCATGCGACGGCTCGGTTATCTCCCGAAAGATGAGTAGTTCGGCGAAGCCGTAATCAACCGCTGATTAAGTTGCGCCGCCGCAATGCTTCTGTCCTCAGCGATTGGTTCGCAGGGTGATGAATATAAATTTGACGTTGTCAAGATAAATGAATGGGGCCGTCTGATTGCAATGCCCGATTGCGAGACCTTGTATATGAGCGCTGATGTCAGGATCGGCACTTCCGGCTGGCACTACAAGCATTGGATCGGCCGGTACTATCCACCTCGATGGGCCGCGTCTAAGATGCTCGACTACTATCAGCGCGACTTCGACACGGTCGAGCTGAACAACAGTTTCTACCGCCTTCCCGTTAAGAGCGGTCTTAGGAAGTGGCGGGAATCGACTCCCGCGAATTTCCTGTTCGCGGCGAAAGGGAGCCGGTTCATCACGCACATGAAGAAGCTGAGGGATCCCGAGCCGGCGCTGGCAAGATTCTTCGACCACATTGAGGTTCTCGGTGACAAACTCGGACCGATCCTGTTTCAGCTTCCCCCGCACTGGGACGTCGATCCCCGTCGATTCGAGATCTTTCTGGACACGCTGCCACAGGCCCATCGCTACGCCTTCGAGTTCCGCAATCCCACGTGGAACTCTCCCGCCATACTCGATCTGCTGAAACGACATAACGCGGCCTACTGCCCTTACCACCTTGCTGGATATCAGTCACCGATTGAAGTCACGACGGATTTCACCTACATCCGACTGCACGGGCCGGGCGCGAAGTATCAGGGCAGTTACGCCGACGACGCGTTGTGGGAGTGGGCCGCGCGTATAGGGCGATGGGCTGCCGATCTCAGTGCGATTTACGTCTACTTTGATAACGATGATTCGGGCTACGCAGCGAAAGACGCTCTGAGGCTCCGTGAGATGACAGCTGCCTCGATATCGTCCGGCCACTCCTCAGGGACGGCGCAATCGAAGTGATCGCCTTTCGCCTCTACGCACTCCGTACTTCCGGCATCAGCGATTTCGTCGGGCTGCCTCACGGCTGATCGCAGCTTCCAGTAAAGGAAGATTGAATTGCTTCAATCTCCGGCCGTTCAGGAATACCGCCGGTGTCGCGTCGACGCCCGACGCAATGCCCAGCCTGATGTCCTCTTTGACTTTGGCCTTCACCCCTGACGACTGACGATCAATGTCCCACTTTTCCCCATCGATTCCCGCCGCGCGCGCAGCATCGTTTAACTGCGCTTCGCCGTCGAGCAGCGACGTAAACAAGCGATCATGATACGGCCAAAATGCGCCCTGCCGGTTCGCAGCCTCGGCGGCGTATGCGGCGGCGCAGGCGCGCGGTTGCAAATCGAAAGCCAGTTCCGAGTTGCAGCCCTTCCCCAACGGAAAATGCTTATAAAGGATGGTCAGTTCACGCGGAAAATCCCGCTGGAGCTGTTCAGCAACAGCGACGAACTGCTGGCAGCCCGGGCACTGAAAACTGCTGAATACCACCAACTGAACCGGCGCGCTGACGCTTCCGCGCGCGGGGTCGCGCGGAGAAATATTCAGCGGGTATCTCCGGGAAGAATCATACTCGGCCAGAGTCTTGCGAACATCGTTTACGGGCCGCCAGAACGCCGCCTGCAACGACACCGCCGCAATCATGATCACGGCCGTCAGCGATGCGAACGCCACGCCGGGTGAGAGCACGGAACCGGGCGCCAGGCGAGGCAGGAGGCGAACATGAAACCAAATTGAAATAAATAAGCACAGATTCAGAACATGGACCAGCAAACACACGAAACACAGGGAAACTCGTCCCGAAATAAAGCTCGACGTCAGCACGGCGCTTACGCCGATACCGGCGGCGCCCAAAAGAAGAGCGATCCGAATAGCCCAGTCCTTCCCGATGGCAATCAGGCAACCTGCAACCGCGAAATAAATCAGCCCCCACGCCGCTAGCGGCGCTCCCATTTGAAATGAGGAGGCGCTGGCCAGGATTTCCTCGCATCCGGAGCAAATCAGTCGAAGGGGCCGTCCGACGCGCAGCGGCGCCCTGCCCGCCCCAAGAATGAACGCATGGATCAACAGGTAAGTGGAAAGAAGCCAGCCTGCGCCAATAAAACACAGGGGGGTTGTCGGAATCGCGCCGTTTTCTTTTGGATCTCGCATGCATGCCCCTCAGACAGAAAAGCACTCCGGAACACCTATTCCGGAGTGCGATCCTGATCTTGCGTTTTGCTATTTCCCGAACGCCTTATGGCACGCTCCTACATTGGGATACTCGCCGTCGGCGACAAGTATTTTGCAAAGGCACTGCACGGTTAACTCGCCGTCGCCCAAACCCTGGGCGAAACACACAACGCAGGCGCTGTGAGAAGGGCTCCCGGGGCCGACGCCGATGGAGTCGCAAAACTGCGCTGGGCTGTTACCTTGAGCGAAAGCAATAGCCACCACGCCCGACAGAAGCATTAGGCCGGAGCCCGCAAAGATCAGTAGTCTCTTCATCAAGTATTCCTTTCCCACCGGGATCTCTGTAAATGATGAATTCCCAGCGCGGCAAATTTATCAGCCGCCATTTGTAGAAGACAATGGTACTTTGGCCCAGATAAAGAGCGATTCTGTATTATGTAGAACGTTAGCTGATAACGCTAAATATATTCGGCTAATTCGTACGTAATTTCGCGAATCCTGACGCTGACCGCCGTGTCCAAGTCGTCCGGGCGATCCTGAACTCAGTCGAGCTTGCCGTGTTCGATCACGACAACGCCGCAGTTGGGCGGAACCGACGATTCACGCCAGTTCTTCGAAATATGAGCGCAAACCGACTGAATCACGGCGCCGTGACAGATCACTGCGACCTCGTCTTCGGGATGACGGTACATGAGGCCGCGCAGCGCTGGTACCACGCGAATGCGGACTTCTTCGTGACTTTCTCCGCCCTCCGGGGCCCATAGCCAATCCTCGTCCGCGTTGTAGCTTGGGTCGGCGAGCATCAGTTCGCCCATCAGCGTATAGGGCTGCCCGCGAAGGCAGCCGAAGTTTCGCTCATGAATGTCGGCAAGCACGACCGGCGCAATGCCAAGTACGCGACCCACAATCTCGGCAGTCTGGCGCGCCCGGCGGAATGCGCTCGAATACAGGAAGCTCGAAGCAAATTCCCGAGCCAGCCGATTCGCGAGCCCTTCGGCCTGGCGCAGGCCTTCCTGCGTAAGTTCCATCTCGTCCGAACTGGCGAAACAGTGTTTGCGGTTGGCTTCCGTTTCGCCGTGGCGAGCGAGAATGAGACGTCCTTTTTTCAGGACCAGATTTCCTTCAGGGCGCGCCGGAAGTTTCCGCCCAGGATCAGCGCAATGTGGTCGTCCGTGTATCCGCGGCGAATAAGCCCATCCGTCAGCGCAAATATGCGGTTGGCCCGGTCCAGCCCGGGAATGTCGTAACGAAGCGGGCCACCGCGGTCACGGCCATCCAGATCGACATCGCTACCCACGCCCACATGGTCGATGCCGCCAATACTGACGGCGCGATCGAAGTGATCGAGAGCGTTTTCGATGGTCACCGGGTCGCCCGCATGCACGAAGTGTCGCACGCCCGTCAATCCGATGACTCCGCCTTTGCGCGCGGCGGCGGCGATCACATCATCCGATTTGCAGCGCGCGGTGTTCGCCAATGCGCGGCAGTTGGAGTGGGTGATCAGAACAGGCTTCTTCGAAGCTTCGATCGCGTCGAGACTGGTTCGCTCACCGCAGTGGGAAATGTCGACCGCCATGCCGGCTGCATTCATGCGCGCGATGACATCGGCTCCGAATCCGGTGAGTCCCCTATCGCAGGCAGCCATACAGCCGGACCCGAGGCGGTTCACCGAGTTGTAAGTGAGTTGCGTGAGCCGCTGCCCGACGGCGTGGAAGCAATCGACGTCTTCGACACTCCGGATGTGATTCGCATCCTGCATGCCCAGGATGATGCCGATTTTCTTTTGCGAACGCGCCCTCGCCAGGTCATCGGCGTCCAGCACGCGAATGAAGTAATCCGGATGCGCGGCGATAAAGCCGTTCCACTTGTCGAACCAGCTTCTTGTGAGAGCGTACGTATCGGCCCCGTCGAAAGCCACGGCGGGATGAAACACGTCTATTCCGGAGCCGCGCAGCTTCCGGAAATCCGAGGCGCCGAAGTTGCGCGGAACGGACTGCCACCGGGCGAGCAGCGGCCAATCCAGCGTAAGCAGACCGAGCATGTCAATGACGTCGGACTGCAAAACCAGGTCTATGGCTCGGGTGGAAGTACCGGCCGCGCAAAGAACGGGCGCGGCGAAAAGGGCAAGGCCTGAGGTGAAAAGATCGCGTCGTCGCAGACTGGGGGCTCCCGGGATAAGTATCCAATCATACAGGACGTACCCGAGAGGGCTTTATCGTACTTATTTTTCAAAAACGAAATGGATGATCTGCGAGGCCGGAATGGGATGCCCGTTTTGGCGCGCTGGCTCGAAACGCCATTGTTTTGCTGCATATACGGCGCGCGCAGCGAGGAATGTGTCGAGGTTCGTGTGCGGTTTAACCACTGGTATGGCAGAAGTAACGCGCCCCTGAGTATCGATCTTCACACGAACATCGACCGGTGTCGAACCATGCAGTCGTGGGCGGATGCTGGTCGGAACCACCGGAGCAACCCGGTGACTAACGCGCGCCTGAGTGATGGGTCCGGCTTTGGGCGGAGCGGGCGCCTCAGAAGTCGCGGGGGCGGAAGACGGCGGGGGGGAATTGATCAGCCGGAATGATTCGGCCGACACTCGCCCCGCGGCGTCCGTCACTTCCAGGCGAAACATCACATCGTGGTTTTTGGGAGCGTATTGATAGGAGCCCGCCTGAAGATCGGGAGGCGTCATTTCGAAAACATGGCTCGGTTCGTCGCCATCGCGGACGAACAGCTTTACAGTGCGCGCGCCCTGTAGACCAGTCGCTGAGGGATTCCAGGAGATGCGCCACGCGGGTCCGGAAGGATCCACGTAAAGTCCCAGGGGACGGGCGGGCGCGGCTTCGGTTACTCGCGCGGGTTGCGGCGCCGAGCGTTTCAAGGCCTGCTGCCAGACGAGAGCCACGACTACCGCCACGACCAGGACGGCAGCAATCAACGGCCACTTGTTCGCGAGGAAACCGTGAGCGTCGTCTTCCGGCAGCTCGGCAGCCGCGGGATCGACCGAGCTTTCTCTTGAAGCGCGCGGTTCCGGCCCGAAGTCTGGCACAAGCCGACGCTGCGCCACCGGGGGATTCGCCGCCGGTACCGTCTTGGCGGTGCGCTCTTCGGGATCGTCCGGCTCGATAAGACGGCCCCGAAACGGAAACGCCGGTCCCAGCGCATCAATCTTCCCGCCCCGGTCGCGGTCGCGTCCGAAGAAGCGCGCCTGAATGCGATGCGGCTGCTCGGCTTTGAGAAGCAGCAGCAGATCTTCCGGATCGCGAAAATAGCGTGCGGCCAAGTCCAAGTCAGAGTCTTCCAGTTGCAATCCGGGACGCAGTTGCGTCCGGTAGAAACCGACCACCGTCAGTTCGCTGTTGGCGGATAAAAGTCGCGCCGAACGTTCGAACGCGACATGATCGGCGGTCTCGAGAACATAATCGGGCGTCGATTTGCGCTCGATCTCGACGCGCTGATAACGCTCAATCCAGACAACGGGCCGGTCCCCGCGGCCTACCTGACCGAGAAGCAGGCCGCCAACTTCTGCCGCGATCCCCTCCGCGCTCTCGATGACGTCGCGCGCCAGACCGTCGATCGCGTCGAGGTGCATGTGAACCATGAACCTGCGGTCGGCGGACTCCCAGTTGAAATACTCAGCTTCCACCGAGTCAGCTGTTCCGGTTGAACCGAGTGTAATGGCCATAGATGAGCTGCCGTTGAGGCGAGTCCCTTCACCAGGCGCCTGAATCGTCCCCCTGATGCGATTTTGGCGCCAATTGCGCTCCAGCGGAACCGGGCGGACGGGACGCGTCGTCCGGCGGATCCTCACCGCTCTCTGCTGGAGCAGATGCGCGGCCCTCCCCGGCCGGTTTCGTTTGCGACTTATGTGAATAAGAATTAATGGGATAGGTGGGATTCACGACACGCAGCGATTCAACGGCCGGGGTCCCGCCCGGCTTCGCGATCGTCAGTTCGAACCCGGTCACCTGAGCCTTGGGGCGCCAGTCGATATATCCCCTTTGGCGGTCCGCAGGCGTGAGTCGGGACGCCGTGCGGGTGTTTCGTTCCGTTACGATAAGCGTGGCCTCGACGGCCGGAGTCACAGCAGCGCGGTTCCACGACACCCGGATCGAGTCCCCCATGCGTTCGCCTCTCAGACCAAGCGTCGGCGCGGCCACAGGCGGCCGGGATTGGGACACAGGAACCTCATCACGAAACGCGGGGAGGTAATGCATAATGAGTGCCGCCGTGACTCCCGCAGCCACGGCGCTGATCATCACCCACTTTGAAATCGGCTTCGTTCGGGAACGGGCCACGGAGATCGCGGCGTGCGCCGGTTCCGGGAGTGAGGAATCCCCGAACGGGAACTCGCGAGAAGTCGTATTGCCGTCGATCACGATTCCGCGAATAAACGGAAAAAAAGCGGCGACGCATTCGCGGTCGGACAGCGGCTTGACCAGCAGCAGGGCGCCGTCGCCGCCGCCGACGAAAGCGCGAATCAACTGAGCATCTTCGGGGGCCACGCGAAGCCCCGGGCGTGTGTGACTCCGGCAGATTCCCACGAGCGACGGCGTCGCATGCCGCAGCGCGGCGATCCAGTCGCGCCAGCGTTGAGCATCCTCTTCGGAAAAGATGTACGACGGCCCGTTCTGGTGACTGATGTCGACCGGCTCGTAGCCTTCGATGGTCACTCGGCGACCACCGGTAGCCGGGTCTGTTTCAAAATGCCCGATGAGCGCGCCACCCACCTCGAGACCCCGGCCTGAAACGGAACGATATCCCGCGAGCACATGCGCGCGAATTTCGTCCATCACCGGGCGACCAATGACGATGGCCGGAGTTCCCTCCGCCGCAGGCCACACATAGGCTTGCCGACTGGGTTCGGTTTCGACCATTTCGGACGTAACGGGATGCAATCCACGGGCCATGAAGGACGGCTCGTATACACTTAGCCTCTAAAGGCCCAGCCACAATCACCCGGATTATGCTAATATAAACATGTAACGTTGCGCTTCTCACAGCCACTTCGCCGCTTCACCCCCCAAAAAGCAGGAGTTTTCTTAGAACAACATGGCTAATTTCAGTCAGGGTGCTCAAGTCGAGCATCAACGATTTGGTCTCGGTACCGTTCTGTCCCACACCGACGAACGCATTGTCATCAAATTCGACGACCACGGCGAAAAAAAGTTCGTAACGCCTATGGTTATCGGTTCGCTGAAGAAGAGCGATCGTCAGCCACCCGCCGAAAAGCGTCCACGCGCACGCAAAACCAAGGCCACTAACACTCAGGCGCCCGCCTGATCTTAACAAGGCACACCCAAAGGAACAGAAGTTTGAACGCAAGACAGAAACGTCTTTTTGAAGAATCCCTGCGGAAGAATCCGAATCTGAAGATGCCTTCTCCGGAGAGCAGGCCCACGGGCGAACTCACCGAAGAGGACCTCGCGCTGCTCAAGCAGGGAGTGGGCGACAAGTCAGGCCGCCCCCAAAACGCGGCGCCCTCCGCGGCGGAAAACGAAGAAGCTCCACTCGAGCAAATTGGCTCGGTAATGACTTATTTTGAAGAAAAGGGCTTCGGGTTCCTTCGGCCTGAAGGCGGCGGGAAAGATATCTTCTTCCACGTCTCCCGTCTGCATCAAGGGCAGGCCACCGACTTGGTTCCCGGCGCGCGGGTCTCCTACGATCTCGGCATGGACCGCAACGGAAAGATCGCCGCCAGCAGCGTCCGCCTGCTGCCTGCGGATCAACCCGCCACCTAGCCACCGACACGCACGGCCATAACTAACACGCGTGTGGAGAGGATTGGAGCGCTCCACTGGGCCGTGTTTTACCCGTTTTTGACCCCCTTTTGTAAAGGGTGGGAATCAACCGAACGCCATCAGGAGTCATCCACCGGGTCATCCGGCAGGGACTAGCGCACAGGCGATGCTTGAGCCGACTCCCTCATTCTTGAGCGTTGGATCAAAAATGATGGGCCGTCACCTGCTTCGCAGAAACGCTCCAAGGTCTGATTGTACCCGGTATTCCGCATTCTGAAAACAATAAGCTCTCGACAAATTGTCGCCGGCTTAATATAATCGTATCGTTATATAACAGAATAGCGATGAAGCAATCCCGCCGGCTCGATGCCACGTTCGCCGCTCTCGCAGACCCGACGCGCCGCGCCATCCTTGCGCATCTCGCTTCTTCGGGAGAAGCGACCGTCAACGAACTCCTGAAGCCCTTCTCGATCAGTCAGCCCGCGATCTCGCGGCACCTCAAAGTACTGGAGAATGCCGGCCTCATTTCGCGTGGTCGCAACGCGCAGTGCCGGCCGCGGCGGCTCGAAGCCGCGCCCTTGGCCGATGCGGCGCGCTGGCTGGAAGATTACCGCCGCTTCTGGGAAGGCAGTTTCGAGCGGCTCGATGAGCTTCTGGAAGAAATGAAAGGCGGGATCAGGGCTTCTGCGACGCACTCATCCGCGCCAAAGAAAGGACGCCGAAAATGAAGAATACTGGAACTCTGCACGTTTCCCTTTCGGATAACAACGAAATCGTAATGACACGGGTTTTTGACGCGCCGCGGGCGTTGGTATACGAGGCCTTCATGAAACCCGAACTGCTGAAGCGCTGGTTCGGCCCGCGCGGACACTCGCTCGAGGTCTGCGAGGTGGACCATCGCGTCGGCGGAGGCTTCCGTTTCGTTCTGCGAAAACCCAATGGCGGGCTCATGGGAATGCGCGGGAGATATATCGAACTCGCGCCGCCGGATCGCTCCGTCCACATGGAATCGTTCGACGACTATCCCGGCGAAGCTCAGGTTACGACCGTCTTCGTTGAGAAGGGCGGCAAAACGACCATGACGGTCACGGTCGGATATGAATCGCAGGAAGTCTGCGACATGGTTCTGAAGTCCGGTATGGAGCACGGCGCCGCCGAAAGCTACGACCGGCTTGCCGAACTGCTCGCGGAAACCACGGCAGGCAGCGCCGTCCAGCGGGCCTATTCGGAGCGCAGCGCCGCGGTTGGATTCACCCGCGACGCTCGAACCGCCGGAATCCACGCCGCAAGGGCTGCCACAGCCGCCAACGCCAGCGCCGCCGCCGCGATACTCAGCGGGTCGTTCGGCTTAACTTGATACAGCAGCTTGCTGGCGACGCCGGAAAGCTCGAGGGCGGCAGGCACGCCGATGGCGATTCCAAGCGCCGCCATCATGAGACTCTGGCGCACCACCATCCACTGCACCTGGCCACGACGCGCGCCGAGCGCGAGCCGTACGCCGACTTCGGATGTCCTCCGCTCCACCGAGAACGACATAATCCCGTATAGCCCCACGGCGGCCAACGCGACGGCGATCAAGCCGAATACGGTGACCAATATGCCGAACAGACGCTCGGTTCCGAGGGAACGCTCGATCTGCTCTTTTTCAGTCCGCACCTCCGAGACCGGCAGGTTGGCATCGACGCTTGCCACCGCCTGCCGAACTGCGCTTTCAATCGAGTGCGGCGTCACACGAGTGCGGATCATAAAGACCATGTTGTTGTCTGAGGCCGGGCGATTTCCGAATAACACGTACGCCGTCGGCGGCGCTTCATCCCGCACGCCGCGATAGTGCGCATCTTTTGCCACGCCCGCGATCGTGATCAACGGAGGCGGTGACTTTGGATCCCATTGTGGAGCCGAGAAGACCCGGCCGATCGGATTTACGCCGGGCAGATATTTGCGGACAAAAGTTTCGTTGACGACAGCTCTCGGAGCGCCGTGATCGAAATCCGCCGCGGTCAGATCCGTTCCGAGCGTAATCGGGATTCGAGCGGTGGAGAGGAACGAGTCCGAACAGAAGATGAACCACGTCTGATTGCGCTTATCGCTTCCCGGAAACTTGACGCCGCCGTTCGTTACTACTCCGCCGATCAGCGGCAGTTGCGATATCGCCACGGATTGCATACCAGGAATCGCCGCGAGGCGCGCTTCGAGGCGACGATATACGGTCTGCGCCTGCCTGGGCTCGTAGCCGCTCTTCGACGGATCGGTCTGGAAAGTCAAAAGGTTTTCCGTGTCGAAGCCCAGATCCACAGAAGCGAGATTCAGCAATGTGCGCATAAACAGGGCCGTTCCGACAAGAAGCAATAACGAGAGCGCTACCTGAAACGAGACCAGGCCTCGCCCCAGCAAATGCCGCGATCCGCGGCCGGCGGCGATCGACGCCGATTCTTTCAAAGCCGGCGCAGGCGCAACGCGCGCGGCGCGCCATGCGGGCAGAATCCCGAAAAGCACTGCTGTCAATACAGACGCAGCGAACGTGAAGGCAAGCGCGCGCAGATCGAGTTGCGCGTCGAGCCCTAGAGTGAACCTGCCCGAGAACAGCCGGATCATCGCGTGAAAAAGCGGCGGCGCGATCAGCAAGCCCAAAGCCCCGCCCGCGAAGGCAAGGAGCAGGCTCTCGATCATCATCTGCCGCAGCAGTCTCGCCCGCGTGGCCCCGATGGAAACGCGGATGGCGATTTCCCTCGATCGCGCCGCATAGCGCGCGAGCAGCAGATTCGCCAGATTCACGCACGCGATGAGCAGCACAATCGCCGCGATTCCGGCCAGGATGTAGATGGTGTTGCCGATCGAACTTCGCAGAAGGGGAATACCGCGCCCGCCCGGCTCCAGCACAATCGTGGGAACCTCCGCCGAAGCGCCTGCATACGATTCGATCTCGTGCGCAAATACCTGCTGCAACGCAGCCGCGCCGGCGCCGTCCGTAACTCCCGGTCTCACTCGCGCGAACACCTGCACCCACCAAACATCGGGCGCGTTGAGATCGTAGTAGGGCGGACCCGTCTCCGCAACTGCTGACATCGGCACGAACACATCGATAGCTCGTTGCGGGTCGAGTCCCTGAAACGAAGCTCGCGTCACGCCGATGACCGTCGCCGGACGCCGGTTCACATAGACCACCCGATTCACTACGCCCGGGTCCGAAGCGAACCGCCGCTCCCAATACTGATGCGTCAGGACCACCACACCCGGCCTTCCGGGCCCATCGTCTTCCGGAAGAATCGGCCTGCCCAAGAGCGGCGCCGCGCCCAGTCCCGTAAAGTAATTGCCCGAAACATAATGTCCGAACGCGACGTCCGAACTTCCCGCGGCCGTTACCGTGAACTGATTCTGCGCGAACGCGATTACGTCGGAGGCCTCTCGCTGCGAGTCGCGAAACGCCTTGTAGGCCGGATAGGAAAATGAGCCGTCGACGTGCCGCCCATGCTCATCGACGATTCCGTAGCCGCTGTGGCCCTTCATCGCCTTAGGCTCGTTGTGCTTCTCCCAGGTGACGATACGCATCTCTTCCGGATGGCTTACGGGCGCCATTTTCAGCAGAACCGCGTCCAGCACGCTGAACACAGCCGTATTGGCGCCGATGCCCAACGCGAGCGAAACCACGGCCACAGCGGTGAATCCGGGCGACTTGCGCAGAATGCGCGCGGCGTAACGCAGATCCTGCGCAAGCCGTTCCAACCAGCCCCATCCCCACATCTCACGAACCTCCTCTTTCAAAAGCGCTGAATTTCCCTGAGCCCTGCGCGCGGCGTAACGCGCCTCTTCGGGCGACAGGCCTCGCTCCTCCAGCTCCGCCGCTTCCTGCTCCAGGTCAAGCCTCAGCTCGCGTTCCAGATCGCGTTCTTTTCGCGAGCGCCACCACATCTCAACCTTCTTCTTCCTCTTAACCTTCCGGCGCGGGCCACATAACCTGCGCGATCGCGTCCGTCAGGCGTTTCCATTTCGATTCTTCCGCCGTGAGTTGTTTCCGTCCCGCCGCGGTGAGCCGGTAATACTTGTACTCTCGTTTGAGGTCCTTCCCCGCCGATTCCCACTTAGCCGCGATCCAGCCCTTTCGCTCCAGGCGGTGCAGCGCCGGATAAAGCGATCCGTGCTCCACCTGCAGCACATCGTCCGTCGTCCTCTGGATGTGCTTCGCGATCTGATGCCCGTGAGCCGGGCCGAACAGCAGGGTGCGCAGGATCAGCATGTCGAGCGTTCCCTGCAGCATTTCGATCTTTTCCGCGTCCTTCGCCATAGGTCAGTAGACATTCTACCCTGATGCCCGCACTCTGGGTAGACGTTCGACCCGCGAATTGGCGCCGAAGAAAATTTAATGGGCTGGGGCGGGTGCGGCCCCGCGGCGCGGCCGCTTCATGATGAACACAAGAGGCGCAAGGCACGCCACCGCAACGGCGCCGATCGAGATCATGTCTATATAGGCGAGGACGGTGGCCTGGCCCATGAGCGTGCCTTCGATCGCTCTGTAGGCGCGCGAGGTCGCCACCCCCGCTGGCGCCCCCTGACTTTGGAACATCTGAGTCATGCCCTGGACTCGGGACTGAAACGTTGGGTCGCCGGCCGCCGTATGGGCCGATAGATAAACCTGATGTTTCTGCGAAAACCTCTGCAGGAAGGTGCTCAGAAGCGAGATCCCGATACTGCCGCCGATATTGCGCGCGAGATTCGTGATGCCCGAAATCTGATTGCTCTTGTTGGGAGGCATTCCCACGTACGAAAGCGTGTTAATGGGGATAAAGATGAAGGCCAGCCCGATGGTTTGGTAGACCCGCATCATCGCCGCCGTGCGGAAATCCATTCCCAGGTTGATGACCGTCATGTGATACAGCGCCGCAGCGGTGCCCGCGAAACCCACCGCAACGAGCAGGCGCGGATCGACTTTGCTGACGAGCCTTCCCACGATCGGCATCATGAAAATCAGCACCACCGCGCCGGCTGACAGCGCTTTGCCTGCCTGTTCCGCCGTGTAACCCATCAGGACCTGAAGGAACTGGGGAATCAGCACGGTGGTCCCGAACAGCACCATCCCGAGGACGAACATCATGACAACGGCCATCGCGAAATTGCGCTGCCGCAGCAACTTGATATCGAGGATGGGATTCCCGTGATTCCATTCGTTCCAGAGGAACCAGGTGAGCGTGGCCGCCGCGAGGACGCACATTGTGACGATGAACGGCGAAGAGAACCAGTCGTCCTCCTGGCCCTTATCGAGCACGACCTGGAGGCATCCCATTCCCACGGTGATCAGCCCGAGCCCGATATAGTCGATCGGATTCCGAAGCATCTTCTGGCGTTCCGATTCGATATACGGAGGATCCTCGACGATCCTGTGGGTCAGATACAGCGACAGGATACCGACGGGCACGTTGATGTAGAAGATCCAGCGCCAACTGAAGTTATCGGTGATCCATCCGCCCAGCGTGGGACCGATCGCGGGCGCCAGAACTACGGCCATCCCGTAGACGGCAAACGCCATGCCCCGCTTCTCGGGCGAAAACGTGTCAGCCAGAATCGACTGTTCGCTGGTCGCGAGACCGCCGCCCCCGAACCCCTGCATAACGCGGAACAGAACCAGCATCCCCAGCGTTGGCGCGAAACCGCAGAGGAACGAACTGATGGTGAACAGCGCTACGCAGGTCATGTAGAACTTCTTGCGTCCTACGAGCACTGAAAGCCATGCGCTAATGGGCAGAATGATGGCGTTCGAAACCAGGTAACTGGTCAGAACCCACGTGGATTCGTCCTGCGTCGCCGAGAGGCCGCCCGCAATGTGCGGAAGGGCCACGTTGGCGATAGAGGTATCCAGCACCTCCATGAACGTCGCGAGCGTTACCGTTAGCGCGATCGTCCAGGGGTTGTATTTCGGCTTCCAGGCCGGGGTGTTGGGGGACGCTGCGGAAGGCAAGTGTTCACTTGCATTCTCGCATGCGCGGGCTTACGCCTCGTCCTGCCAGAAGCCTTTCAGCCGCTTGTCGGAGTCGCCGAAACGATCGAGTTGGACGCCCATGCGATCCATCATCGCGAGGTACATGCTGCAGGCGCGACGGTTGTCGTTGCCCTTGTCGTTGTAATCGATGACGCGGCCGGTCTTCATCGCTCCGGCCGCCTTTCCGGCAATCACGATCGGCATCTGATCCGCTCCGTGCTTGTCGCCGTCATAGAGATTCGAGGCGAGCATCAGCATCGAGTTATCGAGGAGCGACGTTCCGCCCTCATCGATCGCCTTCAGCCGCTGCACCAGATAGGTGAACTGCTGCATGTGGAACTGATTCGTTTTCAGGTACATCGCCTCGAGCGCCGGCGCGTGACCATTGTGCGTGAGATCGAGATGCAGGGCGCCGCGCACGCCTTCCACAAACTTGAAGTTCATTTGGGACAGGTCGTTGTTAAGCATCAAAGTGACGATGCGCGTCTTGTCCATCTGATACGCAAGGACCGTGAGGTCCAGCATCAGCTTCATATGGTCCGGGATATTCTGGGGGATCTCGTTCGCCGGACGAGGCATATTCGGTTGCTTGAGCGTCGGACGCCAGCCTTCGATCCGCTCTTCCTTCGAAGCGCGGTCGATGCGTTTCTCAATATCGCGAACCGATTCGAGATATTCGTCGAGTTTCTTCCGGTCCGTGCGGCTGATTTTCGGCTCGATGCTGTGCGTTTCGTCGAGCACGGCGTCCAGAATGCTGCGGTCGAGCGCCCGGCCCTTGCCATCGCCGACCAACTCGTCGAACACTCGCGACGGGTAGATTTCCTTGGTGGCGGGCTTGGTCGGCGATACCCAAGAAATGTTCGAGCCGTAGATCATCGAGAGCCCGTCTTCAAGCCGCAGTTCGTTCGGCTCGATGCCGAGCGCCATGCTCGGGACCTGCGTCTGCCGTCCGATCTCCTTCGCCAGCACCTGATCCATCGTCATGGCGACGCGGATATCGTTCGGGTCCATGCTGACAGTCCCGCCCGAAAGCATGTTCGCCATCTTGCCCTGATGCGGGCTGGTGGCGATGAAGGCCTGGTGGTTGTAGAGGCCCTTCACGAAGACGATGTCTTCGGCGATTGGTTTGAGCGGAAGCGCGGCGTGTCCGAACTCCATGGCAGCGCCCGAGCCCTTCGCCCACCATTCCGGCGTTTCCACGCCGTTCGAAAAGTAGATCACGCCAAAGCGCAGCGGCGGCTTGTTCGCGGCCGCTACTGCCGCGGCGCTTCCCTCCTGCGCCCCGAACAACGGCAGCGACTCCATCCAGGGAAGCGCGAGCGCCACCCCGGCGCCCCTCAGGAAATTCCTCCGCGACTTCTGGCTCAGCGTTACGCTCTTCATCTTGAATTGGCCCTTTCCGAGTTTGTCTTTGCAGATGCGATCTTTTCGCCCGCCGTATTCGGCTTCGCCGGACCAGTGACCGGCCCATCTTCCCGCCCCAACCGCGTGCGGAACTGCTTACTCGTCACGACATCGGTCACCAGTTCGGAGAACGGCGCGTCGCCGCCCGCCGCGACGATCTTATCGATCAGCGTGGTGTCCGAAGGCAGCGCGGTCCGTCCCAACGCGTAGCCGATCAGCTTCATCGCGAGCGTCTTGCGAACCTGTTCGTCCTTCGTGGCGAGGTATTTCAGCAGCCCGTCAGTGCCGGAGATATCGAAGTGGTCGTAAGTCGTGCCCTTGTCGTAAACTTCCTTGCCGTCAGAGTACTTATCGCGCCAGCGACCAGTGGAATCGAAGTGTTCGAGTGGGAAGCCAAGCGGATCGATGCGCGCGTGGCAACTCGCGCAGGTCGGGTTACGCTTGTGCGCTTCCAGTTTGTCGTGCAGCGAAAGCCCGCCGAAGAGCTTGTCATCCGCCGGAATGGACCCGGCATCGGGCGGCGGCGGAGGCGTCGGCGTATTCAGAATGCGGCGGAGAATCCAGTCTCCGCGCTTAACAGGACTGGTGCGGAGCGGCGCGGATGTCGTGGTCAGGACCGCACCGAGGCGCAGCGCCCCGCCGCGTTCGAAAGCATTCGCGTCATCCACTTTCTCGGCGGCGCCGGTCGATTTTACGTCCTTTTTCACGCCGTAATAACCGGCGAGCGTCTTGTTGAGGAACGTGTAGTCGGCCGTGAGGATCTCTTTCGACGGCCGGTCGCTGCGGATGATGTACTCAAAGAACGAAACGGCTTCGTCGTACATAGCCGAACGAACCGCATCCGTGAATTCAGGGAAGCGCCCGGTATCGACGCCTTTGAACTGATCGAACCGGTAGAACCCGAGCCACTGCCCGAAGAACTCAACCGACATGCGGCGCGCCTTCGGATCGGCCAGCATTCGCTTCACCTGCTTGCGCAAGAGTTCGGGGTTGTTGAGTCCACCCGCGGCTGCCGCGCGACGCAGTTCCTGGTCCGGAATGGACGACCAGATGAAATAACTCATCCGGGTCGCGAGTTCCCAGTTGGTGAGCGGTTTTGGCGCGGCCGCAAGGTCCACCGGCTGTTCCACGCGATAGAGGAACTCCGGCGAAACCAGAATGCGCGCGATCAGAGCGCGGACCGCTTTTGTGTGATCCTGCTGCACGGCCAACTGGGCGCGATAGAACGCGCGAAGGTTTTCCTTTTCGCGCTCGGTGAGAGGACGCCGCCATGCGCGGCTCGCGAATTCCAACGCATCTTCCACGTGGCGAGGTTTGGCGGCATTCTCCGCAGCGATCGTTTCAAGATACTGCGCGCGCAACGGCTTCACGTACTGACGCGCCTCCGCAGGCATCGCCTCGACCTCCGCCGCGGTCAGATCCGCCATCTTTTTGCTCTTGAGCGTCAGATGGTAGTGGTCGGCCAGCAACTGCAGGTATTGATCGTAATAATCGAATGAGGAGAACAGGTCGTGAAACGCCTGATCCAGCTTCACCCTGGTCGCATCGTCGAGCATGTTGTCGACGAGAAACCGATCGTCACGCTGATACTTCACGTTGTTGTCAAACGCATCATGCTCCGGCGTGTTGTAAGTCGGATCGAAGGGCAGCGGCGGCGGATCCTTGTCGGCCGGAGTCGCTTCGTTGTGCGAGCGCGGCGGCAGCAGGGCGACCAGTTCCAGCACGCCCGCTTTGAACTTCTTGTATCCCGCGCTCTGCATGTCGCCGATTAGGCCGTGAATGGGGATTCCCCGAGGCGGTCCGTCCGGGCGATCGGAAAACGTGATTCGAATGACCTGATCGTGATCTTTGCCAATCGCGGCATCCGCCTGGAACTCCAGAGCGAATGCGCCTTCGGGCAGGGTCAGCGGAATGGTCGCCTTTTCCCCCGTTGTCGCAAAATCATTCGGGCCGATGGGCGTACCGTCGGGGCTCACGCCAAATCCCAGCTTCGCGGCTGCTTCGGGAGCCATGATTTCTTTCAGGGGAACGCGCGGACCGCTGGGCTGCGCACGAGCTTTCAGCGCTGCCGCATTGGTTCCGGCGCCTTCGGTGACGGTTGGTTCCGGCATCGGCGCAGGCGCTCCGCGCCCCGGACCTTTGCGAACCATGACCGTCGGGTTGCGCCAGATCACCACGGGCTTCGTCGAAGCGTCCGCCGTGACGGCGGCAACGTTTAAATAAACGCCCACGGAAGTCGGCCCGGTCGCCGGCGCGCGGCCTCTTCCTCCGCGACCCAGCACATTGAACGTGAAATGATGCGAGCTTTCGGCTTTGAGGGCTGCGTCGGTAAACACAAGCGGGCTTTCGTCACCCGCCCCGCCGAACGCCTCATCACCCCGCGCGAACAGCCAGCTCGGCCAGCTCGCCGTGAACGTTTCGAGATCGGCGCACGCCTTGCGTACAGCGTCTTCGGAAGTTTTCTTATCCGCGCCTGGGGCCGGAAGCTTATGCCACCTCGCCGCGACCTCGGATGACGGATATCCCAAACCGGGCTTATTCATCACCGAGTAAACATGCTGCGCGAATCGGGGGCTCACACTTTCCTTCGCGGCCAGTTCTGCAAACGTGGCTTTCGGCGTTCCCAATGCTGCGCGATGCCGATATTCCCACGCCACGAAGAACGCTTTGCGGTATTTATCCAGTCCGAACGGATGTCCACCCTCGCCGGAAACCGTGCGGAAGCCCTCGGCCTCGTAGATCTTCTTGATGCGCGCAATGGCCGACATCTCGAAGCCCGTCTTGTCGGGCTGATCGTAGAACGTCAGAGGCGCTGCGCCGATCACTGCGTGATCCGCCACGATCTTCGCCGTCTCGAGGTACCGCTCGAGACTCGCGTCCTGCATGAACTGCACGTCGCCGAAGTTCATGAAACCTTCGCCGCCAACCGAATCATTGGCGAAGTCCCGTCCGAAATCGAGATCAAGACCGGTCAGGTCGTTGATCGAATATCCGTATTCCCCGCTCGTCAGACGGCGGACCGTGACGCGCCCGGGGTCGCCAGCGGTCTTGTTGGCATACGCTGTGAGTTCGCCGCGCACCCAGACGAGAGCGGAGTTGCGCTCCTCGTCGCTGGGTTGCGGCATGCCCTTCGGGGGCATGCGGCCCTGGTCGAGCACTCCAGCCACCTTTTGCCATGTTGCGAAGTTGTCCGCGACCGGACTCGCCGTCAGCCTCATCAGACTGACGCCCGCCATCGGCGTTCCTTTATCGCCGTGGCAACCGTAGCAGTACTTCGCGAACATCTGCTTGGGCTGACTGGCTGAAGAAGCGGGGGACGGGCCAGTTTTCGCGGCGGAAGGCGCGTCGGCGCCCCGCACCCGCCCTGCCACCCCGATCAGGACTGCGGCGCACGCGCCTAAAGCCAGTCCTGCCCGCAAGTTGCCTCGCCATCGGGGCGAACGCATAAAGAAAACCATAATGTTACCGGACATTCTATCTAGAGCCGACGCTTCTTCGTTGGGCGAGCAAACAATCTCTGGAGTTACGGCGTTCCGGATGATTGGATGAACCTTTCGTACCCCGTCATCTCGAGGTACCCCACACCTTGATTCGTGCCGGAATAGTCAACCGCTCCCTCCCAGTAAGATCCGCCTGTCTTCAACGTGAGTTCCTGGTCTTTAAGAATGGGTCGAACGGTCAGATCCACGGCGCGCGATGGCACACGGATGTGCCACTCAATCGGGTATTTCTTCCAGCGGGCCAGCGGCTCCAGTGTGAAATCTTCTTTCTTCAGGTGGGTTGCTTTGCCGTTTGCGTCGATCCAGGTCCCTGAGGAGTGCGGGTCGATGGTTCCGTCCCTGCGCCGCAGATCGAACAGCATCATCTCAGCGCCGTCGTCCAATTGGACGCTGAACCAGTCCCAACCCGCCTGATCCGCGCCCAACTGTTCGGTGAACCATTCGTGGTCCATCCAGGCTTTACCCGAAACCGGGGCCGAATCGATGCGGCCCGAAACCTTCAGCAGCGGAAACGAAACATAGTGTGAAGCCTGGCCGACGCCCTCTGACTTTTGACTCACGCCGTTCTCGCCGTGAATCACAGGCGCGGTTTCGGGTTCGAGTGTGAGATGAAAGCGGAATTTGCCTGTTGTCGCATCGAGGGTCTGACTCGAGCCGTTCCACTGCACAGACCAGTTTCCGTTCCAGACCCGCTGCCTTGCGAAGCTGACGCCCGCGATTCCGGGACCCGCACGGTTCAGCCGCTCTTCATAAACGAAGCGCTTCCCGGACGCATCCGTCAGGGCGGCGTGAGCAAGGTAAACGTCCTGAGCGTCCCAGGCGGATTTGTTGTCCGTTTCGTGCCTTTCGCCCTGTCGAAAAAACACCAGTTCGAATCCGAAGCGTCGTCCGCCTGAGTCAAACACATTGCCGGTGTAATACCACCATTCGGTGCGGAATTCGGGGTGGTTGAAATGATCCCGCGGAAACTGATATCGATAGCCCGGAACCGCCTCCCGATACCCGCCGAAAAAGAAGAACATCGGGCCGAGAATGGTCAGGAGGATCGACGCCACATGAAATATCATCCCGCCGCAAGTTCTTCGGACTTAAATAGCCTGCCGCGGCTATGGCCGCATCGGACTCACGAATCGAACTGGCTCAAAGGACTGCTGTGCGCCTGCCGGCTGCACCGGTGGCATCGCATGGCGGTTGGAGGCGATTCAGAGCCTCCCGAGTACCTTTTCTGCCGATGGTGTTCGATGATTGTTCCCGCCAACGAAAAATTCTGAACCGGCGCGCGGTTTGATGCGCACGAATACGAGTTCATCCGCCTGAATCGCCAGTTGGCGGTAGCGTTCGTGCGTCAGTTCCACGGTAATCGCCTCGCCGGTCTCTCCGTTCAGCTCCACTTTGACCAGCGGACCGGCCGAGCGAATCCGCTGAATGCGGGCGGCAATCGCGCCGTCGTCGTACCCAATGCGGTCGATGTCGAGCTCATGCGGCCGGACGAACTGCCGGCCGCGAAAGACGTTCACATTCCCGAGAAACTTCAGAACAAACTCGGACGCGGGACGATGGAAGACTTCATCGGGCGAACCAGCCTGTTCGATGCTCCCGTCGTTCATGATGACCACGCGATCCGCTACTTCGAGCGCTTCTTCCTGATCGTGCGTCACCAGTACAGTTGTCACAGGAATACGTTGGTGCAACTCGCGCAGCCACTTGCGAAGATCCTGTCGGACTTTCGCGTCGAGCGCGCCAAACGGCTCGTCGAGAAGCAGCACGGATGGCTCGATCGCCAGAGCCCGCGCAAGCGCCACACGCTG
>Ga0126373_10000641_pt1 | contig 23274 bp, 23 predicted proteins | sample PanSoiMetPlot_11_FD_92545 | JGI IMG/M metagenome (GOLD analysis project Ga0126373, IMG submission 92545) | Tropical forest soil microbial communities from Panama - MetaG Plot_11 | ecosystem: Environmental > Terrestrial > Soil > Tropical forest > Bulk soil | place: Panama | collected 2016-02-17 | reverse complement strand
GTCACTCGCCGAAGCTGCGCGGCAGGTGCGATTGGCCGGGTACGGCAACGTGAGATTTCTGCAGGCCGACATCTTCCGCCTGCCGTTCGAGTCGTCGTGCTTCGATCATGTATTCGCGTGCTTCGTCCTGGAACACCTCAGTGAGCCGGTCACTGCACTACGCGCGCTGATGAATGTCCTTAAGCCCGGCGGCTCCGTGACAGTCATAGAGGGCGACCATGGCTCGGCGTACTTCCATCCCACTAGCGACCATGCGAGTCGTGCCATTCAATGCCTGATCGACCTGCAGCAACGGGCCGGAGGCGATGCGCTGATCGGCCGTCGGCTGTATCCCTTGCTGGTCAAGGCTGGCTTCCGGGACGTGCACGTGGCCCCCCGAATCGTCTACGCAGATGGAAGCAGGCCAGACCTGGCCGAAAGCTTCACGCTCAAGACGTTCACGGCCATGGTAGAGGGAGTAGCCGAGCAGGCCATCGGCCAGGATCTGATCGACGAGGCGAGTTGGTCGGCCGGAATCCGCGACCTGCAAAGGGCAGCGGGCCGAGACGGGACGTTCTGCTACACATTCTTCAAGGCCGTGGCCTTTCGCTGACCCAACGATGGTCATGGCCATTGAGCCCGGCCTCCGTATGGCCGTCCGTCGGCAGCCTTGCGGCTTCACGGCATGAGAGAACTCGGCACGGCAGTGTTACCCACACGCCCGTCGGCGCCGATGGATTTTCAACGGCCACAGGATCCGCGTCGGCCAGCCTCAGGTTTAGTGGGAAGCCCTCCCCAGGCGGGGACGTCTCCCCATGACGGTCGTCCACTGCTGCCGCGGCCCTCGACTCGCGAACGAAGCGCTGCCGGAATTACGCATCCGAGGAGACGGACGCGGCCATGATCTTCAGTGCGACCAGCCGGCCGAGCTGATCCTCACGGGCTTTGAAGACGACCGCCATGCCGCCGTGGCCGATCTGCTGCTCCAGCACGTACTTGCCGATCCGGCTGCCAGGGCCGTAGTGATTCCAATCCCATGGTTGGTCGCTGACCATTCCACCTCCGGCCCGGGCCGCGCAGCTGTGTCGAAACCACGTTATTGTCCCGCATCGAGCGACAAGCCCCGTCCGTTCCCGACTTGTGTTCGTGGCGTGCCTGTGCATATCGTTCCGATGTATCGAGACGATACATCGATTCGATACGTGTGCAGGGAGGTGCAGACATGTCCAGGGCGCAGCTGTACGACACCATCGGAGCTACGTACACAGCGACGCGGCGCACCGAGCCCCGGATCGCCACAAGGATCTGGGCTGCGCTCGGCGATGCGCAGACGGTATTGAATGTCGGCGCTGGCACGGGCTCCTACGAGCCGCCCGGCCGTGACGTAACCGCGGTGGAACCGTCGGCGCTCATGCGCTCGCTGCGTCAACCGGGCGCAGCGCCGTGCGTGGATGCCGTCGCCGAGAGTCTGCCGTTCGAGGACCAGTCCTTCGATGCAGCCATGGCCTTTGCCACCGTCCATCACTGGCAGGACCCTCATGCGGGCCTGCGCGAGATGCGGCGCGTCGCTCGCCGCGTGGTGGTGTTCACCTTTGACGGCACTGATGCCGGCTGGCGTCAGCGATTCTGGCTCACCCGCGACTACCTGCCCGAGGTAGCTGACCTACTCGTCGGGTGGCCTTCCGCCACCGAGCTGGCCGGCGTGATCGGAGCGCGGGTGGAGCCAGTTCTTATTCCGTGGAACTGCGCTGACGGCTTCTTCGAGGCTTACTGGCGTCGGCCCGAGGCATACCTGGAGGATCACGTTCGTCGGGGGATGTCGGTCTGGGCCAGGGTCGGTCCGGTGGCTGAGCAGCGGGCAGTGCGCAGCCTCGGTAATGACCTTGTTTCAGGCCGGTGGGCCGAACGCAACCGTAACCTCGTCAATCTCGACGCGGCCGAGCTCGGCCTTCGACTGCTCGTAACCTGAACACCCGCCGGAGACTGGCATCGTACGTGCCAGCAGGCGCACCGCTGTCAGGCCCATTGTCCCGGCTGGTAATCACCGCCTTGGTTCTTGAGCACGACATTGAAGCGGTTGTAAGCGTTGATCACGGCAATGGTGGTCACCAGCGCGGCGAGCTGATCGGCGTCGTAGTACTTGGCCGCGTTCGCCCAGGCCTCATCGGTGACCCCGCCGGCGGAGTCGGCGATGCGGGTGGCTTGTTCTGTCAGCTCGAGTGCGGCCCGCTCGGCGTCGGTGAAGACGTTCGCGTCCCGCCACGCGGCCAGCAGGTTGAGCCGCACCGCGGTTTCCCCGTCAAGCGCAGCGTCCTTGGTGTGCATGTCGACGCACACCGCACAGCCGTTGATCTGGCTGGCCCTGGTCAGCACCAGGTTTGCGAGCCCCGGCGGCAGCGTCCCCTTCGGTACAGCGGCCGACGTCGCGTTGATCCGCTTCACGAAGTCCTGCAGGATCTTCGAGTTGTTGAAGTCGATGCGCGTTTCCACACTCATCTCCCTTGCCATCTCCGCCGTCTGTCCCTGTTGGAGCAGATCGCTAACCAGCGGACGGCACTACGACGCCCGCTGGCGACGGAAGGTAACGTCGGCGCCGGTGTTACCTGATTGCGACGGAATCCGTCGCAGTAGAGCCACCACTGCTTGTGACCGGGATTGACCGTGACTGAAGAAGAAGAGCTCGCTGCCGAGTTCGAAACCCATCGGCCCTATCTCCACGCGATAGCGTTTCGCGTACTTGGCTCGCACGCTGACGCGGACGACGCCGTACAGGAGGCGTGGCTGCGCCTAGCTCGCACCGGCGGCGAGGGCATCGAGGAACTGCGCGGATGGCTCACCACGGTCACCGGGCGGATCTGTCTCGACGCTCTGCGCAAGCGGGGGACGCGAGGTGAGGAACCGCTCGAGCTCAGCGCCGGAATGCTCCCGCTGGAGGCGGCCGGGGCCCAGGGCATCGATCCTGAACACGAGGCAGTGATCGCGGAGTCGGTAGGCCTTGCGCTGTATGTTGTCATGGATGCCCTCACCCCGGCCGAACGGGTGTCGTTCGTGCTCCACGACGTGTTCGAGATCCCGTTCGACGCGATCGCTGCGATCCTTGGCCGGAGCACCGCCGCCACGAAGATGCTGGCCAGCCGGGCCCGCGGACGAATTCGCCTGGGCACTCCCGCGATGGCCGCGGACGCGGCGGCCCGGGAAGTCGTCGACGCGTTTCTGGCGGCGGCCGGTCGGGGCGATCTCGCTGGGCTGCTAGCCGTCCTCGACCCCGAGGTGGAGCTTCGGGCAACGGGTCCGACGGGAACAGATGTCGTGCGCGGCGCAAGCGTTGTCGCGTCGCGGGCGCGCTCTGGCGCGCGCCCCGACGCGTTGACCCGGCCGGTCCTCGTAGACGGCCTGCCGGGCGTTCTCGTCACGGTGGGCGGGCGGCCGGTCACCGTCATGGCATTCACGGTCACGGGCGACGCGATCACGGCGATACGCGTGCTGACAGACCCTGACCTGCTGGCCCAGATCGTTCCCTCGTGGGTTGCGTGACCGGTCGGGTCAGGTTCGGGAACCCCCAGACGGTGGATGCGGATCACCTTCGCGATGTAGCCGCAGTTCACTCGCTCGCGCGATGTGCCCTGTCCACTTGGCTGCCTATGTTGCCTCTATGACATGTCGAACCCAGCGCCTGGCGGTCGGCGCCGCGGCTTTCTCAATGGTCGCGACCGCGACGTTAGCCGCGGCCTGCTCATCAGGCGGCGGCGTCCCTCAATCCCATACCACCAGCGCGGCCGGCGGATCCGCGGGCTCGGCTGCCGACTGTACCTCTGTGGCAACCTGCTACACGCCCCAACAGCTTGAGGTCGCCTACGGCGTCCGGCCGCTCCTGGAACAGGGGATCGACGGCCGTGGCGAGACCGTGGTGCTGCCCGAGCTGGCCGAGTCGCCAACCTCACCAGAAGTCAGCGACCTGCGACAGGACTTTGCCGTTTTCGACCGCCTGTTCCATCTGCCGGCGCCGCGTCTCGCCGTGGTGAGCACCTTCCCCCACCCCGCCTACCCCTGGCTCGCCTTCGGGGAGGAGGTCTTGGACGCCGAGGTCGTCCATGCGATCGCTCCTGGCGCTGCGCTCACCATCGTGCTGGTCAAGGGGACCTCATTGGACAACGCCGACCAGGCGGTTGCAGCCTCGGTCGCGGCCTTGCGGCTGGGCGCCTCGGAGGGCGGCATCATCTCGCTGAGCCCGGCCGGGCAGATCGGCGGTGAGCACTGCGTCGACCGGGCCCAGCTCTACCAACTCAACGCCGCACTCCAAGACGATGCCGCCCACCACGTCACCGTCGTGGCAGCGAGTGGCGACTCCGGCGCAGCTGGGGAACCGTGCTCCCTCATCGACGCCCTCACCGGCGGGATCGGTAGTAGCTTCGCGCCGCAGAAAGAGGTCGGCCTCGTGGCATCCGACCCACTTGTCCTCAGCGCCGGGGGCACAACCCTCAACGCGAGCCACACGACCGGCGCGTGGACCGGCGAGACGACCTGGGGCCTACCTGACGGCGACGCTGGCAGCGGCTTCCAGGCGTCGGGTGGGGGGTTCAGCCGTCTCTTCCGTCGGCCCTCTTACCAGAACGGGGTCGACGGCATCGGTGCAATGCGCGGCGTCCCTGATGTCGCTGCCGACGCCGACTCGAACACCGGGATTGCCGTCGTCACCGGCGCCGGCGGCGGCGGTTATGCGATCAGCGGACATGGCGGCACCAGTGCCAGCGCCCCCATCTGGGCGGGGATCATTGCACTCGCCGACCAGTACGCCAAGCGCCACCTCGGGTTCGTCAACCCGGCCATCTACGAGATCGCCCGAACCTCTCACTACGGTCACGCCTTCCACGACATTACTGCCGGGCCTGGCAACACCGCCGAGTTCCCGCTTGGGACGATCACCGGCTATCGGGCGCGGCCGGGTTGGGATCCGGTCACCGGTTGGGGCAGCCCGAACGCTCAAGTCCTCGTGCCCTTGCTTGCTCGCTACGCAGGTTAGGCGCGCTATGCCCGGCTACCGTGGTATCGACCAGCCGTTGTGCGGGCAATCTGGTCCGAGCTACCGGAGAGATCATGAGCCACGATCCTGGGCCGACAGAAAGCACGCTCCGGTTAATGCGACTGCCGATGGCTGAGAACCGGACGGAGGCTTACCGGATCGTCCGACAGGCTGGCCCGATCACCAAGACGCCGCGCGGCTACGTGCTCAGTTCCAGTGAGTACGTCGAGTACGCGCTGAAGCACCCCGAGCTGTTCTCGTCGAAACAGGCGTTCGACATGGTCGCCAGCCCATTGCCGATGGTGCCCATTGCGTTTGACCCACCGGAGCACACCCGGTACCGGCGCATCCTCCAGCCATTTGTCGGACCGCGCGAGACGGCTGCGTGGCAACCGAGGGTCCGTGCGCTGGTGGGCACCCTGATCGACTCGTTTATCGAGCGCGGGCACTGCGACCTGGTCACCGAGCTTGCCGTTCCGCTGCCCGCCCAGGTCTTCCTTGCGCTATTCGGGCTGCCTATGGAAGATCGCGACCGCCTCATCGCGTGGAAGGAAAGCCTGCTAGGCAACCCGCTCCTGAAGGCGGGTCAGCCGACCGACGAAATGATCCGCGCTGGCGCTGAGCTGTTTACCTACCTTGTCGACCATGTCGAAAAGCGGCGCGGGCACCTCGGCGATGCCGAGGACCTGCTCGGCCGTCTACTGGCCGACACCAGCGAGGAGCGCCTGTCCGACGACGAGCTCTTAGGCCTCTCGTTCCTGTTCGTGCTGGCCGGCCTGGACACCGTGACCTCGGCGCTGAGCACAGCGTTCGCGGCGCTCGCGGTGCGGCCGCGGCTGCGGCAGCAGATCGCGGCCGATCCATCGGTCATCCCGGACGCGGTCGAAGAGCTCCTGCGCATGGACGGCCCGGTCGTGTTCTTGCCACGGGTCGCGAGCCAGGACATCGAGCTTGGTGGCCAGACCATCCCGGCGCGGTCGGAGGTCCAGATCGCCATCGCGGTTGCAAATAGGGATCCGGCCGAGCATGCCGACCCGGACGAGATCGACCTGCGCCGCCAGGAGCGGCACCACGCGTTCGGCGGCGGACCGCATCGCTGTCTCGGCTCGCACCTGGCCAGGATGGAGATGCGCGAAGTGCTGGCTGAGTGGCACAGCCGGATTCCCGACTACGACCTAGCACGAGGATTCACGCCGCGGGTCGAGTGGCCGACGGGACTGGTCGGCCTCGACACATTGCCGCTCGTCTTCCCGCCGGGCGAGACAGCGGCGGCTTGACGAGCTTGGCGCTGGTTCAGCACCCGGCCGCAACCTGACACAGTGATTCGCTGCCTGCACGCCGGGCCCCGCTAGGCAGAGCTTCGCTCCGCTCGGCCGCCGGTCCAGCCGACAGCAAGATTCGGGCCGCGAGGGACTGCGCATTCCCTGCGCTGAGACGTCCACCGACCCAAGGCCCGTACCGCAGCGTTCAACGGTTGTTAACTGTCGCTTTCTAATCGCGACGAGATACTGATTCGGTGGCAAGCAGGGAACTGCAGGGGTGGCAGCCGGACCCCTTCAGGTTGCACGAGATGCGCTACTTCTCGGCGGGCCGGCCGACCAAGCTCGTGCGTGATGGCCGTGTGGAGGCATACGAAGAACCGCCGGATGACTGGTCGCCGCTTGGCGCGAGCGCTGGCGCCGAAGCCACCGCGGTCGACGGCGGGCCGATCGCTGCTGCTCGCACCGAAGTGCCGGTTGCAGCGCCGGCGGGCACAGCGATGCCCGGCACAGCAATGCTGGCTACGACCGCGGTCGGAGGGCAGGTGAATCCGGCGGCGCGGACTCAAACCATGCCGGCCGCCCACGTCGGCTCCGGCGCCGCGGGCCAAACCCCCTTTGCAGTCCGGCGGCGCCGGCGGATGGAATACGGGTTCGTCGCGGCGGGTGCAGTTGTTGCGGTGCTCGTGTTCGTCGCACTAGGTGGTGGTCTCGGATCAGGCAAGCGGGGGATAGCGCCCGCAGCGTTCGTCACGAAAGCCGCTCAGCAAACCCTGCAACAGCACACTGCCGACTTCACCTTGTCTGCCACAGCGAGTGTGGCCGGACAGACCTTGGCGATTGGCGGGAGCGGCCAGATCAACCTTGCCGCCGATGCCATGTCCCTGAATGTCGGCGCCAGCACGGCCGACGGCTCATACACCGAGAGCGAGGTGATGGTCGGCGGGAATTACTACGTCAAGGTCGCCGTCAATGGTCGTAGTCAGACGCTGAGCGGCGGACGGCATTGGATAGAAGTTCCATTCGCACCCGCTGCGGGGCAGAGTTTTGCGACCGGGTCGCCGGTCTCGTCGCTTGCGCTGCTGAGCCAGCAAGGCGCCAGCGTGACGCAACTGGGATCGCGCAACATCGGAGGTCTGACCTGCAACGGCTACAACGCTACGCCGAGCCGTCAGGCAATGATTGCCGGAGTAAGGCAGGAACTCGCCAAGATCGGCGTGTCAACCGCCGATACGAACACCGTGCTTCAGGCTCTGCAGAACGTGCAACCACCCACGATCACGGCTTGGTTTGATGAGAAGGCCGATCTCGCGTGCCAGGTATCCTTCTCGATGCAAATCGGCACTCCCTCATCGTCAGGATCGGGGAACGTAGAAGCCGAACTGACGTTCACGCACTACGGCGGGCCGGTTAACATCACGCCGCCGCCGTCGTCCGACACTGTCTCACTCCAGCAGTTCCTGCAGACGGCCGGCCACGCCTGAGATCCGGTCAGCGTGGGCTAAGAACGCAGAACTCGTTGCCTTCCGGATCCGCGAGCACAGTCCAAGTCACGGCGCCTTGACCGACGTCCGCGCGCACGGCCCCAGACCGGAGCAAGGATTCGACCGCGGCGGTGTGGTCTTCGTCTCTGTGTGGTGCGACATCGAGGTGCACGCGGTTCTTCGCGTTCTTCGGGTCGGCGTTTGGGAGGAACTCAAGGTAGGGTCCGGCGTCCGACGGCGATCGCAGCGCGATGATCCCGTTCCTGTCCGGTTGAAGCCGCCAACCCGACGCGACTGTCCAGAAATCTGCGACGCCGGCCGGTACCGCGCTGTCAACCACGATGGCAGCGACAGGCCCCGTGTTGCGGTAGGCCGACCGTGGCTCTAGGACGCAGAACTCGTTACCCTCCGGGTCGGCGAGCACTACCCACGGCACATCGCCCTGACCAATGTCGACGGGCACGGCGCCGAGGTCGCGCAGTCGGCTTACCAGGTCGGCTTGATGCGCCGTCGACTGCGTCGCCAGATCGAGATGGATGCGGTTCTTGACGGCCTTCGGCTCGGGGACAGGGACGAAAACAAGAGGGACTGCTTCAGGTCCGGGATAGTTGAAGCCAATGGGCCATATCGCCGCTTCATCGGGTTCATCCTGGCCCACCTCCCAGTCAAGGGCTGCGACCCAGAATGCCGCCATGGCTGCTGTGTCGCTGGCATCGATAACCATGTGAACAAGGCGCGTCGGCATAACGACTACCTTTCCATGGTGGCGCAGACTGCGCCGCAACTGCGCCAGTCTGCGGGCCGACGATCGCGTAACGCCAGGTCAGGCACGCGGCCCGACACCTGGGCCCCAGGTGCCGTACACTAGCCGGGGTTCACCTGCGCTCGTAGCTCAACGGATAGAGCATCTGACTACGGATCAGAAGGTTGGGGGTTCGAGTCCCTCCGAGCGCGCCCAGGTCAGAGGCCTAGACGCCGACCATCCGACACTTGACGGGGGAGTCTTGACTGCAACGCTGACTGCAACGGCATCAGCGGGCGAGTCACCAGAGCACCAGGAGCGACCCAGCCCGTGAGGTGGATCAGCCCCGATGGCCGCTGGCGCGTCGACCGGATCCAGCTGATCCTGACCGGCGACGTGAGCAACCCGGAGTCCGTCGTGGTCCGTCCTGGCTGCTTCTTGACGAGCCGAGCCGGGACGCCCTACACAATGACGGCCGGCCCTGAGGGCGTCACCTATATGGAGACCTCGGCGTGTCGCTGATCAAGCTGAAGACCATCTGGTACGGCGCCGGCTGGGTGCACCGCTGAGCCGGGGGCGCTGATCCCGCGTCTGTAGCATCGGGGAGCGGCCAGCTGACCGCACCAGCTACCGTGGGAAGAGCGATGGTCACACTTCCGCACCACCCGGCCGTCCTTGAGCAGCAGCAGCAGCGAGTTAACAATGTGCAACTGCGAATCGCTGACTGGATCACCGCATTCGCGGGGTCGATGAATTTCGTCTACATCCATATCCTGTGGTTCGCCCTCTGGATGTTGCTTATCGAGCACAAGCCGTGGCCCACGCTGACGCTGATTGTGTCGCTCGAAGCGATCTTCCTGTCAACGTTCGTCATGATCGGTCAGAACCGGCAGTCGGCATTTCAGCAGGTCAAAGCCGACCATGACTACAACTCACAAGAGCTGGAACTCAAGACAAACACCCAGCTGACCCGAGAGATCCATGTCCTGACAGCCGAGCTATACAAGCGATACGTCGAGAATCCACCACAGCAGTCGTGATCACTCGGGCGTCGGCTGAATCACGAACATGCCCGACGGTGTCAACGGCCGAAGCGCGGAACTCTCGTTACCGGGGAGGGGACAAGCTCGGCCCGATCTGCAGGTTGCAACTGCCGCCCGGTGGCTACGTGAAGCACGACCCGCCCGGCAACCTCGAAATGAACGGCGGGACGGTCGGCGGCCCGCAGAGACCCGTACCGGTCCACCCTGTCGAAGCACCCGCCTAGATCCGGGCTGACTGCCAGGTGACGGTCATCGACCCGGCACCGACCACGACGGCGAATGGCTGCGCGTCACCGAGTACGGGTACTTCAAAGGCGATGCGCGCGACTGGGATGGTGTCGCCGCGCTCAGCGCCGGCAAGAAGCAACTGCGCAAGATCACGACGCGGCGGCGAGCCGCTGAGCGCAACCCTGACGGGTCTGCGTTAGCGCCCGCATGATCGCCTCGACGCGCTCGCTACACCGCGCCAGGTCGCTCGGGATCGTCCTCCGCCATCGCCTTCAAGCGCAGCGCCGTCAGGGCAGCCGCGTCCTCATCGCGAATCTCGTCGAGTTGCCCGTCAGGACGGGCACGCCAGGTCGAACCAGCAGCGTCGCGGAAGTACGCGACTGCGCCGATGACATGAGGGTCTGCATTGGCCGGCAGATCATCCGGCAGTGGGCCGCATCGGCAGTTCTGCTCACGACGGTCAGCGGGCTATTGTGCAGGCATGGGGCTGCGGCGTACGCCGATGCGACTGGCCACCGCGACGTTAATTGTCATCGCGAGCGCGGCTTCGGCGGCTTGCTCCGGTCCCGCCCGAGCACCGTCTCAAGCGCAGGCCCGTCATCCCGCTGACACTATCTCCGCTGGCGGCAACTGCTCGCCGTCGCCGCCGGTGCACCCGCTCCCGCCCTGGGCCCGGGATGGCTTCACCCCACCGGACACGCCGATGCCCCAGGTGCTAGGAGCCCGCGGTGACATCATCGCCATCTTGTGGGCCCCGAAGAATCCGCTGTGGGCACCGCCGCTGTCCAATCGGAATAACAAGATCCTCTGGGTATCCCGGGTAACAGCCAAAACAGGTGCGCCCATGCAGATAGTCGCGACGCTGGCGGGCAGCAAACGGACAGCCAGCGTGGCCCTTCCGACAGGTCCCGGTCCGTCGATCGTCAACATGCCGGCGCCCGGATGCTGGACGATGCACGTGACCTGGGCTGGTAACTCTGACCTGCTCAGACTGTGGTACGCCGCCGCGCCAGCGCAGTGACCGGTGCTGCCGAGCTCAGATCTTGGCGGTGATCCGGGTACCGAGGTCCGCGCCCTCGCAGATCAGCCGCATGGCTCCCGCAGCGGCCACGTCGAAGACGTGCATGGTCAGCGACTGCTCGTTCGCCAGCACGAAGGCGCTCATGTCCATCACGCGCACGCCGGCCGCGATCGTGTGGATCGCTAGCATTGTCGTCGCGCTGTTCATTGGCGTCGGCATCGGCGCAGCCATCAAGTCGACACCGGCCAGTAGCGTCAGCCACGCCGGCGCCCAGTCCCCGGCCGCTGCCGCCGCCACAACAACCCCGGCAGGCTCGTCTAGCCAGAGCCAGTCGTCGCAGGATCTCAGCGGCCCGGTCGGTACCACCTACACCGTGACGGAGACCAACAACAGCGGCAACACCGTGAGCTACCAGGTGACGCTCGATCAGTTCATCCAGAACGCCCAGCCGGACAATAGTTTCGACACCGCACCCTCTGGCGACCACCTGGCCGCGGCCAAGTTCACGATCCAGGGCGTCACCGGGGCCGATTCGGACGACTCGAACAACGACGCAACCGCCATCGGCAACGACCAGCAGACTTACTCGCCAGGATTTGAAGGCATCGCCGCCTCGACGAACTTCGACCACGGCGCCTTCAACACCAGCCCCGGATCCAACTCTGTCGGCTGGGTGACGCTCGAGGTGAAGAACGGGGTGACGGTCACCGGCGTCCAGTGGAGTCCGTCTAGCGGAATGTCGGGAGGCTCCCCGGCCACTTGGACGATTGCCTGACCACGTCTCTGCACCGCAGCCAGGTGCTGTGCCCGGTGGCCACGACAGGCGGGTCTGGCATTTCAGGCGGCCACTTTGCTCGCGGGTCGAGAGCGTGTGCAGCTTCCACGCGATGATGAGGTCGTGACAGGCCATTTCGACGTGCCGCTCGACGCCCATCCATCCAAGCTCATCGGACTGGCCGTCCAGCGGTGGGGGTCGCGCGGGTTGATGGACCGCTGCGTACGTCTCTATCGCGAGATGGATTGGGACAACGAGCCCGAGCTGATGTCGTACCTGGCCGGCCGCGCAGGCGCACGGTGGGTGGTGCTTGGGTTCGGCACCCAGGGCTACTTCGTACGGACCTGGGCACTTCGGGCGATGCTGTACGCCTGGGACGAGTCCGCGGCGTCGACGGTGATCGATGCGCTCGAAGACGAGCATTGGCGGCCGCGTGAGATGGCGTTGAAGGTGGTCGCGAAGCGACTGGTCGACGGCGATATCGAGGCCGTGGCAAGACTGCGGGACGACCCCGTCCCACGAGTCAATGCGGCCGCCGGAATGGCTCTACGACGGTTGAGCCGCGATGTCGGGCGACCATCCTAAGCAACCGCCTACTCCCACGTGATAGCGCGACAACAGCACCGCTTAGCGCTATTAGTCGGCCATGCGGCCGCGCGATTCGAGTCCCTCCATGCGCGCGGAGGACCGGGAGTCTGTTGGATCGGCGGCGTTGGATCGGCCGCCCGTCCGGCCGCGAGGTCGGCCGCAGTCGCCCGTTGGCGTGTCTCGCAGGGACGATCCGGATAGTTTGTGTCGGTGATCATCTGGATCAACGGCGGGTTCGGAGCGGGTAAGTCGACGCTCGCAGAAGAACTGCACCGGCGACTCCCGGACGCCGTCGTATATGACCCCGAGGACGTCGGCCTGATGCTGTGGAAGTGGGTGCAGCCCAACGGCGATTTCCAGCACCTGCCGAGCTGGCGGGAACTGGTGGTCGCGACGGCGCTGTCGCTGCGCAGGCATCACGCGGACACGCTCATCGTTCCGATGTCGCTGATCCGCGACGCCTACCGCGCGGAAATCCTCGGCGGCCTGACCGACGCGGGTGAGGAGGTACTGCACGTCTTCCTGGCGCCGGACGCCGAGGTCCTCCGGGAGCGGCTCGATACCCGCGTGACTCGCCCCGGCAGGGACTGGGACCAGGCAGCCCGCGAATTCGGCATGACGGGCGTGGATGAGATGGTGGCCGCCGCAGCGCGCCAGCCGGGCGGGACGCTGATGCTGCGCTCGGACCGGCTCACCCCAGCCGAACTGGCCGACGAGGTGCTGGCTGCGGCTGGGTTGCGCCAGGTTTATCGAGACGGCGTGCGGATGGTGTAGCGAAGATCGCTGGACTCAAGAGCTACCTAGGGGGTCGCCACTGATGCCGTCGCGGCGGGGCTGATATGGGCGTTCCCGGACCCCAAAGTGGGTAGCCGCGATGCTTGACGATGTTTGCGTCGTCCTGTGAGACTGCTCCGCTAGCGGGCACTTGACACTCTCCGCCCCCGCCTGTCCCGCTTGAGGAGAACACATGACAAGACTTCGGGCTATTCTCGCGGCCTGCGGGTTGACGTTGGGGCTGGCGCTTGCGGGCGCCGTCGCCGCGCCGACGCATGCCACAGCAAAGCCAGCGGCGGCTCCGATGCTGCCGGCGATCGGTGACTGGCAGTACCTCGGCAACAGCGTCACGCCGCCTAGCCAATCCGCCTGTAACGCGGTCGGTCGGCGTTGCTTCGACCCGTCGGCGATGGCCAACTCGTATGACTACGCGTCGTTGCATGCGGCCGGCAATGAGGGCCAGGGCAAGACGATCGCGATCATCGACTCTTTCGGCTCGTCGACCATCCGGCAGGACTTGTTTAACTTCAGCACACAGTTCAACTTGCCGGTCATGTGTGGCACGGACCCGTCGGGCAAATGCGCCTCGGGAGCGCCGAACTTCAACATCATCTGCCCAGAGGGGTGCCGCGCCGCCCAGGTGCCGCCGCTGAACAACTCGTTTGGACAGGAGGCCGCCAACCTGTGGTCATTGGAGGTCTCGCTTGACGTCGAGTGGGCGCACGCGACGGCCCCGCGTGCGAACATCCTGCTGGTGACCACCCCCACTGCCGAGACGCTCGGGGTCCAGGGATTCCCGGTCATGATGGCCGCGGAGCAGTACGTGATCGACAACCACCTGGCTGATGTGATCTCGCAAAGCTTCGGCGCAGGCGAGGGGTCGTTCCACGACGGCCTGGCGACGATCAACCAGCTTCGGCAGGCGTTCGTCGACGCGAAGAACAACAATGTCACCGTGCTCGCCTCCAGCGGTGACGGCGGCACGACCAACACGCTCAAGGAGCCGGTCAAGAATGCAGGCAACATCCCGTACCCGAGCGTGATCTGGCCGGCCTCGGACCCGCTCGTGACCTCGGTGGGCGGGACCTATCTGTGCACCAACGCGACCACGGGCACGTCGGTGGACAGCGTGTCGCCGCCTGGCGCGTGCCAGGCTAACCCCGGACAGCGCGAGGTGGCCTGGGTTGACGGTGGCGGCGGCTATAGCATCCTGTTCCCGCGGCCTGGCTTCCAGAACACTCTGCCGGCGGGAAGCACCTTCGCTGGCACGTCGGTCGGGGCGCCCGGACCGAACACCAACATGCGCGGTGTCCCTGACATCGCCTACCAGGCCAGTTCGCGCACCGGAGTGCTGGTCTACGTGACGGAGCCGCAGCCTGGCACCACCACCACCGGCTGTGGTGGAGCCAGTCCATGCTCGACCGGCTGGTATGTGGTCGGCGGGACTAGCTGCGGCTCGCCGCAGTGGGCTGGAATAGTCGCACTGGCCGACCAGATGGCGGGCAAGGACCTCGGATTCATCAACCCCGCGCTGTACCAGGTCGCGAGCGGCGCCAACTATGCGAGCGACTTCAACGACGTGACGGTCGGCATTAATCAGAACCCGACCTCGAGCATCCCTGGCTACCCCGCCTCGACTGGGTGGGATGCCGCTACCGGGCTAGGGTCGCCGAAGGTGGCGAATCTGATCCCGGATCTGATCGCCGCCTCTTAGTCCAAACCGGGGCGGGGCCGCCAGCGGCCCCGCCCCCTGACCTCAGCTCACCGCGGACTCGGCGCGCGAAGGTGATGCAGTCGCACCTCTGCGCAGAGGTCCGCGGTGAGCTTTTCCTTCACGCCGCCAAGCTTCGGCTCGAGGTTCGTCTCGGCCGCATCCTCGACGCCGAGGGCGGCCCGGATGCGCAATTCGGCTGCCGTGATCAGCAGGTCAACGCTACCTGACGGCGCCGGTCGGCTCCCCGCCGAAGACGAACCACCCATCAATGGCGAATCACTGTCGCTGGGGCGACAGCAATTGCACATTCATCGCCAGTGGGTTCTGTCGCCATCCCGCCCGCTGACCGAATGGTCCCGATATATACGGCCGGCGATTGCTTCGGGCCCGAAGTCCCGGTAGTGCCGGACGCTTCGAGCTACGACAAGCTCGCTGGCTGGTTCGGCCGAGACCCAGCGTGGCGGCCAACCGGTAGGCAGCCGAATTAGTCGGCCCGCTGTAGCCGAACTGGCGCCAGGGTCTACCGGTGTGGAGCGTTCTCGGCCACACTTAGTACCCCCCGGTGTTCGCTTTGCGGGGGCTATAACAGTTTGCGCAGTCTCGTCCTAGCGCCCAACAGACCGTTGATTTCGTGGCGACGGTGGGGATACCGTCTAGTCGGCATGTAGTAAACACGCGCTCAAGATTCGGTCGCAGCAAGGAGGGCCGCATGACAGCTACCACCGCGGAACCAGTCTCCGGGCAACGGGGACTGCTCTCCGGGCTGATACACCGGCAGCTGGACAGCTATCCGAATACGGGTCCTAGGGTCTTCTATCTCGCACTCACCGTCCTCGCGACAATCACGCTCTATTACGAGCTGTACGTGGGCGGGTCAGTTTCGACGCTGATCCTGGCCAATCTGGGCATGAGCTTCACCTTCTTTGTGCTGACCCTCGCATTCGGAGCGTTGATCGGAGCTTTCGGCTCCCTGTTCGCCGGTCTGGCCGACCGGTACGGCCGGGCCAACCTCGTGGTATTCGGCCTGCTCTTCACGGGTGTCTTCGTAGCCGTAGTCCTCCCGAGCGCACACAGCAAGTGGGTCTTCACGATCGAGGGATTCGTCGTCGGCTTCGTTGAGGGCATGTGCCTGGTAGCTACGCCCGCGCTGATCCGCGATTTCTCGCCGCAGGTCGGCCGGGCCACGGCAATGGGATTCTGGACCAGCGGCCCGGTGCTCGGCAGCCTGATCGTGGCCACCGTCGGCAGTCACACCATTCCGGCCGTCGTTAACAGCACTCGGTTCTGGACGCACGAGTACAAGATCTGCGGCATCGCAGGTCTGATCGTGTTCTTGATCGCTCTTGTCGGGTTGCGGGAACTCTCGCCGCAGCTACGCGACCAACTCATGGTCACTATGAGAGACCGGGCACTCATCGAGGCGCGGGCTAGGGGCATCGACATCGAGGCGGCGCTTCACAACCCCTTCCGCCAGCTGCTGAAGGCCGACATCGTCGTGTCCGCAGTCGCCGTATCGATCATGTTGCTCATCTACTACACAGCGGTCGGGTTCGGCGTGATCTTCCTGAGCACGGTCTTCTCCCAGTCGCTGAAGAACGCTAACGGCCTCGGCAACTGGAACTGGGGTTTCAACGCCATCGCTGTCATTGCGATCGGCGTCGTCTCGGACAGGTTCCGCGTGCGGAAGCCGTTTATGGTCATCGGCGGCGTCCTAGCCGCTGTCATGATCGTGGTCTACCTGTTCCAGATCGGCCACCACCCGAGCTACTACACGCTCGCCCTAATTCTGGCCGTGACTTCGCTCGCCCTGGGTATCGCGTACACGCCGTGGATGGCCAGCTTCACCGAGACGGTCGAACACCGCAACCCAGCGCTGATCGCCACCGGACTCGCCATCTGGGGTTGGATCATCCGGATCATCGTCTTCCTGGCCTACCTGCTGCTACCGGTCGTGATCAACACGGTCACTCCGCTCGTCGACTACGGCGCCACGGTCCAGGCCTACTCTGCCCAGTACCCGGCCTTCGTTTGGGCTGGTACACACGGCAAGATCGTCGCCGAGGCCACGCAGTACCAGTCGCAGCTAGTCTTCGCGAAGACGCACCCGAACATAGTGGCGATCGCCTTGAAGTACCCGACGCAGATCGCTAACTCGCAGAAGTTCGCTCCGCAGCTGGCGGTGATCGGGGCGAACCCGTTGCTGTTCGCGCAGGCGGCCACATACCCGCCAGGCAAGATCCCGGCGGCGCTTGTCAATAAGCTCATCAAGGCCGCTGGCGGCGGCGCCACGGGCCTGGCAATGCTGGGCACGATTAACGCCAACTCGGCCGCCATCCAGGGCGTGATCGCGGTCCGCGCGCAGCTCGTGCAGCTTGTACCCTACGCGCCTCAGCTCACTGCGCTGCAGCATGTTCCGGCTTCAGTCATCGCGGATGTGTCGCCCCCAGAAGTTCAGAAGGAGCTAGGCCTACTGCAGAGCTACCCGCCCGCTGTGACGGCCTACATGAAGGCACATGGCGGTGATGTACAGAATGCAGCGAACAAGACCGGTAGTCAGTGGAAGGCCTGGTACTGGATCTGCTTTGGCGGCGTCATCTTCTTCCTGTGCTCTATCCCGCTGCTGCGCGGGCGCTGGCGGCCGAGTGACGCCAAGCGCGACGAGCAAGAGCACGAGGCGATGGTGCAGACCGAGCTGGCCAAGCTGCAAAGTGTAGCCAGCTAATCGCCTGACAAGCGCACAACAAGAGCTGGCGGGCCGCAGCAGCGGCCCGCCGGTTTTTGCGTCTGCGCCCGGCTCGCTCCCAGTTACGCACGCCGTGGCGCGCGCGCAGGTCCGTGGGTTTCTTCCCATTCCGCGGGCGGCCCGATGGTCGCGGCCTCCGGGCCGAGTGCGCGCACGTAATCCGCGTGGACCACCCGCCAGCGGTCGTCTTGCGGCCATGGAGCCTTCGCACCAGCCAAGTCATAACCGAGCAGATCGAGGCACGTGTGCCAGCCCGCCGCGTCCCTGGCCGCGCGCCCTATCTCAGCGAACGAAGCCGAGAAGCTCAGCACTGTATGCGGCCCGTCGGGCGTCAGCTCAAAGCGGAGACGCTCATCTCCCCAGCTGAACTCCAGCAGGCGAGGCGGATCGACAGCGAGGACGGCGCCGTCAAAACCTGGAAGGTCCATGTCGCGGAAGTTGTACTGGAGCGTCGCGCCAGGCGTCAGGTCACCTTCCACCGTTGTCGGGAACCAGGCAGCCAGGTGCTCGGGCTCCGTGAGCACACGCCAAACCGCCGCGGGCGGATGTGGAAGCCGCCGCACAAATCGAAGGGTCACCTCGTCGGGTCCGCGCTCCAGCACTCCGAGATCGCCAACGTCGGGTTGGTTCGTGTCGGTCATGATGCTCCTTCCGGCCAGCAATCGGTCAGCGATCGCGCGGCTCGTTGGTCATCTCATCCAGGTGCGCCCCGAGCTTGTCGAGGCTTGCAGCCCATAGCCGCCGGTAAGGTGCGAGCCACGCGTCCAACTCGGCGAGAGGGCCGGGGTTGATGCTGTACAGCCGTCGCTGTGCGTCGGTCCGGCACGCTACGAGCCCGGCATCGCGCATAACCCGGAGGTGTCTCGACACCCCGGGCTGGCTCATGCCCAAGTCGGTCACTAGGTCGCCCACCGGCCGCTCGCCCATGAGCAGCAGGTCGAGGATGCGTCGCCGGGTTGGCTCGGCAACGACCTCGAAGGCGCTCGGCGTCAGCACAATATCAACGGTAACATATATAAGCAGCGGCAAATCTAAGAACTATGAGTAGGACTGATGCATCAGCTCCCGGACGCGCCGCAGGGTGGCATCGGCGATCGCTGCCGCCTTCTCATTGCCGGCCGTTAGCACGTCTCGCAAGTAGCCGGGCTCGGCTGCCAGGGCGGCTCGGCGAGCGCGGACGCCCGCGAGCCTGTCGTTGATAGCTTCGGCGGCTGCTGCCTTCAGCGCCTGGGCGCCGCCTCCGCCAATCTCGGCCGCGACCGCTTCCGGGGTTGTCACGCGGCACAGCGCTGTCAGTAGCAGGAGATTCGCCACCCCCGGACGTCGTTCCGGTTCATAGGTAATGAATCGTTCTGCGTCGGTCTTGGCCGTCGCCAGCAGCCGTATCGTCTCGTCTGGAGTGGCGCGGATCGGTATCGAGTTGTTCCGACTCTTGCTCATCTTCTGGCCGTCGGTTCCGAGCAGCAACGGGGCCGCGCTCAGCAAGCCCTCGGGTGCGGGGAAGTACGCCGCGCCGGAGCAGTACCGATCGTTGAACCGGCGCGCGATAGTCCTGGTGAGCTCTAGGTGCGGCAGCTGATCGCGGCCGACCGGCACCAGGTTCGCGTGACAGAACAAGATGTCGGCCGCCTGGTGGACGGGGTAGGTGAACATCAGGCCAGACACCGCGCTGGAGCCAGCGGCCGCGACCTCGTCTTTGACCGTCGGGTTGCGCCCGATCTCAGCGACGCTTACGAGGCTCAGGAACGGCAGGAGTAGCTGGTTCAGCGGCTCGACCTGGCTGTGCGCGAAGATCGTTGCCCGCGCGGGATCGATACCGATCGCCAGATAGTCGGCCACGAGCCCGCTGACGATGCCTGGCAGGTCAGCCGGAGCGATGCGGTCCGTGATGGCCTGATAGTCGGCGATAAGGACAAGCAGTTCGACGCCGGCGTCTTGCAACCGGACTCTGTTGGCCAGCGAACCGAAGTAGTGCCCGACGTGTAGTGCGCCAGTCGGGCGATCGCCGCTGAGAACGCGGAAGGCGCCCGGATCGCGCGCGATCGCAACCTCGAGTTCTTCACTCCGGCGCTGGCTCGCTAGCTGCGAGCGGGTAACCGTGCTGGTGGACATTGCAGAACCTCCTGGTCAGATAGCCCGCCAGGAGATCACGCCGCCCACGCGCAAAAGGATGCGAAACGGCGCGCCCAGCGGGCACGCCGTCGAGATATGCAAGGACTGGCGGCCGCTAGAGCGGTCGCCACCAGCCAGTGCTGAGCAGTCGTTGCATACCGACAGGTTAGCCGAGTTCGCGGGGATGCCGCGAGCCCCGGCGCTATCAGGAAGCGATAGCTAGTGCGCGGCTTTCGGGCGGTGATCGAGGAGAAGCGTCAGGGCCCAGCTCACCAGGCCAACGATGATGGCACCCCAGAACGCAGGCCAGAACCCGGTGATGTGGAACGGCAATGACAATTTGCCGGCCACCCAGCTGCACAGCCACAGCAGCAGCGCGTTGACGACGAGTCCGATCAAACCCAAGGTGAGCACGTAGAACACGCAGCCGACAGCCTTGACGACCGGCTTGATCACCGCGTTCACAACGCCAAAGATGAGGGCGACCACGATGAGCGTGCCGATCTTCTTGGGGTCGCTGCTACCGAGCAGCTCGATCCCCGAGACGGCGAGATGAGCGACGCCTAGGGCAGCGGCCACGACGAGGATGCGCAGCAGGAGCTTCATGGCGTCATCCTGCCATGATCCGCTCAAACACCCATAATCCTAGGCAGAAGCTGTCCTAGCGGCCGAACGGCGTCGTGATCATCCCGACCGGACCGATGGCCCACAGACTTAGCAACGCCCCCGCGACCGGGCCACTTGCTCATAGCTTACATATTCGGATTTGCGCCACCACCTGCAGTGAGATCGTGGCGGTAGTAGACATCCTCGATCGGCACTGCCACCATCGCTGCGGGGGACGCTGCCAGGGCCAACCGTGATTCGCTCGGGGGATCGGCGATGGGTTTTGCGTGGATGGCGAAAGGCGGGATTCTGGCTAGCCAGCAGGCCGGCGCAGGTCGGCACGCGCGGCCGCGAAGAGGCCGCCCCATGCTCGGCGGACTTGGCGTGACCGGAAGCTACCCTCGCCTCCAGACGCGCCGAGATCGCACCCGCCTTCCCGTCGGCGAGCGCGGCGCACATGCAGCGTCCAGGTCCCCCGCGCCTCGATGACCGATCGCTACCAGCGGAAATGCACGAAGATCCGGCCGAAGTTCTTGGAGTCCTTCTCGACCCGGTGGTACTTGGCCTTGATCTCCTTCTGCTCGAGGAACCGCAGCACGTGCTTCTTGAGCTGCCCGGAACCCTTGCCGGGGATGATCTCTACCAGCGGGGCCTTGGTCCTTACTGCCTCATCGATGATGCCGCGCAAGGCGCGATCGATGTCCTGCCCGCGGTTATAGATGTCGTGCAGGTCGAGTTTGAGCTTCATGCCTGCCTCCGGGTGCGCGGCGGCACGTTACACGGCCACAAAAACAGGCTATGGGATGGGAACGAGGACCTCGTTGACGAAGTGGATGGTGGCGTTCGCGGTAGTCGTCCTGGCTCAAGCTCCTGCAATGGGGTCAACCGTCACGCTTGGTTAGCAGAAGTGTTCTACGTGTTGCCGCGGGTACCAAGTCCGATAGCGCCTAGCTGCGGCCCGCTCGGAAGCCGCCGCCAACATCGTCAGGCCAGGCGTGGATCGGGGGATCAGATGAGCAGCATGCCTGAGCGCGATGCGGCCGGCCAGTGGAGCGGCGGCGCGCAGCAAGGCGCCCATTCCGGCGACAATACGGGCGCGGCGTCCCAGGGTGGCACGGCGGGACACGACCAGTTCGGGACCTCGCCCTACGGTGGCGGGCCAGGGCAGCCGCCCGGCGAGTCCGGGCAGCCGAGCGGTCAGTGGGGCAGTCGGCCCGGGAACGCAGGCCCGGTCCACCGCGACGAGACCAGGGTTACTGGCCGTCGCGTCGTCCAGTACCTCATCGACAGTTTCCTGGTGTCCCTCATCCCGTCGCTGGTGTCGATACCGTTCGATCGCAGCGACAGCACTATCATCCACATCGTCGGCGGGATCGTTGTATTCGTTCTCTTCGTGCTGATCGGCCTGTGGTACTGGGCAATCAGGCCGCATCGTCATGGCGGGCAGACATTCGGCATGCAGCTGCTCGGGCTTCGGGTTATCAGCAAGGATGGCGGTCCGGCAAGCCTCGCCCAGTTGTTCATCCGCTGGATCTGCCTGATCTTCGACGCTATCCCGTACACGTGGCCGTTCACAGGCTTGGTCGGGTTTATCGTCATCCTGAGTTCACGTAACCGGCAGCGAATCGGCGATCACCTCGGGCGCACATTGGTGATCTCGACGGGGTCGGCCGTGCGGGGCCAGCCGCAGTTCTCAGGTACTGGCGCGGACCAGATGGGCATGGCGCCTTCTGGCCAGTCTGGCCCCAAGGCGCAAGGCGGCATGCGCTAGCGACAGGCGTCAGTCGCCCGGCTCGGTGATTGACCGGTCCGCGAGCCGGAAACGGCGGATACCGTCCTCGCCGGTCTCGGCGGCCACGACCCGCTGCGCTACCAGCAAATCAAGGTGGTAGACGGTCTCGCACACCGCGAGCATCTGGCTCATCAGATCGAGCTCCAGAAGTTTTTGCTGCCGCCGCGTCCATCCGATGGCGCGCGCGACGTGGTAACCAGTGCTAGCGCCGGCGGTGAGCGCGTCGGCCATCAGGCGCAGGCGCTCGGCGTGATGCTCGGTCAGCTCGTCGATCCGGCGGTGCGTACTGGGCGAGACCGGCCCGTGCGCCGGCAGGAGCTGCATGTCTGGCAGGCGCCGCACCACCCCAAGCGACTGCAGGTACTCGCGCAGCGGTTCGGCCGATGGAGCTTCCTGAAAGCCGATCGACGGCGTGATATGCGGCAGCACGTGGTCCCCGGCAAACAACAGGCCAGCGGCGCTGTCGGCAAATACGACGTGGCCGCGGGTGTGCCCTGGCGTGTCGATAGCAATCAGCGTTCGGGTTCCGATGTCGAATTCCTGGCTCGCGGTGATCCACTCATCAGGCTGGTCGTAGCCAAGCGCGGCGCCGATTGTCGCGCCGGACCGCAGCTGTGGGTGTCCCGGGCTGACGCGCTCGGCTTCCTCCGTCTGCTGCTCTCGCTGGCCGACGCGGTCGAGACTGGAGATGTCGACAGCCCACATCTGCGTGAGCCGGTCGGCGATGTCGCCTGCCCCCGCTGCCCGCATAATCGCTAGCTGGGCCCGGAACGGCGAGAATTCGCCGGACAAGAGTCCGTCGATGGACGGCTTCTCGCCCTCGCCGAGCTTGACCGGAGTCCCGAACAGCCGCCGGATTTCCACGGCCTGGGTGTAGTGATCGCGGTGCATGTGCGTCACGAGGAACTGCCGGACGTCAGGAAGGCCGGCGCCGATAGCGGCGAGTGACCGCTCAAGCTGCTCCCGGCTATTCGCGAGCGCCCAGCCCGAGTCGATCAGGACGAGGCCACTCGTCGCCTCGATGGCGTAGACGTTCACCGCACGCAGCCCGTCGGTGGGCAGCGGAAGCGGTATCCGATGAACACCAGGCGCGACTGGATGAGCGCCTTCCTCGATCCACGCGTGCCGGTCAGTCAACGTCTGCCTCTCTGCCGCCAGTCAATCTGCACGAACGTAGCAGTTCGGGAATTCGCACCGACCGCGGTCGGCGGGCAATGCGCGCGCGCATCCGGCGCACCGCCCGCGTCGTTGGCGAGCAGCGAGCCGGGGAGCGCTAGCCCCTCAGGATGGCGACGCAGTGACCCAGATGAAGACGCCGTCGACATCCGACTCGCTGGCCAGGCATCGCGCCGGGAGGTGCCGCAGATGCGAGAGCACATCGCCGACGGCCGCCT
>Ga0126373_10000640_pt1 | contig 23274 bp, 24 predicted proteins | sample PanSoiMetPlot_11_FD_92545 | JGI IMG/M metagenome (GOLD analysis project Ga0126373, IMG submission 92545) | Tropical forest soil microbial communities from Panama - MetaG Plot_11 | ecosystem: Environmental > Terrestrial > Soil > Tropical forest > Bulk soil | place: Panama | collected 2016-02-17 | reverse complement strand
GTGATCTGGCTCCCCGGAATGCTGGCCAAGCCCGAGGTGATTCAGATCCTGAGTCACGCCACGGTGTTCGTGTGCCCGTCGGAGTACGAGCCACTTGGCATCGTCAACCTGGAGGCGATGGCCTGCGGGAGTGCCGTGGTCGCATCCGACATAGGCGGTATCCCCGAGGTCGTGGCCAACGGCGAGACCGGCATCCTCGTTCCGGCGCGCGACGAATCCGCTTTCGCGGCCGCTATCAACGCACTGATCCGCGATCCCGCGCGGGCGGCTGCACTTGGCGCGCGGGGCCGACAGCGGGCTGTTGCGGAGTTCAGCTGGGACCAGATCGCGGCCCAGACGGCGGAACTGTACCGGGACCTGGCGCGGCGCTAGGTCGCTCGGCCGTCACCACCTAGCACCGCTGGCGGTCGTTGAGTAAGGTATTGAGATACATCTTGACTTCTAGGAGGCGTGCCGATGCAGACAAATAGCCAGCCGGAATCCCTGCCTGGCGAGTCGGCCCCGGCCCCGCGCGAAGTGGCCCACGCTTCGGCGCCTGAGCGTGCGATGCGGGTGGGCGATCGGGAGCGGGATGCCGTCGTGCAGAGGCTGCAGGAGGCGTTCGCCGATGGACAGCTCGACGATGAGGAGTTCGACCAGCGAACCAGATCTGCGCTGACTGCCCGGTTCACGTCGGAGCTTGAGCTGCTTACTCAGGACCTGCCGGCGAGCGCGGGCGGGCCCCGTCCGGTGAGTACGGCCACCTCGGATGGCAAACCGGGCCGGCTCGCTGTCGCGTACAAGAGCTCTGTCCGACGGGGCGGACGCTGGCGCGTTCCCGAGCAGTTCCGGACCGTTGTCTACAAGGGCAGTGGCCACATCGACTTGCGCGCCGCTGAGCTCACGTCAAACGTGACCACGTTGGTCGCCATCGCCTACAAGTCGCGAATCGACGTGGTGGTACCGCTTGGGGTCAGGGTTGAGCTGGACGGGTTCGGGGTCAGCAAGGGCTGGTCAGCGGAGGAGGATCTCGAGAGCCGGCTGCCTGCCGACGCACCCGTCGTGCACGTCCGCGGCATCGGCTATAAGGGCACCATCGAGGTCAGCACCAAGCCGTCGCAGCAGGGTCAGGTTCAGTCACGTCGGCCAGAGCTCGGCGAGTAGCCGTCACGTGACCGAGCCAGCGGCAGCGCCGGTGACGCGGTCGCCCCAGCGGGCGATCTCGTCTTCCAGATTCAGCGGCTGGATCATCGCGCCCGAAGCCGTCTCTTCGGCCCAGGCCTCGGCGGGCACCCGCCACATCACTTCGAACTCGATGCCGCTGGGGTCCTTGGCGTAGAGCGACTTTGACACGCGATGGTCGCTGGCGCCGACGAGGGCGTTGCGGGCAACAAGCCGCTCCCGCACCTCCGCGAGCTCGGCTAGCGTTCCGACCTCCCAGGCTAGGTGGTACAAGCCGAGATAGGTGCCCTGCGGCAGCTGACCCTCCGGCACCGCGAACAACCCAAGATCGTGATCATTTTCAGTGCCCTTGGCGCGCAGGAAAGCGGCCCGGCCTGGTATCTCAGCCCTCACCTCGAAGCCGAGCGTGTTCGTGTAGAAGTCGACGCTCGATGTGAGGTCCCGGACGTACAGGACGGCATGGTTCAGGCGGCGTACTGCCATTGAGGTTCTCCCATTCGATTCCCGTCGCCATAATGCCCCGCCAGCCCGGCTAATTCCCGCGGGACCCCGGGACGCGGTGAGTGGCGATGCGGCACGAGGCTGGTCGTCAGCGGGTAACGACGGGGAGCCCGGCCTCCGCCGCCACGCTGAAGTTATCGTCGACGGCGACGACCTGCCGACCGCGCGCGGCCAGGAGCGAGGCCGCAATCGCCGCGCGGTAACCGCCGCCGCAATGAACCCAGATCTCGCCCGCCGGAATGTCGTCCATTCGGTGCGCCAGCTGATGCAGCGGGATGTGAAGCGACCCCTCGATGTACCCCTGCTGCCATTCTCCGTGGAGCCGCACGTCCAGCACCACCAGGGAGCTGCGGTCGGCGCGACCGGCGAGCAGGGTGAAGTCAACCGACGGGAACTGCTCCAGACTGGCGTTGGCGGCCCACACGGCTGGCTGACCGGTAGCTGCCGCTTCGATTCTGTCGATGCCGATGCGGCACAGGTCGCGTTGCGCTGTCGCGACCGCCTCGGGCGTATCGCCGATCAGGGTGAGCGGCATGGACCACGGAATGAGCCAGCCCAGATACGTGGCGAAGCTGGTATCCAGCTCGAAGTTGAGAGAGCCAACGAGGTGTCCGGCCGCGAACGCAGTCCGCGACCGAAGGTCCACCACCCATTCGCCGGCATCAATCCGCCGCCGGAGCTCAGACGCGTCTGCGATCCGCGGCGGCGTCAGATCAGGGGCCGACGGTCCGGCAGTGTTTCCTGAGCTCATGTGCGCGTAATACGCCGGGTAGGCGTCCAGGCCCGCTAGCAGCTCGGTCACGTAGTCGGTTTCGCTCCTCGTGAGCACGGGGTTGACGCGCATCTCGTCCGCCATGGTCGACGCGCCGCCGGTGGTGGGAGTGGCAGAGCAGAAGCTCCCGAATCCGTGCGTCGGATAGACCGCCGCGCTGCCCGGTAGCTGTGCGGCCAGCCGGTGCGCGGAGGCGAACTGGGCCTTGGTCAGCGCCAGTTCGTGCTCGGCACCGAGCAAGTCAGTCCGGCCCGTCGATCCGTTCAGCAGCGATCCGCCCGTGAATACCGCCAGCACCCGTTCCTGATCGCTGAGTGCGTACGCAAGATGCGTGAAGGTGTGTCCCGGCGTGCCGATCACCTGAATCCGCATCGCGCCCGCGTCGATTCGATCGCCGTCGGCGACCGGTGTGCGTGCAAACGACACGCGGTCAGCGACGTTCAGGTGGTACGCCGCACCAGTTGATCGCGCTAGGGCCAGGCCGCCGGTCAGGTAGTCGTTGTGAATATGCGTCTCGAAGACGTGGGTGATCGGAACGCCGCGCTGGGCTGCCACCCGCTCCACCCGATCGATGTCCCGCTGAGGGTCGACCACGATGGCACCGACGCCGTCAGTCGCCAGGTATGCGCGGTCACCTAGCTCGGGTGTGTCGATCGCGACAATCTCGATCATCGCTGCTCACCCCTTGCCCGTGGCGGCCCGCTGGCATACATAGCGGCGATCATGTGACCGCTGGGCGGCCAGTGTAGATCCCCCGCGGGCGGATCGGGGTGTTGCGCTCATATTCCTCGAGCGCGTGCGCCAGCCATCCGGCCGCGCGCCCCGTAGCGAAGATCGCCTCGCCGGCTCCTCGGATCATCCCGGCGACGCCGGCTAGCACGGCGAGGGCGAACTCGATATTCGGCTCCGGCAGCGCCCGTCGGCGGGCCTCGTCGGTCACCGCCCGGGCAACCGCCAGGTGCGGCGACGCGGGTGCGTATGTGGCGATAAGCTCCAGCAGCAGGTTCGCGCGGGGGTCGCCGTCCTTGTACACGAAATGCCCGAACCCAGGTAGTCGCTCGCCACGACGCAACAGGTCACCGACGACGCGCGGCGCGTCGGCGGGCGACCTCGCCGAACTGAGCATGAGCTCGGCCCCGAGGGCCGCGCCGCCGTGCAACGCGCCCCCCATCGCGCCGAGGCCAGTGGCGACGACGGCATAGGGATCGGCTCGCATCGAGGCTGCAACCCTTGCCGCCAGCGTCGACGCCGCCAGCTCGTGATCTGCAACGAGCACAAGGGCCGCGTTCACCACGGGCGTCAGGGTCGGGCTGACCAGCCCGCAGCAAAGCCTGGTCGCGAGCCGGGCGGCGCTGGAATTCTCCGGATACGCCAGGTCAGCGGGACCGTCAGCGGGCGGAGTGCGCTCCGGCTCGCCCGACTGCGCAGCATCACCGGCCGCCCGCACCGGCAGAGCCCCGATCATGCCGGCGATAAGCGACTTGCCGGCGGCAACCACGGCGGGGCGGTCCAAGTGGAGCCGGAACTGATCGGTCGCCGCGAGCGCTGGCACGATCACCTGGAGCCGCTCCAGCGGCAGCGTCTCGGCTGGCAAGGCCGCCTGGGCCGCGCGGCCGGCGGCAAGCGCCGCGGCCGTCGCCTGCCAGCCCCGCAGGCCGGGAGCAGTCTCGGCAGAAGCAGCACCCGCGAAACTAGCACCCGCGGAACGACCACCCCCGGAAACTGCCTCGGCAGAGCCAGCGCCGGAACCGGCCGCGACCGCGCCGGCTGCTGGCAGGGTGCCGGTCCAGAGCAGCATCGCTACGTCTTCGAAGCTGCATCGCATCGCTAGATCCGTAGCGCCGTATCCGCGGTACCGCTGGGTTGTGCTAGTGAGCTCGGTGATCTCTGACTCGATGACTAGCTCGGTCGGACCACTGGCCCGGCGCGGTCGGCCCTTACGGGCGAGTTCCTCGACCTCGGCGGCGTCGAACATGCTCGTTCGTCCGTCCGCCTCGCGGCGCCGGCTGAGCACTCCGCGGCTGACGTACGCATACAGGCTCGCCTGCTTGATGCCGAGCCGATGCGCAGCCTCCGCCGCGGTGATCCAGTCGGTCATCGCCCTCCCTCGCCCGCGGAACTCCCAGCCCGTTAAAGGTGCCCAGCCTGCCAAGAATATTGATTATAATCAATATTGACAGCCTAGCGCAGCCACGATCAATAATTGAGCGAATCCCCGATCACCTTGCTGAGGGAGACCCCATGAGCGCCGCATCAGACGCCGTAACCCCGCCGTACGAGGCCGCAGCGGGACTGGCAGGAGTGTCCGTCGCCCGCACGCGGGTCTCCGACGTGCTCGGCCGTCAGGGCTTCTACCACTACCGGGGCTACAACGCGGTCAGCATCGCCAGGCGCGGCCGAGTCGAAGACGCCTGGCATCTGTTCTTGCGAGGCGAGCTGCCGACATCCGCGCAACGGGCCGAGTTTGCAAGGGAGTCGGCGGCCTGGCGCCAGCTACCAGACGGCGTCGCCGATCTGCTCCCCGCAATCGCCGGGCAGAGTCCGCCGGGTTCGCTGGCGTCGATGCGCACGGCGATCTCGCTGACAGCCCAGGCCTTGGGCTGCAAACCGTGGACTGACCAGACGACCGATGAGACCGCCGAGCAGGCAGCCCGGCTTTCCGCGCTCATGCCGGTCCTGGCGGCGGCTCTCTTCCGGCTGGCCAGCGGGCTCGAGATGGTCCCGCCGCGGGCTGATCTCGGCTACAGCGACAACTACCTCTACATGATCACCGGCGAGGTCCCAGACGACCGGAGCCGCTACGCGGTCGAGCGCTACCTGATGCTGACGATCGACCACGGCTTCAACAACTCGACGTTTACTTCGCGCGTCATCGCATCGTCCGGAGCTGACCTGGGCGCCGTCGTATCCGGAGCGCTCGGCGCGCTATCAGGGCCCTTCCATGGCGGCGCGCCGGCCAGGGTCTTCGACATGCTCGACGCGATCGGCTCGCCGGACAACGCCGAACCCTGGCTCCGGCACGCTATTGAGCACGGCGACAAGCTGATGGGCTTCGGCCACCGGATTTACAAGACAGTCGACCCGCGCTCGGAGTTGCTGCACGAGGTGGCCAGGGAGCTGCACAGCGAGCGCGTCGAGTTCTCCGAGATCGTCGAGAAGACCGCCGTCGAGCTGCTGGCCGAGCTGAAGCCGGGTCGCGACTTGTACGCAAACGTCGAGTTCTACGCCGGGGTGGTGCTGGAGGCGGCTGGCCTGCCACGCGAGATGTTCACAGCCACGTTCGCGTGCAGCCGGATCATCGGGTGGATGGCCAACGTGCTAGAGCAGATCGCGGACAACCGCATCTTCCGGCCGCTAGCCCACTACGACGGGCCCGCGGCACCGCGCGAGTTCCCCGCGTCCTGGCAACCTGACCGGCCTTAGGGGCCGAGCTGCCTCCGGTCGCGGGCCCGCCGCAGCCGTCGCCGCTGCTCCGGGGACAGCATCCGGTAGGCGATGATCGGGACGCCGATCGCGACAGCGATCACGGCGATGGCCAGCCACGGGTTGATGATGAACAGGATCAGCCCGATCGCGACCCCGATAAGGCCGTACCTGAGATGAGGTGTCATGCCGGGCTCCCTTCAGGGAACTGCGTTCCCTTCCTATAACAACTATCCCGAACTGGCGCTAGTTCCCGACGGCCGAGCCGACCCTTGCAGGCCAGCTTCCCCGGTTTTCGCCCGATGGTAGATGATGGCACCCATGACGCTTTCCCTGCCGGTTGATCCCAAAGCGAACGAGCTGCTGTCGCGCAACCCCCTGGCTCTGCTGATCGGCATGCTGCTTGATCAGCAGGTGCCGTTCGAGAAAGCGTTCAGTTCGCCCTACGAGCTGGTCAAGCGGCTCGGCCATGAGCCGACGCCTAGCGAGCTGGCCGACTACGATCCGGCCGCCCTGGCCGCGGTCTTCGCCGAGCGGCCAGCCCTGCACCGCTTCCCCAAGGCGATGGCGGCTCGCACCCAGGACCTCGCCCAGCTGGTTGTGGACCGCTACGACGGCGACCCGGCGGCTATCTGGACCGGCGCCGCGAACGGCAAGGACCTTGTCGCCAGGCTCGCCGAGCTGCCCGGCTTCGGCGGCTATAAGGCGCAGATCTTCGCTGCCCTGCTTGGCAAGCAGTTGGGGGTACAGCCAGACGGCTGGCGGGAAGCGGCCGGCCGGTTCGCCGAGGACGGCTCGCACTACTCCGTTGCCGACATCGTCGACGACGACTCGCTGGCCGCGGTGCGCGCGTACAAGAAGGACCTGAAGGCTGCAGCGAAGGCCAAGAGCGCGCCCTGAGCGACAGCGCGATAGGGTCGGCGCTCATGCAGAATGCAGAGCTGCCGCTGACCGGGTCCGCAACCGTGGACGTCCTGGCCGCGGGCTACGCCCGCGAGGACGCCGACGGCGAGCACGTGGGCAGCACCGTGACCCTGATTCGGGACGGGAACGCGGTAATCATCGTCGACCCCGGCCTCGTCGCATCGCGGCGGGGTCTGCTGGCCGAGCTCGCCGCGCGCGCAGTGTCGCCGGAGGCCGTCACCGACGTGGTGTTCAGCCACCACCATCCCGACCACACTGTGAACGCGGCGCTATTCCCGGCCGCCCGGATCCACGACCACTGGGCCATCTACGACGGTGATCTGTGGATCAGCAGGGAAGCCGACGGCTACGCGATCAGCCCGTCGGTGCGCCTGCTCGCGACTCCCGGCCATACTCCGCAGGACATCACCACACTGGCCGCGACCCCCGACGGGGTCTACGCCTGCACGCACGCCTGGTGGGCGGCCGACGGGCCGGCTGACGACCCGTTCGCGCCCGACCCTGCCGTGCTCGCCGCCAGCCGGGCTCGGATCCTGGCCGTGGCCAAGGTGATCATCCCCGGGCACGGGCCTGCATTCGAGCCGGACGCAAGCACGCCGCGGTAGCTGTCCCGCGGCGGCGCGTGTCAGGCCACATCCCCCTTGATCGAGAAGGCTGACATCCTGACCACCGCCAGCACCAGCGCGACGACGCTGACGGCTGCGCCCATCCCGATCCCGGTGCCGAGCGTCAGGTGGGCATCCAGCGCGCTGTTATGAGCGAAGGAATTGGCGATGGCCAGCGAGTAATGCTCCACCGATAGCAGCCCGACGCCAGGAATGAGGCTGGCCAGCAGGCCTTCCCACACCAGGATGTACAACAGCCCGAACGCCAGGGCGCGGGTCGGGCTGAAGACCGCTGTCAGCATGACGAAGAGGGCGTTGTAGATCACGGCGCCCGCGAACGCGCCGACGAGCAGACCGATCGCGAGCTTGCTCGTCGGGCCGGTAGCGATGGCACCCGCCAGGTACTCAGGCACCGCCGCGAACGTCATCGTGAGAGCCACGGCCACTACGTACTTGCTGAGCACCACGGACCGGCGGCTGACCGGCGTGGCCAGCAGGTGCACGATGCTGCCGTCCTCGACCTCGGCACCGATCACGCTCCCGCCGACGATGAGCGCGGTCAGCGCCAGGATCAGGAATCCGACGACACCGAGAACCTCCGGCGGCCAGGAGGAGCTGTGAGCCGTCGCCTTCAGGAGGGCCGATATGCCGATCAGGATGATCGCGGGCGCAGCGAACAGCAGCGCTCGCTTCCGGTTCAAGGTGGCACGCAGCGTGAGCCGCATGATGACTGGGTTCAGCACGCTGGACATCGGGTGCACCGTTCTCTCGTTCGCCACAGTTCTTTCGGTCACGGCAGTCATCAGGACGCCAGCAGGTAGGTGAAAACGCTCTCGAGCGACTCGTCAGCCGGGCGGACCTGCGTTAGCCGGATGCCGTGATCGCGGCTGATGCCGGCGATCTCCCTCGTGAAGGTCCCGTAATCGGAGGCGCGGACCTGGAGGCCATGCTGAGTAAGCTCCACCGCGCTGATGGCCGGCCTGCCGATAAGGGCCGACCCGAGCGCCCGGTTGTCCGACGAGCTGAGCAGGAAAACATGCGGCCGGTTCGTCATCAGCCGCCTGATCGCGCGGAAGTCACCAGATGCCGCCAGACGGCCGCCGACGATCACCTGGATGATGCCGGAGAGCCGCTCGACTTCCTCCAGGATGTGCGAGCTGAACACGATGACCCTGCCCTGCTCGCCCTGAGCGTGCAGCAGGTCCATCATCTGCAGCCGCTGGCGCGGATCCATGCCGTTGAACGGCTCGTCCAGCAGGACGTACTCCGGGTCGTGCACGATCGCCGCGGCTACCTTGATGCGCTGCCGCATGCCCTTCGAGTACGTGGAGATGCGCCGGTCTTGCCACTCGGTCATCTCCAGCATCTCGATCGCTCGCTTGGCTGCACGGTCCGGATCGGACAGCTCGTGCAGCTTGGCGGTCGCGACGACGAACTCCTTGCCCGTCAGGAACGCGTAGACGGAGTCACGCTCGGGCACGAGCGCCACCTGGCGGAACATGTCAGGGTGCCGCCAGCTGCTGTGCCCGGCCACCGTAACCTCGCCACGCGACGGCGCCAGAAACCCGGCGATCATGTGCATGATCGTCGTCTTGCCCGCGCCGTTCGGTCCGAGCAGGCCGGTCACGCCAGGGCCGATGCTCATGGTGATGTCGTTGACGGCCACCACGTTGCCGTACCAGCGCGATACGGCGCGCAGCTCGATGCCAGGCTTGGCGACGTCAGTCATGCCACACCGACCTTCCGGTACCGGGCGAACAGGCCGACGATCGCCGCGACGGTAAGAACCAGGAACACCGCGCCGTACAGTGGCCCGTAATTGCCGACAGTCGTCTGCATGACCTCGCGGACCGGCGGGCCACCAGGGGCTGGCGCCTTCTCCAGCCACCGCAGCACGCCGCCGAGCAGCGTGAACGGGCTGATCAGACCGGCGAGGCTCGTCAGCGTCGACGGCTGGCCGAACCCGGCAGGCCCGAACGCCTGCTGACCGATGTGCGCGAGCACGTTAGCCAGGATGTAGGAGAAGAACAGCGGGATGCCGATGGCGCAGATCGCGAACACGCGCTTGCCCGTCGTGGATGCGAGCAGCAAGCCGAGGCTGGCCAGTAGCACCGCCCACGCCGCGCCGTACAACAGGCCGGGCCCGAGCTGGAGCGTCTGCTCCCAGACCTGGCTGGCGCCGTGGACCTGGGTCACGATGCCCAGGTAGAGGAGCAGCAGCGGGATCTCGATCATCGCAAGGCAGGCGAGCAGGAATGCGACAAGCTTGGCGAGGGGGTAGTCCAGCCGGCTGATCGGCCGGGCGAAGTACAGCGGCAGCGTGTGGTTTCGCAGGTCGTTGGAGACCAGGTTGGGTGCTTCCAGCGCCACGAAGATCAGCATCGCCACCACGCGAAGCTGCGGCGTGTAGCCGTCGTAGGTCACAGCCGGGGTGCTGCCCGGGTTGAGCGCCAGACCGATCGCGTTGACCGCGGCGGGAAGGCACATCAGCACGAAAAGCAGGATCGGGAAGATCTTGGCCTTAGCCCCGCGTCCGATGCCAAACGCGGCGCGGAAACTATGCCAGATCAGCGCCCTGACGATCTGGGCGCGGCCCAGTCGAGCCGCGTCGTAGCGGCGGTAGCCGATGTTGTGAATGACGCCGCCATCTGCGGCCGCCGAGGCGAGCCGCCCTGCGGCAGCGCTGGCGTCAGCTGACACTGGCAGCTCCCGTCGTCTGGCCTAGCTGCTCGGCAGGGTCGGCGCGGAACAGTTCTTCGATGCGGTGCCTGCGCTGCTCCATACGGCTCAGCGGCAGCCCGAGGTCAGCGACGGCGTCGCGCACGGTGTCGTAGGTAGCGTCGCTGGCCAGCTGGACGAGTAGCCCGCGCTGATACGGCAGCGGGTTCAGGCCGCGCCTTGACAGGTCTGCCTGCAGCAAGTCGAGGCCTTCGTCGACTTCTATGACGAGGACCGAGCTGGCTTGGGTCATCGACCGGATGGAGTCGGCCCGCAGCAGCCTTCCGGCGTCGATGGCGACGAGCTGATCGCAGATCTGCTCGATCTCGCCCAGCAAGTGTGACGCGACGAGGATGGAGATGCCGAACTCGGTGCCGATGCGGGCGATGAGTTCGAGCATGGCGGTACGGCCTGCCGGGTCGAGGCCGTTCGTCGGCTCGTCAAGCAGCAGCAGTCGCGGATCGCCGACTAGCGCCTGGGCAAGTTTGACGCGCTGCTTCATCCCGGTGGAATACGTGCCGATCTGCCGGTACCGCTCCTCGTACAGGCCGACGTGCCGCAATGAGTCTGCTGCGCGCTCCCTGGCTGCCGTCGCCGGGAGTCCCGACATCCGACCGAGATGCGTGACCAGCTCGGTCGCCGTCACGTCCGGCGGCAGGCAGTCGTGCTCGGGCATGTAACCGGTCAAGGTCCGGATCACGAACCCGTCGGCGACGCAGTCGTGGCCAAGCACCGCGGCCTTGCCCGTCGTGGGTTCGAGCAGGCCGAGCAGGATCTTGATCAGTGTCGACTTCCCGGCGCCGTTGGCTCCGATCAGCCCAGTGACGCCGGGCTCCACGCTGACGGTGAGGTCGTCGAGCGCGGTGACTGTCGTGCCGTACCGCTTCGTCAGGCCGCGTGCGTCGATGACAGCGCCCGGGTCTGGTGGCGGGTGCCCCCCGGCTTGCCGCACTGGTTGTGTAATCACGGTCCCTCCGCAGTCTGCCTCGGACAGCGCTCGGCAGCGCCCCCGATGTGCGAGCTACACGATCCCAGGTTTGGCACTGTCGCGTCATCCACCGCCAGGCTGATTCGACCTGTCCTTTCGGCTGACTTACGTCAGCCGGGAGTTGGTGCGCGCTGGGACACTTACCGGCCGACCGCGTAGCCCTGCATGCCGCGCGGATTGGCGGCCGCGTACAAAAAGCCGCCAGACCTGGCGACCGCGCTCATGCGCCCAAGAGACCACGGCGGCCGCACGCTCACGTCGTGACCGCAGGCGCGCAGCGCGGCGACGACCTCGGTGCCCGCCCTGGACTCGATCGCCAACGACGCGGGCATGGACATGCGCGGATAGAACGAGGATGGAAAATGCTCGGTGTGAAATGTAGGTGCGTCGATGGCCTCCTGCAGGTTCATCCCGTAGACAACGTGGTTCAGGAAGAAGGACAGGGACCACTGATCCTGCTGGTCGCCACCAGGCGTGCCGAACGCTAGGTACGGCTCGCCGCCGCGGAGGGCGAGGCCCGGTGACAGTGTCGTGCGCGGCCTGCGACCCGGCGCCAGGGTGCTGGCGAAGCCCGGCGTGAGCGTGAACATCTGCGCCCGCGTGCCGAGGCAGAAGCCGAGGCCGGGAATGACGGGCGAGCTTTGCAGCCACCCTCCGCTGGGCGTCGCTGCCACCAGATTGCCGAACCGGTCGGCAATGTCCAGGTGACACGTGTCGCCCGGTCCGAGCTCTGGCGCGGATACCGCGGCGGCGGCCGGTTCGCCAAGCCCCGCGCGAGCAACCGCGGTCGGCTCGAATACTGCAAGTGCATAATCCGGCAGTCGCGGCGGCAAGCCAGCGGGCGCGCCCGGCCGCAGCTCGGCCGACGCCGTATCGCCGACGAGCTTGCGGCGCGCCGCCGCGTAGTCCGCGGACAGCAGCGCGGCGAGCGGCACGTCGGACTGCTCGGGGTCGCCGTACCAGGCCTCGCGATCCGCGAACGCCAGCTTCGCGGCCTCGGTCACGGTGTGGACCATCCGCGCGCTGCCAGGCTCGAGGTCATCGATGCCCAGGCCGTCCAGCAAGGCGAGCTGCTGGAGGAACACAGGACCTTGGCCCCACGGACCCGTCTTGCAGACCGTGAGACCGCGGAAATCGGCGCTGACGGGAGCCTCGACGCTTGCTCGCCACTGCGCGAGGTCGTCGCCGGACAGCAGCGCGCGGTTGTGTCGTCCGGTGACATCAAGAACCTCGGCGGTGCTGCAGTACGCGGTGATCGCCTCGGCGACAAAGCCCTCGTAGAAGGCGTGCCTAGCGGCCTCGATCTGACGTTCACGGCCGGGCCCGGCGTTCTCGGCCTCGGCGAGGATCCGCCTGTAGGTGGCAGCCAGGGGACGGTTGGTGAATCGGCTGCCTGGCGCGGGCACTCCCCCGGCTAGGTAGATCTCGGCCGACCCTGGCCAGTGGTCGCGAAATGTGTCGGCGACCGCGGCGACCGCTGCGCTCGCCGTCGGCAGCATCGGGTAGCCGTGCTCGGCGTAGCCGATCGCGTACTCAAGCACGGCGCGCAGCGGCAGGGTGCCATACCGCTCGAGCAGGAGCATCCAGGCGCCGAAGGCACCCGGCACGCAGGCAGCGAGGAGGCCCGTTCCTGGCACGAGGTCGAGGCCGAGCGCGCCGAACGCTGCTAGGGTCGCCTGCGCTGGCGCCGGTCCCTGCCCGTTGAGCACAAACGGCTGACCTGCGCGTGCGTCGAACCCGATGACCGGCACTTCGCCGGCCGGACCGTTGAGGTGCGGCTCGACCACCTGGAGGACGAGACCAGCGGCCACTGCCGCGTCGAAGGCGTTGCCCCCCAGTTCAAGCACCGACATGCCGGCGGCCGAGTCGAGCCAGTGGGTCGACGCCACCATGCCGAATGTGCCGGCCAGCTCCGGCCGGGTGGTGAACTGCTGGCTCTCTGTCAACGCCGCCTCCGATTGACCTCGCGCGCTAGGCCGCCGGCGCGCTAACCGGAGCTCCGACGGGGATCTCCATCGGGAAGTGGCACGCTGCGAGATGGCCCTCGCCCGCGTACGGCGTCATGGGCGGCTCGACATCTGCCGCAGCCAGACTCCCCGACTAGTCCGAAGGTCTCGCCGCTGCGGATGGTGAAGGTAACGTCTGCGACAGCGCTGAGCCAGCCGATTCGCCGCTGCAGCACCGCGCCCTTGGTCACCGGATAGCTCTTGACCAGGTGCTCGATCTTCAGCAGTTCCGCGCCGATCCCCGGACCCGGTATTTGCGTCTCGTGAGCCGCGACGCTGTCACCGACGCCATTGACGGTCGCCTTGCTCTCCGACGGCCCGACCGGGTGGAAGCACCTGAACTCGTGGCCAGCGACCTCGCCCGTCAGCTCAGGCTCTTCCTCGCGGCACCTATCTGTCACGTACCGGCACCGCGGCGCGAACCTGCAAGCCTTCGGCGGGTTGACCAGGTCCGGCGGCAAGCCCGGAATGGAGTACAGCCGCTCACCCGCATCGGCGGCCTTATCCGGCAGGGCCTGGAACAGCGCCTCGGTGTAGGGGTGCCGCGGCCGCGCGAACAGCGTCGCGGTGTCCGTAACCTCAGCGATCTTGCCCGCGTACATCACCGCGACCCGGTCCGCGCGACCTGCGATCACGCCCAGGTCGTGCGTGACCAGGATGACCGACATGCGAAGGCGCAGGCGCAGGTCGTCGATGAGTTCGAGAATCTGCTTCTGGATCGTCACGTCAAGCGCGGTGGTGGGCTCATCCGCGATGAGCAGCTTCGGTTCGCAGGCCAGCGCGATCGCGATCATCACTCGCTGACGCATGCCGCCGGAGAACCGGTGCGGGTACTCCTTGATCCGCTCCTGCACGCGCGGGATCCCGACCAGGTCGAGGACCTCAGCCGCCCGGTCCATTGCCTGCTCCTTGGACACGTCCCGGTGCAGGCTGACAACCTCGGCAATCTGCTTGCCGATCGTCATCGTCGGGTTGAGCGAGGTCAGCGGGTCCTGGAAGATCATGCCGATCTCGTTGCCTCGGATACGGCGCATGCTCTCATCCGACAGCGTGCTCAGTTCCTGGCCGTCAAGCTTGATACTGCCGCCCGCGATCGTGCCGCCCGGCGGCAGCAAGTTCATGATCGACAGGGCTGTCATCGTCTTGCCGCAGCCAGACTCGCCGACAATGCCCAGCGTCTCGCCTGGCTCGACGTGCAGGGTGACCCGTCGACGGCATGCACGACGCCGCGACGGAGCCGGATCTCGGTGCGCAGGTCGCTGATCTCAAGTAGCGGCGCCACTAGGTCACCTTTCCTACCGGCGCTGCAGTAGCCGAGTCAGGTACTGGAGCCCCATCGACAGCATCGAGCAGGTCTGGGTCCGTTGGCTAGGGTCGCTCCGCGCCAGTCGAACCCCGTTGCCTTTCCGGCGACGGTTCGCAGCAACGTACGTCGGACGGGGTGTCGATGGCATGCACGACGTGTCACAACTTCCTATCGATGTCAGCCCAGATTCACCATTGAAGCGTCGGGCTGGTCAGGCAGCGGCCCGGCAAATGTGTCGCACCTGCGACAGCTCGGCCCAACCGGCGTCGCAAGCCAAGCGTCTTAGTCGGAAATCAGGCTGATGCCGGCCACCGCGCCAGGCCCGTTACTAAGGAAGTTGGCTCATGACCCCCTCGTTGACCCTCGCCGCGCGGCTGGCCGCCGCCGCGGCGCTCGCCGGTTCATGTGGATTGCTCGCCGCGTGTGGCAGTACAGCCGAGCCGGGCGTGGCTGCTACCAACACCGTGACTGTTCGCGCCAGTGCGGGCAGCAGCGCGGCCAGTGTCGCCCCGGCTGCCGCGTCGTCGTCGGGCGATGCTGCTGGGTCGTCCGGCTGCCTCGCCTCTGGATTGCAAGCACAGGTCGGCGACTCGCAAGGGGCGGCCGGCACGATCTACGAGGTGATCACTTTGACCAATACCTCGAACGCGACCTGCACGTTGTATGGCTACCCGGGTGTCTCTTTTGTCACAAGCGTCGGCGGAAGTGAGGTGGGCAAGCCGGCGACCAAGAATCCCGTCGTGGCCAAGACGCTAGTCACGCTGGTGCCGGGCGGCCAAGCAGCCTTCTTGCTGGGCGTTCACGAAGTCGGCGCGTTCCCCAGCTGCAAGATCGTCAACGTCGACTGGCTGCGGATCTACCCGCCGGGCGACTACGGCAGCATCAACGTGCAAGACAAGAGCCAGGTCTGCAGCAACATGGATCTTGCGATCATGGATGTCAGCCCGGTTCGGGCTGGAGCCAACCCGACCTTCTGACGGCAGAGCCAGCGAGCTGTTCCACTCAGGATGAAGCCCGAGCCGTCGGCGTCCGGCGCCGGCGGCTCGCACGGCGCGAGATCATGGTCGCGCTCAGCGACCGCTATGGGCGGCGCGCCAATCGGGACTGCTGCAGGCCCAGGTAAGGTCAACATCATGCTCCGCGCGCGCTCGTCCAATCGGCACCGGCTGACTGCCGCTAGCCGTGGCCGTGAGCTGCGCGGCGCAGCGTGCGCCATGGCAGTGCTCGGCGCGAGCCTGGCCGCCGGCTGCGCCGCGCCTGGCCAAGACCGTCCGGCGATACAGCTCAGTTCCGCTCAGGTCACCGAGCCAAATGCCGCCGGCATCACCGACGTCTACGTCGACGTGCAGAACAACGGCGCGTCGGACCAGATCGTCAGTGCGCGGATCAGCGTAGGCGGAACGGTCACGCTGCGTTCCCCCGTCCGAGGGGGGGTGGCGGATATGCGCTCGGTCCGCGCCATCCCCGTCCCGGCTAACAGCTTCGTCGGGCTCGATCCCAACGGCTCGCATTTTCTGGTCACCGGCTCCGGGCGGATGAAGGCCGGAACGCTGATCACGCTAACGCTCGTGTTCGCCCATGCTGGCGCGATCTCGGTGCCAGCGCTTGTGACGAACCCGGAGACCGGCGGCGGTGGCTACTTCCTGAGCTGAGCGGGCTGTTGCGACCGGGCTGTTGCGCCGGCGCCAGTCGCGATATATCGTTTTGGGATCAGGCCGGGTACGGAGGGGCAGATGGCAACGCAGCCGAGTTTGCGCATCGGAGACGCCGAGCGCGAGGCCACAGCAGCTGAGCTGCGAGAGCACTTCGCACACGGGCGGCTCTCGCTCGAAGAGTTCAATCAGCGCCTTGATGCCGTCTTCGCCGCCAAGACCCAGGCCGACCTCAGCCGCATAACCCGCGACCTGCCACACGTCAGGTCGGGTAGCGCGCCGCTGCCGAGCAGCCGGACGCGATCGGGCCCGCTCATGGCCACTGGACCAGCGGGCGCAGGCGCCGTCGCCGGCTGGGCGGGGAGCGACTGGAGTGGCCGGAACCGGTCGGGGCACGGGCACCGACACGGCATCGGCGCGTTCGCGACCCTACTTGCCGCCCTCGCGAGCTGGCTGCTGGTCTACGACGTGATATTGGTCGGCATGCGGTGGCCACTCCCGGGCCGGCTCGGTCTGCTGGTGGCGATCTTCACCCTGATGCGAGGCGTGCTCCGTCGGGTCATGCGCGGCGCCCGCCGGCCCTGGTGACTGTCACCCGGCCACGGGCACGCGCAGCGGAACTACCAGGTACCGAAACGCGGCCGCTGACGGCGGCGGCTGCCGGTCTCTGGCGGCGCTGCGCACGGTGGGGCCGTCCGCGTCGCTAGCGTCCCCGTTCCCTACCGGTTGGGCCGTCTTGACGCGTACCGGTTCGTTGGCGTCCTCGCTCGCCGTCGCATCGCCATCGATCCAGCTGATCAATGCCGGCTTCGCCGGGCTCGAGAACTGGAGCCTGATGCGGCCAGCGGCGGGGTCCGGTAGGCCGTCGGAATCGGCAGAACCTGCGGGTCGGCCGTGGCCGCTCAGCGCGGCGGCCGTGATGCCGTCCAGCAGGTACTGCGGATTGAACGAGATCATGTGCTCGGTGCCGTCAAACCTGGCTGGGAGTGATTCAATCGCCCGAGCCCGGCCGCTGGATCGGGCCTCGATGACGACGCCGCCGCGACGAAACTCGAGCTGGACCGGGGTGAGCCGATCGGCCACCAGCGAGACCCGGCGCACCGCTTCGATGAACGGCGCGGCCGCGAGCTCGGCGGTGGCCTCGAAGCCCGCCGGGAAGCGCGACTTGTAGCGGATGAACTCGGTACCGATCAGGCGCGCCGTCAGCCGACGTCCGCCACCTTCGAAGCTGATCATGCCGTCAGCTGGCTTGGTGCCGTCCTCACCTGACTGGCCCAACGCAATCGTGACTGGCCCGCCGGGGCTCATCGACCTGGCCACGTCGGCCAGCATCCTGGCAGGCACCAGCGCCGAGGCTCGGACGTTTTCATGGGCCGGCTCCCACGGCAGCGTCGCCGCCGCCAGCCGGTACCTGTCAGTCGCGGCGAGCGTGAGTTCGTGCCCGTCGAAGTCAAGGCAGACACCCGTGAGCATCGGCAGCGTGTCGTCGCGGCTGGCCGACGGCACCACCTGGGCGGCGGCCGTCGCCAGCGCGTGACCGTCCGCGATACCTGCCACCGCCGGCAGCGGCGGTATCTCCGGATACTCATCGAGCGGAAGCGCCACGAGCGCGAACTCGGCGGTGCCGCAGTTCAGCGTCACCATGCCCGACGCAGTCGACACCTCGACCTCGGCATGCGGCAAGCTCTTCGTGATCTCGGCTAGCAGCCGTCCCGGCACCAGTACCGTGCCGGTCTCGCCGACATCGGCAGGTACTGTCACCCTGGCCGATATCTCGTAGTCGAAGCACGACAACGTCAGTTGATCGTCGTCAGCATCGACCATTAAGCCGGACAGTACCGGTATTACCGGCCTCGTCGGCAGCGCACGTGCCACGAACGAAACAGCTTCACCTAGCGCGTCGCGCTCGACCCTGAACTTCACTGCAATCCTCCCGCCGACCCGCGGTACGTCTTGATCCTGACATGCCCTGCCGACATCGGCATTCAGTAAGTACGCGCCGCTGGCCGCGCGAACAACGACCACCACGCTGTCGGCGCGCACGGCGCCATTAACGACTGCGCCTTCGGCATAGCGTCTGGGCGTCAGGAGGTTAGCGCCGCTGGCACCGCAGCGAGTGCAGCTTCGATCGCGGCCGCGAGCGCCCGCGCGGACTCGGCCGTGAGCTCAACTGCCACGCGCGCGGAGGGCCCTTGGGCCGGATTGCGGAAGTCGATGTTCAGCGTGTGCTCGGCCATCGCATGCACTGGGTGGTCGAAGTAGACGGTCGCGTCTGTCAGCTGGAACCACCCCTGCGCACCCTTGCCGCTGCCGGCGATCTCAACCTGCTCGGTGTTGTAGGTGCACATGTCGGCTCCTCAGCTAGCCAGGTAGCGGCCATAGAAGTCAAATATCTTTTGCCACCCGTCGTTCGCCGCGGCTGGCCGGTACGCGGGCCGGTCCACCGCGAAGAAGGCGTGGCCTGCGTCCTCGTAGGTGTGGAACTCGTGCAGCTTGCCGAGGTCGTCGAGGACCTTTGATAGCTCGGCCGTCTCGTCAGGCGTCGGGTACTTATCCTCGGCGCCGAATAGGCCAAGCAGCGGGCACGACAGATTGGGCGCGAGCCCAACGATCGGATTGACCCTGAGCGGCATGCCCTCGGGCGGCGGATTGACGATGCAGGCGCCATAACAGTCCACCGCCGCGTCGAGCTGAAGGCTGGACGCGGCGAGGAACGACTGCCGGCCGCCCGAGCAGTAGCCGATGACACCGACCTTGCCGTTCGCGCCGGGGAGGGCGCGCAGGTAATCGGCAGCGCCGCTCACATCTCCGACGAGCCGGTCGTCGGGTATGCCGCCGTTAGCGCGCGCCACGGCCGCTGCGTCGTCCGGGCTCGCGCCAGGCGCCTCGCGGTAGTAGAGGTTCGGCATGAGCGCTGCGTAACCGTGCGCGGCGAACTTCCGTACGATCTCCTTCGTCGGTGAGTCATAGCCCGGCATGTGGTGGATCACCACGACGCTGGCCCGCGGTGTAGGGGAGCCGTCGGGCACGACCAAGTACGCCTCGATCTCGTCACCGCCTGCGCCGGTCATGGTAATTGTCGTCGCCGTCAGTTCTTCGCTCATGGCGGTTGCGTGCTCCTTCGAGATCGCACTTGGGGTGTTATCCGAGCGATGTCCATCCTGCCAGCGCCAATCGCCCGGCGTTTCCGCTGGAGTCGACTAGGGCATTGAGAGATCATCGATGCGGGCAGGACCGGCAGGCGGGACCGGCAAGCTGACCGGCAGGCAGAAGGAATCGGGGGAATGACTGCGATAGCGATCGGCGCGGTCGCTTTCTTCCTGGTCGTCGGCACGGGGTTGGGCTGGCATTGGCAGAAGTCCTATGCCGCGCACGGCGACGTCAAGGTGGCGAAGAACAGGCTTCGCGGGGGCAGGAAGACAAGGCTGCGGAGCGGCATCTACGCCATCCTCATCGCCATCGGGATAGTGCTCGCATTCGCTGACTTCATCAGGAAGAGATAAGGCGGCGAGGTGTCCGGTTCGGACCTGCTGGCAGACGGCTTCAGTCGCGTACACGGGATCGTGCATGACGTACTGGACGGACTCGGCGACGCGGCACTCGTGTACCGTGCCGATGCGGCGGCGAACTCGATCTGTTGGCTGATCTGGCACCTGACGCGAGTGCAGGACGATCACGTCGCCGACGCCGTGGGTATTCCGCAGGTCTGGCTGGCGGGCGACTGGCACAGGCGCTTCGCCTTGCCACTCGAGCCCGGCGACATCGGTTACGGGCATAACTCCGATGAGGTAGCGACCGTCATTGCGTCCGCCGATCTGCTCGCCGACTACCACGACGCGACGTACCAGCAGACCGTCAAAGTTCTGCAGGGACTAACGGACGCGGACATGGAGAGGGTTGTCGACGAGCGCTGGGATCCGCCCGTGACCCTGAGCGTGCGCCTGGTCAGCGTCCTGGCCGACGATCTTGAGCACATTGGCCAGGCCGCCTTTATCCGCGGACTCATCGAACGTCAGGCGTGACCCGGGGGAACCTCTGCGCCGCTAGCCGCGGAACCGCCATTCGGCGTATCAGTGGAGGGATTCGGCGGGGTCTTGCGTTGGCGTAGGGATCACGTGGCCTTCTGCGAACGATATGCGTAGTTCATCCCACGGCAATCCCTACGCTGGTCCGATTCGGCCACCTAACTCCTACACCGTCAGATGGGCTAGGCCGTCGGCCAGCTGCCGTCGGCACCCGGCGAGAAGGGGACAGTCGTCGTCACCTCCGCGAGCGCCCTCGTCACCTCCGTCACTCCGCCCGCCGGCCCCGGCGTCATACCCGGCGGGTAGACTGAAATAGTTGAGTTCAACAAAGATTGACAACCTCAAGTGAGCGAAGTAACGTTTGAGCTGTTCAACTATTGAGATACTAAACCAGTGAAGTCAGGGAGCACAGTGCCCGATCGGACGACAGCAGCGCAGCAGGCCGCGGACCAGGAGACCGCGGAGATTGCAAGCTGCTTCTTCGAGCTGATCGGGCGGATCGTCGGGCAGGCCGAGCAGCTCGCGCAAGGGTTCGACATCCCGGCCCCGTTCATCAAGGCCCTGCACACACTGGAGTGCCCAATGGCGATGAAGGAACTGGGTAAGCGGATGCACTGCGACCCCTCCTTCGTGACGCTGATCACAGACATGCTCGAGAAGCGCGGCCTAGCGCGCCGCGAGCCCCATGCGGTCGACCGGCGGATCAAGAACGTCGTGCTGACCGACGATGGCCTAGCACTCAAGCACAAGGTCGAAGAGGAGATGACGGCGCGGATGCCGTGGAACTCGGCCTTGTCTGACGACGAACGCGCCCAGCTTCTTGCCCTGATCCGCAAGATGCTGGCGGCCGCGCCAACGCAGGCACCTGCAGGTGATGCAGCTGGCGCGGGCACGACCGCCGCAGAGCTGCCTGGCCAGCTGGCCAGCCTCCTCGTGGGCGCGTTGCAGGATCACGCCCCCAACGTGAACCCCAGTGGCCCTCCGGCAGCGGCGGGGGGTGAGTGACTACGTGAGCGAGCCTTCGTTGACCGGCTAACGGGCCAGCAGCTCTTCCCGGTCGGCAGCTCACTCTTTGACGATCCGCCTTGGCCACGGAACTCCGGACTCTGACGTCGCGGGTGTCGAATTGAGCGCCCCTCGTTCGTCTTGGTTACGAGAGGAACAGTGCGGCCCGACATCGGACCGCAGGCACTGACACACCTCGCTCTACTACGCCGTAGGAATCACTGCGCCCAAAACGGAAACGGGCCGTAACGAAGGAGTTACTTACGCAATGTCTGCCAAGTCAGCGGACCTAGCGCAACCAGGTAGCGGGGCGGTCGCGACCCGCCCCACCCCTGGCTACGCTCAGGCCCATCGTCACCTCGGCCTGGCCCTTGTGGTCATTGCCGCGGCCCAGCTGATGGTGGTGCTGGATGCCACCATTGTGAACGTCGCGCTCCCCCATATCCAGCATGCTCTCGGATTTTCCGGCTCTGGCCTGGAGTGGGTGGTGAACGCGTACGCGCTCACATTCGGCGGCCTCCTGTTGCTTGGCGGTAGAGCCGGCGACATCCTCGGCCGTCGTCGGGTTTTCATCGCCGGCATCATTCTGTTCGCAGTGGCTTCGCTACTCGGGGGCCTGGCGACCAGCGAGGCGTGGCTGCTCGGCGCTCGGGCGCTTCAGGGCGTTGGCGCCGCAGTGGTCGCTCCCACGGCGCTCTCGCTGATCACGACCACGTTCCCGGAGGGCCCGCCGCGCAATAGGGCCATGGGCGTCTACGCCGCGATGAGCATCGGCGGCGCGGCCGTCGGCCTGCTTGCGGGCGGCGTGCTCACGACGTACCTCTCCTGGCGCTGGGTGTTCTTCGTGAACGTGCCAATCGCCATCATCGTGGCCCTTATGGCGCCGCGCGTTCTCGGCGAGTCCGAGCGCCACACCGGCAGGTTTGACATCGCAGGTGCGATCACCGGGACCGGTGGCCTCGCCGCCCTCGTCTACGGGCTTTCGAGCGCAGCCACGACCGCCAACGGCGTGTCTCACTGGGGCGACACGAAGGTCATCGCGTCGCTGACAGCGGCTGTCGTGCTGTTGGCGTCCTTCATACTCATCGAGTCCCGTAGCAAGCACGCGCTCATGCCGCTCCGGATCTTCCGGGACCGGAATCGCTCCGGCGCGAACCTGATCATGCTCTGCATCGGTACGGCGATGTTCGGGATGTTCTTCTTCCTGACCATCTTCGTGCAGACGGTGTGGGGCTACAGCGCGATCAAGACCGGCGTGGCGTACTTGCCCATGGTCGCGATGATCATGTTGATGGCAGGCGTGAGCGCACAGCTCGTCGGCCGGATCGGCGCCCGGCCGCTACTGATTGCTGGTAGCGCGATCGGGGCAGGCGGCATGTTCTGGCTCTCGCGGATCACGGAGCACAGTACCTACACCGGCGGCTTGCTCGGCCCGATTCTCCTGACCGCGGCCGGCCTCGGCATGCTGTTTATGCCGGTGACGCTAGTCGCACTGTCCAAGGTCGACGACCGCGACGCTGGACTGGCGTCCAGCCTGGTGAACACCGGCCAGCAGGTCGGCGGTTCCATCGGCCTGGCGATCCTCGGCACCGTGGCCTGGACGGTCGTCGCGACAACCGCACGGCACTCGATCGCGGCAGCCCAGGCCACAGCCGCAAAGGCAGCCGCGGCGGGACACGTGCTCCATCCGACGGCGGCACAGCTAGCGACGGTGAGGAAGGTCATCACCGATCACGCGCTTGCGACCGGCTTCTCCCGCGGCTTTGAGGTCTCAGCCGGCATCATGGTGCTCGCCTTGATAGTGACCCTGGTGACCATCCGCGTCACGAAGCAGGACCTCGCCGGCGTCACGCCACCCGGGATGGGTTAACAACGGGAACGGGCTCAGCATCTGCTGATCGCCCTCGTACGCAGGCGGTGGCCTGGCCAGGAGGAAACTTCCGGCCAGGCCATTCGTCTTGATCTGGCAAATGGCGATGTTCCGAGGGACAATCGCGCACAGTCAGGGGTTTGCCCCGATGCCAAAGTGCCAACGGCGTGCGACGATCTGCTGATGACGGCGCTCCTCGATGTCCTTTCTCCCGGCCTAAGTCCATGTCGGCCGTCGGCCAAACCCGGTGTCCGCCAGTTGGTCGCGAACAGCGAGCTGTCGAGGAATGCTGTCTCCGCGCCCCGCTCGTGACGGCCT